>Ga0334882_1003875_pt1 | contig 13254 bp, 8 predicted proteins | sample GraSluR1_MG_5_FD_207226 | JGI IMG/M metagenome (GOLD analysis project Ga0334882, IMG submission 207226) | Sludge microbial communities from methane-producing bioreactor in Wageningen University, Netherlands - Granular Sludge_15_04-R1 | ecosystem: Engineered > Bioreactor > Anaerobic > Unclassified... | reverse complement strand
CGCTTTTAAACCGCTTTTTCACGAAATCGTGGCCGGAAACCAGGGACAGGTCGTGTTCCGCTTCGATGAATTCCAGCAGCCCCGCCGCCTCGTTTTCGATGATCTCCTTCTTTTTTTGCCGCAGGTACTCCAGGGAAATGGGCTTGTCCTCCTGAAACGATTCGGCGGCCAGCTGGTTCAGGTTCATCAGGTTAAGACCGCTGGTAATCTTCGCCACCCGGGCCGGAGTGAGCTGGGGGGCCAGCATCAGCTCATCTTTCCGGTCCAGGAACTGAAGGAACTTCTCCCGCACCGTCTCATCGGGGATGGGGATGTTGATTTTTACCGTCGAGGGCGACCGGACCAGCCGGGTGCTGATGTCCGCCAGATTTTCCGTGAGCAGAATGACCGAAACGTCCCCCTGGGTGAAAATGGGGTCGTGGGACCAGCGGTTCAGGGTCACCAGGTTGTTCCGGTCGTCTTCGTTCATCCGGCTCACATCGGTGTTGGGAACGATGGTCTCGGCGTAATCGATGATCAGGACGATCCGCAGCTGTTCGGGAAGACGAAGGAGGAAATACCGCTCCAGATAGTAGAAAGCCCGGCCCGGGTCGGGGGAGATAAAATCATCCTGTTTTACCTGGGGATAGTTTTTAGCCATCACGTCCAGGTATTCCTTCTGCATCTCGGGGGTACAGAAGTTAATCCCCGAGGACCGGTCGTAGAAGGCGATAATGTCCTGGTTTCCAAAGAGCACCTCGGAGATGAACTCCTGGATCCTGACGAAAATGAAATCTCCTTCGTAGAGCTGATTGGGCAGAAAATCCCTGATATTTCCGTTCAGGAGGTAGAGGTTGGCTGTTTTGGAGCAGTATTTATAGGAGAGATCCTGCGCCCAGGCAGGAAGAATACGGATAAATTCCAGATTTTTTACGATGAGTTGTTCGCCCATGGTTCCTCCCAGGAAACACGGCCGGCTGAGAGCCGGCGGGTCTCCAACATCGGCATAAGACGGCCCCTCGGGGGGCCTTCATTCGCACAGTATAGGTCAGGAGGAGGGGCAGGTCAACAGGAGGATCGGGACGCCAGCAATCCCAATTTTGATGAAGGTATTGCCCAAGTAAAACGAAGATTCTCGAGGATAGGCACCTGCGCTCAGGGAAAATCGCGCAGGCACCCATCCTCTACATCTTCGTTTTACCAAAATATTAAAGCCCTTCATCAAAATTGGATTTGATGACCGGTGGATGATTTGACAAAGTCAAATTATCTTGGAGTAATTTGCCATGCAAATTACTCCCATTGGCGATTTTTTTAAGGTAATTTTTGATCCAACAGAACCTGTTGGATCAAAAATTTTCTATATTTTCATCACCATTCAGAATTACTAATTCATATTTGCTGTCTAAAACGCCAAAACTCTTATTGCTGTCGGGACGCCATCTTTATCCGGCGGCGTTCAGGTAGCCCAGGCTCACCAGGGTTTCGGCATTGAGGATGGCGGCCCCTGCGGCGCCTCTTACGGTATTGTGGCCCAGGATGACCATTTTGATATCCGCCACGTTGTCTTCCCGGATCCGACCTACGCAGGTGCTCATGCCCCGGTTTTTCCAGATGTCCCGGGCGGGCTGGGGCCGGTTGTCCTCATCAAAAACCAGAATCGGCTGCTCCGGGGCGGAGGGGAGTTTTTTCTCCTGGGGGATGCCCCTGAAAGAGGTGAGGGCCTTTTTGACTCCTTCCACGGTGGGTTTTTTCTCGAAGGTCAGGGAGAGGGTCTCGGTATGGCCGTCGAAAACGGGTACCCGGTTGCACTGGGCGGATACCAGATAATCGGCGGAGACGATTATCCCGTCTTCCACCCGGCCCAGAATTTTCTGGGATTCCACCTGCATCTTCTCTTCTTCACCGCCGATGAAGGGAATCACATTGCCCAGGATGTCGATGGAAGAGACACCGGGGTAGCCGGCTCCGGAAATGGCCTGCATGGTGGTGACCTGGACGGTTTTGATGCCGAACTCCCTGTGAAGAGGGGCCAGAACCATGGCCATGAACATGGTGGAACAGTTGGAGTTTGTCACAATCCCGCCTTTATAAGGCTGATGCCTGATCACTTCAAAGTGGTCGGCATTGATTTCAGGGATGATCAGGGGAACGCAGGGATTCATCCGGTGGTTTTTCGAATTGGAAATGATGAAGTGGCCGGCGTGGGCGTATTTTTCCTCAATTTCTCCCGCCACCGAAGCATCCATTCCGGAAAAGAGGATGATGCTCTCCAGTTTTTCCTCGGTGGATTTGACAATTCGGTCCTTCAGGGCCGCGGGGATGAAGGAGTCCTGCTTCCAGTCGCAGGCCTGGGCATAAGGTTTTCCCGCAGACCGGGGCGAGGCAACCAGCTCATGGGTCTCGAAAAACGGGTGATTTTCCAGGAGGGCGATAAATTTTTGTCCCACCGTACCGGTGGCTCCAAGGACGGCGACCTTAATCTTTTCCATAACTGCGTTCTCTCTGATTGTCGTAAAGATTTAAACATGACCCGGAAGATAATGTTTAACCCCGGGGGGGATAAGTCTTTTTGTTATCATGACCCACTGTTTCTGTCAATAGTGTCATCTGGGGCCGGTTGATTTTTTTGTTTTAAGAAGGATAATGGCTTCATGAAAGCCGCATCACGCATGAGTTCTGCCGTCCAGATCCAGCTCAGGGAGGTCATCGCCGACGCCCGGGGCCGGGAAGTCCTGGCGGTGGGCAAGCTGAACTCCCGGGGCCGGATCATCCATCTTTCCATCGCCGCCCGGGGCGATGATACCTCCGTTCCCGCCCTGAAGCCGTACATGGAGAAGGGCGACGTGGTCCTCCATAACCATCCCTCGGGTAACCTGGCCCCCAGTGAAGCGGATCTTTCCGTGGCCAGCCGGCTGGGGCAGCAGGGAATCGGCTTTTTTATCGTGGATAATGATGTTGATGAGCTTTACGGGGTGGCGGAACCGGTTTTGCTTGATGAACTGGTACCCCTGGACCTGGAAAAGTTGACCGGCATTCTGGAACCTGGAGGAAGCCTCTCCGGGCAGATTGAGTTCGAACCCCGGGAAGCCCAGGTGGCGATGCTTCATGAAGTGGCCCGGGGATTCAACGATGGCGCCTTTGTGGCCGCCGAGGCGGGGACGGGGGTGGGAAAGTCCTTTGCCTATCTGATTCCCGCCCTCTCATGGGTGCAGCAGAACAAAGAGAAGGTTGTCATTTCCACCGCCACCATCAACCTGCAGCAGCAGCTGATGGACAAGGATCTTCCCCTGGTTCAGAAAATCCTCTCTGAAAAACCGGTGAAGGCGGTGCTGGTGAAGGGGAGGGCCAACTACCTCTGCCTGCGGCGGCTGGTGGAAGCCATGGAGGACGATTCTCTTTTCCGCGAAGAGTCGGATCAGCTGTCCCGGATCAGCGAATGGGCCATGACAAGCGATACGGGGAGCCGCAGCGATCTGCCCTTTCTTCCCGATGAGGAGGTGTGGAGCGGTATCTGTTCCGAGGCGGATACCTGTCTTTCCCTGCGCTGCTCCCGCCGGGAAAGCTGCTTTTTTCTCAAGGCCCGCCGGGAAGCCGGAGCCGCCCAGATCCTGGTGGTGAATCATCATCTGCTTTTTTCCGATCTGGCCTTGAGGATGGGGGGAGCCGGTTTCGACGGGACCGCCGTTCTTCCCCCCTTTCAGCGGATCATTTTTGATGAAGCCCACAACATGGAGAAGAGCGCCACCAGCTATTTTTCCGAAGAACTCAACCGGTTCAGCCTGAACCGGCTCCTCAACCGGCTCTACAGCCGGCGGCGCACCCAGGTCCGGGGGGTCTGGGTACAGCTTCAGAAGATAACCTCTCCCGGTCAGGACGATGAACGGGTGCCGTCTCTCCTGGAAGAGATCCGCAAAAAGACGGACCTTCTGGAGACGCTGGCTGCGGCGCTGACCGGCCAGGAACTCACCTTCCGGCTGACTCCACGGGTGGACAGGACCGTCCTGGCGGAAGCGCTCCTGAACCCCATGGGAGAGCTGAAGCTGCTGCTGTTTCAGCTGGTAACCCTCCTGCAGAAGGCTTTGGAACGGGTGGATGAGGAAGACCAGGAAGAAGGGGCCGTGTATGAAGGCAGGATGCTGCTGTCCCGGCTTATGGGCGCCTCCAGCCTCTGTGAAACCTATGCGGAGTGGGAGGAGAAGCCGGACAGGGTCTTCTGGATCAGCCGGGAACGAACCAGGAAGGGCGACGGTTTCCTGAGGTTTGTCATTACCCCCCTGGATATTTCCGGGGTCATGGCGGAGGCGGTGTTTCAGCCCTTTGAAACGGTGATCTGCACCAGCGCCACCATGTCGGTGAGGGCGAGTTTTGACTACTGGATGAGGCAGGTGGGGCTCAGCAGACTGGCGGACCGGGAAGTGAGGGCCTTTCAGTTTCCCTCGCCTTTCCCCTACCAGGAGCGGGTCCTCCTCCAGATTCCCGCGGACGCCCCGGAACCGTCCCACCCCGAATACGCCGGGTATCTCTCCCGCAAGGTGGAGGAGATTCTGACCCTGTCGGAGGGGCACGGCCTGGTTCTCTTCACCAGCTACACCCAGCTGCGGCAGGTTTATGAGGATACCGCCCCGGCCCTTCAGGAAGCGGGGATTCCCCTGCTGAAACAGGGAGATGATGACCGGGCCCGACTGCTTGATGAGTTCAAGAAGGTCAGTTCATCCGTTCTTTTTGCCACCAGCTCATTCTGGGAGGGCATCGATACGCCCGGTTCGAGTCTCCAGGTGGTTATCATCTGTAAACTGCCCTTCCAGGTTCCTTCAGATCCCGTCATCGCCGCCCGCCGGGAAGCTCTGGAAAGACGGGGGGGGAACGCCTTCGTCGAACTGTTCCTCCCCGAAGCGGTGATGCGGCTGAAACAGGGGTTCGGCCGCCTCATGCGGCGCTCCAGCGACCGGGGGGCGGTGATCATCCTGGATTCCCGGATCGTTCGGAAGAGTTACGGAACCATGTTTCTCGATTCCCTTCCGCCGGCACGCCGCAGCATCAGGGGGGGGGATGTTTTACTGGAGGAACTGGAAAGGTTTCTTTATCCCTGATCCCTATTTTTTTGATTCCTCGATCAGGAGAGGCAGGGGGAAGCGAAAAAAAAGCTGTCCGGAAGAAATCTCCGAACAGCCCGTTTACCGATCTTCAGGAAAGGTTTATTCAACCACCGCCAGAATGTCGGCCATCCGAAGAAGAAGGTGTTCATCTCCGTCAATTTTGATAGAGGTTCCGGCATACTTGTCGTACATAACCTTATCGCCGACCTTAACCTTGATCACATCCTTATCGTCACCCACTTCGGTAACTTTTCCCACCTGGGTCTTTTCCTGGGCGGTCTGGGGAATGTAGATTCCGGAGGCTGTTTTCTCCTCCATCTGCTCAATCTTGATAAGTACACGATCGCCAATCGGCTTAACCTTCATATTTTCCTCCTGAAAATAAGAGTTTTGATTTCTAAAAGTGTGTCTGCTTTTCTGTAGCAAAATATACGAAATCCCCCGGGCGGGGGTCAAGCAAAAATCACCGGTTTTTTCCCCTCCTTTTGAAAAACGGCATTACCTTGCGATTATTGCTTTTCTCTCCCTATATAAGATAAAACGGGTTGAAGGTTGCCGAAGGGCCTGGAAATTTGTACTTTATGGTGAAGGATGGTAGGATGAAATCTTGGCAGCGAATAATGGTGAAAGCAAAATACCGCCTGGGCAAACATGACCCCCGGGGAGCCCTTCAGTTCCTCATGGAAGCCCTGGAGATTTGTCCCGCCGACAATCGTAAGGACCTGGCGGATATTCTCTTTTACACCGGAGTTGTTCTTCGGAAACTGGGCCACGACGACGGAGCTGCCAGGAGCTGGGTCATGGCTTCCCGTCTCAAACGGTTCGGGTACGGCGGCCAGATGGCTGAGCGGATGATCAACGAATATGGTATGCCCCGTCAGGAGACGGAAGAGGAAGACGACCGGCAGGCCTTCCGCTCCATTCACATGACCCGCTATCTTCAGGCAAAAACTGTTTGCCGTCTTGGCTCTCGGGCAGAGGAAGATATGGTGGAGACCCTCATCGAAGAGGCCTGGGGTGAACTGAAAAGAAATTGCGATCTCCAGGGATTGCCTGCCGCGGTTAAGCTGACTGTGTTCAGAGAAACCCTGGTGATCTACCCCCTTTTCGAGTGTCCCGACGATTTTTCCTTTTCCGACAATGTGGTACACCACGATTTTATCCAGAATCGCCGGTTGAAACCGGGGGATTCCTGTCCCTGCGGAAGCGGAAGACCTTATATGAGCTGCTGTGGGCGCACCCCTTCGCTTTCAGAGGTTAAAAACGGGCTTTTTTGACACAGAATTCCTGTCTCTCCGGAGAGATGGGTATTTTTGACCCATCTGGTCAGGAAAATTCCAACTCCTTGAACGGCTTTTTTCAACGTAACTCATTGCAGTATAACGACCTGCTCTTGTTTTATGTTTTTGGCACAGTTCCTGCTTTATTATTCCTGTAAGGAGTTAACTATGGCAAACTACCGATCAAGTAAAAGCATCTATGAAAATGATGACGAGAACGTCCTCTCCTTTTATCTTAAAGAGATCAACAAGATTCCCCTTCTTACCAGGGAAGAGGAAAACAAATACGCCCGGCTCGCCGCCCAGGGAAATCAATTTGCCAAAGAAATGCTGGTCCGGGGAAACCTCAGGTTTGTCGTGAATGTGGCCAAAAGATATCAGAACCAGGGGCTGCCCCTGGCGGATCTTATCTCCGAAGGTAATATCGGGCTCATGAATGCCCTGGAAAAATACGATGTGGATAAGGGATACCATTTTATATCCTATGCCGTATGGTGGATCCGTCAGGCCATCCTGAAAGCTATTTACGAAAAATCCCGGATGATCCGGCTGCCTCTCAATCGAGCCAATGAGCTGGTTCAGATCGAGAAGATGAAGAAAGAGATTCAGCATCACAAAGGGGGAGACCCGGATGTGGAAGAGATCGCCCGGGGGGTCAATATGACCTCCGAGCACGTGGCGGATCTCATGAATATCAGCCGCGATCTGGTCAGCCTGGAAGCTCCCGTATTCTCCGACAAAGAATCCTCCCAGCTCAGCGATTTTATCGAAGACCGGGGATACAAGGATCCCGAGGAGCAGGCGGTGGAAGGTTCGCTGGTGGATGAAATCAACCAGGTGCTGGAGACCCTCAGCGAGAAAGAATCCCAGATTCTTCAGTACCGTTTCGGCCTTAACGGCCGACGCCCCCACAGCCTGAAAGAGATTGGCGATAAATACAACCTGACCAAAGAAAGAATCCGGCAGATCGAGAAAAAAGCCATCAAAAGGCTTCAGCATCCTTCCCGCAGTCAGTATCTTGAGGCTTATATTGCCTGATTATCGGGTCGGACTGTTTATGATTCGTTAAAAATGACACCCCCCTGTTCTATTGACAGGGGGGTTTTTCTTATATAACATTGCTGAATTAGTATCAGGAAGAAAATTTTTTTTAAACAGAGGCTCTGCAAAAAACCCCTGTCATAGTTCAATTTTTCCGTCATCATTGCCGGAAAACCCTGTTTCAGACGTCCATTTTGTAGTTGTCTCGCTTAAAGCTGGAGGGTTTTAATAACTTATGGCTGAAAAGAAGTACGTGTATTTTTTTGGCGGAGATCTCACCGAAGGTAAGGGTGGGATGAAAGAATTGCTCGGCGGGAAAGGGTCGAACCTGGCCGAGATGACCAGTCTTGGTGTTCCGGTTCCTCCGGGATTCACCCTGAGTACCGAAGTTTGTGACGCTTTTTACAAGAACGACCGCAAATATCCGTCAGAACTGGCCGGACAGGTGGATAAATACCTGGCTCAGCTGGAAGAAATGATGGGTAAGAAGCTCGGCGATGCCGACGACCCCCTGCTGGTTTCCGTCCGGTCCGGGGCAGCGGCTTCCATGCCCGGAATGATGGACACCATCCTCAACCTGGGGCTTAACGATGCCGCGGTGCGGGGACTGGCCAAAAACACCGGAAATCCCCGATTTGCCTGGGATGCCTACCGCCGTTTCATCCAGATGTTCGGAAACGTGGCCATGGGCCTGGACATCAACATCTTTGAAGAAATCCTTGAGAAAATGAAGGAAGACAAGGGTGTCGAAGAGGACACCGATCTTGATGCCGCCGACCTTGAAAAACTGGTGGGTCTTTACGAAGGGGCCTACAAAAAAGCCCTGGGAAAAGAATTTCCCCAGGACCCGAAAGCTCAACTCTGGGCTTCCATTGATGCGGTATTCGGCTCCTGGAACAATCCCAAGGCTATTAAATACCGGGCCTTGAACAATATCAAGAACCTTCTGGGTACCGCCGTGAACGTACAGTCCATGGTTTTCGGTAACTTCGGCGACGATTCCGGTACCGGTGTCTGTTTTTCCAGGGACCCCTCCACCGGGGAAAACTACTTCTACGGTGAGTTTCTCATGAATGCCCAGGGCGAAGACGTGGTGGCCGGTATCCGTACTCCCCTGAAAATCTCCGGTCTGGCGGAGCAGAATAAAGAGATCTATACCCAGCTTGTGGCCATCAAGGATCAGCTGGAGAAACACTACAAAGACATGCAGGACATGGAATTTACCATCCAGCAGGGCAAGCTTTACATCCTTCAGACCCGGAACGGTAAACGGACCGGTGCTGCCGCGGTCAAGCTGGCGGTGGATATGGTGGGTGAAGGTCTGATCACCAAGGAAGAAGCCCTCTTCAGGGTAGATGCGGATCAACTGGATCAGCTCTTCCACCCCCTCATCGACCCCTCCACCCGGAAAAACCTGGTGACCCTGGCCAAGGGGCTTAATGCTTCTCCCGGTGCCGCCAGCGGCAAGATTGTGTTTTCTGCCGACGAGGCGGAGGAGTGGGTCGCCAAGGGTGAAAAGGTTCTGCTCGTGCGGAAAGAGACCAGCCCTGATGACATTGGCGGCATGGCCGTGGCGAAAGGTATTCTGACCTCCACCGGCGGTATGACCAGCCACGCCGCCGTTGTGGCCCGCGGTATGGGAACCCCCTGTGTGGCGGGCTGTAAGGATGTGGTCATCACCGGTAAGGTGATGAAGGTGGCCGGAAGAACCTACAACGAAGGCGACTGGATCACCATCGACGGTTCCACCGGTGAAGTTTTTGAAGGGAAGGCCGACACCATCGCTCCCCAGCTCTCGGGTGAACTGGAAACCTTCCTGGGATGGGCCGATGAGATTCGGCTTTCGGCGGAACGCAAATCCCTGAAAGAAAAAGGCTTCCGGGTCCGCACCAATGCCGACACGCCCAAGGACGCCGAACAGGCCCGGATTTTCGGAGCCGAAGGTATCGGTCTCTGCCGGACAGAACATATGTTCTTTGATGAAGGCAAGCTTCAATCCTTCCAGGAAATGATCGTGGCCGACAAAGTGGAGTCCCGTAAGACCGCTCTGGCCAAGATTCTGCCTCTCCAGATTGCCGACTTTGAAGGGATCTTCCGGGCCATGGACGGTCTTCCCGTGACGGTGCGGCTCCTGGATCCCCCTCTGCACGAGTTTGTCCCCCAGACCGAAGAGGACATCAAGGCCCTGGCCGCCCAGATCGGTATTACCGTGGAGTCCCTGAAGGAGAAGATCGCCTCCCTCCACGAGCACAACCCCATGCTGGGTCATCGGGGATGCCGTCTCGGCATCACCTATCCCGAAATCTACGATATGCAGGTTGAAGCCATCATGGCCGCCGCCTGTGACGTGACCAAGGAAGGCAAGAAAGTGCTTCCTGAAATCATGATTCCCCTGATCGGTACCGTTAAGGAACTGTCGGTTCTGCGGGCCAACGCCGAAAAGGTTATCGCCAAGGTTTTTGCCGATAAGGGCATGAAGGTGGATTACAAGATCGGTACCATGATCGAGATCCCCCGGGCCGCCCTGACCGCCGATGAGGTGGCCGCTGAAGCGGATTTCTTCTCCTTCGGAACCAACGACCTGACCCAGATGACCTTCGGCTTCAGCCGTGACGATGCGGGAAGCTTCCTGCCCGAATACATCGCCCAGGGCATCCTGGACGGCGACCCCACCGCTTCACTCGACCAGATCGGCGTGGGCAAGCTGGTGGAAATGGCTTCCAGCCTGGGCCGGGGAGTTAACTCCGATCTGAAGCTGGGAATCTGCGGTGAACACGGCGGCGATCCTTCGTCCATCGATTTCTGTTACCGCACCGGTCTTAACTACGTCTCCTGTTCCCCCTTCCGGGTTCCCATTGCCCGGATGGCGGCGGCGCAGGCGGTTATAAGGAACCGCTAGGATCTTGAAAGCGGCAGGTACCCTTCGGGCCGGTCACGTAAGTGGCCGGCCCTTTTTCTTTATTCGGCCTCGGGCCGATCGAAAAAAGTCCTTCCCCGTCGTTGACATGTCAGGTCAACCCTGGGACACTGAAGAAGGGGGGGCTAATGGCTAGATCAAAACGCACCAACCGGGCCAACAGGCTGTTGTGGAACATGCTCCGCGTTACCGTGGGAAAGGGGGTTCTTCTCTTTACCGGCGTGAAGATAAAGAATCGGCGGCTCCTGAACGGGACTCCCGCCCCCTTTATCGTACTGGGAAACCATGTGAACAACTGGGACCCCGTGGTGCTGGGCGCTTTGTCCCGAAGGCCTGTTTCTTTTGTGGCTTCCGATGCCTTCTTCCGGGGCGGAGTAATGGAGAAACTCTTCAACCTCCTGGGGGTGATTCCCAAAACCAAATTCCGGTCCGACCTGGATACGGTTAAGAGGATCTTCCAGATTCGTGACCAGGGGGGCATCATCGGCATCTATCCGGAGGGTCGGCGTACCTACAACGGGGCCACCATGCCGGTGCTGGAATCCACGGCAAAACTGATCAAGACAGTCAAAATTCCTGTGATCATATCTTTAACCAGGGGGGGCTACCTGTATGCGCCCCGGTGGGGCCGGGGCCGGCGGAAGGGGCCCAAGGTGGTGGAGATCCGGGAAGGCATTTCCCGGGACGAGATAAAAACCCTTCCCGCGGAAGCGCTCGCCCTGCGTCTTCAAGAACTTCTGTTCAACGATGACTACGCCAATCAGCTGTCAGAGCCCCGCCGTTACCGGAGCGGACGATCCGCCGAATATCTTGAACAGATTCTGACTCTCTGTCCCGGATGCGGCGCCGTTGGAAAAATGCGTTCCCGGAGAAACCATCTAACCTGCGAAAGCTGCGGGAGGGAAACGGTTCTTAACGACCGGGGGTTTTTCCAGGAACCCCTGGTGTTCAGGGAGTTGCGGCATCCCGGCGAGTGGGATCGATGGCAAACCGAAGAATACCGGAAGCGTTATGAAGCTCTGCGGGACGGAGAAGTCTTATTCCGTGATTTCGATACCACCCTTCTCCGGTTTGACGGAAAGAAATTCCATCCCGTGTTCAAAGGCACGGCGGAGCTGAGAAGCGGGGCTTTTTTTCTCGATATTCACGAGGGAGAGCCGCTGGTCTTTCCTTTCGAAACTATTGACGGTGCGAATATTCAATCCAGCGGTGATTTTGAGTTTTACTCGGGGGATGATCTCTTCCGGCTTGTTTTCCCGACACCCCGTGTTTCGGCTTATAAATGGCTTACCATCCTGCGGATCGCAGGAAAGTTATAGGAAAAAGAAGAGAGGAGTGTAATATGAAACATGATTATGAACCATGGAAATTTCTGGATGAGTACCGGGGAAAGGTTTTTCACGGTCAATGGCCCACCCTGCCCGAGGTGTTTGGCATCACCGCCTCACGATTCCCGGACCGATGGGTCTTCTCCTGCTTCGATCCCACGGATATGAGGTTTACCTACCGGGAAGCAGAGGCCAGGGTCAAGAGCCTTTCCTCCTACCTGGTAGGCCTGGGTGTAAAAAAGGGTGATAAAATCGGTTTGACCGGGAAAAACTCACCTGAATGGGCCCTGTCATACCTGAGTATTCTCTACGCCGGGGGCATCGTGGTTCCCCTGGATTATCAGCTCAAGACTGAAGAGATGCAGGGTCTCATGGATATGGCGGAGGTGAAGATCCTCTTTGTGGATGAAGAGAAGTATGACTTTTTCGCCGGCCAGAAGAAGCATGAACACATGATTTCCCTGAGCCCCGCCAAGCCGAATTATGTTCTGGACATTCCCGAACACCCCTGGGTTGACCGGGAAATGCCGGAAGAAACCGATTTAGCGGCGATTCTCTTCACCTCCGGCACCACCGGTGTGGCCAAGGGAGTCATGCTGACCCATCAGAATTTTATTTCCGACTGTTATCTGGCTCAGGCCAATATGAACATTTATCATACCGATGTGTTCTATGCCCTTCTTCCCCTGCATCACTCCTACGCCATGCTGGCCATTTTTATCGAGTCGATTTCGGTGGGAGCGGAAGTTATTTTCGCCAAGAGGGTGGTGGTGCCTCAGATGCTGAAGGATTTCAAGAAGGGAAATGTCACCATGTTCCTCAGCATTCCCATGCTCTTTAACAAGATCATCAAGGCTTTAATGAAGGGAATCCGGGAGAAAGGGATCGTGGTTTACGGCATCGTGCGGTTTCTCATGAGTATTTCCGGCCTCATCAAGAAAGTGACCGGAGTAAACCCGGGCAAAAAAATGTTCAAGGGCATCCTTGCCAAGGTTTCCCTGGATAACAACAGAATTTGTATCTGCGGCGGCGGGCCCCTGCCTTCTTCTACCTTTAAACTGTTCAATCAGCTGGGCATCGATTTTGTCCAGGGCTACGGACTCACCGAGACTTCCCCCATCATCGCCTTGAATCCCAAGCATCACTACAAGGAAGCTTCGGTGGGCAAGTACATTCCCCAGGCGGATTTCAAAATTGCCGATCCCGATGAAGAGGGGAATGGCGAAATTCTTGTGAAAGGTCCCATGGTCATGCAGGGGTACTACAAAAACGAGGAAGCCACCGCCGCGTCCTTTACCGAGGATGGATATCTGAAAACCGGCGATGCCGGGCATCTCGATTCGGAAGGCTACCTCTATCTTACGGGCCGGAAAAAGAACCTCATCGTAACCGAGGGGGGTAAGAACGTTTTTCCCGAGGAGATTGAAGATAAATTCCAGCTGGTGGAAGAGATCAACCAGATCCTGGTAAAGGGATATGTGGAAGATGCCAAAACCAAGGCTGAAAGGATCGAAGCGTTCATCTACCCCGAAGAGGAGTGGGCCAAAGGCAAGACGCCCGATGAAATCAGGGAGAGGCTGGAAGCCATCATCGCCCAGGTGAATAAGGAG
>Ga0334882_1003868_pt1 | contig 13271 bp, 11 predicted proteins | sample GraSluR1_MG_5_FD_207226 | JGI IMG/M metagenome (GOLD analysis project Ga0334882, IMG submission 207226) | Sludge microbial communities from methane-producing bioreactor in Wageningen University, Netherlands - Granular Sludge_15_04-R1 | ecosystem: Engineered > Bioreactor > Anaerobic >... | reverse complement strand
ATCAATTTTTTCTCCAAGATATCCTGACACCTCCAATACTACTAAATTGATTTTTAGCCATATTCCCTATTAAGATCAGACCGAAGCGCTGGAAAAATCAAGCATTCTTCCCGATGCAAACAGCAGGTTGAAACGCCTCAAAAGGAACCTCCCTTTCCGCATCAAATCAATCCTCCGTTTTGCCAGGAGAAGTGCGAACTGGGAACCATCGGCCGTATTTCTCGGCTCGTGCTTCCAGAGAAAAGTTTGACTCAAAGCCGACATTCCGATTTTAACAACAAATCAGTCATTACGGCCCCCGCAACCACAGCTTCCACCGCTGGAGCCGCCTCCACCACCATCTCCACCGGTGGGAAGGGCATCGGGCTTCTGGTATTTCTTCAGGGCAGCAATATTTTTAAGGAATTCCTGGCGTTCCTTCGGCTCAAGGTGGCTCGCGATTTCTTCGACTGTCATCTCCCGCCATGGAGTAGTACCTACGATCTCGTTTCCGGCAACGCCCATCACGTTGACAAAGACCTCTCCGGGACTTCCCCCTCCGGCAATACCGATGATAGCCGTTCCCTGATTGATCCTCGTCAGTGCGTTGTCGAGACCATCGGCTCCGCGACCACCCTGGATCTGTGAAAGATCATTGGCAAGGGAGACCCCCGCTCCAACATTGACGGCCGTCCACACCACCACGGCTCCTACCGCCCCTGCGGTTGTAACTGGTGCGGCAACGATAAGGGCGACCGTTCCCCCAACGTAGGTGCAGGCAAACTTGGTACCGGCCATTATGGTAGCCCAGTTCTTCTGACCTACCACGTTACCTATCTTCGTATGGACCTTTCCCACAGCCCCGGTAAGGGCACTCACACCACTGCCCACAGCGTTCTTGACTTTGCTGGCAGCATTACCTATGGTCGAGGCGGCGCTTGAAAGGGTGTTCATGAAGGAGTTGAAACTTTTTTTTGCCGCCCTGCCTATACCCTGGACCTCCTGGGCAATGTAGGAGTCAGCCATGGGGTTTCCGGTAAAGGCATAAGCCGGGGAGGCGAATATCCCCTCCAGCATTGCCACGACCTGTCCTTTCAGTTCAGGATCCCTCTCGCAGGCTATCTTGACCAGTTCCACGCTGTCGTTCAGCTTTTTTGCGGCCTTTTCCAGCGCGTCGAAACATTCTTCCGTGTAAACCAGCCTCGCCAGAATCTCGTTGTCGGGCAGGTTCTGGTTCTCCAGCGCTTTGAGTTCTTCAATCGCCATGGTCGCCTGGATCCCCGTAAGATGGACCCCGTTAATGGCATCGGCCAGCCGGTCCTTCTGGGCCTGCGGAGCTTCCAGAGAGTAAAGGAGGGCACCCTCCTGAGAGTTTCCTGACTTGGCAGATCCGCCCACTACCTTGGGCTGCGTGGCGGGTTGGGTGCCATCGGTTGACTTGCTTTCAAAGGTCACCGACTCGACCACCCCGGCTCCGGAACTCACCATAAAAGCCAGAAGCAGAATGATCGATACAAACCTGAAAGACCTTGGCATCTACTCTTCTCTCCCTTCGGTAACAAAAAAATGTCAAGGATCATTATACCAGAGCCAAAGAGAAAAAATCCTGTTAAAATTTCTTTTGTTTACCCTTTCAGTAGTTTATCTAGTTGAGTATATTGCAAAAACCTCCGCTCCGCTTGTCCCTTTCTCATGTCCACCAACCGGGGGGATCAGGGTCAAAGGGACGGGGCAACTCCCTTCCGCCGGTTCTTTCCAGAATACTTTCGAGCCTTGATGGATCGTCTTTTGCGGAATTCATTTCGTCCCAGTCCATCCCTGCCGTGAATGGACAGGTGCTTATGCATACCCCGCAGTCAGTGCCCATTCTCCTCCAGGCACCGTAGCATTTTTCTGCGTCCAGAGACCAGGGAACAGCAGCACCCGGATCGGCAGGTCCACCAGGAATGGCCCTTCCGGGACAATGATTCGAACATCTGCCGCATATCGAGCAGAACTGTCTCACGGCCTCGACCAGGGGATCAGGATGACCTGGCACGAGGGGCATATCTGTCGTAACAACAGAGATCCTGGCGCAGGGACCAAAACTCCGGTGGATCAGCAGGCCGCTCCTGCCGAAGACCCCGAGCCCGGCTTTAAATGCCACGCGCGGCGCTATAACAAGGTAGTTCCCGTCGGTATGGGCCCTTGCCCGGTACCCCATCTCCCTGATGGCGCAGGCCAGTGCAATGGCCGTGACACCAGATCTCAGGTACCCTTTGGCGCTTTCGGCCATTACCGGTGCCAAAGGCCCCTTGTGGATCATCGAAGGATCCATGGCCGAAATTATTGCTACCCCGTAAGGATGAGCCTCCTCTACGGGTTCCCCCCAGACTTCGGCGCGTCTCCCCCTGCGGGAGTAGTAAAAATCAGGCTCAACAGCCGCGACCCCGACATCGTCCGCCCCGAGATAGGACGCGGCACCAAGGACCCACCTGGTCAGTCTCCCGGGATCAGTTTCGACCGGGTCCCCTGAGGGTTCTCCTTCAGAAAGAGGTCGCATATCGGAAAGCAGCCTGAATATGGAGTCTGTGAGAGCGGACCCAGCCGGGTCCCATGTCGGGGTATCCGGGGAGCCAAGAGCATGAAGCGAACGAAGCATATCGTCCGTTTCCCTCTTGTCGGGATGGGCCGAATAATATTCCTCGTAAAAATCCGAACCCTCAGGGATCGCCATCCTGGAAAAAATCGTGTCCCGTTCATCGATCCGCATAACCTGTTCTCCTCTCTCAGGAAAGAGCGAGCATGATCATTTTGGTAAAAAGGACCATACAAAAAATGGCCGCGGGGTAAGTGGCCCCGTAGCCCGCGGAACATTCGTCGCACCCGGTAGACTCTATAGCCGCCCCAAGCCCCGGCGTGCTGGTCATGGCTCCTGGAATAGCCCCCGCCAGAAGCACCCAGTTGAGCCTGAATACGCATCGCCCCAGAACAAAACCGGTCACCAGGCTCACCATCGCCGAGACAATTCCTATTCCCACAAGGGCCACGCCATGCCGTGCCAGAATTGCGGGGATATCAGGTCCCGCCATAATCCCCATTACCGCCAGGAAATATGCGAGAGAAACAAGCCGGAGAGCCGAAAGAACCTTGACATCCAGACCCATCGGGAAGGGGCCTATCCGCCCTCTTGCCCCCAGGAAAAGGGCGAGAAGCAGCGCACCACCCGTGCTTCCAAGAGAAAATTCCCCCACCCAGGGTATCGGTATCCTTAAAGAACCCAGGACAATGCCCCCGATAATGCATATTACGAAAGATATCAATGTAAAGGGAGCAGACGGATCGATCTCCCTGGCGCTTGAAGGCTCGTGTTCGTGAATTATTTTGATGAGATCCTCCCTTTCTTTTGGGATATCCACCTTCAGCATGGCAGGTACCATTTGCACCGCAAGAACCACTGCGATAACCCCGAAAGGGTAGGCTATGGTATAGCCTATGGTCACAAGACTGTTGCCGCCCGTGGCTTCCAGAGCAGCTCCAAGGCCTGGAGAACTGGTAAGGGCTCCGGTGTAGGTCCCCCCTACGAGCAGAGGCTCCACTGCTCCGGAAAAAAGGAGGGCCATCAACCAGGTCGCAAGGGCCCCTGCCCCCGTGACGGCCACAGCCAAAAGCATAAAACGGAAACCCCAACGCCTTATCACCACTCCGATATCCCTTGACGAGAGCAGGCCAACGGCGGTTACAAAAACAAGAAGATTCCAGATGAAATACTCCTCGGGGACGGTTGCCCCAAGCCACCCCAACGCGAGACCCGTAAAAAGGGCCCCCGATGTCCCTAGCCCCACACCCCGGATCTTTACTCCACCGAGGAGAACCCCGGTCGCTACCGCCACACTGGCCCAGAAAACCGGGTTACCTCCCAGGATCTCCAGGAAACCGTCAATACCCATTCTTATACCCCCACACGGAAAATCGCCCGCAGGACCCATCGACCACGCACCCAATGTTACAGCCACGATACTGTCCGGGAAAGCACCCTTTGCCTGGCCTGGCGCGAGGTTATAAGATTGACCCAGGGAAGGATAACAGAAGGGGGCAGAAAAATGAAAGATGCGGACCTTTTCGTGGAGATAACCAAAATCCTCAGAAGCCAGAAACTGGGGGTTTTGGGAACTTGCGGCACAGCCGGTCCATTCTGCAGTCTGGTGGGTTTCAGTTTCGAAAAGGACCTGAGCCATCTTTTCTTCTCTACACCCAGGTCGACCCGGAAGTATGCGAACCTGGCGGAATGCGGCAAAGCGGCCCTGCTTGTGGACAACAGAATGAACAGACCGGAGGATCTCCATGATGCACAAGCCGTCACTGTAACAGGAACCGTAAGGGAACTCAAAGATCCGGAACGGGAAAGAGCCGAAAAGATACACATCGAGAGACACCCTTACCTTGCCGGTTTCTCTTCCTCACCGACAACAGCCATTTTTTCACTTGAAGTAGATGAATATTCCCTCGTAAGCCGTTTCCAGAACGTTATGATAATGAGGGTAAAGCGATGAGACTGGTGATACCCCTTGAAGAACTCTCCGATGACCGCAAAGGCTCCGGCGGGGGAAAGGCCTGGGCCCTTTCCCGGATGATCAGGGAAGGTTTCCCCGTTCCCGGGGGAGTGGTCGTTCCCGTTGAAGCATACCGGAGGTATGTGGACCTTACGGGGGCAGGAGAGATGATCATGATGGAACTGAACAGAAAACCCTTTGCCTCCATGAGATGGGAGGAGATGTGGGACGCGGCCCTGAGGATCAGGAACCTGTTTTTGAAGACCCCCATCCCCCCGGAACTGGAACTGGAACTGGCCGAAACTTTCGACAGGCGATTCGGCGTAGTACCAGTAGCCGTAAGGTCATCGGCACCTGGGGAGGATTCGGAGGGCTCGTCCTTTGCGGGACTCCACGAATCTTTCGTGAATATCCGGGGAACCCGGGACATCATCGAGAATATCCGGCTTGTCTGGGCCTCGCTCTGGTCGGACGCCGCCCTGCTTTACAGGAAGGAACTAGGTCTCGACCCGGCAAAGAGTTCCATGGCCGTAGTGATCCAGGAACTGGTGGAGGGCGAAAGGTCCGGGGTGGCTTTCTCGCAGAACTTCACGGACCCTACAACCTCGCTGATCGAGTCCGTTTGGGGACTCAACCAGGGTCTGGTCGACGGGACAGTATCCCCGGACAGGTGGCTGCTGGACAGAAAATCCGGATCGGTCCTGAAGCACACCCCGGCGGAAAGAAAAAAGGCAGTTCGCTCCTCTCGGGGCGGGACGAGCCTGGAGAACCTGCCCAGGGCTTTGCGCGACAGGCCACCGCTGGGCCCCGGTGAGGTTGGCAAGGTATACGGCCTTGCCATGAAAGCCGAAAAATGGTTCGGGAAACCCCAGGACGTTGAATGGACTCTCAGGGGGAACTCTATCTTCACACTTCAGTCCAGACCGGTCACGACGGGAGTCAAAAAGGACGAAAGGTCCTGGAACCTGTCACTCAGAAGAAGTTTCGAGAATCTCAAGGCCCTGAGGAAAAGGATAGAAGGCGACCTTATACCCTCCCTCATCAGGGAAGCGGAAAACCTCTCAAAACATTCTCTTTCGGAACTGGAGGAAATCAAACTCGCTGAAGTCCTGGAGGACAGGTCCGCGGCAGTGGAAAAATGGACCAGAGTCTACTGGGACGAATTCATACCCTTTGCCCACGGCGCCCGCCTTTTCGGGCAGATATACAACGACAGGATAAAACCGGAGGACCCCTTCTCCTTTATTGATATCCTGCGCCCCGAAAAAATGGCGGGAACAGAGAGGAACTCACGTCTTGAAAAGATAGCGAAGGACATAAGGCAAAACAGGGAACTGAAGGAAGAACTGGAAAAAATCGAGTCAGGGCTGCCATCTGTTGTTGGAGAAGTTTTTATCAGGAAAGCCGTGAAGGAACTGGGGTCTGACTCGGCTTTAATCCTTCCGGGAAGGGAGCAGGAAATGGCCCTGGCACGGCTGCTCCTGGAGATCTCCGGAAGGACCGCACCACAGAAAACCCGTCCGGGAAAGCCAAAGGATCTCGAGGGAAAATTCCTGTCATCCTTCCAGGATGAAGAACGCCAACTTGCGGTTGATCTGCTTGATCTGGCCAGGGCCAGTTACCGGCTGAGGGACGAGGACAACATCTACCTGGGACGGGTGGAAAGATTAAGAGACGAGGCTCTTGCCGAAGGGATGGCGCGACTTTCGGCCCGGGAAGGGGCCATTTTGGAACGCTACTCCGCGACGGAAGTTATCAAGGCTCTTAAAGACACAAATTATGTACCTTCCCCGGAAATTGGGGACAAACCTTCCGAATCAGAGGAAAGGAGTTTCCGGGTTTCCCCCAGACAGATTACGGGGCAACCCGCGGGACAGGGCCTGGCAAAAGGGAAAGCAAGAGTAATAAGGGGGAAAAATGACCTTTTTTCTTTCCGTTCAGGGGAGATACTTGTCTGCGACGCCATCGACCCCAATATGACATTCGTCGTACCTCTCGCTTCGGGGATAGTGGAGCGCAGGGGCGGGATGCTGGTCCATGGAGCCATAATAGCCCGCGAGTATGGTCTTGCCTGCGTCACCGGGGTTCCCGATGCCACAGAACTTATAGAGACCGGGGACGAACTGACAGTGGACGGCTACCTGGGAATTGTAGTCATCCACCGGAAGGATTAAGGGTGGCAGTCCCGGGGCTGCCACCCTTGTCGATCACCGGCCGGATTTCTTTATCAGGTCGTTCAGAACTGAAAGAAGGGGCTGGATCTGCCCTGTCGTGGCACGTTTGTTGAGGATATCCCTGGGATTGTACCTTGAGCCCCAGTAGGAGGTATTGGCTTCGTCATCGGAACTCATAAGCGCCCCGCTGAGGGACAGGCCGGCAAAGAGGCCCTTGCTCATTGAGTAACTGTATATCGATGCCTTGAGATTGATGTCGGTCCCTGCTCCAGCGCTTCTCCCCACCGGGCCGGCGGCTATGTCGATATCCGCACCCAGTTTGAACTTGTCCCCGTAAAACCTCTCCATACCCCTGTCATTTGTTATTACCAGAAGAAGAGCCGTGGACTGGACTCCTATCTGGAGTCCGAAAGAAGCTCCGGTAATATTCAGGAAACTCGGACCATACCAGGCCCCTTTGGCTGCATCCCGTCGGAGTATGAGGCCTTCGCCATAGGCACCGCCGATACCAAAGGCCGCTTTTACGTACCGGGGTATAATTACGACACCCTTGGCTGATTTGACCAGGTCCGCCATCGTCTCGACATCATCCTGGGAGGACATGTCCCTGATAACTTCAACGGATTGGGTTATTCTCTCGTTGGGGGTCGCAGAAAAAGCAGGCAGAGCGGCCAGAAGCAGCACCAAAACCAGAAGCGGAACAGAGAGCACCATTGCCATGGGTGATCTTGCCATTGTCAACATCTCCTTAACTGGGATCTTTTCCTCTGTCTTGATTATACTCTAATGCACGCAAGTCATCATTATCGCATAAAATACTGGTATCTCCGTTCCCCTATGAAAGGCAGTGATCGGTTTTGAAGGCAATGGACATCAGTTCCGTCTGCATAATCGGATCCGGAACAATGGGATCATCTATAGCTCTTAATTTCGCCAAAAGCGGCCTGGATGTAGATCTTTTCGACATATCGGACCGGGCTTTGGAAAGAGGTTTTTCCCTCATACAGACCGCGCTTGATACGCTTGTCGGCAACGGGCTGACAGTAAAGGCGGATGTTCCTGTAATACTCTCTAGAGTAAGAGGAGCAACCGATCTTGGAGCAGCGGCGGCCAACACGGCATTTGTTATAGAATGTGCCCCTGAAAACCTTGAGATAAAACAGAGAGTCTTTCGGCAACTGGAGGCACATTTCCCTAATGACACGATTTTTGCCTCAAACACGTCCAGCCTTGGTCCGACAAGGATATCTTCCGCACTTTCATGGAGGAACAGGTTCGTTGCTGCCAATTTCTGGAACCCTGCGCACCTCCTTCCGCTCGTCGAGATAATGCCGGGAGAAGATACTTCAGAGGAGACAGTCCGGTTCACCAGGGAAATTATGGAAAGAATAGGCAAGGAACCCGTGGTGCTTTCGAGGGAAACTCCGGGTTACATTGGCAACAGGCTTCAGTTCGCCCTTTTGCGTGAGGCACTTTACCTTGTCGATTCCGGTATAGCATCAAAAGAGGATGTAGACAGGGCCGTCAGGTTTGGAATAGGAAGAAGGCTGGGCGACACCGGCCCCCTCGAAACCGCTGATCTTGGAGGAACCCATGTTTTTGCGGCGATCTGCGAAACCCTCTTCAAGGAACTCTGCAATTCAACGGAAGTATCCCCGACCCTTCTTGATGCCGCCAGAAAGGGAGACCTGGGATATTCCACCGGGAAGGGAATATATGAATGGCCCCAGGAAAAACTTGAAAAAATCCAGAAAAGAAGACAGAGGTCACTGATCGAGTGGCTTCGCAAGGATATGGAAAGTTCCGGGGAAAACATATAAAAAACCCTGGATCCATGGACCCGGGATATCATGATTGGAGGCGAAGAGACAACCTCGCCCCCGATTATTTTGGAATCCTTTACGAAAAATGCCTTTCTGTCTCCTCCAGAAACCTGACCTTGTCCAATCGCTTTCTTTTCCTTGCAGCCGACTCCAGTGCCTGAGCCTCGGAACGGGTAAAACGACAGGAGGTAGCGAAAAGGATCTCTACCGGAAGGCGAGAGGCAGTATATTTTGAACCACATCTCTCATTGTGCTGCCTGAGACGCTTTACTGGATCAAGGGCTATCCCGCAGTAAAGGGAACCATCAGAACACCTCAGAAGGTAGACACAGTAAAGCCTATCTTCCGCTGAACCTGGACAGTGTCCTGTCAATCCTCTTCAGCCCCTCCACGAGACGTTTTTCGTCGACACCGAAATTAATCCTCAGGTGGTTCTCGATACCGAAGCAGCTTCCGGGTATAACGAAAACACTGTTGTTTTCTACCATATCCATTACGAGATCCCATGAAGAGACGGGAAGACCATACCTTACGAAAGCGAAGCATCCGGCCTGGGGCGGGGTGAAGGAAAGAACCCCCGCATGACTGTCGACCCATTCGGTGAAGGTTGCCAGGTTCTGTCTGACAATACCCCTGTTTCGGGAGAATATTTTTTCCCGCATGGCCGGTTCGAGGGCTTTCGTGGCAAGGTGGTCACTGAAGGTAGTCACGGTAGTAGAAAGGAAATCGTGGTAAAACCATGACTTTTCCGCTACCTCACGGGGACCGGCCACCCAACCGATCCTTAACCCGGGAAGTCCAAAGGACTTGGACAGACCGCTTATTACAATTATCTTGTCATACATCCCCCAGAAACTGGGCGTCATTTCGTCTGTCTGCTCCGCTCCCCTGTACACTTCGTCGGAGAGCAGGTACGCCCCGGCTTCGGAGGCTACGTCCACGATATCCTGCATCTGCCCCCTTGTCAGGACCGTTCCCGTAGGATTGTTGGGATTGCAGACACAGATCATCTTTGTTTTGGGAGTGACAGCTTTTTTGAGGCTTTCCAGGTCAAGAGACCAGCCCTTCTCTGGGTCAAGGCGAAAGTTGTGTACCACGGCGCCGTTGGACTCAACGACATGGGACAAAAGCATAAAATTGGGTATCATGAAAGCGACTTCATCCCCTGGATCGATCAGCCCCCAGGCCATCAGGAAAAGGGCTTCCGCGGAACCGTTCGTCATGAATACGCTGGAGGGATCCATTCCATCGTAGAATGAGGCTACCGCCTTTCTCAGATGTTCGGTCCCGGCGGTATGGACATATTTCAGGTGAAGGTCGTTATAAACCTCCTCCATCTCACCCGGGCTCAGGATCTCCCTGATGAACATCGGGTATATGCCCGACGCGCTGAGGTCATATTCCACTTCGTTCTGGAACCTTGCCAGGGTCCTCTCGAGTTTGAATTCCTCTATCTTCATAACAGGCCTCCGTAAAGGGAAAGATGTAAATCATGCATGCATTCTACAGCACATCAAACCGGTTCAACAACGGGTTTGACCTGTGGGTCGCCATAAAATGGTATAATTATAATGATTCCAGTTTAAAAAAGAAGGTGATTCCACATGAAAAGAACCTTTGTTTTGATCCTTGCGATAGCACTGATTGCTCCCCTCTGGATCACCGCTACATCCAGGGGAAAAAACACCGTTGGGGAGGTTCCCGAAGTGGACATAAAAGTCATCCGTACAGAAGAAGAGTGGAAAGATCTCCTTACCTCCGAGCAGTTCCGTGTCACACGAAAAGGGGGTACAGAACCGGCCTTCTCCGGGCAATACTACAACAACAAGGAGGAGGGAACCTATAACTGCATCTGTTGCGGCAATCCCCTCTTCAGTTCCGGGACAAAATTCGACTCTGGAAGCGGGTGGCCGAGTTTCTACGAACCCACATCACCCCAAAGCGTCCGGACCCGGGAGGACAGATCCTTCGGAATGAAACGGGTCGAGGTTCTATGCTCCAGGTGCGACGCACATCTCGGCCACGTATTCAACGATGGACCTCCACCGACAGGCCTGCGCTACTGCATAAACTCCGTCGCTCTGGAGTTTGAGAAGACTGACCGAGATGATATCCTGAAAGGGGGAAAACCCTGACCTTCTGTATCTGGCTGTTAATAAACTCGCCAAAGGGAGATAATACATGCGGAGAAGGGTGTCTGCAATCCTTTCGGGATACGGATATCTTCTGGCCCTTGCAAGCGTAACGATATCCACAGGGATTTTTCTTCTGGGGCGGGATTTTTTCGACAAGGGCCAATGGGCTCTTCTATACCTTCTGCTTATAACGTTTGTTTCAGCGGCAAGCGGTTTCCGATCAGCGTTCCTTGCGGCCGTCTGCTCCTTCCTGGCATGGAACTTTTTCTTCCTGCCTCCTTATGGCACCTTCTGGATAGATGATCCCAAAGACTGGCTATTCCTTTTCGTTTTCCTTCTGGTTGGAGTAGCTATGGGTTACCAGACAAGCCAGTTAAGAAAACGCGAAGAGACCGCCACGGCCCGTGAGAGGGAGATGACCCTGCTCAACAGGCTTACCGTAGGTATGGTATCCGAACCAGCCAGCCTGGTCATGATCCGGTCACTGCTAAGGGAGATACGGTCAGTTATGAACCCTTCAGGAGTGGCGCTTTTCCTTGTTGACCCGGAAAAAACCCTGAGGCATGTAAGGACAGGAACCGAACCGGCTGTGGTACCCCGCTGGGTCCAGGAATGTGTGGACTGGACTTGCCTGAACAGAACAGCCCTTGCCTCACCGGATAAAATTCCGGGAATCATGGCGGAAGATACCGGTAAATGGATGACTTTCTCATCTCCAGGATCGGTATCTGCTTCCGCAAACGACGGGGACCTTTTTATACCGCTGATTTCTTCTTCAAGGGTGGAAGGCGTTCTTTACGTTGGAGAGAGTGCCGAGGGAGATCCTTTCACTGTATACGATCTGAGGCTTCTGTCTTCCGTGTCCAGTATGGCTGCTGGATATCTCGAAAGGCAGCGCCTGCAGGGAGCGGCAACGCTTGCCGAAACACTCCGGGAGGCGGACAGGATGAAATCGGCCCTTGTCTCGTCGGTCTCGCATGAACTTAAAACCCCCATTTCAGCGATAAAAGCCACGGTAACGGGCCTCCTTGAAGACGACATAGAACAAACGGGAGAAGAGATGAGGCTGGAACTGGGATCTGTACGGATGAATATCGAAAGGCTGCTGGGATCGATAGAGTCGCTTCTTGACCTTTCCAGGCTTGAAGCTGACGCCTGGAAGCCCCGAAGGGAATGGAACGATCTCCGCGAAATACTGGGTTCGGTCCTCTCAAAATTTCCGGGTGAACAGATCGGAAGGTTCCATCTGGACCTGCCCGACCCGATGCCGACAATTAACGTCGATTTCCAGCAGTGGAGCCGGCTTTTTTTCCATCTCGTGGAAAACGCTCTGGCCTACGGTCCGCCCTCGTCGGATATCATGATAGGGGCTTCCGTCTCTGGAAAAGTGCTCAGCACCTGGGTGGAAGATTCCGGCCCCGGGATCCCGGATGAAGAGAAAGATAGCATTTTCCAGAAATTTTTCAGGGGCAAGGCTTCCGAGAAAGTGCCAGGAGGTACGGGCCTTGGACTGGCAGTCGTGCAGGAAATAGTGAACGCCCACGGAGGGAAGATATCCCTTGAGAAGGGGGCTTCCGGGGGGACCAGGTTCATTGTCGAACTGCCCCGCCAGTTCGTTGGGGAGGAAGAGTAGTTTGTCGTCACCGGAAAAAAAACTCAAAGTCCTTGTAATAGATGACGAGGAAGAAATTCGCCGTGCTCTGTTTTCGATTCTGAAGGCAAGAAACTACCAGGTAGAGGTATCTCCGTCTGGTACCGATGGGATTCGCGTAGCTATAGACATGAACCCCGACCTCGTGGTCCTTGACCTGACCCTGCCTGACATTGACGGCATTGAGGTTTGTCGGGAACTGAGAGAGTGGATGTCCTCACCTATCCTCATACTTTCAGTCAGGGACAACGAGGCGGATAAAATAGCAGCACTGGATACCGGGGCAGATGATTTTCTGACGAAACCATTCTCGGCAGGAGAACTCCTGGCCCGCCTGAGAGCTCTCAGGCGCAGGGCGGCAGTGCAGGTTTCCCCTCCCGCATCGATAGAAACCGGTGATCTTTGCATCCAGCTTGCAAGAAGAGAGGTCACTCTCCAGGGAAAGGAAATACCTCTCACCCGAACAGAATTCGAAATACTGGCAATGCTGGCAAGAAACTCCAATTGCGTAGTGACATCTAAAACCCTGATGGAACACATCTGGGGAGACGAAGCCATGGACGACGCCCAGAGGCTTCGTGTCCACATGAGCAACCTCAGGAAGAAAATCGAACCCCACAGCACCATCCCCAGGTACATCCACACAGAACCCGGCGTAGGCTATCGCTTCGTATACGAATGCCCCACACATCAGACTTTATGAATAATTTATAACCTGGCCCCGATTCTTTATGTTTCCTTTACCCCTTCTCTGTTAACCTCTCTCAGTGCGGAATACGGGATTCAAATTCAAATCCGCTGATGGAGGGAGAAATGGCCTCTGGTTTCAGCCTCGAAGACGCTATCTGTCTGGCCACCGAATCCCTCCGGGGAAAATACGATAACAGGTATCCCCGGATAATTCATGCTCTCAGGGTGATGAACCGCCTGGAAAGCCCCCTTGAAATGACCACTGCCCTGCTTTTCCACTCATGCGG
>Ga0334882_1003862_pt1 | contig 13286 bp, 11 predicted proteins | sample GraSluR1_MG_5_FD_207226 | JGI IMG/M metagenome (GOLD analysis project Ga0334882, IMG submission 207226) | Sludge microbial communities from methane-producing bioreactor in Wageningen University, Netherlands - Granular Sludge_15_04-R1 | ecosystem: Engineered > Bioreactor > Anaerobic >... | reverse complement strand
GAGCCGCCACAATGCCGGTAAAGCCGTATCCTCCCGTAAGCCCTTCAAGGATCCGCCTGTGGACCCCCATCACCTCAATAACGCCCCCCAGGCCCGCCAGCCCGCCGGCAATGGTCAGGGAAAGCATCTGGTTGAAGGGGACATTGATTCCCGAATAATGGGAAGCCCGGGGATTAAGACCCACAGCCCGGATCTGATAGCCGATGGTGGTCCTCCAGAGGAAAATGTAAACCAGCAGGGCAAAAGCCAGGGCAACGAAAAGCCCGCTGTGCAGCATGGTCTGGGGAATCAGCCTGGCCAGCCAGGAATTCTGGGGAAGCCGGGCGGACTGGGCGAGAAATGTTCCCGCCGCTACTCCCTGGGGGTCCATCATGGGCCCCTGGAGCAGGAAATTCATGAACTGAAGGGCAATAGAGTTGAGCATGATGGTGCTGAGAATCTCGTTAACCTTGTACCGGGCCTTCAGAAATCCCGGGATAAATCCCCAGAATGCCCCGGCGAGGAACCCCGCGGTCATACACCCCGGAATAAGGATAAACCGGGGCAGTTCGGGAAAAGACAGGGCAAACCAGGTCCCCGCAAGAGAACCGAGGATGATCTGGCCTTCCCCCCCCACATTGATCACACTGGCCCGGAAGGCAATGCAGATGCCGAGCCCCACCAGAAGAAGGGGTGTGGCCTTGACCAGACTCTGGGTCCAGGCGTTCACCGAGCCGAAAGCCCCCTTGAACATGGCCGCATAGGCCGTAAGGGGGTTAGCCTTGATTAAAAGTAGAATAACAGCGCTGATAAGCAGGGCCGCCAGAACCCCGAGAAAGGGGATGATGGTGCGAAGAAAAAACTCAAACCAGTCGTTCCGGGAGTGCTTGGTTGCTGCAAAAAGTCTCTTGGGTGCTGCCAGTGCCATTCCTATTCCCCTTATATTACTAAACTGGTACAGGATAACCGTATTTGGCATCCCCGTGTGTCCTTTTTTTATACCTTTCCGGAATTTCCTCTCAGGGTAAAACAGCTTTAAGACACCGTCAAGGTTTTTCGTTTCTCAGCGGGCCTGAGCAGAGCCGGTGAATGATACCATGCCTGATGGTGAAGAAATATCCCTCAGACAAACTCACTGGCGGAAATTGTTAAAACCCGGTTGTTTTAGATAACTTAACACTTAATGCAAGATAGATGCCAACTTCCTGTATAGTTTCGGGAAATCACACCAATTTCTTTCTATAAAAAGAATTAATAATCAGTTAGTATTTTTAATAGTGCTTTTTCTTCGTTTTATGATAAATTGACCTACAATAATGTGGGAAAAGGGAAGTAATCCCACATAAATGTAGGTCTGTAAACGGGAAATGCCCCCCTTGATTTCTCCCGCCCCGGGGTCTACTGTAGAGTTAACTGACCGGGAAAGGAGCCCCATATGCCCGACGGAAAAAACCGCTGCCCCTGGTGCGAAGGTTCGGACCTCATGGAAGCCTACCACGACACCGAATGGGGAAACCCCCTTCACGATGAACGGCTCCATTTTGAATTCCTCTGCCTGGAGGCCATGCAGGCGGGGCTGTCCTGGATGGTGGTGCTGAAAAAACGGGAAGCCTTCCGCCGGGCCTTCGCCGGGTTCGATCCGGAGAAGGTGGCCCTCTTCGGCCCCGGGGAGGTGGAGACCCTTCTCGAAGATTCCGGCATCATCCGCAACCGCCGAAAAATCGAAGCCCTCATCTCCAACGCCCGCTGTTTTCTGGAAGTGCAGAAGCAGTTCGGCTCCTTCGATGCCTACATCTGGGGTTTCACCGGGGGTAAGCCGGTGAAAAACCGCTGGGAAACCCTGGCCCAGATGCCGGTGACCGCCGAACTTTCCGACACCGTGGCCCGGGACCTGAAAGAACGGGGCTTCAAGTTTCTTGGATCCACCATCGTTTACGCCCATCTTCAGGCCATCGGGGTGGTGAACGACCATCTGGTTTCGTGTTTCCGATACCACGAGGTGGGCTGACATGAGACTTGGCGTGCTGGCCTTCCGAAATCTGGGGCGGAACCGCCGTCGCACCATCCTCTCCCTTTCCACCATCGTGGTGGCCTGCGTCACCGGGCTCTTCATGCTGTCCCTCATCACGGGGATGAAGGCTGACATGAAAAAAAACATTCTTGGATACTACACCGGCTCGGTGAGGATCCGCCATGGACTCTACGACGCCTACGACTATCTGAACCCCCTCCACCTCTACGTGGAAGAGGAGGCGGCCCTGCGGGAGAGGCTGAACCGTATCGAGGGGGTCACCGGTACGGTGGGACGGATCTCTACGGGGGGAAAGATCTACCTTGCCGCCGGAGGGGAGGATGAACCTCCCGTCAATCTCAACGGTTTCGCCCTGGGGATCGATTTTCCCGCCGAAGAGGCGGTGATTGACCCGGCGGGGCTTCTGATCCAGGGAACCCTCCCCCGAATGGGGAGCCGGGAAGCCGCCGTGGGGGCGGGTCTGGCCTCCAAGGCGGGGCTGAAGCCGGGGGACCAGTTCACCTTCATGACCCTCACCGCCGGCCGGGCCGCCAATGCCATGACCTTCACCGTCACCGGCCTCCTCCATTTTCCCATGGGGGCCATGGGGAAGACTCATTTTCTCATCCCCCTGGACACCATGCAGTACTTCCTGCGGATGCCCGGGGGGGTGCAGGAGATCCTGGTGATGACCGGGGATCCGGAGAACGCCCAGGTTCAGGAACAGGCCATCGGAGCCCTGCTGTCCTCCCGGGAAGAGTACAACTATCTTTCCCTGACCTACTGGAAGCGGTACGGCCAGTTCTACCCCATGATGGGAGTGGCCTCCCTGACCTACAACGTGATGGTCCTCTTCTTCCTGATTCTGGGAGCCACCCTGATCATCAACACCACCATGATGGTGATCTACGAACGGTACCGGGAGATAGGAATTCTGGGGGCCCTGGGGATGAAGCCGAAGGAGCTGGTGCGGCTCTTTTTTCTCGAAGGGCTCTGGGCGGGGCTCATCAGTGCCGCCGCCGGTCTCGTCCTGGGGAGCCTGCTGGTGCTGGTGCTGGAAAAGACGGGGATCAACTTCGGCGCCGCCTACGACAACATGAACATGGAGGTTTCGTCGGTGATCTATCCCCGACTGACCAATGGTAATGTCCTGCTGATGGGACTCTACACCGTGGGTATCACCGCCTTGGTGACCCTTATTCCTGCAAGACGGGCGGCGGCCATCGAACCGGACCAGGCCATCCGGAGCACCTGACCCTGGTTTCATAGGAGGATTCCATGCGTGCCGATACATGGCTGATACTGTCCCTGGCTTTGAAAAACCTCATGCGCTACCGGCGCCGAACCTTCATCACCGGCAGCGTCATCGCCCTGGGCCTCATGTTCTACATCCTCATGGATTCCCTGCTGCTGGGCTGGTTTACCGGCACCGAACGACAGTACATCGACTACCAGGTAGCCTCGGGGCGGATCGTCACGGATGAGTGGTGGGAAGACCGGGAGCGGCTTCCCCTGGAGTATGCCATCGAAGACACCGCCGACATCACCAAACTCCTGGAAGAACGGCAGATCACTTATACTCCCCGGACCGATTTTATGGCGGATCTGATTTTCTACCGTGACCCCTTCCCCGAGGACGGCTCTTATCAGGTGGCCGTCACCGCCCTGGACCCTCTCATGGATGGCGAGGTCTTCCGGCTCGCCGAATCCATGAAAAATCCGGACAGCCGGGGATCCTTCCTTCAGCCGGGGGATCCGGGGATTCTGGTGGGCAATGTTCTGGCGGATAAACTGCACATGCAGGTGGGGTATCCGGTGGGGCTGGAGTTCACCACCCGGGAGGGGTACCGGCAGGTGCTGGATGCCCGGGTGGCGGGGATCATCAAATCAGGGTCCCACATGGTGAATCTATCGGGGGTATTCATCAGCCTGGACACGGCGGACCGGTACCTGGCCCTGGAGGGGGCGGTGACGGGGTACTCGATCCTCCTTCCCCCGGGGGGCAAGTCTCGGCTCCGGGAACTGGAAGCGAATCTCCCCGGGGGGTACCGGCTGCTGGGGTATGAAGAAATCGCTTCGGAGTTTATCGCCATGCAGGAGATGGAGAGCGGCGGCATGGGGGTCTTTCTGTTCATCATTTTTATCATCGCCTCCGTGGGGGTCTCCAATACCATGATGATGGCGGTCTTCGAGCGGCGCCGGGAGATAGGCATGATGAGGGCCCAGGGCCTCTCTGACAGGAAGATCCGGGTGATGTTCTATCTGGAAGCCGCCGGCATCGGGGTGGTGGGCGCCCTCCTGGGGCTCCTGCTGGGAGCCCTCTTGAACATTCCCCTGGTGAACCTGGGACTCAACTATGGCGCCATGCTCAAGGTTGACGGCGATGTGGTGGATTTCGGGGGCCTGGTGATCGATTCCCGCATGAAGGGCGTCTGGTCCCTGAAGTCCTTCGTCTACGGGGCGGTTTTTGCCGTGACGGTCAGTTCCCTGGCTTCCTTCTTTCCTGTGCGCCGGATGATGAAAGAGGAGGTGCACGAGAACCTGCGGCGGGGGATGGGCTGACCGGGGATTTACAGGGCCGGGGTCCGGCCCTGATTTACCCCTTAAAACCCCAGATCCTCTCCTACCAGAAGAACCTTGATCCGGCCTTCGGGCCGGCACAGCCGGGTAAAGACGGTGTGGCTGCAGAGGCTGTCTCCCACCAGGCAGTCGGCACAGGTTCCCGTTCTGGCGCAGGGGGTGTCGCGGCCCAGCCTCAGGGCGTTTGCCGGGGCGGCGGTGTTCTTCACCCGCTCCAGGGCCGCCTCCTGATCCAGGGCTATCTTGTTAACCCCCGCCACCACCAGGACGTTCTCGGGGCCGTAGATCAGGGCGGCCAGTCGGTTTCCCGTCCCGTCCCGGTTCACCAGGATACCGTCCAGACTCAGGGCGTTGGTGCCGGTCAGGTACCAGTCGCAGGAAAGGGCCTGACGGTAGATGGTTTTCACCTCTTCAGGGGTCCCGGCGGTGCTGCGGTCCAGCAGGTGGTAATCTCCCGACCGGAGCATTGCCAGGATACCCGCTTCATCCAGGGTCATAGACCCCCCCCAGGAAACCGAGGCCCCCGGGGTAATCAGTTTTTTCACCAGATCCCGGGCCTGGGCCGAGTCGGATACGTACCATGCCTGGAACCCCCGCTTCTCCAGGTTTTTAATGGCCCGGGCGGCGAGAATTTCCTGATGCTGTTTTTTTGGTGTCATGGGATCCTCCTGCTATCAGCATTCCCGGAGGGGGGCCGTGTTGTCAAGGGGCGGGGGCGGCGAATCCTGACCGCCAGGTTGACACACCCCCGGGTTGCCGGTATTTTGAACATCACATGACGCAACTCCAGGAAGAAATCAACAAACGGCTCACCTTCGCCATCATATCCCACCCCGATGCGGGAAAGACCACCATCACGGAAAAACTGCTGCTCTTCAGCGGCGCCATCCACATCGCCGGGGCGGTGAAGGCCAAGAAGAACAGCCGCCAGACCACCTCGGACTTCATGAAGATGGAAGCCGAACGGGGAATTTCCATAAGCACCTCGGTGATGGGCTTTGATTACGGCAACCGCCGGATCAACCTTCTCGATACCCCCGGCCACGCCGACTTTTCCGAAGACACCTACCGCAGCCTTTCCGCCGTGGACAGCGCCCTGATTCTGATTGACTCGGTCAAGGGGGTGGAGGAACGGACCCGGCGGCTCTGCGAGGTCTCCCGGATGCGCAGCACCCCCATCGCCACCTTCATCAACAAACTGGACCGGGAAGGGCGGGACCCCTTTGCCCTGATCGATGAAATCGAGAAAGAACTGGCCATCCACATCTGCCCCATGACCTGGCCGGTGGGGCAGGGGGGCGAGTTCAAAGGGGTCTACAGCCTCTCCGACGGAAAGCTCCATCTCTTCAGCCCCGGGGAAGATCACCGCACCGCCGACGCCCTGCAGATCGCCGATATCAACGACCCCCTGCTTGATAAAAAGGTGGGAACCCGCCTGGCGGATAAGCTCCGCGAAGATATTGAACTGCTCGGCGCCATTTATCCGCCCTTTAAAAAGGAAGAGTACCTTTCCGGCTGGATGACTCCGGTGTTCTTTGGTTCCGCCATCAATAACTTCGGCGTCCGGGAGCTGCTTAACGCCATGGTCGATCTGGCGCCTCCTCCCACACCAAAGACAGCCCTGGAGAGGAATGTTTCTCCCCTGGAAGAGAAGTTTACCGGCTTTGTCTTCAAGATCCACGCAAACCTGAACCCCAAACACCGGGACCGTATCGCCTTCCTGCGGATCTGCTCGGGGAAATTCGAACGCAACAAACTCTATTATCATAGCCGCACCGGCAAGTCGTTCCGCAGCGCCAACCCCACCGCCTTCATGGCCCAGAGCCGGGACATCATCGATACCGCCTACGCCGGGGACATCATCGGCCTTCACGATACGGGAACCTTCACCATCGGCGATACCATCACCGAGGGAGAGATGCTCAACTACAAGGGCATTCCCAGTTTCGCCCCCCAGATATTCAAGACCATCCGGAACAAGGATCCCCTGAAGGAAAAGCAGTTTACCAAGGGACTGAACCAGCTGGCCGAGGAAGGGGTGGTTCAGATCCTTTCGAAACTGACCAACAAGAACGTCCGGGTCATCGGCGTGGTGGGGCAGCTCCAGATCGAGGTTCTGCAGTCCCGTCTTGAGTTTGAGTACGGCGCTTCCTGTGCCTACGAGCCCATCGAATACACCATCGCCCGGTGGATCACCTCCGCCGATGAGAAACTGCTGAAGAAGTTCATCAACGAAAACGCCGGGAAGATGCTTTTGGACATCCACGGCAACCACATCCTGATGTTCAACTCCCAGTGGGCCCTTGACCGGACCGCCCGGGAAAATCCCGCCATCAAGTTCCATGTTTCTTCGGAGTATATTCCGGGATGATGGATTGATCGGCAGAGAGCTTTATTCCGGTTTTTCGGGATTATGCCCTCATTTCCTTGACAACCGGCAGGACGGTTTTTAGAATTCTCCCTACAACTGTAAATAAGGGAGACCTTTAATGAAAAAAGTAATGGGGACCGTTGTCTGCCTGGCTGTTCTCTTTGTAAGTCTGGGTTGTGAAAATCACACCCATGAAGAACTGAGCGATGATGAAATCAAGGCGATCTTATCCGATGTGGTGGCCAGTGAACAGGCCATCGAGGAAGCGGGGCTGCGGTATTTCTCGAAACTATCCTCTGAAAACAACAATATCATTACTCCCCAGGCGTTGCATGGGAGGCTTGAACAGGGAGAAAACCTCTTTATCCTTGATATTCGCAGGGAAGCGGATTTCAAGGCCGGCCACATTGAAACGGCTCGGAATATCTGGTGGTTTGACATCGGTAAAAACATCGAGATCCTCCCGAAAGACCGCATCATCCTGGTCACCTGCTATTCCGGCCAGAGTGCAGGCCAGGTTGTGGGAGCCCTGACGGTGATGGGTTACGAAGCCCTCTCCCTGGCAGGGGGGATGAACGGAGGCTGGCTGGCGGCGGGACTTCCCGTGGCTGCTTCAGAATAGGGGGGCGAAATGAGAAGCATCAGGCTCCAGCTTACCTCCGCCTTTCTCAGTATTGTTTTTCTGGCGGTGGTGATTTTTCTCTGCGGATACTGGGGTATCTGGAATTTGACCAATGATCTGGATGATATCAACCGGGATAATCAGGCCATCAGCGGTTTCCAGGAGCTCGCTTCCCTGGTGAGCCGGGTTCAGCTGAACACCTCGGGCTTGGTTGAGAACCGGGATCAGACGGGGCTGAGGGAGTTTGCCACCCTGGAAGATTTTTCCCAGGATACCGGCCTGTTTCACAGGGCCGGACGGACAAGGGTCCAGCAGGTGCTCATCTACTACATCCAGCAGAGCACCGGAGAATATCTGTCGAAGTTCCGTGATGATTTTCTTCCCCTCTGGGAAGAGCAAGGCCGCCTGCGGGAAGCCGGGGTGGGGGACACCCTGAGGAATCTTCAGAGCGGCTCCTCCCCGGGAGTGGCGGATGCCGGCATCGACCAGCGGGTGGGCTTGCACAGGTACCAGCGGGAGCTACTTTCCATCCAGCGGAGGATTCAGCAGGCAGTGGAAAAACTCGACGGGCTCCTGGCGGCGGAGATCCGGCAAATTAATGATAACTCTGCCGATTTCAGCCGCACCATCAGCCTCACCATGCTGCTGGTGGCGGTGGGCGCCTTCGTCTGGAGTCTGGGGGTTGCCTTTTTTTACAGCCGCCGATTCACCAGGGCGGTCAAGGATATCTTCAACGCCATGAAAGATATCGCCGAGGGCAGACTGACGGTCAGACTCAAAAGTTCCTCCCGGGATGAAATAGGCGCCCTGGGGGGGAATTTCAACCTTTTCATCGACAAATTGTCCCATATCGTCATGGGAATCCGTTCCGATATCACCGCCAGCCTCGGGAGTAATCAGCGGCTCATGGAGGCGGTGAAGGGAACCAGCGATTCGGCGGTGGAGATTGACGCTTTGGCCGGAAAGGTCCAGTCGGTGATAGAGCGGCAGTCCCATATCGTTTCCGAGGTATCCGCCAATATGGAAGAGATCGCCCAGACCATCGAAAACCAGGACAGGATCATCACCCGCCAGTCCGGGGCGGTGGATACGGGAACCGGGGCGGTGGAAAACCTGATTCACGATGTAAAGAAAATCAGTGACAGCCTGAACAGCACCGCCCGGGAGTTTTCCCTGCTCTTTGAAGTAACCCGGGAGGGGGCGTCCCGTATCGGGGAGCTCAAAAAAACTATTGAAACCCTTTCACGGCAGTCCGAAACGGTCATTGAAGCCAACATGGTAATCAAAACCATCGCGGCCCAGACCAACCTTCTCGCCATGAATGCCGCCATCGAAGCGGCCCACGCCGGCCAGTCCGGGGCGGGGTTTGCGGTGGTGGCGGATGAAATCCGCAAACTGGCGGAGAATGCCAACAGCCAGTCCCGGTTCATCTCGGACAACCTGAATACTCTGCAGGAATCCATAGCCAGGGCTGTTCAGTATTCCGATACCACGGGAGAGTCTTTTGAAGGGATCTCCGTCAAGGTTCGGGATGCCACAGGACTACAGCAGAATGTCATGGCTGAAATTAATACCCAGGCCGACAAGGGGGGGCAGATTCTGGAAGCCCTGGAGACCATCAGCCGTATTACCGGAGAGGTGCTGGGCGGGTCTCGGGAAATGCTGCAGAGCAGCAGGGCGGTTATTTCCGAGATCGGCCATCTTGTTTCCATAAGCCGTCAGGTCGGCGATGATGCGGGGGAGGTGACGGTAAAAGCGGGGGCGGTCCGTGAGAACGCCGCCCACTCCCATGAGATGCTGAACGTCAATATGGCGGCGACGAAAGAGCTGGATCACAAGGTGTCATTTTTTAAGGTTGACGAATCACCCTGAATCCTCCGGATAAAGCCGTCAAACCGCTGCTCCATGGGGCCGGTAAAATTCGCATCGCTCAGCCGGGTGTTCATCACGGCGGTGCTGTCTTCCTTTTTATCCTCCGGCAGAACCAGCCCGATGGGGAAGGCTTCGCAGTGGAAACACCGGCCCCGGGAAAGGCCCTCCACCGCCCGGAAGACCCCGGCATAGCCGAATTTGTCGTCTTTGGTTTCTTCCCCTCCCCCGCAGCAGCTGACGAAGGAAAGCCGTTTGATCTCCCCGCCGTATTTGCCGAGGAAAATCCGCAGGGGAGAAATAAGCCGGCCCATCCAGATGGGGCCGCAGAGGACGACTTGATCGTAATCGCCCGGGTTTTTCCGGAGCTTTCTGATCCCTCCCCCCTTCCCGATGAGAGAAAAGATCATGAGAAAGAAGAACAGGTCCAGGCGGGGCCGGATCTCTTCCCGATCCGCCCCCAGGGCCGCGGCGATTCTTTTGGCAAGATAGCCGTTACTGCCGGTTTTGGAATAAAAGACGACTAATGTTTTCATGATCTTATCTCCTCTTTGAATCTGGAGCCAGCAGCGGAGGCCCCCTGATCATAGTGCGGCCCCGGTAACAAGCTGTCAACGTTATTCGCTTGATAAAGAGGGTATAATATAGCAGGAAAAGTGCCGGGGAAAAGCTTGAGGAGATGTTGATGAGAACTCTGCACTCTTCTGGGAAGGCCATCGATAGCCATGTAGTATATCTACATATGCTGTAAAATATTTTGTTATCTTGAGTAAATATATACTATGCAGCGCTTTATGTTTGTAATAAAAATACAGATATTTATTGACAGGGCGTTTTTTGTGTTGTAATATAACAACGTAAAAATATTACAGGAAAGGAAGGTAACTATGGAAAGGCGTTTTTTATTCGTTTTGATGCTATTGGTCATCATCAGTCCTCTGTTCGCTGGAGGACAAGGTGAAGCAAAAGAGGAATCGTTCGTTATAAAGGTAGGCTATGGTACGGCAGGAGGCCCGATCCATGAAGCGGCGGTGGAATTCGAGAAGAGAATCGAAGCCGCCGATCCAAGGGTCGATGTGCAGATCTTTCCCGGGGGCCAGCTGGGGTCAGAAGGGGAGATCATAGGGCAGCTCCAGGCGGGTGTTACCGACATGCTTCCTACGACCACCGGCCCCCTGGGTCAGCATAATCCCATCTATTATGTCCTGGAATCTCCCTATGTTTTTCTTAACGAGAGTCAAGCTGACAAAGTACTTGACGGAGAGGTGGGGAAGGTGTTCCTCGAGGGTCTTGAAAGCAAAGGCTTGATCGGCCTTGCCTTCTGGGAAAATGGGTTCAGGCAGATCACGAACAATGTCAGGCCGGTGGTAACTCCTGATGACCTAAGAGGTGTGAAGCTTCGGGTCCAGCAGAATCAGCTTCATATCCAATACTTCCGATCTCTTGGCGCCAATCCAACTCCGCTGCCCTTCACCGAGATATACAACTCCTTGGCGACAAAGGTGGTTGATGGACAAGAAAATCCCTTCGCCCTGATCGCCACCAATAAGTTTTATGAGCAGCAGAAATTTGTATCCAAGTCAGATCACGTTTATTCTGCCGTCCCTGTGTTTTTCTCTGAGAAGAAATGGAATCTCTTACCAAAAGATGTGCAGGACCTCATTGCCGAAACGGTCTATGAACTTCGTATCTGGGAGAGAAATCGGGGCAGGGAGCTCCAGAACGACTATATCGCCGAGATCGAGAAACAGTCAGAAGTTCTCGTCCTCTCAGATGCACAAAAGGCTGAGTTCCAGAAGAAGGCCGAAGGAGCCTATGCCTGGGCTTCGACGGAGTATGGTAAAGCCTATGAAGATCTTCTTGAGAAGGTATTAGAGGCTGCGAAGTAAGAGTCTTCAAAGATAGAGAGGAGACCGATATCGGTCTCCTCCTGTTCAAATATGCCAAAGGAGCTGCCAGATATGAAATCACCTATGAATCTAATCGGCAAGGCTGAGGTCTCGGTTCTCTTGGTTTTCGGGATATCCGCGACTCTCATCATGTTCAGTAATGCCGTGGCTCGTTATGTCTTTGACAGTTCCTTTACCTGGGCTGAGGAAGTTGTGAGGATTCTATTTGTCTGGTCCATGTTCACAGCCATCACGACCGGATTCATCCGTAATCAGCATATCGGTTTTACCACAATTGTAGAACAGCATCCTCATCTTCAATACATAAGTAACTTGTTGTATAAGATCATCCTCGCGGTTGTGGGTGTGATCATTGCCTGGCACGGCTTTCGCTACAACACAATGATCGGAAATGTTCCCCTGGCTGGTACAAATTGGCCGACGGCTCTGTTCCTCATCCCCGGGATCGGAGCCGGGGTCATCTGGACAGGAATTGGTATCCACGGAGTGATCAAATTGATCTTCCCTGGGATTTTATCTGATCGGAACGATCAAGAGAGAGCGAGGAAATAACCACATGCAAACACTACTTCTCTATTTCGGACTGTTCGGTGCCTTTTTCGTGATCGGTATCCCTATTGTACTGGCTTTGGCAATAGCTGCGATTGTGATGCTGATCATGAACAATATGGACCTGCTCATTTTTGCCCAGAAGTTCGTCCTCTCCATGGATAACTTTGGTCTTGTGGCCATGTTCTTCTTTATTTTTGCAGGGGAGATCATGAACGGCGGTGGAATGACGAGGCGTATCATTTCCGGTGTCTCGAAGCTCGTCAAGGGGATCCCCGGGGGATTGGCCATTATAGCCATCATCTCCTGTGCCCTCTTTGCCGCTATTAACGGGTCGGCCATCGCAACTGCCATCGCCATCGGTTCCATCCTCTATCCGGCCATGGTTAAGCAAGGTTATGGCAAGGCTTTCTCAGCGGCTGTCATAGCCGCCGGCGGGGTCATAGGGCCCATCATTCCGCCATCAATACCCATGATCGTTTATGGGTCAACCACCGGGGATTCGATCGGGGCCCTGTTTTCGGGCGGCATAGTATTAGGCGTGCTCATTGCGTTGGCTGAGTGCTTCGTGGCATTCATGGTCGCCAAGAAGCGCAGGTACGGGATGGATACCGATGCCATCGATTTTGGAAACGCCAAGGGACTGTTCTGGGCTCTCATTTTTCCTCTATTGATCTTCGGGAGTATCGTCGGGGGATTCATGACGGCAACTGAGACCAGCGCCTTTGCCGTGGTCTATGCATGGTTCGTGGGAACCTTCATTTACAAAGAGTTCAACATCAAGGATCTTCCGGGAATGATTCGCCGTGCGATGGCCAGCTCCGGTATGGTCATGGGAATCGTAGGAGCGGCAACGGCCGTCGCCTGGGTCCTGACCTATGAAAGGGTGCCTCAGCAGGTAACCGAGGCGATGGTCTCGGGTATCGGTTCGACAAGCGTTTTCATGATCGTTTCCTTCTTGATCCTTCTTGTCATCGGTATGATCATGGACCTTACTCCGGCCATTCTGATCTTGACCCCCATATTCATGGGTCCGGTTTTGGCCTTCAGTGTCGATCCAATCTACTTTGGAGTCTTCTTCTGCAGCGTCCTTACCGCCGGGTTGGTCACTCCCCCTGTGGGCACCCTGATCTATACGGGTTGTTCGACGTCGGGGAAAAATTTCACCGAGGTTGTCAAAGAGCTCGCTCCTTTCATGGTGGCGATCTATCTCGCCCTCTTCGTCACGGCGATCTTCCCGGAGATCATCACGTTCCTGCCGAAGAACGTCTTCGGACTCTATAAGTAGGGGGAAGGGGATGAGTACCTATATTCTTTCTAGCGATATCGGAACCACTTCGGTCCGCTCCATGATTTATGACCGGAACGGGGTTGTCCATGGCCGGGCCCAGAGGT
>Ga0334882_1003861_pt1 | contig 13288 bp, 11 predicted proteins | sample GraSluR1_MG_5_FD_207226 | JGI IMG/M metagenome (GOLD analysis project Ga0334882, IMG submission 207226) | Sludge microbial communities from methane-producing bioreactor in Wageningen University, Netherlands - Granular Sludge_15_04-R1 | ecosystem: Engineered > Bioreactor > Anaerobic >... | reverse complement strand
AACAGCATTACAGAACAGGCATACGCGTTAAAACCTGGAAGAAATATGATGAGGAAGGAAATCTTTTCCTTACCATAACTTACAGAGACGATATCGAAATCAGCATTAACGGGGTCAGGATAAACCTTCCTGAAAGAGACATTAAACTCATTAAATAGACCGGACACTGTTGAATTCTGCCTAACAACTTTTCATTATTATGGAGGATAGCTTCAGTATCAGGAAAGATAATCTTTCAGTTACAGACAGAGAATTCGAGAAACAACTGCGTCCGGTCAGATTCAACGACTTCCGGGGTCAGAAGCAAATACTCGACAACCTTGTGGTTTTTGTAACAGCGGCAAAACAGAGGGGAGAAGCGCTTGATCATGTTCTGCTACACGGACCACCGGGTCTCGGCAAGACAACACTGGCGACAATAATATCATATGAACTTGGAGTCAACCTGAGAACAACATCAGGACCAGTGCTGGATAAACCGGGTGATCTGGCGGGTCTGCTTACCAACCTGCAGGAAGGAGATGTGCTCTTTATTGATGAGATACACAGACTGAGCCCAATTGTCGAAGAATACCTCTATTCGGCAATGGAGGACTTTCAGATAGATATAATGATAGATAAGGGACCAAATGCAAGATCCGTCCAGCTGACACTAAATAATTTCACCCTTATAGGCGCGACAACAAGAAGCGGACTTCTTACCAGCCCGCTGCGTGCAAGATTTGGAATAAAATTTCACCTTGAGTATTATGATTATCATGTGCTTACAGGAATAGTAAAAAGATCTGCCGGGATTCTGAACATAAAAATCGATGATGCCGCAGCATCGGAGATAGCAAGGCGCAGCAGGGGCACACCCCGAATAGCAAATGCCCTTCTTCGGCGAATCAGGGATTTTGCACAGGTAAAAGGGTCAGGAGATATAGATATTGAAATTACAAGATTCGGTCTCAAAGCCCTCAATATAGATCAGCATGGCCTCGATGAAATGGACAACAAAATACTGGCAACAATTATTGAGAAATTCAATGGCGGACCGGTGGGCCTGAACACAATTTCAACGGCAGTGGGTGAAGAGAGCGGAACACTCGAAGAGGTATATGAACCCTTTCTTATCAAGGAAGGATTCATTAAGAGAACACCCAGGGGAAGAGAAGCAACAGAACACGCATACAGGCATCTTGGAAAGCTGATCAGCCGGAACGAAACAGGAAACCTTTTCTGAGACTACCTGAAAACATTGCTTATTTTCTCAAGTCCTTTTTTGTTGAGAATCATTATCTTTCTTCCGTGCAGATCAATGAATTTATCGGATTTGAATTCAGATAACAGACGTATAACAGATTCAGTGGCCGTTCCGACTATATTGGCCAACTCCTCCCTTGTAAGAGATATCTGAAGATAATTTTGATTGTCGAGACCAAAATCATTAACAAGCAGAAGAAGAATCTCGGCAAGCCTTTCCCTGACAGTTTTCTGTGCAATATCTGTTATGAATGAGTTTGCTTCACCTAGTTCATGACAGGCAAGTTTAAGTAGTTCAAGCGCAAAACCGGAATTAGTTTTTACGAGAGTTGTAAGTATTTCAGAAGGAATGAAACAAACCCTGCAATCCTCAATTACTTTCGCAGATGTGCAGGCCGGTTCATTGCTCAGCACGCTTCTGTAAGCAATTATATCGCCCGACCGGGCAAATCTGATTATCTGTTCTTTCCCGTCAAATCCTGTTTTAAATACTTTGATTATGCCGCTCGAGATACAATAAAAACCGCTTATGCGATTACCTTCATGATAAAGAACATCACCACGCTTGTACTGCCGGAAATCCTTTTCATAATTGAGCATTTCAATCTCTTCGGTTGTAAGATGCCTGAAAATAGAACCGGTTTTAAAAGCGCAGTCGTTGCAGTAAGAAATATGAGCATCATGTTGTTTCATTATCACCTCCCGAATTTCTGTAAAATAAACAAAGCGGCCCTTTTCTTGTTCAAAGAGATCAGAAAACAGTATTGAACTGGTCAAGGAACCTGATATCATTTTCAAAATAGAGTCGCAGGTCATTGACCTCATATTTTAACATAGCGGCCCTTTCAATACCTAAACCGAATGCAAAGCCGGTATACTTAAGGCTATCGATATTACAGGCATCAAGAACGTTGGGGTGGACCATACCGCATCCCAAAAGCTCAAGCCACCCGGTATATTTGCAGACATTACAGCCTTTGCCGCGGCATATCCTGCAACTTACATCCATCTCAGCCGACGGCTCGGTAAACGGAAAGTATGAGGGTCTGAGCCTGATGAGAGTATCCTTGCCAAAAAGTTCTCTGGCAAAGAAAAGAAGTGTCTGTTTGAGATCGGCAAACGATACGTTTTCGTCAATATATAAACCCTCTATCTGATGAAAAATACAATGGGCGCGTGCTGATATCGCTTCATTTCTGAAAACCCTTCCGGGGGAAATCGTCCTGACAGGGGGCCTTTGGCTCTGCATTACCCGCACCTGGACAGATGAGGTGTGTGTGCGGAGAAGGATATCATCAGGACTCGAATCCTCTTCCGATAATCTCGAGACATAAAACGTATCCTGCATATCACGGGCAGGATGATTCGGAGCAAAATTAAGTTTGGTAAAAACATGATCGTCATTCTCTATTTCAGGGCCTTCCGAAACGGTGAATCCAATTCTTGAGAATATTGAGATTATTTCATTTCGCACAATTGATACAGGATGACGTGAGCCAGGACAAAAAGGAAATGATGGCCTTGTGAGATCACTTAATAATTGAGTTTCTGAAACCTGCGAAAAAGCTGAACGGAGAATATTGTATTTTTCAAAAGCGGCCTGCTTGAGAGCATTCAGTTTTTGTCCCACATCCTTTTTATCCGACGGGGAAATACTTCGGAACTCATCAAAAAGAATAGATACCAGACCTTTTTTACTCAGATATTTCAACCTGTAAGCTTCCAGTTCATCATTATTACCTATATGCAGGGATTCAATTTGCTCAAGAAGCCCTTCTATTTTTTTGATCATATTTACTCCATGAAAATTCTTTGTCATTCTTACGTGGCATCTATCTGCGAACCACCTTCATCTTCAGTATATTAACGTCTGTAAGCGGCTTGTCTCTATCGCCTGTGGGAACGCCGGCAATCCTGTCTACTACATCAAGCCCTTCTACAACTTCACCAAAAACAGTATAAGTGCCATCAAGACGGGGTACTCCACCAATAGTCTGATAGGTGTTTAACTGCTCCTCAGAAAACCTGAAATCTCCGATGCTGCTCAGATAATCGTACATTCTTGTATTGGCCAGATCAAGTATCTCCCCCTGCTGAATGGAAGAACCCGACAAACGAATGCTGTCAGTAATCTGGCTTACAATACGGGTGTATTCCGCCTGCTTTATGTTTGAGTCAATCTGCTTTTCTGATGCCTCAAGATCTTCAGGTGTGAAAAGCGTACCCTGAACAATATAGAACTGAGTACCGGAAGAACGCATTTCGGGATTGATGTTATTGCCCTGCCTGGCAGCAGCAAGAGCACCTTTTTTATGAAAATGATCCTTACGGAATTCAGAAGGTATAGTATAGGAACTGAGAGAATCAAGCTCCTCCTGCGACAACCCGGAGCGTGTTGAAGGATCACCAGCCTGAATCATGAAATCCTGAATGACACGGTGAAAAGAGATTCCCTCAAAATAGCCGGAATTAACAAGCTTAAGGAAATTATCGCGGTGAACAGGAGTATCATCGTATAGCCTTACAATGATATCACCAAGGGTTGTTTTTATCTCAACTGTCACATTCTCACTTCCTGAAGGAGCTGTACATGCAAAAAGAATTGACACTGTAAATATGGCTGCAACATATTTCTTAATTATGTTCATGAAAAGATCTTTTTGGTTAATAACGTTCTGCAAATCTGACTGCAAAGATATTTAACTTTGAGAGATTCACGAAAATATAACATTTCAAATTATGTAAATTATGCTTAATAAAAGCATTCATAGAAGGTTTTGGCTATATAAACTATATTTGACTATAAATTTTTAAGATGAGAGAGGTCAGGAAACTGGCAGGTCAGACTTTGGTTTACGGGCTGGGCACAATTGTACCAAGGTTCCTTCATTATGCTGTAATGACTCCTTTCTATACGAGAATCTTCATAGATACAAGTGACTACGGTATTATTACGGAAATATATGCCTGGATGGTTCTGCTGCTTGTGATTCTGACCTATGGAATGGAAACAGGCTATTTCAGATTTTCGCAAAGGAGTAGCGAAGATCCGGACAAAGTTTACAGCACAACACTTATAAGTTTGTTGGCCAGCTCAATATTATTTGTATTGGTTGTTAATATTTTTATAAAGCCGGTTTCTTCGATAATGATGTATCCGGATAATAAGGATTATATCAGAATGTTTGCAGGTATAGTGGCAATAGATGCTTTTACATCAATACCATTTGCAAGATTGAGAAGGGAGAATAAAGCCGCTCTTTTCAGCATAATAAAAATGGTAAATGTTTTTATAACAATAGGCCTGGTGGTATTTCTGCTTAAAATTGCACCAGCAATATGGGAAAACAGCAGCGGATGGTTTAGACATGCATATAATCCAGATTATAAAATTGGTTATGTATTTCTGGCAAACCTTGTTTCGAGTGCGGCAACACTTTTAATGCTTATGCCCGTCATACTGAAGGCGAAGCCGGTATTTTTAACCTCATTGTGGTCAAGAATGGTCCTTTACTCATTTCCACTGCTACTGGCAGGACTCAGTGGTACTATCAATGATGTTCTTGATAAAGTAATACTCAGAAGGATGCTGGGCGAGGAACAGGGTCTTGCAATACTGGGCGTATATGGAGCGGCCTATAAGATCGGTGTAATGATGGCGCTTTTTATTCAGATGTTCAGATTTGCCGCGGAGCCATTCTTTTTTGAGAGGTCGGAGCGCTCAGATGCGAAGGAAACTTATTCCTTTGTGATGAAATACTTCATAATCACAATGCTGATAGTCTACCTCATATTGAATATGTATCTAAAAGTAATACAGAATATTGTACCGCTTAATTATCAGGAAGCGGTGAATATTGTGCCTATAATAAGTATGGCTTATATTCTGTACGGAATTTATGTTAATCACAGCATATGGTTTAAGATAAAAGACAGGACCATGTATGCAGTTTATATTTCTGTTACAGGTGTAATAGTTACGATCATGATAAATGTAATACTGATACCTGTTTATGGATATATGGCATCAGCATGGGCGCATGTGGCCTCATATGGGACCATGGTAGCAGCATCTTTCGTTTTCGCCGGTAAAATTTATAAGGTTGATTATAATCTGAAGCAATTTATCCCGTATTTTATAATGGCAATTGGTATGGTGATATTCAGCAGATGGTACAAATATGGAAATATAACCACCGAACTGATGATTAATAGTATGATGATGCTGACGTTTCTGGTTTATGCACAGGTGAAAGATAAAGTATTGACAATGTTTTTAGTGAGAAAATGATAAGAAGAAATCAGGCCATAAATATTTTAATAGCAGCATGTATTTTAATTGTTGTCGTATTTATCTGTTCCTGCAGCAGAAGTGTTGTGCCTAAAATACTTACAGGAAGAGGCACGACGGAATATGAAAGAGCGGCAGAAGAGTATCTGCTTGTTGAGGCAATGCGGCAAAAATTGACAGGCAATCCGGGAGAAGCACTGAAAAATCTTGAGCAGGTGCTGAAGATAAACCCGGGAAATGATGCTGCATATTACCAGATGGCACAAATTGTTGCAGGACTGGGAGATGTGACGGGCGGCAAAAGATATCTTGCAAAGGCAATATCAATTTCTCCTGATAACAGATGGTATCTACTAATGATGGCAGGTTTGCAATATCAGAATGGGAATATTGACAGCACTCTTTTTTATTACGAAAAACTTGTGAAGAGATATCCGGATAATGAAGGATATCTTATGTCGCTTGGTAATCTCTATGCCGAAAGCAAGAGGTTTGAAAAGGCAGGAGAAATATTCAATATGATAGACAGCAAATACGGTGTAAATCAAATATCAACAATAGCACTTGCAAGAAGTCTGATGTCTGAAAAAAAGTATCAGGAGGCGAGGCAGAAAATTGAAGAACTGATAGAACAGGATCCTGATGAAATACTATACAGGGGCATGATGGCAGAGATCTACAGGATTGAAGGAAGACCGGATAAAGCAACAGAGGTATATAAGGAATTGCTTATAAGGAATCCGGACAATCCACAAACACAGCTTTCAATGTGTGAATTTCTGATTGAACAGAAGAATTATGAGGAGCTTATGGCCCTTATTACCAGTGTAATATTAAATGATAAAATTGCAAGAGAAGATAAGATAGCACTTATTGCGGAAATGATTCAGAATGATGATATAATCAGGAATCATAGTAAAGGAATAGAATTAGCGGTCAGGGTAATGGAGGCAAACTATGAAAATGATGATATAGTTTTACTGCTCCGACCGGAACTTTACGACAGGCAAAAAAGATCAGGTGAAGCGGCTGGCAGACTGGAAGAAATTATTGCTGAAAGGCCTGATAATTATTACGCATGGGAAAAGCTGTTGATGATATATTATACCGAAAGGATGTACCGGGAGTTAGTTGAGAAGGGAGAACAATGTGCAACGAGATTTAACAGATCGTTTATTGTAAAAATGCTTTACGCTACGGGAGCAAGTGAAACAGGAGACTTCGATACGGGTTTAGATGAACTGAGAAAAGCCGAAATCCTCGCAGGAGACAACAAGGAACTTCTGATACAGGTTTTTACCTTACGCGGTGATGTATATTATAAAAAGAAAGATTATGAAAATGCGTTCAAATCTTTTGAAAGGGCACTGGAAATCAACAGTGATGACCTGACGGTGATTAATAACTACGCATATTACCTGACAGAGCAAAACATGAGACTCCGGGAAGCTGAGAAGATGGCAAGGTATGTTATAGATAGAGATGATAAGAATACAGCTTTCCTGGATACATACGCATGGGCACTTTATAAAAACGGGAAGGCAAGGAAAGCTGAAAAAATAATGGAAAAGGTCATAGGTATGGGTGAGGAACCAAGTGCAGATTGGTATGAACACTACGGATACATAATGAAGAAAAGAGGAAAATGCAGGGAAGCCATAAAACAATGGGAATATGCCCTGGAACTGGATAGTAACAATAGAGATTTGATAAAGGAAATAGAAAATTGCAGAAAATAATTTATATAATAGTCTGTCTATTGCTCGTTTGTGCAGGATGTTCATCTGCCAGGAGAGTATCAGGACCTGGTTATGACGGCACTGACGACGGAATGGCTGTAATGGATGGTGTGCTGAGAAATAACATAACAAATTATGGTTTTAATATCAAAAGGATTGATATTAATTATAATATAAACGGTGTTTCAGGGAGATTCATAGCCGCAGTCAGGCACAGGAATCCCGACACGGTTTTAATAGTACTAAAACACACCACGGGCATTGAAATTGGAAGAGTTTATATGGATTCAGACACTATTCTTATTAATGACAGGATAAACCGGCGTTTAATGTATGGAGATCCCGGAAATCTAGAAGCAAAGTATGGAATAGACAAAAAAGCAATCATGATAATTCTTGGAGATATATTAATTGACGATGTAAATGAGATAAGAAAGTATAAAAACATGAACTGCCAGAAAGGTATACTGAAGAGCCAGGCGCGGATAAATGAACGAAACATTAATTATGAGATTGATTGCGGTAATCTAAAAACAGTTTCAGCTACAATTACAAGAGGAAATGTAAATGATAAAATATCTGTCTGGTATGATAATTTCATCAGGAGGGGGAATTATGTTTTTCCTGGAAGAATAGAAGCAGAAGATATCGGGAATAAAGCACGGATAATAGCAGAGATAAGAAATATTGAAATACCATGGGAGGGCAGAATAGAATTTATACCTGGTAAAGGATACAGACCAATGCTCTTAAAGTGAAGAGATTAATTTATATAATATTGATTTTGATTCTTTCGGGAAGCAGTTTCGGACAAACAAAGGCCGAACTGGAGGACCAAAGAAAAAGGGCCCTGGAAGAGATTGAATATGTTAATAATCTGATAAAAACAACAGCACAGGAAAGAACTGAGACATTGAGTGATCTGAGAATAATAAACAGCAGGCTTACTTTAAGACAGAATGTTATAAAAGGATTGCAGGAAGAGATAAATCTGTTGAATGACAGAATAGGGTTGAACAGGCTGGCTATTGATATGATGGAAAATGACCTGGAATTACTTAAAAAGGAGTATGCACGATCTGTTGTAAATTCATATAAAACGGGGAAAGTTAACACCAATCTGATATATGTTCTGTCTGCCAGGGATTTTAATCAGGGCTATAAGAGAATGAAATATCTTCAGCAGAGTGCAAAGTTCAGAAGGATGGAGACTGAAATTATAAATGAAATAAAAGAACAGATTGAATCATCAAGAGAAAAGCTTGAAGAAGATCTGGAAAGAATTTTTGAGTTGAAGCAAAGGGAGGAACAGCAGAGGAACATACTGGTAAATGAAAGAGGCAGAACAAATAAGCTTGTACAGAACCTGACAAACAAAGAAAAACAATTGCAAAAAGAGCTTGAAGAGAAGAGAAGAATAGCAAAAAGAATCGAAACAGAAATAGCGAGATTGATTGAAGAAGAAAAAAAGAAGTCAGCAGTTTCAGATATGACACCGGAAATGAAACTGATAAGTAACAATTTTGCAGAGAATAAAGGAAGGCTTCCATGGCCCGTTGAAAGAGGAGTAATTACAACGAAGTTTGGAATACAAAACCATCCGGTTCTTAAATACGTAAAAGAAGATAATCCTGGGATTAATATAACCTCATCAGGACAAACAGAAGTAAGAAGCGTATTTAATGGAGTAGTTTCAAAGGTTTTTTCGTTAACGGGAGCCAATATGACAGTAATTATCAATCACGGGAGATACTATACAGTTTATCAGAATCTTGTGGAAGTGAGGGTCAAGCAGGGAGAAAGGATAGAAACTAAAGATTTAATAGGAAAGGTATTTTCTGAAGTGAACAGCGGAAACAGATCGGTACTTACGTTTATGATATATGACGGGACAGTTAAACTTGATCCGGAATTGTGGATTTCGAAAAAAAATTAGAAATTGCAAAAAAATAGAGCCACGAAATATTTAAGAGGATAAAAATGACAAAACTCTATAAGAGAATAAAGATAGAATCGATCATGGCTAATTTGCGAAAGGTGGAAAATGCCATTGATGAAATTACTGCCTCGCTTGGCATAAAACCAGATGATTACGGTAAGATTCTTGTGGCTACAATGGAGGCGGTTAATAATGCAATTACTCATGGAAACAAAGGAAATCCCGGTAAGATAGTCGATGTAGAGATTAAATGCGAAAGAAACAAAATGATAGTAACAGTGAGTGATGAGGGACCTGGTTTTAACCCTTCAGAAGTACCTGATCCTACAAAGCCTGAAAATATAGAGGAACTAAGCGGACGTGGCGTTTTCCTGATGACAAAACTGGCAGACAGAATAGATTTTAACGAAAAGGGAAATAGTGTTACATTGACTTTCAAGGAGGTAGTCAGTTGAGCATAAAATTATTTTATGAGAAAGTAAAATACAGGATCCGTAACAGCAGGGAGCTGAAGAAATTTATAAAAAAGGTCATCAGGGAAGAAATGAAAGTACCTGGTGACCTTAATTTTATTTTAACCGGTGACGATGAGATAAGAGAGATTAACCTGGAATTCATGGGGAGGGATTATACTACAGATGTTATAGCATTTAATTATAATAAGGGAAATACTATAAATGGAGAAATATATATAAGCATTGAAACTGTATTTAGGAACAGTAAAAAATACGATGTTACACTCAGGAAAGAGGTTATACGTGTTATTATACACGGTATTTTGCATCTCTGCGGGTACAATGATCAGGATTTGGAGGAGCGGCGAGACATGAAAGATAAGGAAGAGAGATATTTAAATGAGTACATAGGTTAAATGGAGTTCAGGTATGACATAGTAGTTGTCGGAGGAGGACATGCCGGATGTGAAGCTGCACATGCTGCAGCAAGAATGGGTGCGAAGACATTGCTGATTACTATGGATATGACAAAACTTGCGCAGATGTCATGCAATCCGGCAATGGGAGGCGTTGCGAAGGGCCAGATTATCAGGGAAATAGACGCAATGGGAGGATGTAGCGGCATTGTAACCGACAGAAGCATGATACAATACAGGATGCTGAACCGGTCTAAAGGTCCTGCAATGTGGAGCCCGCGGGCACAATGTGACAGACAAAAATTTTCAATCGAATGGAGGAAGATACTGGAAAATACGGAAAACCTTCATATATGGCAGGAAGAAGCAAAAAAACTGATAATTGAAGATAACGATGCAAAAGGAGTGGAAACTTCATTTGGAAACCGTTTCTATGCAGGTGCAATAATATTAACCAACGGAACTTTTTTGAACGCTATGATGCATGTTGGTTTCCGACGCGTGAAAGGGGGAAGATCAGGTGACAGGGAATCTGAAGGACTGAGCGACCAGCTTGCGGAGATTGGATTTGAGGTGGAAAGGATGAAAACGGGAACGAGTGCGAGGATAGACGGAAGAACTATTGATTTCAGTGTAATGGTGGAGCAAAAAGGCGATGGGGAAAAGCGAACTTTTTCGTTTATTGAAAAGAGTGTGGGCCTTGAGGAAGAAAGAAGCTGCTTTGTGACCAGCACCAATCCCGAGGTTCATGCTATACTTGAGAAAGGACTTGAATTTAGTCCTCTTTACCAAGGGATTATAAAGGGCAGGGGACCCAGGTATTGCCCCAGTATTGAAGATAAAATAGTAACGTTTAAAGAGAAACAGGCTCATCAGCTTTTTATAGAACCGGAGGGACGAGAAACAAATGAATATTATGTAAACGGATTTGCAAGCAGTCTTCCGCTGGAGTATCAGCTTAAGGCACTGAGAAAAGTAAAAGGATTGGAGAAGGTGGAAATATTCAGGCCGGGATATGCAATTGAATATGACTTTTTTCAACCTACTCAGTTAAAACATACACTCGAAACAAAGAAAATTTCAAATCTCTATTTTGCCGGTCAGATAAACGGAACCACGGGATACGAAGAGGCTGCTGCGCAGGGTATGATAGCCGGCATTAACGCTGTTAGAAAGATAAGGCAGGAGAAGCCTGTTATACCTGGAAGGGAAGAAGCATATACGGGAGTACTTATTGATGATCTTGTGACAAAGGGTGTGGATGAACCATACCGCATGTTTACCGCAAGAGCTGAATATAGAATACTTCTGAGGCAGGATAATGCTGATGAACGTCTGACGGGAAAAGGGTATGAAATAGGGCTGGCGGATAGTTCAAGGCTAAAATATATGGAATATAAATATAAATTGGTCGAAGAAATAGTAACATTTTTACGAAAAACAAGCATTGAGCCGGTGAGAATAAACGGCTTCCTGGAGGAGTTAGGGACAAGCATTATAAAACAAAAAGTAAAAGCAGTAACAATTGCTATGAGACCGATGGTTAAAATCAGCAGGTTGCTTGAAATGACAGAGGGCTCTGAAAGTCTCGAAGTAATGAAATCTGACCGGCAGGGGGAGATATTAGAGTCTGCGGAGATAAAGATTAAGTATGAAGGATACATCGAAAGAGAAAAATTAGTGGCTTTAAAAATAAAACGCCTGGATAACCTTAAGATACCAGACGATATAAATTATTCAGAGTTAATTTCTATATCTACAGAAGGGAGGCAAAAGCTCGAAAGAATAAAGCCATCAACAATAGGGCAGGCTCAAAGAATAAGCGGTGTGTCGCCCTCAGACATAAGCATCCTGTTGCTATACCTGGGAAGATAGAATGTTCCACGTGGAACAAATTTAAATAATTATAATGTAATAATTTGTAATTGGGTTATTGCGCGAAAGGCTCTGTTTTATGATGAATTCCACAAACCACAGAGAACACAAATAATATGATTGTAGGGGCAATGAATGCAATGCCCCTCCTGCATGGGATCACAATTACAGGAGCAGGTTGTTGACCGGGTAACAGGGGTAAAAGGGGCATTGCATTCAATGCCCTGGTGAATTTGTAAATATTTATAAAAGGACATGAATATAAGCGGCAGGATAATTAGCATCCACGAAAGAGAGATATATTCCGGAACTATCCGGACAGAGCAGGAGTTAATTAAGGAAATTAAAAGGGAGGTGACAGGGAAAGATTATTACATTCTGCCTGGACTTATTGATTCCCACATACACATTGAAAGTTCGATGTGTACACCGGGAGCTTTTGCCATGGCCGCTGTTTCACGTGGAACAACAGGGGTTATTTCCGACCCGCATGAGATAGCAAATGTACTGGGGATCGACGGGATGAAATTCATGATTGAAGATGCAGAGAGGGTTCCGGTGAAATTCTGGTTCGGTGCACCATCCTGCGTCCCGGCAACTTCATTTGAGTCATCAGGAGCGAATATAGATTCAGGAGATGTTGAGAGATTGCTGATGATGCCGGAAATAAAATACCTGTCCGAAATGATGAACTTTCCGGGCGTTATTTCCGGAGATACGGAAGTACTCAGAAAGCTGGAAACAGCAAAAAAGCTGGGAAAACCAATTGATGGCCATTCTCCGGGACTAACCGGCGAAAACCTCAGGAAATATATATCTGCAGGTATATCTACAGATCATGAGTGCACAACAATTGAAGAGGCGCTTGAAAAGATATCCCTGGGAATGAAGATACTTATCCGCGAAGGGAGTGCCGCAAGGAATCTTGAGGCGCTTAAGGATCTGATCGCCACTCATCCGGATATGGTTATGCTGTGCAGTGATGACCTTCACCCGGAAATGCTCGGGAAGAGACATATTAATAAAATTGCAGCAGGACTGATAAGCGAAGGTTACGATCTCTTTGACGTGCTCAGAAGCTGTACCATAAATCCGGCAAAACATTATGATCTTGAAGCAGGACTTATCAGGCCGGGAGATCCCGCAGACTTTATTGTTGTGGATGACCCAGGTGAGATGAACGTACTGGAAACATGGATCGACGGAACGAAAGTATTTGACAGGGGCAAGATTCTTTTTGATTATACAGGTGCAGAACCGGTCAACAAATTCTATTGTACGGGGATAAAAAAGCATGACATAACAATCAGACGTGCAGGAGAAAAGAT
>Ga0334882_1003856_pt1 | contig 13301 bp, 9 predicted proteins | sample GraSluR1_MG_5_FD_207226 | JGI IMG/M metagenome (GOLD analysis project Ga0334882, IMG submission 207226) | Sludge microbial communities from methane-producing bioreactor in Wageningen University, Netherlands - Granular Sludge_15_04-R1 | ecosystem: Engineered > Bioreactor > Anaerobic > Unclassified... | reverse complement strand
GCCTCTCTTTTTTTTAACAGACACCGGGAGGAACCATGCGAATCGCAGTCGTTTACTTTGGTGAAAAGGAAAAAAAACGTCTCGCCGCCCTGGCCCACGCCCTTGGTGAGGGGCTGGAGAGTCAGGGAGCCCAGGTAGAGGTTTACGATTATAAAGATCTTTCCCGCCCTCTGGCTCTCTATCAGTTTCTTGTGGTGGGTACGGAAAATCAGGGTACCTTCGGCGGGAAGATCCCAGGACCCATGGCCAATTTCCTGAAAAACTCCGGTTCCCTGGGAAGTAAACGCTGTTGCGCTTTTGTACTGCGTCGGGGATGGCGGGTTAACAAGGCGCTGCTCGGCTTGATGCGGCTTATGGAAAAAGAGGGTATGTTTGTTGTCAATTCCGCCCTGCTGTTGTCTCCTGAAGAAGCTCGTTCCTGCGGGAAAACCTTGAACATCGAGCATAAACGTTGAAAAACCCGCGGGATTGCCCTACATTTATACAAATTTTTTATAAGGACAGAGATACCGTGAAGAAAACTGTTTGTACTTTACTGATACTGATTCTGATAACGGGAGCACTGGGGGCTCAAACCCTTCTGGATAAGCAGGTCGCTTCGGTGAATCTAATTAAACCCGAGCGCATCTCCCAGTTGCAGTTAAATCGACAGCATTCCCAGATCGAGGCTATGAGAAACCAGACGGGACAGCCGGGAACCCCCGTAACCAAACAGCAGGTTCTTGAACTGATGATTTCCGAGATTCTGGTAAACCAGGGGATAGAAAAGGAAAAAATTACTGTAACCCGAAATGAGGTTAATGAAAGTGTGGCCCAGCAGAAAGCTTCGGTGGAACAGCAGAACAGTGTTACCCTGACGGATGCCCAGTTCCGCAACGCCGTTACCCAGCAGATGGGACTGTCCTGGGATGATTATCTTGCCCAGATTGAGGTACAGCTTAAGCAGCAGAAACTGCTTCTTAAATTAAAAGCCGATGTGATAGCCCAGGGCGAAACGCCCCCCACCTTCACAGAGATAGACAATTTTTACCGGAAGAACCGCAGTCAATTCACTAATCCAGACATAATTCGTTTCAGTCATATTTTTATTTCCACCGATGAGCTCTCTTCTCAGGAAAAGACTCAGGCCAGAAACCGCGCCGATGAAGTCTACCGTAAACTTCAGAACGGCAGCAGCTTTGAATCGCTGGTGGCAGAGTACAGTGATGATACCCGGTCCCGTTATCGGGGGGGTGATGCCGGCTACCTGGCCATCAATGACACCCGTCCTGCCCAAGTATTCGGGCAGAGTTTTGTGGATACTCTTTTTGGCATGAAGGAGGGGGAAACCTCCCGGGTCTTGACCTCTTTCAGGGGATATCACATCGTCAGACTGACTGAATACCGGGATGCCCGCATTCTTTCTCTTAACGACACCATCACTCCCGATTCCAATGTAACTGTCCGGGACTATATCTCCCAGGGTCTTTCTTCTCAAAAGCGCCAGCAGGCCATGGAAGCCGCCCTGGAAGAAATGATTAATGATCTCCGCCGTCAGGCCGAAGTTACCATCTATTCGGAGAATATCAATTAATGGGTTCCCGCCGTCGGGGAAGAGTTTTGGCGTTTCAGGCTCTATTCAGTTATGACGTCTCCTCCCAACCCCTTGAAGAGCTGCTGGAGTATCCCTGGTTAACCCCGGAAGAGCGGGACAAATTTCCCGATGATTCGCAGCTTTTCGCCCGTTTTCTTATTTCGGGAACCCTGGAAAAGATTAATGAAGTGGATGATCTGATAAAGGAGCAGCTCGAGAACTGGGATTTTTCCCGGCTTGCCAGGGTTGATCTGGCCTTGCTGCGTCTCAGTGTCTATTCCCTGAAATATCAAAAGGATATTCCCCATACGGTTACCATTGACGAGGCGGTCGATCTTGCCAGAGACTACGGATCCGATGACTCCTATCGTTTTATTAACGGAGTCCTTGACGGGGTCAGAAAAAGGCTGGATAACGACTGAAAGATGAAAAAAAAACCGGGGAAAAGACTGGTTCTCTACATCCTCTTCTCCTTGGTGATTCTGTCGCTCCTGGTTGTTATTTTTTTAACCTGGCAACGCCTTCAGGATAAACGGCGTTCGGCTGGTTTTGACACAGTCCTGATCCAGGTCGACCAGCTGATGAGCCGCGGGTTTATAACCGAATCCAGGGAATTGCTGGATTCACTGGTACCTCGCCATCACCTGGATTCTTTTCAGGCAGGTTCCTACCTGCGGCTCCTGAAACGTTATCATCTATACAGCCGCCAGACCGGTAATTGGGAGCCCTACGTCAGGGTGGCACGGCAGGGCCTGAACTCCTATCCCGGCCGGATTGATTTAGCCGCTTTAACAGTCCATGGTTTACTTCGCAGCGGATCCTGGGAGGCCGCCGCCGAACTGACCGACCATCTGGAAAATTCCCCCTTCGCCAGCCTGAAAGCGGAACTTCTGATGCGTTCCGGCGGGTGGTCACAGGCAGATCCATCGGAATTGGGGCCGCATGGATCGGTTTTGTTTGACTCCGACCCCGGGCTTTTCATCGCCGCCGGAGACGCCACGGGGCTGCTCCCCTTTTATCTGGATGCCGCCCTGTTGTATGCGGGTCAGGGTGATTTAACAGCCGCCCGGGATGTCCAGAGGAAATACCTGAAAAACGGATATCCTCTTTTTTCCTTTTATCTCACCATGGATCTCCAGGACTGGGAGAATGCCCTGAGTTATTGGGATCATCTCTCGCCCCACCTGAAAGGAAGCGACAAGCTCTTAAAGGGCGATATTCTTATGAGGTTGGGGCGGTTCCAGGAAGCCCGGCAGTTTTATTCGAATAGTCTGACAGCACCCTTTGAGGCCTCCTGGCCCGCTTACTACAATCTGGCATGGCTTCAGGAGGGAAAAGACAAGGAAAAGACTCTCCTCAAGGGGTTGAACCTTTTTCCCGATGAAGAGCAGCTCAACCTGGCCTACGCCCGGTTTCTGATTAATGAAAAGCGAGACGAAGAAGCCCTGAGGGTGCTGGAAGCCATGATACCGCGTCAAAGACTGGGACTGAAGGGGGAACTGATTCTTCTTCGGCTTCTTTCTGCCCGGCGCAGCGGTGCCTATCTGCAGGGCCGGTACTGGGAATTAATCAACCAATACCCCCTGGAAGCGGAAGCCGCCCAGGGATTGATCCATTATACTCTCGCCTGGGGACAGCAGGAAGATGCGGAAAAGGCTTTGAACCAGGCCGAAAAAAACCTGGGGATCCAGCCCTGGATAAGGCACGGCAGGGCTGTCAAGGCTTCCCTGGGAAATAACCCTGAAGAGGCTGAACTGTTATTTAAAGCCGCCCTTGAAATCAGTCCCCAAGCCTCTCTTTACCATAACTATGCCGTCTTGCTGGGCCGTCTGGAAAGGTTCGTCGAAGCCGTATCCATGCTGGAAAAAGCAGAACAGCTCTGTGACAAAAATGACCCGATCCTGGGAGAAATTTTTATCCGTATGGGGGCTTTCAACTTTATGCTTAAAAGATATGACCTGGCAAAAGAGAATATTCTCCGGGGCCTGGCTTTATCTCCCCGGAATCTGGAAGCGCTGTTTCTTTTAAAGAGTCTTGAGGATGTATAAAAAATCCTGTACTCTCTGTCCATGATAAAACTTAAGAACAGTAAGCAGATAGAGGGCATTCGGAAAAGCTGCCGGTTGCTTGCCCAGGTATACCTTAAACTGATTCCCCAGGTAGGGGAGGGCTTAACCACCGCTGAGCTGGACAAAATAGCCCGGGAGCTGATCACATCGCGGGGCGGCCGCCCCGCTTTTCTCAATTACGATGGCTATCCCGGTGCCCTCTGCACCAGTGTCAATCATCAGGTGATTCACGGAATCCCTGGAAACTATAAACTACAGAACGGTGACATCATCAGTCTTGATTTGGGCATCGAATTAAACGGTTTTTTCAGTGACCAGGCTGTTACCCTGCCCATCGGCTCGGTATCTCCTGATGCGGAAAAATTGATGAGGGTTACTTCAGAATGTCTCTATCGCGGTATTGATGCGGCCCGGGAAGGCAACAGGGTCAAGGATATCTCCCGTGCCGTCCAGGCCCATGCTTCCGCCCATGGGTTCGGGGTGGTTCGGGAGTTTTGCGGACACGGAGTCGGCCTGGCGGTTCATGAAGAACCGCAGATCCCCAACTACGTGGGCCCCGGACCCAATCCCCGGCTCAAAGCCGGCATGGTGGTTGCCATTGAACCGATGATAAATCTCGGTACCGATGCGGTCCATGTTCTCGATGACGGCTGGACCGTAGAAACCGCCGATCATTCGCTTTCTGCCCATTTTGAACATACTGTGGTTATTCTTAAAGGAAAAACAGAAATTCTTACCCTTCCTGACTGATTTTTTGTAACTTATAACTGAAAAAAATATTTTTTTCAGTAAAGCAGTCTTAGGGAGGCAATAATGTTTAACAAGCTCTTTTCATCCAGACGATTTTTTCTTGTTAATCTGGTTTTAACAGGGATTGTTTTAGGATTCGGTTTAGCCCTTCTCAGTTTCTCCTGTTCCACTAATACACCGCCCCGTACCGCCTATGCCCAGGATCAGGGGGGATCGGGGTCTGCCATGATGGATCTTCAGGCGATGCAGAACAGTTTCCGCGCTGTGTCCGCCGAAGTGCTGCCTGTAGTGGTGGAGATAACCGTTACTGAAATCACCCGGCAACAGGTTCCGTCTCAGAGGGGCTGGCCCTTTGATTTTTTCTTTCCCGACCGGGCAAGACCCGAAGGAGAAGAACCTCAGGAGAGGGAATTTCGAAGCCAGGGACTGGGGTCCGGTGTCATTGTCAGGAAAGATAAGTCCACCTATTATGTTCTCACCAATAACCATGTGGTGGGTGATGCAGATGAAATCAATGTCATTCTTTACGACGGCCGTGAATTTACCGCCACCCTGGTGGGATCCGATGCCCGGAAAGACCTGGCCCTTATAGAATTTGAATCCCGGGAGGATCTGCCCCTAGCGGTTCTGGGTGATTCCAACGATCTTTATGTGGGAGACTGGGTTTTAGCGGTGGGAAATCCCCTGGGATACGTCTCCACTGTGACAGCCGGTATCGTCAGTGCACTGGGGCGTGATGGTCCGCAAAATAATATCAGTGACTTTATTCAGACCGATGCGGCCATTAATCAGGGTAATTCGGGGGGAGCCCTGGTTAATCTGAGAGGCGAAGTCATCGGTATTAACACGTGGATTGCCACACAGAGCGGGGGAAGCGCGGGCCTTGGTTTCGCCATCCCCATTAACAATGCCAAAAAAGCCATTGATGATTTTATCAACAAAGGGCAGATTCAATACGGTTGGCTTGGGGTCAGTATCAGTGATGTATCCCGGCCGATCGCCCGGGAACTGCTTGTGGAGGGGATCAAGGGGGCCATGATTCAAAATGTCTATACCGGTTCACCCGCCGATAAAAGCGGGCTCCTTCCCGGTGACTATGTGACAGCCATTGAGGGGAAACCCATCGGGGGATATCTGGAGCTGACCCGTACCGTGGGGGATCTTCTTCCCAACGAAACCTATGAATTTGAGCTTATCCGTTACGGGAAAAAGATGACATTGTCCGTATCCATCGGTCTGAGAGACAACGATGAATCCATCGCCGCCAGCTATATGGACCTCTGGCCCGGCGTTTCCATCGCCCCTCTTACCGAAGAGGTTCGCAAAAATCTGGAAATTGGCAATGAAGTCAAAGGGCTGCTGCTCCTGGTAAATGAAAAGAGTAAAGCCCAGATGGCAGGACTTAAGAGTTATGATATTCTGACAGCCATTAATGACCGTAAAGTGGAGACGGCCCTCGATTTTTACCGGGAGCTTAACAGAAGTGATAACAGAACAACCTTTTCACTTCTGCGTGAGGGGGACGTTGAACTCGAAATCGGCATAAGACGGTAACAGATGCTTTAAAAGCGGGAGGTTTCCTCCCGCTTTTTTTAACTCCTCCTATACTTCTCCCCCTCATGGAAGAAGATTTTTTTTTGACGCTGTACCACGGGGCGATGATGGTGTAAACTTTGAGGATCATGATGCGAGGAGACCTGTAAAACCCATGAGCAAAGAGTTTCTTACCTACGAAACAGTCAGGAACAACGCACTTAAAATGGCCCATCAAATACGCCTGGACGGCTTCATCCCCGATGTGATCTACGTGTCTCTCCGGGGCGGCGCCTATATTGGTAATGTCATCAGCGAATACTTTAAAATCGTTTCCCAGTCTGCCAGACCCGTTCTCTATGCCGCCGTAGTGGCCCGTTCCTATCAGGGAATTAAAAACCAGGAAGAAGTACGGATTGACGGATGGACCTACAGTCCTGAATACCTCAGGCAGGGAGATAAAATCCTTCTGGTGGACGATATTTTTGATTCAGGCCGCACCTTGAATTATCTCGCCAAAGTGATCATTGACCGGGGAATCCCGCGGGAAGACCTGAAAATTGCGGTCCATGATTTTAAAGTCTTTCATAATAAACAGGAGTCCCTGCCCTTACAGCCCGACTACTTCTGCCGCCGCCACGACATTCACTCCGCCGAAGACGATATTTGGATCCACTACATGAGTCATGAACTGGTGGGCCTCACTCCGGAAGAAAGGGAGACCCATTATTTGATGAAGGATCCCGGCCTGGCGGCTCCTTTTACCATCTTCAGGAAAGAGTAGAATATGAAATCTAAAAAAAACCTCCTTTTGTTATTTCTTTATGTTATTTTGTTTCCGGGCTGGAGTCAGGAAGGAGGGATGGGAATCTACCCCGCCCCGGGAGAATACAGGGATGACCTGATGGTATCCCTGTATTCGGATAACGGATCCCCCCTCCTTTACAGTTTTGATTCCGGCGTCTCCCCGTCGCTTCCCTATACCGTTCCCTTACTGCTTTCCGCTCTCCCCGGGGAAAGCAGGGAATACCGTATCACCGCATCTTCGGTTAAGGAGGGGGTGCCGGATAAGACCACCACCTTCCGCTATATCATTGATAAATCTCCTCCCGATAATCCCAGATTAAATCTGCCATCCGGTACCTATGAAGATTCACTGAATCTTTACTTTACCAATGTGGGTGACGACCAGATAGTTTACAGTATAGGCGGTGCCCGCAGCCTTCCCCAGACCGTGTGGAGGGGAGAACCTGTTTCCCTGACCGGGGGTTCTGAAGATCTGATATACCATATCTCAAGCTATTCCGTTGACAGTGCAGGAAATAAAAGCAGTGTCGTAAATAACCGCTATGAAATCCGGTCCCGACGCGGCGTTGAACCTGTTTTAACTGTTTTAAGTCCGAGTCCCGGCGAGTATGGAAACCGACAGCTCCTTTACCTGAACAGTGAAGGGTTCCGCTGGGTTCGATACACCATCAATGGAGGAGATCCTGCCCTGACAGGTCAGGATTATCATTCGCCCCTTATCATTGACCGGACAGGAACGATAAGAGTCCGGGTTGCCGGCATGACCCTGGACGGCGGCAGGATAGTATCCCGGGAAGTTTCTTTCAAAGTAAGTGAACAGACAATACCCAGGGGAATCCCTGAGAGCGGTATCTATCCCACCGGAGTAACCCTCCGGGGTAATGCCCCCCAGGCCCTTTTCTGTCTCGAAGACCGGTCTCCAAGGGAACCGGACCTGCCGTTTATGGGGGAGATCACTTTACATCCGCTCCCCCGGGGATTACGTACCGTACCCCTGGTGGTTTCTCAATCCGGAGTTCTTTACCGGTTTTTTTACATCATCGACAACCGGGTTCCGGCAGAACCTCTTATCGAGGTTCAGGACCCTCTTCCCCTGGCGGCCAGTTCCCGGGTGGTGATCCGGGGGTCTTCTTTTTCCCGTATCAACTATACCCTGGACGGATCCGCCCCTGACACGGATTCTCCGGTTTTTGGTGGACCCTTTGTACTCAATCTTCCGGAAGACGCCTCGGCAGGAAGCATTATTATTAAAGCACGGGCTTTTGGACAGAACGGAAAATCGAGTGCCGAGGTTTCCCGTCTGCTTACCTTCAAGAAGGAACGGCCCGATCCGCCGCAGGTAACCATTACCCAGGCCTCTCTGGCCGAACCTGCCCTGATCAGTTACGAAGAATTACCGGGACTGCAGGTTTTATATGAAATTTCCGACACCCCCGGCACCATAATTCCCCCTTCTAAAACCTCTTCGGTCCTCCCAAACAACACTTTTCTGAGGGTTCCCGAAGGGATGGAAAAAAAGTTTTTTCTTACCTTCGCCTCCCTGGACAGCGCTGGAAATTTATCTGAATCGACTCCGGTTCGGGAAATTACTCTCAATCGGCGTAACACAATGGCTCCCAAAATTGTATTTCACGACAACCTGTGCCGTATAACCGGCCCAGCGCCTCTTTATCATATCATTGAAGCGGTTTCTCCGGACGGAAATACCGATAGATCGGAACCCCTCCCTTATTCCCAGCCTTTCCCTCTGCCCGGCAAAGAGGGGGAAGATATTTTCTATCGTGTCACGGCCTGGTCCGAGGGGCCAGACGGCGGGAAAAGCCCTTTATCGTCCTTTGAAATCTCCCGGAATCTCAGGACACCCCGGCCGCCGGTGATCCTGGGCCTGGAAAACGGACGAGAATACCTGACGGGTGATTTTCTTTTTTATCTTACCCCCGGACATTCCGAGGATCTCATCTTCTACAGTTACTCACTGGGAGACGCCGATCCCGGCCCTGTCGGTCTGGAATCTCTAAAATCGGACGGTACCATCCGTATTAACGGGAGGCCCGGGGAAAAAAATCTGATAAATCTAAGGATTCGCAGTTATAATCGGGAGAATCATCGGTTTTCCTCTGCCCTGAGTTATCAATTTACCCTCAATCAGACGGATTCGCTGATGCCGGAACTCCGAGGTTATCGCCAGGGAGAGTTATACAACCAGGCGGTGACCCTCTCTTTACCCGAGAGTTACACCCATAACGTTTTTATCAGTTATACCACCGATGGGACCAATCCCGGAAGCCCTTTCGGTTCCACGGGAAAATGGCTGGAAAAGGATATTACTTTTTCTGTGGGAGAGGGCAAGGCGGAGCGAATCCTTTTTCTACTTGGGGTGGAAGACAGCGCCGGGCATAGAGTTGTTGATAAGGAAGTGCGATGGTTCGGCATAGACCGTTCCATCCCTGGGCTTCCCGCTCTTTCAGGAATTCCCGAGGGGATTACCTGGGATGAGGAGGTGATCATTACCGGTCCCCGAACCGGCGTAGGGGGAACTCTCCATTATGAATTCAGCCTTGATGGTTCGCTCCCTCCGGGAATTTCACAGGATTCTCCGGTCTTTCCCAATTCAGGGCTTTCCATCGCCGGGGTGCCGGGAGAAAACCGGCTGGTTATTCTTCGTTATCGGTTCAAAAATAACGCAGGAACCTGGAGCAAAGATGAGAGGATTACCCATTTTATGATTGATCGAAGGCCCCTGGGTCTGCCCCGGGCTCCGGAGATGTCGATCCTTGAGAATCGACAGCAGCTGATGCTCACCTGGAATATTCCTCCCAACCGGTCCCTCTACTTTCGCTTTCCCGACTTGAACCGTGATTTTATGCTCTTTAATGAACCTGTGGCACTGCCTTTTCTCGTGGAAACCCGGAATATGCTTCTGGAAGCCTACCTTGTTGATGACAGAGGGCGAAAGGGAGAAACAACACTTTTTAATATCACCGTGCCAGGGATGGAAGGATCGGTTTTCATCAAAGGAGTCCCTGATCCTCCTCTGGCCAATACGGAGGTTCGGCTGTACAAAGGGAATTCCGATGATTTCCTGCGGTATGAAGTGGGCGTTAACGGTGCCCCGGTTCCCGAAGTAAACCGTTTCTCCCCGATTTTCCCCAAAAACCTGGATTTGGCCGGGGCACCGGGTGAAATCCTTGATTATTCTATTAGAATAAAAAGATTTGCTGATGCGGAATCAGAATGGAGTCAGGGAGAACAGACCATCGAATTCAGCATTGATAACAGTATTCCCCTGCCGCCCCGGGTGGTGGGAGTCTCTTCGCATGAGCATTACCAGGACGACTTAAGTATTTCCTTCGATTCACCCGGAAAGGTTTATTACGCCCTTCAGAAAGGCAGCAGGGAAGATAATCCCGGTTTTCCCCAGTTCCGTCTTTACAACTCCCCCGTGACGATTACCTCTCAGGAAGGAACTTTCAGTACCTACCGACTTTACGCCTATGCCATGAACGGAGCGGGAAATCAGAGTGAAATTAAAGAGTGGGAATTCTTTATTGACCGGGAAATCATTTACCTTTCCCCTGACGGGAATGACCGGAACGACGGTACCAGGACTAAACCGTTCAGGACTCTGGAGAAAGCCCTGGATTACTCCCGGGAGACAGGAAGAAAATCGATTTACCTGGGGGCCGGGGAATTTCTGCTTTCCCGTTCTCTTCGCATTGAATCGGACCTTAAGATCGAAGGCGGCTTCGAAGTCTCAGGATGGATGAAAAATGATCAGGGTCTTACGGTGATTAAAAGGGGAGACAACTTTGCCACAGCCGAACCACTGTTCCTTCTCCAGGGGCGGGTTCACCTGCAGGGATTACGGTTTTACTCTTCCGGACCGGGCAGAGGCCCGGTAATTCGGGGAGAAAACCAGGGTCTCGTCATGGAGGATGTGGAGATTATTCATTCGGGCAGCAGCGGATCACCCGCCCTTGAGATTCTGAGTGGAGAGCTGCTGATCCGGAACAGCTCGATAGAAGGGAGCGCCTTTTCCGGTTCCAGCCTGGTATCGGTGAAACAAGGCAGTCTTAATGCCCATGACAGTCGTTTTTTACGGAAGGGTGATATTGTTGACGGGTCGGTTATCTCTCTTTCCCAGGCGAACCTGAAATTATCCCGCGTCATGGTGGGACTTGAACGGGGACGCTCCATTCACGGCATACGGGGAGATAATTCTGATGTTTTAATAAATAACAGCAGCACCATCGATCCCGGATCGGGAACCATGGAATCGGTGGGTTTGTCTTTAACCGATTCGATCGTCAAGGTGGTGGACTCTCAGATTACCGGAACCTTAACGTCACGGCTCAACCGGGGAATTGTTATGAGGGGCGGGCAGCTGCTGATACAGGATTCTGAAATTGACCTTCAGGGAACCCTGGGCGTTGTTCTTGTTCAATCGAGCCGTACCGAATATCTCATTTTAGGGAACCGGTTTTTTTCCGGTCCCAGTCAGGAGTACTCCTACCTTCTTCGGATGGCTGATGGTGACGGCCGGGTGGTGAACAATCTGTTTCGCCAGGAAGCAAGCCGTGATTCCACCACAATTCTTCTTACAGGAGGACAGTCCCGGATTATCAATAATACCCTGCTTACACAGGGCGGCAGCCAGAGAACCGAAGGGATCAGGACCACAGGAGACCTTGAATTTGTCAATAACATCATCGTTAAGGAAGGAGTTTTTTCAGGAACCGCCGTGGTTTTTGAAGGTAAGGACCTGGTTCTTTCAGCCAACTGTTTCAACTCCTGGCCGGTCCTGCTTCGGGAAAGGGGACAGATTTACACCGATATCGACGGGGTGAATCAATCGGATGGCATCCCCACGGAGGGGAGCCGAACCGGAAACATCCTGGAAGAGCCTGCCCAGACCTTCCGTGATCCTGAGGCTCGTATTCCCCGTCTTTCAGCCGAATCCCTCTGCCTTAATTCCGGCATTACCTTGATTAACGTTAAAGAAGCCGCCACCGACCTTTTCAAGAACCGCCGCCCCAATCCTGTTACGGGAAACCGGCCTCTCTACGATATAGGTGCCGAAGAATACACCCCCTAGGCTATGTATAAGGAATTTAACAAAAAAGAAGGCGCCCCTGGGGACGCCTTCTTTTTTCTGTAAGGCTGTCTATTCCTGATTCCAAACCAGACGGCCGTTGTCCTCACGGAGAGACCAGAGTCCGTTGCCGCTGGTCAGAGCGAAGAGGACATCATCTTTCAGTCCACCTTCCGAATACGAGAAGAGGGACCTGACCGCTCCCTGGCTGAAATCCAGGGTCAGATAATTATTCTGACTGGTACTGATTTCAGGAAGGGTAAACGCAGATGAGCCGGTTTCCTTCTCATAGTATCCCCGGGAGCTCCCCACCAGGACCAGGGAAACATCGGGATCTACGTGATCAAAGTCGCTAAAATCGAAGGCTTCCCGGCCAATGCCATCGTCAAATGATTTCCATTCCAGATCGGTATCGTAAAACCAGAGGGTCCCGTCACCGGCAGAAAGGAGAAAACGGTTTATGAGATTCGAATAATAAACCCCACGGTAGCTCTTTGCATCGGTAAAATTTACCAGGCTTTCCTCTCCAGCCGGGGAAAAAGTTCCCCCGGGGCCTGTTCCCTGAAGAAGAAGGCTCCCGTAAACCAGAAAAACATCGGAGCCGTTGATGGCGGCATCCAGTCGTCTGCCTCGACTGAGAATGGTGGCGGGGATATCTGTGACGGTGGTACCGTCAAACGCTTTCAGGCTGTAGGTTCGGGCCCCGCCGGAATCCAGAGTGTAGCTGCTGAAATAGAGATAGTTTCCCGCCTGGGCCCCGTCTTCCAATCGAAGCTGGTCCACATTCCCATCTGTGACGATGTTCCACACCTTCTCGACGGTGTCGAATCGGTAGAGTTGAGAGCCTGAATCCGCCAGACCCGGGTTTTTTCGGTAGAACAGCCCGTAAAGGTCGGCTCCCAGTACGAAAACGTGGTAACTCAAAAAATCGGCTCCCAAATGATAAAGGCTGCTCCAGTCGCCCTGGAGGGCGCGGTCCGCCGATGCCCTGGAGTGATAGATCTTGCCTCCCGCCAGAATGAAATTATCAGTTCCATCGTTGTCGAGATCATAAACCACCAGGGTGCCGGCGGTCAGATCGTTACTCAGGTTTTTGTCATCAATGAGCCGCTCCTGCTCGATGCTGAAGAACAGCCCTGTGGGCTGTTCACTGCAGGAAAATATCAACAGGGAAAGGGAAAGCAGTGTCAAGAAGGGTAGTATTTTCAATCGCATGGTTATCATCCTTTAAAAATGGTAGAGCAGCGACAGGCTGACTTCCAGAAAGTTACCGAAGCGGCTCTGGTCGCTCAATTCATCGGAGAAGTGAATTTCCGGAACCCACCAGTAGGTCGTGTTGAGGCCCAGGGACCATTCGGGATTGAAGTTCCAGAAGGCCGAAACGCCGGGTTTCAGAATGGGAGTGAATTGAAAGAGATCATCAAGGCGGTTAAAACTGAATCCTGCTCCCAGAGACAGAGGCACCGTGACGGGGTAA
>Ga0334882_1003854_pt1 | contig 13308 bp, 10 predicted proteins | sample GraSluR1_MG_5_FD_207226 | JGI IMG/M metagenome (GOLD analysis project Ga0334882, IMG submission 207226) | Sludge microbial communities from methane-producing bioreactor in Wageningen University, Netherlands - Granular Sludge_15_04-R1 | ecosystem: Engineered > Bioreactor > Anaerobic >... | reverse complement strand
CTTGTCCTTGTTCTGCTGGTTCTTTATGGGGCCCTGGGGGTCCGCTGGTTTGTCTCTGAAAGGAATCTGTCGGCGATTCTTTACCAGTATTCCATTATTGGATTACTGGCTTTGGGCCAGTTCCTTGTCATTCTGACCGGTGGAATTGATTTGTCCCAGGGGGCCGTCCTGGCGTTGACTTCCATAACAACAGCCACTGTTTTAAGTCAGTTCGGACTCTTTCCGGGGCTTATATCTGGTTTGGTCATGGGCACGTCCCTGGGTTTTATTAATGGTCTTCTGGTCAGCAGAACCCGAATGCCGGCGTTTCTTGTTACCCTGGGGATGATGGGGATAGCCCGGGGATTGGCCATGCGGATCGCCAATTCCCGTCCCGTACCGGTCGATCATGCAGGGTTTCTCTGGTTTGGAGAAGTGAATGTCTTCGGAATTCCCATTTCTGCGGTGATATGGGGTCTCAGTTGTATTGCAATGGGATTTATTCTTTATCGAAGACCTTTAGGGCTTCATCTTTATGCCGTCGGATCCAATAAGGAGAATGCCCGCCTTTCGGGTATCAAGATAAAAAGAATAAGACTTATGGTATATACCTTGTCAAGTTTTTTCACCGCCCTGGGAGGTGTAATCTGGACGGCCAGGCTGGGATCGGGATCTCCCATCGGGGGGAATGGCTACGAACTTGAGAGCATTGCCGCCGTTGTTGTCGGCGGGGCAAGCCTTTCAGGCGGAACAGGTCGGGTCGGTAGTATTGCTGCGGGGGTTCTTGTCTTTGGTGTCATCAACAGCATCCTCAATCTATCAGGCTTGTCTCCCTTCCTGCAGGGTATGTTGAAGGGGCTCATTGTCATTGTAGCCATTGCGGTGAAAGAGCTGCAGACGGAAAAATCATGAGAAGGTGGATGAAATAACCATGAGAACTGTGGAACAAATAAAACTTATGGGGCCTAAAAAGAGCGATAACCGCAGGGCTTTGAATACCTTCTGTCTGACCATTCTTTTAATAGTGGTGGCATCCGTCTTGTCCGGCGGTTCATTTTTCAGGCTGAGCAATTTTAAAAACCTGCTCTTTCAGAACGCCATTTTGGGGGTAGTCGTTCTGGGGCAGCTCTTTGTCATTCTTTCAGGGGGTATTGATCTCAGTTTGGGAAGTATGGTGGGGTTAAGCACGGTTTTAATTGTGGGGTTCCAGGATTTTGGCTTTGGTCTGGCCTTTATTTTTACGGTAATAATCGTTGTCATCATCGGGACTATAAATGGCTGCCTTATCACTTTGCGCCGATTGCCGGCATTCGTGGTCACCCTCGGGTCCATGCTTTTCATCTTTTCTTTGAGTCAGGTAATAAGCGGGGGGTCAGCCCTTTACCGGGGTTTTAAGGGTTCAGAAATTACCCTGTTCTTATCAGCTTTCAATAAACAGTCTTTTTTGGGAATTCCTTACCCTGCGTTGATCTGGATTTTTGCCTTATTGTTGACTCAGGGTGTCCTCAGAGCTACCTGGGGAAGGTTCATTATTATCTTTGGGGGAAATAAGAGGGCTGCTTTCTTCTCTGGAATCCCTGTCAATAAAATAGGGGTTTCGGTTTATGCCCTGGCAGGTTTTTTTGCCGCCCTGGGAGGGCTTTTGGCTGTTGCCAGGGTGTCAGAAGGTTCTCCCGGGGCCGGTGATGTGTATTTAATGGACTCCATTGCGGCGGTGGTCATCGGAGGAGCCAGCCTTACGGGAGGTATAGGCAGTGTGGCCGGCACTTTTTTGGGGGTTCTCATTCTTGGAATTCTTAATAACATCATGAACCTCCTGGGAGTCTCCCCCATGCTGCAGCCTGCCGTAAAAGGAATCATCATCCTGATTGCCGTTTTCCTTAACAGCCGCGAGATGAGCGAGTAGGAGATCAAATGAATAAAGCCAGAGTGGCCGTAATAACTTTAAATGAAACGCGTGACCGGTTCCGTGGGATAAGAATGCCCCTGGTAATGGAGGAACTGCAGTCTCTTCGCTGGATCGAGGGTTTTGCCGACGTCCTTTTCTCAGAAATTGTTTTAGACCAGCCGGGTGCGGAGGGAGCGGTTAAACAAGTTCATGGTTTTGATCCGGATTTACTGGTGGTTCATATTCCCGTTTGGACCGAACCGGTCCTCTCGGTGAAGCTGGCCCGGTATTTTAAGGATATTCCCCTGGTACTTTTGGGAAACCGCAGGCCCGAAACCTCCAGCATGGTCGGCCTGTTTGGAGCCGGAGGGGCTCTTGATCAAGTTGGCCATGATCACATTCGAATATTCGATCAGCACGACCGGGAGGACCAGAATCGGCTTAAAGACTATGCAGCAGCGGCCCTGACAATAAGAGCGCTGCAAGGTCAAACCTATGGTCTGTTCGGAGGCCGCAGTCTCGGAATGATCACCGCCAATGCGGATCCTTCACAATGGATGAAAAAGTTTGGAGTCGATATCGAGCATTTTGATCAACTCCAGATTGTCAATGAGGCGGAGCAAGTCAGCCCGGTCAAAGTGGAAGAATACAAGCGCTGGTTGGAGGAAAATACTCAGCGGATTCAGTACGGCGATAACTTTGATGAGATAGCCCTGGAGAAGCAGATAAGAAGCTATCTGGCTACAAAAAAGATTGCTTATGAAAAGAGGTTGGATTTTATCGGTGTTAAATGTCAGCCGGAGATGTGTGATCTCTATACCACCCAGTGCCTGTCCCATATGTTTTCCAACTCTTCCATGGATGTGGATGGGAAAAAAGAGACCCTGGTCCATGCCTGTGAGGCTGATTCAGACGGCGCGTTGACCATGCAGATACTGAAAATTCTTTCGGGGGGGCAGGCTGCGGCTCTCCTGGACATGCGATGGCAGAATCCGGAAACGGGAGTATGGGCTTTGGCGAATTGCGGGGCCCTGGCTGTGGATTTCGGATCTACACCCGATGACCCCGTGGGGATAGCTGCTTTGGAAGTAGTATCTCATATCATTGGAAAGGCTCCCAGCTGCGGACTGCCCATGATGGCCGCCCCTGGGAAAGTGACCATGGCCCGTTTATGCCGGAAGGATGGCAACTATTTCATGTTTATCCTGGAAGGGGATATTCAGGCAATGCCGCAGTCTGCGTTGAAAGATACAACAGCCTGCTTCCCCCAGGCGTATATCAAGATGGCGACCGATCCGGTTTTTTACAGAGATTTCGGGTCAAACCATGTGCATATGGTTAAAGGGGATTGGATCGGGGCGTTGGCTGCTTATTGTGAGTTGGCGCAAATTGACTATAAAATATGGAAAGAGGAATGAGTTATGGAGCAGAAATATAAAGGATTTTGGGGAAGGGTGCTGCGGGTCAATCTTTCAGACGCTACTGTCAAGATAGAAGAGGTTGATGAAAAAATCTTCAGACAATATATGGGCGGACAGGCACTGGCACTCTACTACCTTTTGAAAGAGCTGTCTTCGGGAGCGGATCCGCTTGGCCCCGAGAATAAAATTGTTTTTGCCACATCCCCCCTCTGCGGCACCCGGTTTCCCGGTCAAGCCAGACACACCGTGGCCTCTGTTTCTCCCCTTACCGGGGGATTGGCCGATTCACAGGCCGGGGGCTGGTGGGGGCCGGAACTCAAGTTCGCGGGACTGGATGCCATTGTGGTGGAGGGACAGTCTCAAGCCCCGGTTTACCTTAATATCCTTGACGACCGGATAGAACTTCTTCCCGCCGAAGATTTGTGGGGCCGCACTACCGGAGATGTGCAGGATCTTCTTAAGGAACGGCACAGCTCCCAGGCCAGGGTACTGCAAATTGGCCCTGCGGGAGAGCAGCAGGTTCGTTTTGCGAACATCACCAACGAACTCCGCCACTTCAATGGACGGGGCGGCCTGGGTGCGGTCATGGGCAGCAAAAAACTTCGGGCCATTGTGGTAAAAGGTTCTCATAGAAAAATTAAGGTTCATGATCCTGAAAAAATATCTGAAATCAATAACTGGTTCATCAAGGGATTAAAGGAACATCCTGCGCTGAGTTTGCATCAGGAGCTGGGGACTCCCAAAGGAGTTGTCCCCTTAAGTGTGGCCGGCATGCTACCCAGCTATAATTTTCAGGATGGCAGTTTTTCTGGAGCCGAGAGTATCAGCGGCGAAACCATGAACAAAACCATCGGTGCCGGTGCCCACACCTGCTACGCCTGCCCCGTACGGTGCAAGCGGAGTATCGAAGGCTCCGATGGTAAGTTCAAAGTTACAAACCGATATGGCGGGCCCGAATACGAAACTGTGGGTCTTTTTGGATCAAATCTGGGGGTGGACAACATCATTGCCGTCGGTGAGTGTAACGAGCTTTGTAATGCTTTGGGGCTCGACACCATTTCCACTGCCGGGACGATAGCCTGGGCTGTGGAATGTTATGAAAAAGGTTTGCTGACCCAGGAAGACACCGGCGGCATGGAGCTGCGGTGGAATGATACGGCTGCCTATTTAAATTTGATAAGCCTGATTGCTGAAAAAAGGGGATTCGGTGAAGTCCTCAGCCAGGGGAGCCGAAGAGCTTCCGCTGCCATCGGCAGGGGATCGGAAAAATACGCCATGCAGGTCAAGGGGCAGGAATTCGCCTCCCATGAACCACGGGGGAAGTGGGGTGTCGGGCTGGGTTATGCCGTATCGCCCACCGGGGCTGATCACCTTCAGGCAGCCCACGATCCCTGGTTTGAAAAACCCGGGGAATACCTTTCGGATGCCAGCTGGGTAGATTTGGAAGATTTAAGTGAAGTGGGTTGTATTGATTCCGTACCTTCAGAATCCCTCGGTCCCGATAAGGTCAGGCTTTTTACGTATCTTCAGCAGATCTGGGGTTTTCATGATGTGCTGGATCTTTGTATTTTTGTGGCCGTACCTGAATTCCGGGCCATAAGCCTGACTCAAATAGGGGAACTTTTAAACGCTGTCACAGGATGGAGGACCTCCCTTTTTGATCTCATGAAGGCTGCTGAGAGAAGTTTAACCATGGCTCGGGTGTTTAATATTCGTCAGGGGATGACTTCTGATGATGATACTCTTCCGGACCGGATGTTTGAGCCCATGCGGGAGGGTACTCTTAAGGGTCATTCCATCGATCGGGATCAGTTTTCCCGGGCTCTGAAACTATATTACGGAATGATGGGGTGGGATAACCTGGGGATTCCCACCGAGGCTAAACTGCATGAATTGAACATCGGCTGGCTTGTTTCGGAATAAGAGATGGATGTCAGGGTCAGGCTCTTCGGAACTTTGAGAAGGTTCTCTTCACCAGGCGTTCCCGGGGTGTGGGTGGGACAATTGGCTGCCCACAGCACCCTGGATGATTTAGTCAAGGTTATAGGCGCCACTGACAGGGAAGTCCTGACGGCGACAATCAATGGCTCCATTTCGCCCATGAAGGCGGTTCTGCACGACGGGGATGAAGTTGTCCTGGTTACCCCCATGGGGGGCGGATAAATAAAAACTGCATTCACACGGAGGCAATCATGATATCCGAAGAGACAATCAAGGGCCAGGAATCCTGGCAGATAGAAACCGGGCAGGTTGATCTGCGGGTAACGAAAACCGGGGGCCATGTGGCTCCCGTCACCTTTTTACGGGACACCGCCACCCCGGTCAAACCGTATTTTGTGGCACCCTGGGGCGAAGACAATGACGGAACCCTGGAGCCGATTATCGAGATACTCCGGGGCAATTTCTTCTGTTTGCCCTTCGGCGGCGGGTCGGTATCGGGGGGGAAGAAGTATATTACCCACGGGGAAACGGCTAATAATCAATGGCAGCTTGAGCGCCGGGATTTGTCCGCCGGGATTCACCGGATCGACCTGTCCCTGAATACCGAGGCTCCCCGAGGGAAGGTTGAAAAGTCCATAGCCCTGAAAGAAGGGCAAAATGTAATATACACAAAGCATATCCTGAAAGGGTATGCCGGACGATTCCCCCTGGGATATCATGCCACCCTTGATTTGCCCGAAGAGCCGGGCTCGGTGAGGGTCTACAAGAAAAGAGGGTATACGGCCTTTACCCCTTCGGCGGGGGATCTGTTTGCCGGTAATGATTATTACAGCCTGAAACCGGATCAAAAGATCGACGATTTATCCAGGGTCGAGACCATATGGAAGGATCCTTCCCATACCGACTGTTGCCTCTATCCTCAGAGAAAGGGGTATTCGGATATTCTTCAGGTTTTTGACGCCGACAAGTCCGGGCCGGCCTGGACCATCGCGCTTGTTCCGAGCCGGGGGTATTTATGGTTTTCCCTCAAGAACGCCGATGTTCTTCCCTCCACCATGTTCTGGATTTCCAACGGCGGAAGAAAATGGTATCCCTGGAACGGGTCCAACCGCTGTCTCGGACTGGAAGATGTCTGCGGTTTTTTTGCCTCGGGAGCTGCTTCTTCGGTTTCGGCCAACAGGCTCACAGCTGAGGGGCGGGAAACGGCCAGGAATCTTGAAGACATCGGGGAGAACAGTCTGAATTACATTGAAGGTGTGGCGCCCATTCCTCCGGGATTTACCTCCGTTGAGGAGGTTGAACTGGAGGAGGGCCGGCTGATTGTTACGGGGCCGGGGACCGAGACGGTGATGGTTCCGGTGGATTGGAATTTTTTAACCACCGGTGAGGTTGGCGCTCTATCTCAATCCAAATAACGGCGGGGCTTTAAGCCCTGGCGGATAAACATCTCCTTAATCATTCTTAATCTCCCGTTTCTGGAAATACCTTCCTTTTTTCGTTAGGCTGTAATTACACTGATATTTTCAGGGATAAGGAGCCTTTCTTTGTTTGAAACCGATCTTCACAGCCACACCCTTTTCAGCCCCTGCGGGGTTCACACGGTTCTGGAAATGCTCCATGCCGCCAAAGACCGGGGACTCAAGGGGCTGGCCATCACCGATCACGGCAGTTTTGTGGGGGGGACGGCGAATTCGGTTTTCTTCGAACGGCTTTCTCAACCAGTGCCGGGGATCCGGCTCTACAAGGGGGTGGAGGCCAACGTGATGGATCGGAACGGAAGGATCGATGTGAACCCCCGTTATCTTCAGTGGACCGATATTGTCCTTCTGGGGTACCACCATTTTCCAGAAAAGGATCTGGATCCCCGGGAATACAGCGACATCATGATAAGTACTCTGGAATGTAACCCCTGCGTGGACGTGGTGACCCACCCCAATATGCCCGATTATCCCATGGATTTCCGGTCTCTCGCCCGGGAAGCCCGGCGGCTCGGGGTGGCGCTGGAACTGAACAACTCAAAGGTGGCCCTGGGCCGGGCTTCGGAAGATGCGACCCGCCGGCTGGTGGAGATCTGTGCCGAAGAAGAAGCCCCGGTGGTGGTCAATTCCGACGCCCACACCGTGGAGGAGCCGGGAGAAACCCGGGCCATCCGCGCCGTCATGGAAGAAGTGGGGTTCCCCCCGGATCTGGTGATAAACCGCACTCTGGAATCCACCGAGAGCTGGATCCGACAGAGGCGCCCCGGCAAGCTGATCCCCTTTAACGCCCTGGGGTGTACCCGAAAGATTTAGTTCCGTCTCCCTTGTTCCTTCCCAGCTTCCGCCTTTCCTTATATATCGTGATTCAGGCCTATCAGGTCCTGGGCCACGTACTCAAGATACTCCCGTACCGATTCGGTATTCAGGGTGTAGTAGAGCCGCCGGGATTCCCCCGATACCATGTTGATAAGGTCGGCATTGACCAGCTTGTTCATGTGGTAGGAGAGGGTGGCAGGCTGGACGTCGAAATGGCGGGCCAGTTCGGTGCTGTACCAGGGCCGTTGGGCGGTAAGGCGCAGAATCTCCAGCCTTTTGGCATCCCCCAGACAGGATAAAAAGGTGTTGGTCTTGTCCCGGGCTGATCGAGACCGGACCCGCTGTTCCGTGGCACCCCCGACGATGATGGTACGCTTCTTCCAGGAGACCATCAATTCGTTATCATAAAAAAGCGAAAAATAGATGGTGGGCTCTCCTTTATGAAGAAGTTCCCGGACAAAATCCTTCATTCCCAGGCTCAGAAGGTAATCCTCGGTCCCTGCGTTCAGCCTCTCCTGGTGCCAGCGGAATTTTGCATCCCCCAGACCTTCCAGAGTCTTGCGTCCCGGCAGATAAGCCTGGTGATAGAAATCCAGGAAAGTCCGGTGCAGCCGTTTCTGGAAATCTTCAGGGTCCTGAAAGAAGCCGTAAAGCAGTTCCGCCTCCTGGTGCGGGTCCTGGCCGGGAAAGAGACCATCGTCCTGAATCAGTTCCTCCAGCTGTCCCACCGAGGGAGGTGTGTCATCGTTGAAATGGAAGGTTTTCTTAAGCTGGGAAAGGAACACCTGGTTGGGGGAATTTTTTACTAAATCGAGGAGTTCCTCGCCCCGGGAGATCTGTGGCGTATCGTAAACCAGAAACCAGAAGTACAGGGTGGGGTAGATCATCTTTTCCACCAGAAGGGAAAGATCGTTTAACAGGAAAGGAGAGAGTTTTTCTTCCGTGGTTCGACACCAGGCTTCCACCTCGGGAAGACCCGGATAGTCGGGGTCCTGAGGTTTATTTCGATCGGCGAACCTTTTGGCGGCGCAGATAAAGTCCAGGGCTTCATTGTAAATCATTTTCATACCCAGATTATACCATATAAAAGACAACTTGTTCCTATTTGTTAGATATATTTCTAATATTTATGTTTAAACTGTTGACTTATATTAGAAACAGTTCTAATATAAAGATACAAGGATAATCAAATAAGGAGAGATGATTATGTTCTATTCTGATAATGAGATTTATATCATGGCCAGGGGGCACGAAGAGAATCTGAAATACACCCGGGCATGCTGCTCCCGAAAGCGGGGCGGGAAAGGGACGGAAAAGGTGAGCATGATGAGCCGGGCTGCCGCCGCTCTTCTTGCTCTTTTCCGGTTTTAAGGGTAGAATCCCCCCTATTATGAGCACACCATTGACCCACTGGGCGGATATCACCGCCGATAAGATTATTCGGGAACGGGGCCCCAAGGACGAATATGTCTGCGCCTCCGGCATCACTCCTTCGGGAACCATCCACATCGGGAACTTCCGTGAGATCATCTCCGTAGAACTGGTGGTTCGGGCCCTGAAGGAGAGGGGCGTGACCCCCCGGTTCATCTATTCCTGGGATGAGTACGATGTCTTCCGCAAGGTTCCCCCTAACATGCCCCGCCAGGAAGTGCTGGCTTCGTATCTCCGGCAGCCCATTACCCTGGTGCCCGATCCTTTCGGGAATGAGGAGAGCTATGCCCGGGCCAATGAGCTGGTTCTGGAAAGGCTTTTACCAGAAGTGGGGGTTTTCCCCCATTATATTTATCAGGCGAAGGAATACCAGAATGCCCGTTATGCCCAGGGCATGCGGACGGCTTTGGAAAAGAGGGATCAGATAAGAAAAATCCTTGACGGCCACCGAACCTCTCCCCTGCCGGAAGACTGGATGCCCGTGAGCGTTTTCTGTACCAGCTGCCACCGGGATACCACCCGGGTAACCGGCTACGACGGCGAATGGGGTGTTTCCTATGTTTGTGAATCCTGCGGCCATGAAGAAACCCTCGACCTGCGGCACACCGGAGCGGTAAAACTGCCCTGGCGGATCGACTGGCCCATGAGATGGAAAGAAGAGAGGGTCGATTTTGAACCCGCCGGCAAGGATCATCACTCCGAGGGAGGATCCTTCGACACCGCCATCGAGGTGGTGGAGGAGATCTACGAGGGCCAGGCACCCATAACGTTTCAATACGATTTTATCCGCATCAAGGGACGGGGGGGCAAGATTTCCTCCAGTAAGGGGGAAGTGGTTGGATTGGACGATGTTCTGGAGGTTTACCAGCCCGAAGTGGTCAGGTATCTCTTTGCCGGTACCCGGCCGAATACAGAGTTTGCCATCTCCTTCGACCTGGATGTGTTGAAAATCTACGAAGATTACGATAAATGCGAACGGATCTACTATACCCCCGCCGATACCCCCAAGGCCCAGAAAAAACGGGAGAAGGAAGCCCGGATCTACGAGCTCTCCCAGGTGGGAACGGTTCCCGAAAAAATGCCCTATCAGATTCCCATCCGCCACCTCTGCAACCTCCTGCAGATCCAGGGGGGGGATATCGACAAGGTGATCGAGTACCTGGGGGATGTGGCGCCGGACCAGATCATCAGGCTGAGAAAACGGGCCCAATGCGCCTGGAACTGGGTGACCCAGTTCGCCCCGGAAGACTTTCAGTTCTCCCTGCGGGATCCTTCGGAGCCGCCCCTGGAAATGGGAGAGGCGGAAGTGAAAGCCCTGCGGTACCTCAAGGCCGAGGTGGAAAACCACATGGCCCGGGAGGACGAGAAAACCTTCAGCACCCGGGTCTACGACGCCGCCCGGGAGGCGGATCTGGACTCTTCCGAGCTGTTCCCCGCGGTCTATCGGGCCCTGATCGGCAAAGAAAAAGGACCCCGGCTGGTGAGTTTCCTCTACGCCATCGGCCCCGAAAAGGTGGCGGCCCTGCTGGGCCGGTATTAATCTATCCGCCCTGAAAATTTCCCCTCCCGGGGATTGACGGGGCGGACAATTTCCCCTCCCGGCTGATTGAATCACCATCCTTTTAGGACTATAATCCCTGGGTTGTGGTAGAAAAAATCAGCCTGCCGGCTTATTCGGTAATCCTCCTCGGCATCATCCTCCTCATCATGATCCTTCGCAGGGACCACCGGTTTCTTTCGCGACGGCTCTTTCTGCTGATAATTCTGTCGACCCTGGTCATGCTGTTTTCGGAAATGGCGGTCACCCTGGCGGACGGCCGCCCCGGACCGGGGGCCCTGGGAATCAACAAAGTGTTCAATTTTATCCTGCATGCCTTTGCGACCCTGCCTATAGCTCTCTGGCTGGGGTATTTTGAGTTGTACGTCTTCAACGACTGGGATAGGGTAAAAAGAAGCCTGCAGAACAAGATTCCCGTTATCCTTTCATTAATTCTCGTGCTCTATTCCGAGTTTTCCGGCTTTGTTTATGTCATTGATGAGCATAACCACCGGTTCATGAATTCCGGCGTGTATATCATATACTTTCTCAACTTATTCATGCTTGTGGCGGCGGTTGTTTTATTCTTCCGCCACCGGGAGCTGATCGATAAAAGAACCCGGTTCGCCTTTCTCTCCTTTCCCGTTCTGCCTTGTGCCGCCGCCGCCCTGCAGATGGTATTTCCCGATTTTTTTCTGGTCTGGAACGGCGTGGCCTTGTCCCTGGTTTTCTTTTTTTATTTCATCGAAGTCCAGGACTTCAACAGGGATTTCCTCACGGGCCTGCCAAGCCGGCGGCAGGGCGATGACTGGATAGAGAGAAAAATGAGTAAAGCCGCCACCGATGGGCGCTTCGGACTGATTATGATCGATATGGACGGATTCAAGGAAATTAATGATTCCTTCGGCCATGGGGAAGGAGATTTCGCCCTGAACCTGTTCGGCACCATACTCCAGAAATCCCTGAAACAGAAAGACAGGGCCGTAAGGTTCGCCGGCGATGAATTCCTTATTATTGTGGATTCTTCCGAACCTGAGGTCTTCGAGGCGGTCATTTCCCGGCTCCACAAAAATCTGGATCAATTTAATGAGAAAAAGGTGAAACCCTACAACCTCTCTTTCAGTGCCGGTTATGCCGTCCACACGCCGGGTAAATACCAAAACAGCCGGCAGCTTATCAATGAAGCGGACAAAAAAATGTATGAAACGAAGAGGATGAAACTTCAACTCCAGGGCCGGGCAGAAGAGGCTTCAGGTTCGCCGTCTCCGAATCGGGAGAACTTCAGGGCCAGGCAGGACGGGGGGCAGTGAGCGAGGCAGAGTCCGCAGAGAAGGCAGTCACTGTGGTTTCTCCTCTCCCGGTTAACCATCGTTTCCAACGAGGTCACTGTGCCCCCCCTCGGCAGTAAAGGTGAAGGCCGCCTCCTTTATCCCCCGGGCTTTTACAAACCGGACCACCCTGCCTGTGAGCCGGATCTCTCTGGGGTTATCCCCCTTTTCTACGGGAGGGGATATTCCTTCCCGGTCTCCACCGTCTCCACCCGTCGAACTCCTCTTTCCAGCAGCACCTTCTTTAAGTTATCTCTGGCGCTGCCCTCTCCGTGAACCAGGAAAACCGTCTTCAGTTTTTCCAGATCCAGGGCACCCACATAGTCGGATATCTCGCCGTAATCGGCGTGGGCGCTGAAGGCGTTGATTTTTTCCACCCGGGCCTTCAGGTCGAAGAGTTCGCCAAAAATCCGCACCTGCTTCTGCTTCTCCATGATCCGACGGCCCAGGGTGTGGCTGGCCATGTAGCCTACGATAAGGATGGTGTTCCGGGGGTCCCGGATGTTCTGAACCAGGTGGTGGCGGATCCGGCCCGCTTCACACATGCCGTCGGCGGAAATGATGATGGCGGGGCCCTTCACGTCGTTGATGGCCTTGGATTCCTGGATGCTGGCGGTGTACTTGAGTTCGTTGAATCCGAAGGGGTTCTGGTGGTGCTGAATGAAGGCCTCCTGGGTTTCCCGGTCGTAGCACTCGGGGTGGACCCGGAAAATGGAGGTGGCGTTGGTGGCCATGGGGCTGTCTACGAAGATGGGCACCCGGGGTATGGTTCCCTGATCCACCAAAAGATGCAGGTAGTAGATGATCTCCTGGGTCCGTTCGATGGCAAAGGCGGGGATGATGACCTTGCCGCCCTTCCTGACCGTGGAGCCCACCACCTCCGCCAGCCGGTCCATGGCGTCGTGGATATCTTCGTGGAGACGGTTGCCGTAGGTGCTCTCCATGACCAGGTAATCGGGGGTGGGGATGGGGTCGGGATCCCGGATGATGGCTTTGTTCTTGCGGCCCAGGTCTCCGGAGAAATAAACCGATGTCTCATCGGTCTTCCCTTTATTTACCGTGAGGAAGGCTCCGGCAGAGCCCAGGATGTGGCCGGCATCGAAAAACTCCAGGGTCACGCCGGGGGCGATGGGCAGGGGGCGCTGGTAGGAGAGGGTGACAAAGAGGTTTCCCGTGTCCACCACATCTTCTTCGGTGTAGAGGGGCTTCTCATGAAACGGCTCGCCCCTCTTTCCCGCCTGCCAGGAGAGGTGTTCCAGATCCCGGGCCTGAATGTTGGCGCTGTCCATCATGATCAGGGTAGCCAGGTCCCGGGTGGCAGGGGTGGAGAAGATGTTGCCCCGGTATCCTCCCTTGGACATCAGGGGCAGCATGCCGCTGTGGTCGAAGTGGGCGTGGGTTAAAACCAGAGCGGCGGGAGGCTCCCTGGTCTGTTCAATGGCGCGGTTCTTTTCCTCCGCTTCCTTCCTGCGTCCCTGAAAGGCGCCGC
>Ga0334882_1003853_pt1 | contig 13309 bp, 11 predicted proteins | sample GraSluR1_MG_5_FD_207226 | JGI IMG/M metagenome (GOLD analysis project Ga0334882, IMG submission 207226) | Sludge microbial communities from methane-producing bioreactor in Wageningen University, Netherlands - Granular Sludge_15_04-R1 | ecosystem: Engineered > Bioreactor > Anaerobic >... | reverse complement strand
TCAGCCGGAAGTTCATCAACTCCGGTCGCCTTGCGGAACAGCTCATCGCGCAGCATCTGCTTTACAGGGCGCCTTCATGGGAAAGGCCTGAGCTTTACTACTGGCTCCGTCAGGGGCGAACAGGCAACGCAGAGGTTGATTTCCTGCTGGAAGGCCCCCGGGGAGTGATCCCCCTTGAGGTGAAGGCCGGAGCTTCCGGAAGCATGAAGTCCCTTCTGCGGTTCGTAATGGAGAAGGGTTCACCAACAGCGGTGCGGCTGGACATGAATCCCCCGTCGCTTAAGCGGATACAGCACGGCATAGGAAGCGAAAGCGTATCCTTCGAGTTGTTGTCACTTCCACTCTACATGGTCGGTCAGATAAGGCGGCTTCTCTCGATCCAACCCGGTTGACCGGCAGGAACCACAGGCAACACACCAAAGCAGAGCCCCGCCTGAAGGATCCGGGAACACCATGAACGGCTGTTCGCCCTGGCATCCTTCCTTTCCCCATGGTTCTGCCGATAACCATGATGGAAAAGCCGAAGCTCAGCACAAAGATGGGCACCATCACAAAAACAATAGAACCCAACCCGGCAGACCTTAAAAGGAACACAACTATTGACATGAAGACGAAGCCGAAGAACCCCATGCCCAAGAGCAGCACTTTCCGCTTGGAGGTACCCTTCCCTGCGATACCCACGCTTCTGAACAACGACCCCTCCGCTTTGAAATGTTTCAATGTTTCCCCCCCCGCACACCTGCAGGCATGGCAAAAGGACATGAAAGCCAACCGGGTACATGATAGGATTGACCATCACCCAACCCACCGCAATGCAACTCAGCGCCGAAGACAGAACCCCGGCAGGGGTATACCCCAGCAGGTTTCTACATGAATATTGCACTTGACGATTACAATTTTCATGGTATTTTCATGCATGATATGCAGAAAAAGGATACATGACACACTGACAGCGGCCCTGGGCAGAAGCGCTGTAGTACTCCTTTCCGGCCCTCGGCAAAGCGGTAAGACCACCCTTGCCAGAGAGTTCCTGAAGCCGGATTCAGAAAACTACTTCGACCTTGAGAACCCCCTTGATCTTATCCGGCTGGAAGAACCCTATACTGCCCTCTCATCCCTCAATGGGCTGGTGGTCATAGACGAAGTTCAACGAAGGCCGGATGTTTTTCCCGTGCTGAGGGTCCTTGTGGACCGGACAGGCTCAAGCACGCACTTTCTCATACTGGGAAGCGCGTCTGGAGATCTTTTGAGGCAAAGCTCCGAGAGCCTTGCGGGAAGAATAGAAAATGTGTGCATCACCGGTTTTACTCTGGATGAAACCGGTGAAGACGAGCTGCAGAACCTATGGCTCCGGGGAGGCCTGCCCCCTTCATTCACTGCAGAATCCATTGAAGACAGCCTTCAGTGGCGCAGAAGCTTCATCCAGACACTTCTGGAACGGGATCTTCCCCAGTGGGGAGTATCCGTTCCCGCAACCGCCATGGGGCGATTCTGGTCGATACTTGCCCATTACCACGGTCAGACATGGAACTCAACCGAAGCCGCACGGGCGATGGGAGTAAGCCACAACACCACTCAGAAGTATCTGGACATACTTTCAGATGCTTTAATGGTAAGGCAGATTCAACCCTTCCATGCCAACATCGCCAAAAGGCAGAGGAAAGCTCCGAAGATCTACATACGGGACAGCGGTCTTCTTCACGGCCTTCTGGGCCTGGCAACAATGAGGAATCTGCTCACCAGCCCGTGGGTTGGCGCTTCATGGGAGGGTTTCGCCCTCGAGCAGGTTCTCGCTCTGATACCCCATGACAGGGCTTTCTTCTGGGGCACCCATCAGGGAGCTGAAATGGACCTGCTGCTGCAGAGGGGAACCAAACTGTACGGGGTGGAGATCAAGAGAGTGGATGCTCCCAGGGTTACGAAATCCATGCGCATATCCCGGGATGACCTTAACCTGGAAAGTGTCATCGTTATCTACCCCGGCGACAAGACCTTTTCCATGGGTGAAGGCATGACTGCCGTTCCCCTGAAAGCCCTGGCAACACTCGAGGCCATCCGCAAGTCTAATAAACAACTCTGCAATTCGTTGTAGGAGAGCAATCTGCAAGTATCTCAGAGGCGTATTCCATTCTGAACCGCTCCGTATCAGTACATCAAAGCCATGACAACCACCGCCAGGATAGTCGTACTTCGTGAACAAGGTTGATCAAGCAGGTCAGTTTTCGGAGCATTCCTCGGATGTTGTTTAGAAGGGATTCCTGCGCCTCAAGGGAAGCCTGGGGCTTGACCGTCTGCGGGTTCACTCCCAGGAGGCCATGGAGAAGCTTCGCACTCAGGTGATAGATGACAGGAGAATCCTGTTCCCTCTTACGAAAAAGCAGAGAGAAATCTACGAGGCTTTTGGCCTGCCCCTGCCAGTGTAGGTATAACCTGGGGCGGGAATTTAGGCTCCAGCAGTTCTCTTCGGGCTGACTGTCAGCAGTAATGATTGCGACTGACAATGCGCATCACTTTCGAAAGCTATCGCAATGTGCTAGTATATGCGAGTGGAATGCATGGATCGCGGAGGAGCAGCCGATGGCAATGGCTCAGTGGGTTTATCACCTCCAGTCCACGGGACGCTATTCTTTTACCCGCCCCCAGGCTGAGGCTGATACCGGTCGTTCCTTTTTGGGAGTGCAGAACGCACTTCGGAGGTTGAAGCAGCAAAAAATCATCGTTTCTCCCCGCCGCGGGTTTTACGTCATAGTCCCTCCGGAGTACAGGTCTGTTGGATCGCCACCGGCAAACTGGTTCATCGATGACCTGATGTGCTTTCTCGGACAGCCCTACTACGTCGGATTGCTCAGTGCTGCAGCCGTTCACGGAGCGGCTCATCAACAGCCAATGGTTTTTAAGGTAATCACCGGCAAGCCGATCCGGGAGATGCGTGCAGGAAGGGTTGCGATCCGATTCTATATGAACAGCCTTATTGAGCGGTTTCCAGTGGTTCGCATGCAGACAGAGACAGGAACCATGCGGGTCGCCACCCCGGAAAGCACCGCATTCGATCTGGTGCGTTATCCCTCCGGTGCGGGGAACCTTGGCAATGTGGCCACCGTACTTTCCGAACTGGCGGACAGAATGGAAAAAAGAGCACTGGTCGCTTTGGCGCCCATTGTTAACACCACTGATGTTCAACGCCTCGGGTACCTTCTTGATCAAGTCGGCTATACAGACCTGGCCACTCCTTTGTATGAGTGGCTGTCCAGCCGGCATCCCAGAGCCGTTCCTCTGGTTCCCGAGGACAGAGCAGAAGTTGAAGTTGACGGACGGTGGCATATCCTGCCCAATGCCGACCTGGAACTTGAGACATGATCCCGCGGGCAAACATCACGGCATGGCGGACAATCGCCCCCTGGCCTTCCAACGAACAGGTGGAAAGCAAAACTGCCGGGTAGGCCCTGAAAATAACAGGCATCCTCATGTCCGGGGAACAGATGCTTCTCCTCCATCCCCGGATCCTTCCAGAAGAAGGCGACAGCCAAGCGATTCCATTCGGGAACGGGAAGACAACACTTGCATACGCTATGACCAAATTCGCATATTCGGTCATACAAAAGGAGTCACCATGCCACGGGCGTTTACCGAAGCTGAAACCCGGGAGATAAGTGAAGCGCTTCTCAGGGCGTCTGAGAGCTGCCTTGCCAGGTACGGCGTTAAGAAAACCACTGTGGACGAACTTGCCCGAAGGGCAGGCATCTCGAAGGGGTCTTTCTACAGGTTCCACCCCTCCAAGGAAGCCCTCTTCTTCCACACCATTGAAGAGTACCAGAAAAGGCTTTTTCAGGGCCTCTTCAAAAAGGTTCAGGAAAGGGAACTCAGGGGAAGGGACGGGCTCACAGAAGCGATCTGTTACCTTTTCAGCCAGGTCAGGGATTCATTCCTCACAACACTGATGCGCCCGGAAGAGATGGCTCTTCTGCTGCGGGGGCTGCCGCAAGAACAAGTTTCCTCGCACCACACGCTTGATGATGAAACAACCCGCGCACTGCTCATGGCCCTGCGTGTAAGGGAACAACACGCAAATACCCCAATCCTGACAACGGCGCTTCGGGCTTTGGCCATGGCCATGATGCACCGTGAGGCTGTCGGGGAAGAACTCTTCGACGAAGCCATGCGGCTTCTTATCCGCGGCCTGGTGCTGGCGGGAGTGGAGGAGGAAGACTGTGGAGACTGACAAGGGCACAATAGCCATAGAAGACCTTTGCTTCTCATACACAAAGAAAGAACCCCTCATCGAACACATGGGCTTTCAGGTGAAAAGCGGCGAGATTTTCGGCTTCCTTGGCCCCTCCGGCGCCGGCAAGAGCACCCTCCAGAAGATCCTCACCGGGGTCCTCACGGGATACCGCGGAACGGTGCGGGTCAACGGCTGCGAGGTCAAACACCGCACCGCCGACTTCTACAGAGGCATAGGCGTGGTTTTCGAGTTCCCCGGGCTCTACGGCAAGTTCACCGCCATGGAGAACCTTGCCTTCTTCGGCTCCCTCCACGGCAAAGACCTCATCCCCGGAGAGACACTCCTGGAAATGGTGGGCCTCCAGCGGGACGGCGGCCGCAGGGTGTCCGAGTTCTCCAAGGGCATGAAAACCCGCCTCAACTTCGTAAGGGCACTCATGCACCGCCCGGGCATGCTCTTCCTCGACGAGCCCACATCGGGGCTTGACCCCTCCACCGCAAGGCAGATCAAGAGCATCATCCAGCAGCAAAGGGAAAAGGGAGCAACCATCATCCTCACCACCCACAACATGCACGACGCCGGTGAACTCTGCGACAGGGTGGCCTTCATCGTTGACGGAACGATCCAGGCAATTGACACCCCGGACAACCTCACAAGGGGCAAGACCCCCTCCACCGTCACCTACACCTACCGGCAGGGAGAAACGGAGCAGCAGAACACCACCCCGATGACACAACTCTCGGAAGACACCACCCTCAGAAGAGCCATTGAAGACAACGGGCTGACCAGGATCCACTCCAGGGAACCCACCCTCGAGGATGTGTTCGTTGAGGTGACCGGAAGGGCACTGCGATGAACACAAGGCGTTTCATCGCGGCAATGTCCAACGACATTAAGTTCCAGTACCGCTACGGGTTCTACCTGCTTTACCTGGTTGTCTCGGTGGTCTACGCCGGCATACTCTTTGCCGTGCCCCAGAACTGGCGAACAATGGCAGCCGCAGTGATCGTATTCAGCGACCCCGCCGCCCTGGGCATGTTCTTCATGGGAGGCATCGTCCTCTTTGAAAAAAGCGAGCGCACCCTTGATTTCCTGTTCGTCTCCCCCTTCACCACAAGTGAATACCTCTGGGCCAAGGTTCTCTCACTTGCTGTCATATCCACTCTGGCGGGCCTTGCAATCGCAATCACAGCGGTTCCAGACAGCATCTCCCCGGCAATACTCGCCGCAGGGCTCTTCACTGGCTCGGTGCTCTTCTCCACAGTGGGGCTGGCAGCCGCAGTTCGTGTGCGCAGCCTCAACAGGTTTTTCATGCTCATCGCACCCATAAGCCTGATACTCTGGATCCCGCCCTTCATTGCCCTGGGGCATCACATGAACCTCTGGCACCTTCCGGGCCAGGCGATCTGGCAGCTCCACCCCGGCACCGCCCTACTCCAGGTATTGCGAGAGGGCACCGGAGCAACCGAAACCCCAAGCGCAAAACACCTGATAACAGTAGCCGCATGGACCGCCATCCTGCTGCCGCTTGCAGCAAGAAAAGTCAAAGGAATGGTAAGGGAGCTTGGAGGCATGCAGCTGTGAAAACAAACCAGGTGGCAAAAGCCGGGCTGACACTGATAAAAAGAGACGCCCTTCTGGCTATGCTCATCCCGGCCCCCATACTCATCGGGGTGGTGTTCAGATACGGGATCCCCGCCCTGGACAGCTGGCTTGCCGAAACGCTGGGCCACACGGCATTGGTCCCGCAGTTCAGAACAATGCTCGACCTGATGCTTCTCATCCTGATCCCCTACCTCCTCAACATGGCGGCATCCATGATAATGCTCGAGGAACGGGATGAGGGTGTAAGCCTCTACATGGCGGTATCTCCGCCGGGCACCAAAGGCTACCTCACAGGAAGGATTCTTCAACCGGCAATGATATCGGTGGTTCTCTCGGCAGCGATGTTCACACTGTTCAGATCATCCGACCTCAGCATGACAAGAGCGATTCCAATAGCTTTCCTCGCCTCGGCGGCTTCAATCGCGGTCTGCATTGGAGTGGTGGCCTTCGCCAACAACAAGGTCGAGGGCCTCGCCCTCATGAAACTCGGAGGCCTTTCCCTCATGGGCATTCAGGCCCCCTTCTTCCTCAGCGGAACCTCCCAGTACCTCTTCTCCCCCCTCCCCTCCTTCTGGATGACCAAGGCCGCCATTGAACCGACCAACTGGCCGCTCTTCATCGCAGCAGGATTAACAGTATCCGCCCTCTGGATCTGGCTGTTCTTCGGGATTGCGGGATACACAGCCTCGGGGAGAAGGGTGTGGTGAGGGGAAGAAGAAAGAAAGAGATTCAGCCAAGTGAAACAAATCGTTTCATGGCGTGAAATGATTTGCACCACACGGATACGATCAACAGGATGACACTCCTCTTCCCCCCGCGCAACTCTGAATTTGCACATTACATCGGGCTTGACCCTCTTCCGGGCTATGTGGTCCACCCCGGAGATGTTGTTCTTCCCATGAGAACCGGTGTAAAGGCGTTACCCTTTTCCGCCCTCTGACATCGCTCCCCTCTGAACAAGGATGCGGTGACAAGAGGTGTCATCCCGCATGCTTCAAGGATAAGTTCTGAATCTGCCGGCCAAACCCTGGTCAGTGTGAAAACTCTGAAACCGCCTGCCTGTTACGAGGCGTGCTGGTCTGATTCAAGGGCTTTCCTCCATTCCCAGCTCCTGCCAGTAGAAGGCGTATCTTTCAGCGGCGTGGTCAAGAGCCTCGGACAGGCCGATGGACCCGCCGTGGCCGGCCCGGGAAGTAATGCGAAGAAGTATGGGTGAATCTCCCGCCTGGGCCGCCTGCAGCCTTGCCCCGTACTTGTAGCTGTGGCCGGGCACCACCCTGTCGTCGTGATCCGCGGTGGAAATCATCACAGACGGGTATTCAACCCCCTCCAGAACATTGTGATAGGGTGAGTAGCCAAGCAGGAACTCGATGTCATCGGGGTCGTCCGGGTCGCCGAACTCTGATTTCCAGGCCCAGCCGACGGTGAACTTGTGGAACCGGAGCATATCCATTACCCCCGTCGTCGGTGCCGCCGCGCGGAAAAGGTCCGGCCTCATGTTCAGAACCGCGGCAACCAGGGTGCCCCCGTTGGATGCCCCGGAAATGGCCATCTTATCCGGGGAGGTGTATCCCGAGTCAATCAGGAACTCCGCCGCGGCGATGAAGTCCCTGAACACAGTGGGACGGTTCTCCCGAATACCCGCCATGTGCCATTCCCTGCCGTACTCTCCGCCACCCCTGATGCAGGGCAAGGCATAGATGCCCCCCATCTCCAGCCACGGGATGATACTGGTACGGAAACTGGCCCTGTTGGAGACCCCGAAGCCGCCGTAACCCACCAGCAGCACCGGGTTCGAGCCGTTCAGCTCGATATCTTCAGGGTACAACATGAACATGGGTATCCGGGTTCCGTCAAAACTCTCGTAGTAGACCATCGTTTCGGTGTAAGCTGAAAGGTCGGCATCAATCTCCGGCTGCCAGAGGAGTGTGCTCTCATCGGTTTCCAGGGAGTACCTGTACACCGTGCCGGGGTTCAGGAACGATGAGAATGTGAAGAAGGTTTCCGTATCCGACAGCTCGCCGCCGAAACCCCACACGGAGCCTCTTCCCGGGAGTTCCACCTCTCCCAGCATGTTACCCTCCAGGTCGAAGCGAAGCACCGAATCGTAGCCCTCCCATGTGTACCCGGCCAGAATCGTGCTGCCGCCGCCCAGTATGCTGGCCCACTGCAGCAATTGGTTGGATTCCGGTATGATTTCCACCCAGTTCTCCCGGGAGGGAGAGGAGGGATCCACAGCCACCACCCTGTACCTGGGAGCGTCAAGATCCGTCATGAAGTAGAACACACCGGAAACCGCTTCCAGCAGGTAGTACGCCGCGTCGAAATCCCCCAGCAGCTCCACCACCTGCCTGTCAGCCGACTCCATGTCTACAAAGAAGACGCCGTTGCAGGCCGCGACGCTGGCGTCGTAGATGTAAATGGCCAGGTGCCTGCCATCATCCATCATGCCGGCATACAGCATCCAGTCCGGCATGTCCGGTCTGTGGTAAACCAGACTGTCCTGCTCCTGGGGCGTGCCCAGCCTGTGGAAGAGTATCTTCTGGTTTCTGTTCTCCTGGGTGTATTCCTCACCCTCCTCCGGCAGATCATACATGGTGTAGAAAACCCCGGAGTTGTCTCCGTTCCAGGCAACCCCGCTCTTCAGCCAGAACAGGGTATCACTGAGTACCTCGCCTGTTTCCAGGTTGGTAAAGTGAACCGTCTTCCAGTCCGAACCGCTGCTGCTGGTAAACCAGGCCATCAGTGTGCCGTCATCGGTAATGGAAGAGCCGGCAAAAGACCGCCTCTCATCCTCGAAGGTGTTGGGATCCACGAGAACCGTGATTTCCCCGCCCAGGCTGTCAGCCATGGAGAAGACCGAATGCTCCTGCAGCCCCTTGTTCATATGGAAGAAGTACCTCTCACCCCTCCTGTAGGGCATGGATACATACTCGTAGTCGTACAGCTCTGAAAGCCGCCCCCGGATGGATTCATAAACCCGGATCGAACCGATGTAAGACTCCCACAGCTCCCTCTGTGCCCTTACCCACTCCACCGTTTCAGCGGAATCCACCGTCTCCAGCCACCTGTAAGGATCCGCCACCGGAGTGCCGAAGTAATCATCAACCACATCCCCAACACCCGCCGGTGGATATGATACACCAGCAATAACAGCAACAAGCAACCAGCCCACGCAACCCTCCCCAGGCAAGCAACACCAATAAAAAAGAAATGACTCAGAATACTACAACGGATTCACCGCATAGCAAACTCCATAGCCCGGAGAAAGCCGAAACCTGAACCCTAAAGAACAGAAGAAACAGAGAGAGGAAAGAGAATACAAAAAACGGAAAACAGAGAAAAGCAAACAAGCCCCCCATCAACCCAGCCACCCCCTCCGAACAAGAAGGAGCAGCCTCCACACCAGCCGAAGAATGAACAGCACACAGAGAAGAAGAAAGCGGAAGAAGCAGAAGCAAAACTCAAGATTAGAGTTCCCCAGATAAAACCGAGCCATGGCACACCTCCGGAGCAGGGCACTAACCACCTCCTCCGAAATGCCCGGTAAGCAAACACAATAAGGGAACAAAGAAACAAGCAAAGAAGACCTATGAACCCGACCTGCGCAACCTGGAGTATTCAATCTCCAGCGCAATCCACTCATTCACCAGCGACCGAAACACCCTATAATTCTCCACCTCCTCCCGCACCTGCGCAACATCACCTTCACGGACATAAAGGGTGTGGCCCTTGCCGGCGAAGCTGTAGCTGAGTTGGCAGTACTCTCCACCACGGCCTCTCTTCTGCATGGAAAGAGACCCTGGATGAATCCGGCCAACCTCTACCAGAGCCTGCTTTACAGACTCAATCTCATTCTCGTAGTCAGAGTGTTTCTTCATATGTTGAATCATATTCTAGATGCAACATGCAAGTCAACTGGTATAGAGCCCGGGGATGATTGGCTGTATATTCCGCACCTGAAGCATGCCAGTACGGAATTGAGGTAGTATTGAACTCAAATCTTCTTAAACTCTTCTATGGTCTGAAGCCCATCATTCCCAGAAGTGTTCAGCTGAAGATAAGACAGGCCAGAGCCAGGAAAATCTTCAGCCAGATGGAGCCACCCTATCTGATCGGTCTCGAGGAAGAAGAGGGTAAGCTCACGCCACCTGAAGGCTATGACTGCGTTGTTCTGCTGACACACGATGTAGAGTCAGCTGAGGGTCTGAAAAACATAGAAGCCCTGAGAGAAATCGAGCGGGAATACGATGTTCCCTCGACATGGAACTTTGTCCTCAAGAAGTACGGCGACCCATCGAAGTACATCGATAAGCTCAGAGCCGAAGGCTGCGAATGTGGAGCCCATGGCTTGTACCACGACGGGAAGCTTTTCAAGGATTACAATACATACAGAAGACGAATGGATGAAATAGTATCAATCTCCGAAAAACTCGGACTGGAGGGATTTCGATCTCCAGCTCTCCACAGAAACAAGGAATGGATGCAAGACCTCCCATTTAAATGGGATTCTTCCTTCCCTGCCTGGGATCCTTTCCAGCCTCAGCCGGGGGGATGCAGGCGCTATGTACCATTCAAGCTAAATAGGAAGACTTGGGAGTTTCCAGTGACAGTGTTCCAAGACTTCACTATATACACAGAGCTAAGACACTCTGGTAGCAATATTTGGCGACACCAGACCGAAGCTCTTGCGCAGAAAGGATATCTGATAAACATAATTACGCATCCAGATTATCTTGTTTCTGAAATTGCAGTAATGTATAATAGCTGTATTGAATATCTTATCTACAACGGAAATATGCATATTACTTTGCCATCATTATATGTCACAATATTAACATCAAATGGGGATTGCCTATGTGGATCATAACAAACATTGAACGATTGAAAGTGGATATCTCGCTTGAGAAACGCTGTTTTCAGTCCTATTCACTGTATACTAATAATGAAATTGTAAGTAACTATAGTACAAACATATGCGCTTTTTTTGATGGATATATATTGCCACGACATAATTCCGTGAATAGCTCTATTGAGGCACATATATGCTCGTATGATTTTAGTATTAGTACTATAAAAGGTTATTTTGTGCTTATACGTTTCACATCAGATTATTTTGAAATATATGGTGATCGTTTTGGAGTACTGAAATGGTTTTATTATGCAAGCGGAGATGAATTCATTATATCTGATTCATTAAAAGACATTGTCAGCGCGGTCAGGCACTCAATATCAAAAGAAGCAATTGCGATTTATACACTAACATATCACTTCACCAGCGGGCTTACTCTTTTCGAAGGCATATTTCATAACATACCAGGTCAATGTGCTAGGTACAGATCATCACAGCTTTCTTTTGGCTGCTATTGGAATCCAGCTCTTCTTCTCGAAGCTGCTCCTTGCGAGGTTACCATTGCTGATATTACGAATAGTCTTGGAAGAACTGTTGATCAAATGCTTGCACTTGATGATGCAGGTCCAATAAGTCTCTCTTTAACAGGTGGTTCAGATACGAGAAATTTGCTGGCGCTTCTCTTGGCAAAAGGGCAAGAACCCCATCTCTATACATATGGGAATCCTGAGTCCGTTGACTGCGTTATAGCTAAAAGAATATCAGAAGGCATCAAGCTATCCCATTCAATACACAATATAGAAATGTCAGATAACGTATTTGCGAATTATGCTGTAAATATAATACGTTGCTGTCAATCGTTGACATCAATACATAGGGCACATAGAATAATGGCGGTAGAAAGGGAGATAGAATTCGCTGATAAGATGTTTTTGGGAACGATGGGAGGAGAGTTTGTGCGAGGAGCTAACATGGACGACTACATATTGCCAAGTATTGTATATCATAATTGGTACAATGATAGTTTACATGTGTATGATGTTATTAAGTATTGTAAAAATAAGGGGATGAAATCAACATCATTTAACATTGATTATGTATCCATGCTTATAGAAAACGAGTTTCTTTGCGGAGGAACCGTTATCAGAAAGCATAATGCACTTTCTCGTATAACAGCACATCTACATGATGCTCAGGATATTGTTCTTTATCATTCTGTTATGAAAAGAGTATTTACCCCTTTTATGGACATCGATTATCTGGAGCTGCTATTCGCATCAGACTATTGCTACGTTAATAAAGAATACATTGGTAACCCCATAAAAAGAAGATTATGTAATCCAAAGTATTACGCAGAATTTTTAGCGCATGTATATCCTCTTTTGGGGCAGTATAAATATGCAGGTGAACATGTTCCTAATGAGTACTTACGCAACCCCTACTACGCCGCTCTTGTGAAAACCTATAGGCAATTTTTTTCTTCTTCTTACCCCGCTAATTTTCCGCTCGGGGAATGGATGAGATTGTATGTGCAAGAAGAGTTACCGAAGTGTTTCCAGCACAGAGCAATTTGCGATGTATATGATCTTGCGGGTATGATAGATGAAGTTAAGGCAAATAGTATCCCACCAGTAGAATCCTACTGGCTGAAATATACCAATCCAATTATGATGAAACATGTCATAACAGAGTATGAGGCTACATGAATCTTGCCATAGGCTATTTTAAAAGAATTGAATTGGCTAATAAATGGCAAATAGCTTGTGAGCATATTGATGCCGAGTACTGCTTGATAGACTTGGCTAACTCAAATTGGCTTGAAAATGTATCCAAATGTTCTCCAGATATACTTTTGCTGAGACCACCTGGCGATATTGAGATTAACAAAAGAGCGTTCGACGAAATAGTATATATAATAGCAAATATATTAAATATTAATATATTTCCAACATACCGCGAATGTCTTTTATATGAAAATAAACGTATTTTAAGTTACTTTTTAGCAGCACATAATATACCGCATCCTGATACAAAAGTATTTTATAGTAAATTGGAAGCAAAAGCATTTGTTAGAAGCAGCAACCTACCAATAGTGCTCAAAAGCTCAATTGGTGCATCTGGCTCTGGCGTTTCAATTGCGAAAACGCTGGATCAAGCAGATAGTCTCATCGAGAGGGCATTTTCAAAGAGAGGAATGTCGATAAGCGTAGGACCTAATACAATAACAGGTAATATACTTAGTTGGACGAAAAAATTGTGCGTTAATCCTAATATACTACGCAATAAATTTCTTGAATATAAGGCAATACATGAGAATAGGCCACGTGGATACATTATTGTCCAAGAATACATTCCGCACGATCATGAGTGGAGAGTCGCAAAAATAGGAGAATCGTATTTTTGCCATAAGAAAGGGAAGTATAAAGATAAGTGTAGCGGAACAACGGTAATTGATTATTCGTATCCTTCGATAACGTTACTAGAATATATCAAGCAGATATGTGATTGGCAGGATTTAGTGTCAGTTGCCATTGATGTATTTGAATATAGAGGGAAGTATCTCATTAATGAGATACAAGCAATATTTGGCCACGTACAAGAACATATACTTGAGGTTAATGGACAACCGG
>Ga0334882_1003851_pt1 | contig 13312 bp, 12 predicted proteins | sample GraSluR1_MG_5_FD_207226 | JGI IMG/M metagenome (GOLD analysis project Ga0334882, IMG submission 207226) | Sludge microbial communities from methane-producing bioreactor in Wageningen University, Netherlands - Granular Sludge_15_04-R1 | ecosystem: Engineered > Bioreactor > Anaerobic >... | reverse complement strand
CCCTCTATCGTAAAGAACTTTGTTCTTTCAATATAGGGGAGATTGCCCTATAATTAAAATAATTTGGAGTACTTTTTTATCTGAGGCATCGATAAAATTTCGAATACTTTTTTGATGAGTCAATTCGTTGAATTGACAACAAGAATAATAAGTAATATAATTTATACAGATATAAACATATTATGATATTATAACAATTATAATAATTTAGATATAAAAAGTGATACTTAATTATCACATAGGTTCAGGCTTTAATTGAAAGGAGTTATGAAAATGATAGAGAAAAAACTTCTATTTGCCCCAGGTCCGGTTATGAGCCACGACAGAGTAAAAAAAGCTGCCCTTGCTCCTGACATTTGCCACAGAAGACCGGTTTTTGAAAACCAGTATAAAGAGATTAGGGAAAACCTTTTAAAAATATTCAGGGCAAATAATAAAGATTATACAACTGTAGTAGTTAGCGGTTCTGGTACAGCCTCAAATGAGACGGTTATTTCTTCTGTAATTCCTAATAATAAAAAAGTCCTATTAATTTCAAATGGAGAATTTGGCAATAGGCTAAAACAGATAATCGATTGTTATAATCTAAGTTTAAACCTACTTGAATTTGAATGGGGAGAATATCCTGATTTAGCAAAGATTGAAAATGAATTGAAAAACGATAAAGACATTGGCCTTATCTCCATGGTTTTCCATGAAACAAGCACCGGAATGATTAATCCGGTTCATGAAGTTGGTCAATTGGCCCAACAATATAACAAAATGTATCACGTAGATGCCATTAGTGCAGTAGGCGGGGAAGATGTAAATGTCCAAAGAGACAACATCGATTTTTGCACCGGGGTACCAAATAAAGCATTGGGCGGACAACCTGGGGCATCCTTTATTTGTATTAAAAAATCAAGAATAAACCAAATAGCAGATATACCCAGAAGAAACATTTACCTTAATCTCCAGCATCATATTCAAGAAGCTGAATCACACAATCAAACACCCAATACTCCTTCTGTAGTAATGTTTTTAACCTTAAATGAAGCATTGAAAGTCCTACTTGAAGAAGGATTAGAAGAAACAATAAAAAGATATCAGGAAAGTGCTTTAATTATCAGGAAAGGTTTGCAGGAAATAGGATTGAAATTATTAATCCAAGAAGAAAAAATTATGGCTAATACTGTAACATCGGCATTTTTACCAGCTAACATCAATGTAAAAGATTTTATTAATAATATGGATAGATTAGGATATGTCCTGTATCTAGGCAAAGGTCCACTATTAAACCAGAACCTTTTCCAGGTAGCAAATATGGGACAGATTTTCCCAGGGGATTGTGAAGAGATTATTAAAGTTTTCAGGAAGGTGTTGCAAGAATCCAAATAATGTTCTTTAGTTAAATAAAAATATAACCTTCCATATATTCTCTAAAAAATTCTGTCTGTAGGTTCTTTAATAAAGCGAGAACTCCCCACCTGTAAAGGTGGGATGAGGAGTATTATCTATTTGTTATTTGATAAAATTGAAGATATGAAATTATACAAATCAGCAGATAATTAAAAAATAAGGTAATTCTATACTTAAGTTGCACTTAGAACCTTGAAAAACTGTTTATAAATCAGTATAAAGAGAGTATGGAAACATGACCTCGATGCGACAGTAAAAAATTCTGGTCTATTTCCAGTGGTCGGATCCGTAGTAGTAAGTGAGGACTAACCAGAAAAGCATCTAAAAATCTCTGGAGCAAGACCCGGATTTCGCCTTACTGCAAAGGTAAGTTAGTAGATTATTTTTCTTTAGATGTTCCAGCCTATAGGCTACGTTCTTGGATCCCTTACAGTAAACCAACAATTCTCAGATGGTTTTGAATACTTAGAGAAGTGATTTACTATGATTGTATCAATAAACTAAGAACTAAAACATCTCTCTGGTGAGATCGAAATGGATGAAACTATGTTTGGCGGCAGAATACCAGGTAAGCGTGGCTGGGGTGCAACCGGTAAAAACATTGTCTTTGGTATCTATCAAAGAAACGGAAAAGTCCTTACTTTTCCTATCACATCACGTGCTTAGGAGACTATGCAACCTTATATTACCAGATGTACTAAAGCAGGTAGTCTCTGCTATACCGATGACTGGTTTGCTCATACCTTTTTGCCTGTTAGAGGTACCCATGTGGTAGTATTAAAAGAGAAAGGCGTACCCAAAGGACGAGATTATTTAAATGGTATTGAAGGTTTCTGGTCCTTTGCCAAGCATTGGCTGTATCAGTATAGGGGTATTCCCAATGCTTATATTTTCCACTCTATCTAAAGGAAATAGAATGGAGACTTAATCACCGAAACTAGAACCTTATAATCCTATTAAGGATGTTACTGAATCAACAGAATTCCATTGGCAAAGAACAAATTTAGTGCAACTTTGGTTATACATTACTATAAATAAATAAAAAAGGGGGTGCTAAAAATCAGTAAAATTATATAATGCTCATAAAATAATAATCTATTTTATTAAAATAAAGAAAGGTATTAAAAATGAATAATAAACTATTTTTAATTTTTTTACTCTTGTTAGTGGTTAGTTCATTTTCTGTAACAGCATTGTGTAGTGATAAAACTTTAGTAATTGCGGATTCTAGCTTAGCCGTTAATTTAGAATATGATTTTAGCGGGAGCACTCAGACAGCTACAGCTATTTCTTTACTTTATGATGGTCTTATGGATTGGAAAATAGTGTATAATGAAGAATATGGTGTGTATGAAGCAGCATATACACTTGCAGACCCAGGAGTAGACTTTGAAAATGAATTGACAGAGGATGGATTAAGGGTAGTAGATTGGGATTCTCCAGACACTGCATTAAGACCAGCTTTGTGTGAACGATTGGAAATATCACCTGATTGGAAAATATGGAGATTTCATTTGAGAAAAGGTGTGTTTTCTCCTTATGGTAATGAATTAACTTCTGAGGACGTAAGGTTTACATGGGAACGCAATTTTTACATGCACGGATATGCTGAATACAAAAATTCAGCTGCCTCATTTTATGGCATGGATCAGGTAAAGGTACTTGATAAATATATCATTCAACTCACTTTACCAGAGTCAAATTATCAATTGTTGTATAATAGAACTGAAACAGGAGGTATTACATCAATTTGTGATTCTACAGAAGTAAAAAAACATATTACTGATGATGATCCATATGCTGCAAAATGGATTCTAAGAAATGCTGCAGGTTTTGGACCTTACACACTTAAAGAATGGACATCGGGAAATCAGATGATATTCTCAAGAAGAGAAGATTATTATAGGGAAATACCATATTTTGAGAATGTTATAATTAAGGAAGTGCCTGATTCATCGAATAGATTAGCATTAATAATGGGTGGGGCAGTTGATATAGCTCGAGATCTTTCTCCGAAAGAAAGAGAGACGGCAACTGAGTCAGGCGTAAGAGTTTTATGGCATCCTGGCAGTTTACAAACTGCTATTATTTGTAATACAACAATTGAACCATTTGATGATGTTTTGGTAAGAAAAGCAATGGCCTATATCACTCCTTATGATGAAATTATGGAAACGGTTTATATGGGACAGGCAACACGACTAGGAGGTCCTGTTAATGACATGTTTCCTGGGTCAACTAATTACGCAGTAGATATGTATAGTTATAATCCTGAGAAGGCAAAAGAGCTGTTAGATGAAGCAGGATATCCAAATGGTTTTAACACTACTCTTTATTATGATTTATCTCAACCATACTCAGAAGATATAGCTATTTTGCTCCAAAGTTCAGCAAAAAATGTAGGAATTAATTTGACCTTAGAAAAAATACCTTCATCAAACTTTTTAAATAGATTAACGGGCACTAAAGATATGCCAATTTTTATAAATGAACGGGACATGCCTTGGGAACCAGGTGTTCAGTTTTCAGTAGGACTTTACCATATTAAAGGAGCATTTGGGAATTTTAGTATGTATTATAATCCTGAGGTTGATCAGCTTTGGACTGATATAAAAAAGGAAGAAGACATACAAAAGAAATTGAAAATGGAGGACGAGTTACAAAGAATAATTGTAAATGATGTTTCTTGGATATTTCTAGCGCAGCAAGGCTGGCATGTAGCAATAGGAGATGATATACAAGGTATAGCAATGTATGGAGATAATGCTATTAGACCTCAATTTGCTTGGAGGGAATAAATAAGATAGCTTATATTAAACCTTGTTTATGCAGAAAATGCTTGCTCATGGATGAATGAGAAGGCGGCGATATACTACAGTTTATACGTAGGCAAGACTTTTAGGACACAGTGCCAATCGTGCTGAGCATTATACCTCATTGCTACGAAAATATCGCCGCCGAATCCTAAATCCAGGATTGAGTAATATGGAACTAAATATGTAAGATTTTAGAATGTAAAAAGGGCAAAATCCACCATGTACTCACTATTTATTATATTAGGTGATTCTATACATATAATGTAATTATGTTAAAAATAAAGAGCAAGTACTAACTTAAAATATGTCCCGTTAATAGGGGACATTAAAATAAAATATACTTTTATAAACCAAAAATTAATAGGAAGAGAATATCTAAATATATAATATATAATGATTATCTCCCAAAAACTAACTATTTAAAACAGTACATTGAACCTAAGTAGCAAATTTACCTTGACAGGTCCTTTGAAAACCAAATAGCGATAACAAATGGTTATATAAAAGAGTAGAAAGCTCAGGTATAGGCTTATTGGTTAACCCTTTTATCAATCTCTTGCAGTTGATGGCCGATATCTTAAACCCTAAGTAGACCTTCGCCCGTACTACCCCTCTTACCGGCAGATGATCGATTCTGTATCTCCTGCGAAGTACCGAGGGGATACCCTCGATCCCGGCTCTCTTTCGGGCTAGCTCTTGATAGGTGGAGGTTCCCATCTTGGTGATAAGCTGGCAGCGATGTAAGGTTTTCTCGGATACCCTAAAGAGATAACTCTTCTTCTGTTTGATGACCGAACAGTCTTTACGCAGCGGACAGTTATTACAATGTTTTTTATTAAAGTGCGCTCGATAGGATCCTGCTTTAAAGACACTGGTTATCGGCTGATGGCCAGAGGGACATTTCGTTACCAGATGCTCTTTTTCGTCTATCTCAAATTGAGCACTATTGCTATGTTTACCTCCCCCTACTAAGTTGGTAGGGAGCATCTTGATCCCTTTGGCTTGGGCTTTTTTGGCTATCTCTTCGGAGTAATAGGCACCATCAACCAGAGCGGTTACCTTTTCTACCGGTAGTTTACAAATGGTATCTTCAGCGAATTTCTGATCACTGTAGGTATTTTGTTGTAAGTCATAGCCTTCTATCATCCGGTTCTTATCATCAAACTTCTCTATGAGATTGGCCGTATAACCGATGTGTTTTTGCTTCCCTTTTTTGCGGTAGGTGGCATCCGGGTCAGTAGGGTTTTGTAAGGAGTCAGGTGCTATCCTTTTAGATGACTTTCCCTTTTGTTCTTTTAACAATCGGCTAAGGAGTTTGAACTCTTCGGTATTACTAATCTTTTTATCTTTTCTATAATAGCAAATAGAGTTTTAAACCATCTTTTAATACTTTTTTGATTTTACTATTTAAATCTTTATCTCTTGCGCGGTAGATGGTATCATGATAGTGGCTTTCTTCCAAGTAGGGTTGAAACCTTTCCGAAAGTCTATTTTTATCGATGACCTTAATCAGTCTGAAAACAGTAGAATAGATCATCTCCAGACGGGATAATTTCCGACAGGAGGAGCTTATCATCAGAGAATCCATGCGAATGGTCTTACCATCTATTTTAAGAAGTTTGGAGAAAGATTTAGCCTGTGCCTCTATCTCTTGCTGGATCAGGTCAATACCGTGTTCCTGATTGTATTGATATACCGCTTTGCGAAAGTTGGTTAGGCTGTTTTTGGAGACCGGCTGTTCGGCAAAGCTGGTGGTATGCAGGGCATATTGGTATCTGATATCAAAGAGCAAGGAATCGAGTGCTTCTTCGTCTGACTGGTTAAAGATCTCCCTTAAGATGAGCAGTCCGAAATAGACATTGACCGGATTGTTAGGCCGGGAGGCCGGGTTAGTACTGTACAGTACGCTAAAGCGGCCTTCTGCTATAAAGGGGAAGATGTTTTGACTGAAGGCCTCAGCCCAGGAATCTTTGAGATGTTTTCTCTCTCTTTCGGTCAGTGATAACAGGGGATCATGTAAGGCCATCTGTTGTGCGTTATTGAGTTGAAAAGACATGAGCAGCCTCCTTGTTAATGGTTATTTTTATGACTTATTATACCATAAAAGGCCAATAAAATAAAGGGTTTCAGCCATTTTTGCTGCTTAAGTTTTCAAGGTGCTGTAAGTAAAATATTTAAGTAAGTTGCTTACTATTAGTTGATATTATTTAGTGTTATTGGTACTATTTTTGAAATATGGATACTTCAGGTACTTTTTGGGTTGTAATCATATATAATAAAACAAAAAAGAGTAAAAAATATGAAAAAATATATTCTAAAAAGATTATTTCAGATGATTTTTATTGTTGTAGGAATATCATTAATTACATTTTTTATTATGCATTTAATTCCAGGTGATCCTGCAAGAGTAATTGCCGGTCCGGCAGGTACAGCTGAATCAATAGGAAGAGTTAGAGAACTAATGGGGCTTAACAAACCTTTACATATTCAATTGATTGATTATTACAGTAAACTTATAAGATTTGATTTTGGAGAATCATGGTTTTCAGGTAACCCTATTCTCTATGATATTTCTAATAGACTTCCAGCTACTATAGAATTGTTATTAATTGGTTTTTTAATTGCAGTACTTATATTTGTACCATTAGGTGTAGTTATAGGTTTCAATCCAAAAGGAATAGCAAACAAAATTCTTAATTTATATTCCCTAATTGCTGGAGCTATACCAGATTTCTGGCTTGGATTGATGATGGTGTTGTTGTTTTATGTTTTTTTTCAAATCGTACCCCCACCATTAGGACGTATTGCAATTGGATTAGAACCCACCAAGGTAACAGGGTTATATATTTTAGATTCCATATTAACTGCTAATATTAAATCCTTACTTTCAGCAATAAATTATATAATTTTACCTGCATCTTGTTTGGCTTTTGTAATGGGGGGCCCAATTATAAAAATGACAATTTCTTCAATTAGAGAAACTAATAATAAAGATTTTATGGAATATGCAAAAATGTTGGGATTAAATAAAAAGATGCTAAGAAAATATTCATTAAAAAATTCTGCACTTCCAATAATTACTCTTATTGGAGTACTTTTCAACTATATGATAAGCGGAGCTATAATGATAGAGATGGTATTTTCTTGGGGTGGTTTAGGTCAGTATGCTGTTTCTGCAATAATTAATAAAGATTACAATACAATAATTGCGATTGTTATTTTTATGTCGGTAGTAGCATCTTTGATTTATTTATTTGTTGATTTAATATATTTTTACTTGGATCCAAGAATACGATCACAAATAGAGTAACATAAAATTAATTAAATTTATTTTTTTAATTTGGATGCATCATAGCAATGTTTAGAGTTGGGAGAAAAAAATAATTTAATTTATTACATATAAAAATACATTTGCTTGCTAAATATAAGTATATTAAAGTAAAAAAGATAGGAAGATGCTTAATATTAATAAAAACGGAGGAAAAATAAATTAAAGTGAAAAAAAATATACTAAAATTTATTAAATATTTATTAAGCGATAAACCTTTTTTATTTGGAGTATTTGTTATTATGGTTATGATTATATTTGCTATATTTGGTAATGAAATAGCTCCTTATGATCCAACAACAACCTTACCTGGAAAAGATAGGTTGCCCCCAAGCGGAGAGCATTTTTTCGGTACTGACCCGATGGGAATGGATGTTTTTAGTAGGGTAATAACTGCACCAAGAACTGATTTGACAATAGCCATTACATCTAGTATTCTTTCATTTTTAATAGGTGTTCCAATAGGTGTAATAGCAGGTTATTATAAAGGATTTGGTAGTAAATTAATCCAACGAGTTATGGACTTAATTCAGTCTTTTCCAATTTTTGTATTAGCAATGATATTAGTAATACTATTAGGACAAAAAACATCATCTGTTATTTTTGTATTAACATTCCTCTTTATACCTATTTTTTTTAGATTAGCACGAAGCGAAGCAATTATTGTGAAGGAAAAACCATATATCGTAGCAGCAATATGTATAGGGGATTCAAATCGGGCAATTATATTTCGTGAAATGATTATAAATTGTTATCAATCTGCGCTATCGGAGGTATCAGTGCTAATGGGATGGTCTATTCTTTTAACTGCTGGGCTAACATGGGTTGGTGCTGGTATTAGGCCTCCTACCCCAGAATGGGGCTCTATGATTTCTATTGGAGGGTCAGTTGTAATTACTGGGCAATGGTGGGCTGCTTTTTTCCCAGGATTATTTATAGGTATCACAGTATTATCATTTGCTTTAATTGGTGAAGGAATTGAGCGATATATTGTAGTTGCACGAATGAAGTAAACAAATGGTTTGTTTAGTCATAATTATATTCTCAATAAGTTTTACAATTATAATATTTAAAAACAAAAGGCGTAGGTTTTATTTATGTCAAAAAAAAATGAGATAATCAATGTCGAAAATTTATATATATCCTATTTAGATAAAAAAAAGGATAGGATTGATATATTAAAAGATATAAACTTTTCTCTAAACGAGGGCGAAGCTTTAGGCATACTAGGAGAATCTGGATCCGGGAAAACAATATTGGCAAAAGTTTTAATGAATATTATACCACATCCTCTAAAAATTACTCAAGGAAGTATTAATATAAATAAACTAGGAAATATACTCAAAAAAAATGATGAGTTATTACAATCAATACGGGGTAAGCAAATTTCTATGATACCTTCAAATCCCCATGAGTATCTTAATCCTCTAGAAAATATAGAAACCCAAATTATGAATGTTATCCTAGCTCACAAAAAGGATATTAGTAAAAAAGAATGTTATGAAAAGGCTATAAAAATATTAAATGAGGTTCAAATCCCGGATCCAAAAAAAAGGATGTATGCGTATCCAAATGAGCTTAGCGGTGGCATGGCACAAAGGGTAACAATTGCAATGTCGCTTATAAATGAACCGCAATTAATTATTGCTGACAACCCTACATTTGGATTAGATGTTACTACTCAAATAGAAATTATGAATTTATTAAAAAATCTTTTATCCAAAAGAGGTAGTTGTTTGATAATGAATTCTACAAGCGCTCCTCTTCTCATTCATTATTGTGATATAATTGCTGTTTTGTATCATGGAATAATATTAGAGTACACTGATATATATAGTTTTAAAAAAAATCCTAACCACCCGTACAGCTCATTGTTACTTGCTTCCGAAACATTAAACTTTGTCGATAAAGATTTACCAATAAAAAGTGATAAAGATTTAAAAAAAGAGCAAAAAAAACACATAATAAAAGGATGCTTATTTCAGAATGTATGTAAATTAGCTGATAAATCTTGTTTTATTTATTCACCCAAATTGGTAAAAATATCAAATACACATTTCGTTAGGTGCAAATACTATTATAAAAATAAGAGTAATATAATTAATTTCTAAAAGGAAAAACAAATGAATATATTAGAAGTAAATAATTTATCTAAATATTATAGAACAAGCAAAGCAATAGTAAAGGCGGTTAATCATATTTCTTTTAATATACCTAAAGGACAAACTTTAGCTTTAGTAGGGGAAAGCGGTTCTGGAAAAACAACTACAGCTCATTGTATTTTAGGATTGACAAAAATAACTGCGGGTGATATTTGGTTAAAAAAATCAGACAAAGAAAGCATTAATATTGCGAAATTACCAAAAGATAAATATGGTCTTTTTCGAAAGTCAATTCAGATAATATTTCAAGAGCCTGGAAGTTCTTTGAATCCAAGAAAGAAAATACGTTATTTAGTTACTAGACCTTTGCAAATATGGGGTGAACTAACCAGTACAGAAATAGATGGGAGATTATCAGAATTAATGAATTTTGTTAATTTGCCATTAAGCCTATTAGATTATTACCCTAAAGATTTAACACCTGGACAACAACAAAAAATATCAATAATAAGGTCCATAATTAATAACCCAGATTTATTAGTTCTTGACGAACCAACCTCTTCTTTAGATTGTGTTTCAAAAATAGAAGTGTTAAATCTATTAATTAATTTACAAAAAAAATATAATTTATCTTATCTTTACATTTCCCACGATTTAGCTACTGTGAAATATATAAGTAACAAAATAGCAGTCATGTATTTAGGACAGATTGTTGAAATTGCACCAACAGACAAAATAATTAAAAACCATTTACATCCATATACTAAGGCACTATGGCATTCCTCTCTCGACCTTGAAGATGATAGAAGGGTAACAAAGAATAGAGAAAAACTTTTAAAAGGAGAAATACCAAGTCCTATAAACCTTCCAAAGGGCTGTTATTTATATTCTAGATGCCCATATGCTATTGAAGATTGTAATAAAAATCCACAAAAACTTATAGAAGTAGAAAAAGAACATTCTGTTGCTTGTTATAGAATTGATATCGTAAAAAATAAATAAGAAATTATAGTAAATACAAGGTAACAATTTGTTAACTAAACAGATAAAATAGAAAATAAATATAGGAGAAACTCCCTAACTGTAAAGGGGATGATTAGAAATCTTTCCTGTTTCTTCTGGCCGTTCTTTGATAGAATAAAAGATATGAAATTATATAAGTCAGCACATAAAATTAGCTCTTTGAAAATTAAATATTCGGAAGAAAAGATTTAACAAAACGAATCTTATCTTTGTTTCCATTTCTGGCAGCAGCTAAACCAACCAGCAGAATAGTTATATGGGCAATGGTACAGTGATTAGACGTAGCTCGCAAACCTCTAACGATAGGGTTTTGCATGACTAACTCCAGCAACCTTGAGAAGATTCTCTCTGATCCACTGCGCAGGTCATAGATCTTTTTTAATTCTTTGCTAATATAATTAATTTGTTTGCGAAGATCTTCATCTACCACCTGCTGGTAGGCAAAACAACCAGTACCCTTAGCAAACTGGGGATGCATCCAGGGACAATAGGGATGTTCTGCTCTAAATTTCTTAGAATGGATAATGGGGCAGACAAACTTGATTCTGGTCCTTTTCCCTTCTTTTGTTAGGGCGATATAAGGCTTGGCTTATAGATCCCGGATGACAAAGCAGAGTGCTTTGGCCTAATAAAGTGTTGAACCGGCAATAACTGCACCGATGCGAAAAGCAAACTTATCACTAACCTTTCTAAGCTGTGGGATTATTACTTAGCTGTCTACTACATTGGCTGATGTATCTCTTCTATGATGGGTAATTCAGACAAAGCATCACAGAGAACTAAATTTTGATAACTCCAGTAATATAAGGATTTCTTTCTGAAAGGGTTTGGGGAAATGGATCATGACACCCAGTCGACTCTCCGGGTCCCCCTTTGGTCTTCTATTCTTATTGAATTGTTCTTTAAAAGAAGTTTTGAGATTGTTCTCTTTCACCTTGACCGGAATATGGGTTGAATCAAAGGACGGATCAAAAGAATAAAAAAGTGAGCAAAAAATCGGTAAGAACCCTCTGCAAACCCTTATCCAATAAGGGGTTTAAAGCTGGAGGTGAAACGTTAAAGCGTATACTCTGGAAAGCCTTGAAAAATAAGGGTCTATAAGTTTTCTGAAAAGCACGAAAAATCTAATAAGATAGGAGGTGAATAGGTATGTAATCAGTTAAAAGTAAGGACAAACAGATATCTGTAGATTAGTTTAATTTTTGATTTATTATAAAAAAATAAGGAGGATAAGATAATGGCAAAAAAATCATCGATTAAAGAATTATATATTATGGATGGCGGGCTAATTGGTCTTGATAAAAGCTTAATGACTGGAGGAAAAGATCAAGGAAAGTGGATTGATATTCCAATACCAATGTTTCTTATTATAACTGAACATGGAAATATTCTTGTTGATACTGGAATGAACCCTGATATTATCGAAAATGTGGATGAAGCATGGGGGAAGGAATTGGCAGAAGCAGTTCCACCAAAGATGAAGAAAGAAAATGATGTACGCGAATGTATTAAAAAGTTGGGATTTAAACCAGATGATATAGATATAGTAATTAATACCCATTTCCACCATGACCATGTTGGTGGTAATAGGTTCTTTCCAAAAGCTAAATTCATAACCCAAGTAGCAGAGTATCGTTTTGCTAAATATCCTGATCGTTGGTTTGGAGATAGATATCTTAAAAAGGATTTTGATTATGACTTAAATTATACAACAGTTGAAGGGGATGTAGAGATTGTACCAGGTGTTTGGGTTGTTCTTGCAAATGGTCATACTCCTGGAACACAATCTGTAATGTTACTTGACATTCCTGATGCGGGCAATATTATACTTTCTAGCGACGTGATTTATATGCGGGAGAATATTGAGTTAGATCTAGCACCTGGTATTTGCTGGAATGGTGATTTAGCGGTAAAGTCTATTTATAAGTTAGTTGGTTTATCTAAGCTAATAGATGCCCATATAATTGTAAGCCATGATTTAGAATATTGGAAGACATTACCATTGTCACCGAAAAAATATACTAGATAATTTATAGTTTTTAGATTTATTTGAGATAAAAAGTTTTAAAGTAGAAACCATAGATTTCTTGATAAATAGGTAGGCGACGACATATTTAGGGTTCATATAGAAATGAGATTATTTGGTCATAATTGTGGATTGCTGCACCAAATCTTATATAATATAGATTTTAGTTATCGTCGTTCTACCTTTATTGTGGATTAGAATGCTAAAGACATCCCCCAGGCTAAAGATTTGAAGACCTAACTTAGTATCCGAATTATCAGGAGGGAGACCACGGAATATCAGGAAATACAAAGGAGGGAAATAAATAATAGTCTAAAATATAAAATAGGATTGAAGGTAAGCTTGAAAAGTTCGACTTAGTCATTGCCAATGAGTTAGGCTACATTTCTTTTGACAAAAAGAAGTTAGAACTTCTATTTATTAACCCGTTAGGGCAGAAAACCATGGGCTTGCCCATGGATGAATGAAAAGGCGGCGATATGATAAAATAACAACATGCAAACAAGACTTTCAGGACACAGTGCCTATCGTACTGAGTATCATATCGTCTGGATACCTAAATATCGCCGCCGTATCCTAAATCCTGGATTACGTGGATACCTAAGAAAACTTTTTCCTA
>Ga0334882_1003850_pt1 | contig 13315 bp, 15 predicted proteins | sample GraSluR1_MG_5_FD_207226 | JGI IMG/M metagenome (GOLD analysis project Ga0334882, IMG submission 207226) | Sludge microbial communities from methane-producing bioreactor in Wageningen University, Netherlands - Granular Sludge_15_04-R1 | ecosystem: Engineered > Bioreactor > Anaerobic >... | reverse complement strand
ATTTATAATTATTTGCATGCAAATATTGCAGTTATAATATAAAATCAATATATGCGTTAAATATATATCTGGTATTAATAAATAAGTGAGTTGTTAGAAGATTTGATTGCATACTAAATATTATTTTAGTGTTAACAGATCAATAATTGAATTAAAGCAATGTGCTGTTGACATAATTTTAAATTAGCAAATTTGTTGTCTGATTAATGGTTATTAGTAGAAATAATCTAATAACATAAGCGTAAGCAATGACTAAGCCGTTTTTAATGGTATTAAATTAAGTAGTCTATTATAATATATAAACGGTTTTATTTTAATTGCTGTTAATTTAAAATTAAATAACAATAACTTCGTGAAGTATATTTTAATATTTGAAGAAAAATGTATTATTATTTTCTTTTTCTGGTTTTATCAGTTGTCATTTTTGTTTGCTAAATGTAAAAATAAGTCAAATATATTGAATAATTCAGTATATTTGACTTATTTTAATTATTGAATGTCTAAAATTGCACAATAATGCATTTTTTTGGTTAATTTTCACTTTTTATATTTTTCGGTTTGATGTTAATATAAGTTTTTAATCAAATCTTTCTTAAGCTTTCATATCTTATCTTATCTGGTTTATGATTAAAAACATTAAAAATTGAGCATAAATATTTTTTCTAGGCTTTTTTTCGGTTGAAAGTTCAATATTTTTAATATTAAACATTAATGTATATTTTGTTATTATAATAATTAATTTTAATTGTTTGCGTTTATTGATATCTTGACTATGCGTTAATATTGCTTTAATTATGCGTTAATTAGTTTCGTATTTATTTTTATGAGTTTTTGGCAACTACTTTTTGTTTTTGTCATTTTTTTGTCACTATTGTGCGTATAATAAGCAAATGAAAGGTGAATTATATGCGAAATTTATTAGTATTATTGAATGTCAAGGGTTTTAAATGGCTTAAAACAAGCTTTTTGGTAGTTAACTTGGCATTGATGCTGTTGGTAGTTTTTTTGACATTTTTTGCCCATCAAAATGCTCATTTTAATGAGGTAAAGAGTACAAAAACACATCATAATAATTCTTCTAAAGTTAACGATTCTAAAGAGATTTCTAGTATGATTGTGGTGGATTTGGGTGGGAGCGTGAATGCTCCAGGAGTTTATGAATTACCACTTGGCGCGAGGATGGCCGACTTAATTGATTCAGCGGGAGGCTTTGATCTTAAAACTACAGATGCGTATTTTGTGCAAAAAAACCTTAATTTAGCCGAATTAGTCGAGGATGGTAAAAAATACTATATTCCGTTTAGTAATGAAAGTTCTGAACTTATTAGCAATCCTAGTTCGGCAAAATTAGATAAAATTGATAATACTAATTCTTCTTTGATATCGATTAATCAAGCTACGTTAAAATCACTAATGTCTTTGCCTGGAATTGGTGAGGTGAGAGCTCAGGCAATTATTGATGGGAGACAATATTTTAGTTTAGATGAGTTGAAAAGTAAATCAATATTAACGGATACAGTATTTAATGACATTAAAGATTTAATATCACTTTAGTTTCGGTTATTTTTTTGAAGAGAAATAATGAAAAAAAATGTATTCTTTATTTATAATTTGATATTAATAGTGGTACTTATTTTATTGTTTTTATTGAGACTTGTTTTTTTTAACCGAAACTTAGTTAAGATGGATGGTAAAGAAATATCGTTTAATTATTTTATCAATAATCTAAATAGTCAATGTCGCTACCAGACTAATGATGGTCTCAACTTTGTAATTGAGAGTTGCGATGGTTTGCATTTATACAACAATTATACGATAATTGGCAGAGCTATGACATATATTGATAATAAAATAATTTATAGAAATAATTTTGAAATATCGCAATTATTTGTAGACACTCAATTAATTCATTCGTATAATTTATTTTTTTCTAATATAAGACAGTATTTTGCTGATTTTTTTGACTTGTGTCTTTTTCGTATTTTATTGACAATTGACGCAATTTTTAATGTTCGAGCTCAACCTTTGGTTAAAAGCTTGTTTTTGGGGAGTAGGGTGGCTGAATTGAGCTTTGAGTTAAAGAATCAAATACAGGGCATTGGTTTATCCCATATGGTAGCTGTTTCTGGCTTTCATTTGAGTTTGATTTTCTTGGTGGTGAACAATTTATTGAGTAAAATCTTTAATAAGAAAATTAGTAGCTTTCTGTTATTTATTTTCCTCTTGATGTACATTAATCTAATTGGCACTCCTCTTTCAGTAGTGCGAGCCTTTTTAATGTTGATAATTTCATTGATTGCTAGTGTATTTTTTTATAAATCACATAATAGTTTGTTTTCTTTATTTCTTGTTTTCATATTAATGTCACTTATGTCTATTTTTAATATATTTGAGGTTGGTTTTCAATTGAGTTTTTTAGCGACAATGGGTGTTTTATTAAGTTTAAGATTGATAAATAAGGACGTTGGGCAAGATTTGTCTGACCACACTTTTTATTTTGATTTGACTAAACTAGAGCTTTTACTACTAGGTTGGAAAGCAATTAAAGGGCTGATTTTGGCTTCTTTATGTGCTCAGCTTGTCACTTTGCCAGTTATTATTAATGTTTTTGGAGTATATAGTATTTTTAGTCTTTTATCGAGTGTGGTGTTTTCTTCTGTAATTTCATTATTAATGACGGTAACATTGTATTTAGTTTTGCCTTCTTTGTTTTTAGTCAATTACTTTTGGTTGTTTTTCTTTTTTATTTTGCCTTTTGTTAGTGTTATTAATTATGTAATGGATTTATTTTTTAAGTTTTTCGATTGGTATAGTCTTAACTTTTCTCAAGTTATCAACTTTAACTTTTTTTGGTCTTATTCGGATATATTTTGGTATTATTTTGTTGTATCAATTATTTATTTTTTATTGATAAATAGGAGACAAAATTGTGTTTATTTTTGTTAAAAAAAAGTCTTTTTGGCTGGGATTAATTTGGCTAATCGGATTATGCCGTTTGTTTTATCACTTTTATTATTTGCCAGATTTACAGGTTGTTTTTTGTGATGTAGGACAGGGCGATGCTATTTTAGTTGCTGACAATAGTGTTCAAATATTAATTGACGGTGGACCAGATAATAAAGTGCTACAATGTTTGAAAGACAATGTTCTACCTTGGGATAAGAGAATTGAATTAATGGTTTTAACTCATGCTGATAGTGACCATTTTGTAGGTCTGACTAGCGTGCTTGATAATTATATAGTTGAAAATTTGCTGGTTGTTAATTTGCCTAAAATTTCTAAAGACTTTGATGTTTTTTATCAAAAAGTTAAAAAACAAATAGTTGATCATGATTTAAAAATTCATTTTCCTGTGTTTGCGGAAAATGGCTGTATTACTGATTATGTTTGTTGGCAGATTGTGAGTGAAAATAATATTTTTTTATCTGGTAATATATTTGATGAAAATTATGATTTAGATCAGTTATCGGACCTGTTAAATAAAAGTTTATATAATAATTTAAATTATAATAACGAATCAATAGTGCTAAATTTAACAGTTGATGACAAAATGTTTTCATTAGCTGGTGACGTTGAGGCGAAGGGTGAGTTAGCAATGGTTAATAATGGTCTGCTAACAAAAGTTGATGTATTAAAAGTGCCCCATCATGGCTCTAAATCATCATCTACGCTTGATTTTTTGCAAGTTTTACAACCCGAATATTCGATAGTGTCTGTGGGTTCAAAAAATAGTTTTGGTCATCCGCATAAAATGGTTTTAGACAATTTGGAATTTATTAATTCTAAAATATTTAGAACTGATATTAGTGGAGAAATAAAGTTTACTAAAAACTATAATACTGATTGGAAATTTTCGACCAAAAAATAGAGGGCTAATGTTTTATTCGTCGATGCGTTTGATAAAGTAGTATAATATGTTGGTTATGAAAAATAAACTAATTGTAATTGAAGAAAAAATTGAGAAATCGATGGCGATATTCATTAGGGAAATAATGGAAAATGACGATTTTGGACCATTTAAATTAAATAAGCCTGGAAATATTGAATTTGGCGATTATACAACTAGCGCTGCAATGGAAGTTTTTGCTTTTTTAGGCGAGAGTTTAAAATTAAAATATAAAAATCCAAGAATTTTGGCTTCTGCTTTGATGGAGCATTTAGAGAGAGCAATTACGCTTAAAGATTTAGTGGAAAAAATTGAAGTGGCCGGACCTGGTTTTGTTAATATATGGCTTAAAAATAAAGTATGGGTTGATTTATTTAAAAATGATTTTTATCAGGTTGGATTTGGCAAAACCGAGTCAAGAACATATGTAGTCGAGTATTCCTCTCCCAATATTGCCAAACCTTTTACAATCGGTCATCTTAGATCGACAATTATCGGTGCGACATTAGCCAATTTGTTGGAATCAATAGGCGCTAGAGTAATAAGAGATAATCACTTGGGGGATTGGGGGACGCAGTTTGGTAAGCAAATAGTAGCGATAGAAAAATGGGGTAATTTAGATGAAGTAGGAAAAAGCCAAAATCCAATTAAGGATTTGGTGGCTTTGTATATTAAATTTCATCGAGAAGCGGAAAAGAATGAAGAATTGAATGATGAAGCAAGATTAGTGTTTAAGAAAATGGAAGATGGTGATGAAAAATATTTATCAATGTGGCAAAAAATTATTGATTTATCAATGAAAGAGTTTGATAAAATTTATGATAAATTATGTGTTCAATTTAGTGAAAATGAGGGGAAGGGCTATGGTGAAAGTTTTGTGAGAGATAAAACAGAGCTAGTAGTAAAACAATTAAAAGAGAAGAAGTTATTAAAAAGAAGTAGGGAGGCAATGATTGTTGAGTATTCAGAAGAGGAAAAGTTGGCGCCATTGATGATTTTGAAAAAAGATGGTTCGAGTTTGTACGCTACTAGAGATTTAGCGATGGATTGGTGGAGAAAAGAAAAACATGGTGAAAATATAAAGATAATTAATGAAGTGGGGAAAGAACAAAGTTTGTACTTCAAGCAATTATATCGATTAGAAGAATTGTTGGGGTGGTTTAAGAAGGAACAAAGAGTACATGTGGCTCATGGCTTGTATAGATTTAAAGATAGAAAGATGTCTACTAGAAAAGGTGACGTCGTCTGGTTAGAGGATATTTGGAGTCAAGCTGAGGAAAAAGTGAGAGCAATTAGCAAAATTGAATTGAGTGATGAAGATGTTAATATTATTGTTAATGGAGCAATTAAGTGGAATGATCTTGTGAGAGAAGCTGTGAATGATATTGACTTCGATTTGGAGGTAATGCTGAGTTTAAAAGGCAATTCTGGGTCGTATATGCAGTATACGGGAGTCAGAATACAGTCAATAATTAAAAAGAGCGATTTTGCGGTATATGGTGAGAGCGACTTGAGTAAAATTTCTAAGAAATTAATCGATTTAAAAGTGTGGGCTCAATTAAAGACATTAGAATTGAATAGTGAGCAAATGAAGTTGGTGAAAAAAGTAATGCAGTACGGTGAAGTAAAAAGAAGAGCGACAAAAATTCTTAAAACTAATATTTTAGCTAGCTATTTATTTGAGTTAGCTCAAGATTTTAATAATTTTTATAATAAGAGTGAAATTTTAAATAATGAGTCAAATTTAGTGATAACAAAAGTAATTGGAATAGTGTTATCTGACGGTTTAAATATCTTAGGGATTAAAATACCGTCAAAAATGTAATAAATATATTTTTCTATATATAGTTGTATTTAAAAGTATCATAATTTTTAGGAATAAATAGAAAAGGAAAGGAACAAATGTACGAAATAGAAAAATTAAGAAGTGGAATGGAATTATTGAGAATACCGATGAGTGGGGTGGAATCAATTTCGACGGTAGTAATGGTGAAAACTGGCTCAAGGTATGAAAAACAAAATTCTTATGGAGTGGCGCATTTTTTGGAGCATATGGTTTTTAAAGGAACGAAAAAATTTCCAAATACTAAAATTATTTCGGAAAGAATTGATAGCATTGGAGCGCAATTTAATGCTTTTACGAGTGAAGAGTTAACAGCTTTTTATATCAGGAGTGCCAGTAAGGATATAGATATAAGCATGGAGATGTTGGGACAATTGGTAACGCAAGCGTTATTAGATGAGGAAGAAATTGAAAGGGAAAAAGGAGTAATTTTGGAAGAAATGCATATGTATGAAGATCAGCCAGCCCAATACAATATGATTTTGTTTAATCAAATGTTTTATCAAGGTAGTGGTTTAGCTCATAATATTCTTGGAACTGAAGAGTCGGTTAAAAAAATGAAGCGAAGTCACTTTCTAGACTACATAAAAGATTGGTATGCTCCAGAAAATATGTTGATGGTGGTAGCTGGTAAAAAAGAAACAGTAATGAGTAAGGATTTAATAAAAAAAGTAGAGGATAATTTTATATTTGATGTCGAGCAAAGGAAAAATAAAGCTATAAAAAAACAAAGTGACTTTTGGGAAAGTGAATTTAAATATGGTCCAAAATTAAATATCGAGCATAAAAAAACGGAGCAAGGACATTTTGTGATGGCTTGGCCAGGAATTAATCATTTCGATGAAAGAAGTGAACAATTAAATTTATTATCAACGATAGTGGGCGGCAATATGAGTTCAAGATTGTTTTTGCAAGTGAGAGAGAGAAGAGGGTTGTGTTATTATATTAGCGCGCAAAATGATACTTTTGCTGACGCTGGGTGTTTGGCGGCGATGGCTGGCGTAAATTTAGAAAAAGTTAATGAAGCCTTGGAAGTGACAAAACAAGAGTTTGAGAAATTAAGTGAAGGGAAAGATAGTATTAGTGAGAAAGAATTGGTGAAGGCGAAGAATTTCATGTCGGGGCATTTGACTTTAGCTCAGGAAAGCGTACATAATCTAGCGATTAGTTATGGGATGAGATATTTATTGACTGGAAAAATAATGACAGTAAAAGAAAGACTAAGTAATATTCAAAAAGTTGATTTAGCTCAAGTAAAAAAATTAGCGGCTGATTTAATTAAGCCAGAGGAAATGAGATTGGCAATAATTGGTGAATTAAACGAAAAACAAAAAGAAATGATGGGAAAACTGTGGTGACCAATCATAATTGAGTTATAATATGGTGAATTATTAATTATTAAGAAAGGATAAAAAATGAAAATGCAAAGAACAGCGGTATTAGTGAAACCAGATGGTTTACAAAGAGGTCTGATTGGGGAAATTGTTTCGAGATTTGAAAGAAAAGGCTTGAAGTTAGTGGGCTTAAAAATGATACAAATGAGTGACGAAATGTTGTCTGATTGGTATGTTGAACATAAAGATAAAGGTTTTTTTAAAGACTTGAAGGAGTTTATGGCTCAAATGCCAATTGTGGCGATGGTGTGGGAGGGCATTGATGCGGTATTGGTAGTAAGAAAACTAGTAGGAACGACTTTAGGAAGAGAAGCTGAAGGTGGGTCAATTAGGGGGGACTTTGGGATGAGTCAACAGTACAATTTAATTCATGCTTCGGCAGTAGAGGAAGATGCCAAAAGAGAAATCGCAATTGTTTTCAATAGCAATGAATTGTTTTCGTATCATAGTGCTATCGACTGCGTGATTTACGCAGATTATGAAGTAAAAAACTAATTAATTAAGTCTGAGGCAAAAAAACCTCAGTCGCTCTTGTAGTGCAAAGGATAGCACATGAGTTTCCGGAACTTAAAATGCGGGTTCGATTCCCGCCGAGAGCACTGATTGATGTTATAATACAACAGATATCCACCGCCTACAGGCGGTGAGCGCTCATAAAATGTTTTACATTTTATAGTAAAATAATAAAACCCAGTCTAAAATTTATTGGAAACGCATCTTCCAGATAAATAATAGAAAGGGTCTTATGAGCAATTATAACAAATTATCGCACACAATTTATAAGTGTCAATACCATCTTATATTTTGTCCCAAATATCGTTATAAAGTTCTTGAAAATAAAGCTGGAGTATTGGTAAGAAATCAAATCTATAAATTATATAGCTATAAAGATGGTGTGATGGCTGAAACAATCAATATTCAACCAGATCACGTTCACCTAGTTTTATCAATACCACCAAAATATTGCGTATCTGAAATAATGGGATACTTAAAGGGCAAGATAGCTAGAAAATTATTTCAAGAGCAAGAAGAATTATCAAAACAATATTGGGGAAAACATATTTGGTCGAGAGGATATTGTGTTTCAACCATTGGGTTGGAAGAAGATCAAATTAAAAAGTATGTTAAGTGGGCACAAGCTCGCGAAACAAAAGGATAAATTAGAATAAAGTAAAACTAAATCTGGAAGATGCCTTTTAGGCTGATTTCAGTCCACCTGCTTTAGCGGGTGGTAGTTGAATAGGTAATTATGCAAATAGGATTTGATTATATTGGAGTAGGAGTGTGTGCGGTCTGTCATGATGGCAAAGGAAGAGTTTTGTTGAATTTAAGAAGTGAAAATTGTAGAGATGAATGGCATAAGTGGGATAATTGTGGAGGAGCGATGAGATTAGGTGAAAGTGGAGAAGAGTGTGTGAGACGAGAGTTGCGAGAAGAATATGGTTGTAGGCCAATTAAATGCCAATATGGAGGCATAATTGAGATGAAACGACAAAATGGTGAGAAGATGAATCATTGGTTGATTTTAGCTTATTTAGTGCAAATAGATTCAAAAGAAGCTAAAAATAATGAACCACATAAATTTGAACAGGTGAAGTGGTTTGAAAGACATGATTTGCCTCAAAATAGACATTCATTTTTTGATCAAGATTGGGCGGCAGTGCAAGATGAGTGGAATAAATTTTATAGTTCTCATAGTTCAATGGATAGAACGGCTGCCTCCTAAGCGGCAAATTCGGGTTCGATTCCCGGTGAGAACACATTAAAAAAAGAAGCCTGACAGGCTTCTTTTTTACTTTTTGAAGAGAGAAATTATTGGGTTTTAATGCTAATCTCGGCACCATTAAAGGGATTGTTAAAGACGTTAGCAGCACTGACGTCTTGAGGAAGATGACGACGGAGAAAGATTTCCATAAAAGGATCTTCGTATCCACTGCTGCCTGGAGCAAAAGCAATTTCTCCGTGAGCGACGCTAAACGAGCCATCAGCAACAATGGCAGTCCAAGTAATTTGATTGATAGTAATACGAACTTTTGACCCTGGTTTAAACGAGACTTGTGAACGACGAATGGTGGTTTTAATGTTGCCATAGCCATCAATCCAAGCGATATGAGAAGAGGGGGCGTCGGGGATAAGGTTGGGATCAATATGGTTGTCTAAGCTTTGATAATTGCCGTGCATAATTTGAGATACTACGGGAATATAATTGTCTCGAGAGCGAAATTGGGTGCCCTGATTGGAAACATTGATGTCGCGGAATTCAGCTAGATGAGGTTTGACGAAAGAAAAAATGTGAGTGGAGTTGACTGCGATAATTTCAGCTCCATTTTGAAGTTTGGCGTATTTGAGTCCTTCGCCAGCATTATTACTCATGGCTTCTATTTGTTCTTTGCGAGGGGCGATATTGGAATAACAAAAAAGAGATTGATCGGAGTTTTTGCCGAGCAAATATTGATAGATCCAAAAACCACCCGCAATAGTATCAGAAAAATTAGTGCTAGTGGGGTATATATGGGGATTGAGGTCGTGAGTCTGAGCATGAAGTCTTTGAATGACTTCGCCGAAAGCAGGGTCATTGACCCCATAATCGGAAATAATGTGTAAAAAGGGTTGAGACATATTGTCCTTTCTCTTTTAAAAAAGGATTATAACATAGTTTTAATGTTCATTAATAGTCAATTTTGAGAAAACAAAAGAAAATATGGGAGTTTTTGCTGTTATAATATAGCGGTAATGATAATTGTGTGCGGAGTGTAGCGCAGTTGGTAGCGCGCGCGCTTTGGGAGCGTGAGGTCGCAGGTTCGAATCCTGTCACTCCGACATTTTAGTTTTTTAAAATTGAAAAAATAGTGTTATAATATCTTTTATCGTTTTTTTTGACGAGTGGGGGTCCGTAGCTCAGTCGGTTAGAGCGACAGCCTTTTAAGCTGTGCGTCCTGGGTTCGAGTCCCAGCGGACCCACTTTTTTTTGATAAAAATGGGTTAAGGGTAATTTTGTGTTGGTTTTTTACCTTTGTTTTTGCTTTAAAATTATCCCAATAAGTTTTCTTCTAGCACCTATATTTTTACCACGATGTAAGTCAATTTGCCGCTGAATTTGGGCATTAGTTGCTCCCTCAATTCCGTTGGTGGTGTTGGCAATTTTCGGGTTTTTCAAATAAGTAAAAAGATACGGTAGTGCATTTTTTACATGTGAAAAAGCTCGGTGAAGTTTTCCATGCGTATAGTGCCATTTATTTCTATTGGTGGCTGTCATTTCACTTTGATAGGTTTTTTGTTTGATAAATAATTCATGTCTTTTATACCAATCTCTAAATTCAAGCAACCACTCCTTTTGTTCCTCTGTTGTTTTAACTTTAATTATTTTTCCAACAATAATTTTTAATTCTTGACTTGGAATCAGCTCTGGCTTTTTAGTTAAAATTAAGTTAACGTGGTGAATTACATGAAATTGACAACGTTGAAATAAAACCCCATTAAATCTTGCTTTAAATGCTTTATACATTCCCTTTTGACCATCACCTACTACCGCAAGTGGTGTTTGCCTGATATTTTGAAAAAATGTATACCAAGTAAGATAATTTTCAGCATAAGTAAAAACCCAAGTGACTACTACTTTATTAGTTTTTTGACCAATTAAAACTATTGCTTTTTGTTCTACATAATAACCATCAACAATTAATACTTCTCCTTGAGTATTAATATCAATTGGAATTTCATCAATATCTTTAAATGGAGAAAAATGATTATAAAGAGTTTTTCTACTAATATCACGCCCTTTTGCTATCTCGCTCATGGAGAGCTTACCACATAAATATGATGCAAATAGTTTTTGTCTATTTCGTAGTGTTAAGTCTTTTCTTTTTCGGGTTTTTCCAACTCCACAATTTGGGCAGCGATAACGTTTTTTTCCTCTCGCATCATAGCCCCATTTAATTAACTTATATCTACATTTTTGGCAATACTTATTTTTCATATATTACCAAATTTAGCACTTTAAAAGTGCTAAAAAATCAATTATAACGCTATTAATCAATAAAAAATGAGGAATTTACCAACACAAAATTACCCTTAACCCTATGATATAATACCTTGTTTGTTAGACTACAATTTAAAATATTTGGAGGTGGTTTAGTTGAGTAGTTTTTTAAAAAAGTATTTTGGTCTTTTTCAGATTTTGCCATGTTCTGATGGTGATGCTCGGTGTGTAGCTGTTTTTGGTTTATCAGTTAAGGGGACGAAAAAGAAAGTTTGTAGAACAATTTTGCATCATCAGAAGAATAATTGGGTTTGTTTGTCTGATGCGATTGAAGCCAATATGTTCTTAGTCGGAATTGTGAGTAGAACAAGAGTTTATGCTTGTTTGCTTTTTTTTAAAAAAAACCAAGATTGTGTCTAATTGTTTTTGCCTGCTTAATGCAGGCATTTATTTTAAATGAAAATAGTTTTTTGATAGAATGAGATCAAATTGTGTTGATTGATGGCGTAAGATTGGATAATTGTGATATAATATGTGTTATATTTTGATCTTTAAAAAAAAGGGGGAAAACTAAATGGTAAAAGGAAATAGAGTAAAAGTAAAGTCAGAAAAGGATTTGAAGGAGTTGAGAAGAGAACTAGAAGAAAAAAGAAGGCTACTTGATTTAAAAAAAAAGACGGTGATTAATCAAGTTGAAATGGTGAAGGCTCCTTGGTATCAACCAAAAATTTCACTCAACTGGTGTAGTTTAGCGTTTTTTGGTGGATTGGGGGGATCTTTGTTGATTTGTTGGTTGATTCAATAAATCAGCGATGATATTTTTTTGGTTAAGAAAACAATTAGGGGAGGTGAGGCATAAAACATAACGACTTTTATTTTTGCGCTAATGGTGTAATTAGTAATGCTATTTAAGAATAAGGAGGTTTTTAAAGTGGCTAAACTTTTTAATATTATTGACAATGTTAAAGACTTTGAGTGTGTAGTGATGGTTTCTGGAAAAACTCGAGACGAAGCAAAATGCAAGGTAGATGAAACTATCGCCTATCATCTTAAGAGAGGTTGGATCAACACTGACCCGATGGGTGTGGAAATAAGTTTGGTGGCAGCAGAAGACTATATTTGTTTGCTGCATTTTAACAAAAAAGCTATTTAGTTTATTTTTTTGATCAAAAAGAAGAGGCTGCGCTCGATTGAGTAGGCCTCTTTTTTACTGAAGAGTGAAAGCTAAAAATGATCTTTTCTTGACTATTTATGATATAATAAGTAATATAGTGTTTGATCTTTAAAAAAAGGAGGAAATGAAATAAAAAAAGCTAAGGAAAATGAGCGAAGTGGTTGTAAGTTTTAATTTTTAATAATAAGGAGGAATTTGCATGGCAAAGCTGTTTAGAATTATTTGTGGCATCGAGGGAATGAGGAGTGTGTCGGTAGAAGGTGAAACAGAGAATGAAGTAAGAAAAAAAATAAAGAAAACAATTCTTTATCATGAAAAGAGAAACTGGAGACTAGAGAAGGATAGGCCTTGTTCTCCTGGCTTGTATTGTTCTTCTCAAGGCTGGAGGCAGTCGGAAAGTATTGACCAGCCGGAAGTAAAAAAAGTGGCAATAGATAATTATGTATCGGTGCTCAGCTTTGTGAAGGAGCGTGAGTAAAGTGAGCTGCCCCTTTAGAGTAGTTGAAAAACGCGTTTCTGATAAAGAATTGGAGGTGGCGTTATTTGGTAATACCAAAGAAAAAGTAGAGCTGGAAGTGGATAAAACTTTAGCTGGCTATTTGAAAAATGACTGGCATTATGTGCCAGATCCGATGGGAGAGGAGATTATTTTGGTAGCTCCTCAGCAGTATGTGGTCTTTTTGCATTTCGTGAAAAAGTAAGCTCAAACGCAATGCCCGCCTATAGAGGCGGGCTTTTACATGATTAGCAACCTTTTGATTTAAGAATGCTTTAGAATTTAGTAGTCTAATCATTAATTTGATTAATAATAAGCTTTATGATATAATAAGAGAATGTTATTCGGATAAAATATAAGCATTTTAATCGAGTGGCTCTTTAAAAAATCCTAGTCTTTGCGAAAAAGTAAATATAAAATGAGTGTTTATTTTTTGGCAGAGATTAGGTAAAGTCTCTGACTATTGAGTAAGGGGTGATTTAGATGAGTTGTAAGCGTGAGGATCAGCAGTATCAGTGGTGTTTCAAAATAGTAGATGGTAGC
>Ga0334882_1003849_pt1 | contig 13319 bp, 9 predicted proteins | sample GraSluR1_MG_5_FD_207226 | JGI IMG/M metagenome (GOLD analysis project Ga0334882, IMG submission 207226) | Sludge microbial communities from methane-producing bioreactor in Wageningen University, Netherlands - Granular Sludge_15_04-R1 | ecosystem: Engineered > Bioreactor > Anaerobic > Unclassified... | reverse complement strand
CGGAATACGCTCAGTCAATGGTCTGGATTTGGAAGCAATACCGGTACAAGGAGCTGTTCATGGCTGATATCGAAGCAATGCTGGATGCACTGAACGACCAACAGAGGGAGGCGGTTCTTGAGAACGACAGACCTTTGTTGGTGCTGGCAGGGGCGGGCAGCGGGAAAACGAGGGTCATTACCACTAAAATAGCCTACGCGATTGAGAAGCTCGGTATTCCTGCCTATAAGATTCTTGCTGTTACATTCACCAACAAGGCAGCCAGCGAGATGAAGCAGCGGGTGAAGGTGATGCTCGATGGAAACGCCCGGGCCGATGAGTGCACCATCCGTACCTTTCACTCCTTCGGTGCATGGCTGCTCAGGCGGTTTGGTTCTGAAATCGGCCTGGCCTCGAATTTTACCATTTATGATGACGATGATTCGCTTTCCCTTCTTGCGTCCTGTTTCCCGAATTACAAGAAGCGGGAGCTCGAGCCGGTCATGCGCAAAATCTCGTATGCCAAGGACCGTGGACTCCGTCCTACTGACAACCTCACCAGCTTGAAGGTGGATGGAACCTTCAAGCGAATGTATGAGGCGTATGAGAGAAAGCTTAGAAGCATCGGCAACGTCGACTTTGCCGACCTGATCGGTCGGAGTATAGAACTGCTTGAGGAGAAACCCGGCGTATTGGATTGGGTCCATCACAGGTTCTCCATGATCCTGGTGGATGAGTACCAGGACTCCAATGCCGCGCAGTTCAACCTGCTCAAGCTTCTGGTCGGACCGGCGTGCTTCATTTGTGTTGTCGGTGACGACGACCAGTCCATCTATCGTTTCCGAGGGGCCGAAGTACGCAATATTCTCAGCTTCCCCGAACTCTATCATGGAACGAGAACGATCAAGCTGGAACAGAACTATCGCTCCACCAAGCTAATTCTCGATGTTGCCAACTCAGTCATTAAAAACAACAAGGGCCGCCATGACAAGAAGCTGTGGACTGCCAAGACCAAGGGATCAAAACCCAACCTCTTATATATACAGGATGAGCAGGACGAGGCGATGAGGGTGAGCAACATTCTCCTTTCGGACAAGAAATTCAATGAAAGTGCAGTACTCTACCGAACCAACGCCCAGTCTGTTGCGTTTGAGACCATGTTCAAGCGGCTTTCCATCCCATACAAGGTCGTCGGTGCTCTGCAGTTCTATGACCGTGAAGAGGTGAAGGACGCCCTCGCCTTGTTGTTCCTGCTTACCAATGAGAAGGATGAGGTGAATTTCAAGCGCATGATCAACAAGCCTGCAAGGGGTATCGGTCCGGGGGCTTTGGACAGCATACTCTCCTTTGCCTCTCAGACCGACGGAAGTCTTTTTGCCATGCTCAGGCTTGCCATCCAAGGTACTATTCTTTCGGCCAAGGCAAAAGCCGGTGCTTCGTATTTCTTGAGAATGTTCGAGCATGCCCAGGCGATGCTCGGAGAAGGGGAGCTGGTCGATTGTGCAAACTTTTTGATCAGGGAGGCGGGGTTGCTGGACTACTATCAGGAGCTCGACAGCCAGAACAGCACCGGCAAGGTAGGCAACCTTGAAGCGCTGGTCAACGCCCTCTCCTCATACGACTCCTCATTGGAGGGTTTACTGCTTTTCCTGGAACAGCTCTCGCTGGACCCGACTACCTTGGGCAGGGAGGACCCCCGTGACAAGGAAGGGGTCACCCTGATCACCATGCACAATACCAAGGGGTTGGAGTTCGACCGGGTGTTTGTTGCAGGGCTGGAAGAGGAGCTTTTTCCTGGAAGGGCGAGTGAGAGCGATGACGACATCGAGGAAGAGCGACGCATATTTTATGTTGCCGTTACCCGTGCTCGAAATGAATTGTACCTTCTCTGCGCCAGGGCGAGAAAGATTTGGGGTCGGACAAGCTACCAGCACCCAAGCCGCTTCCTCGATGAAATCGACTCCTCCCTGGTCAGCGTTCAGGGCATCAGGCCCGGATCGTTGCATGCTTCAGGGTTCGAAGGGTTTTCAAGCCTCGGCGAAAAGCGAAGGGAGCACCTCAGTGCCGCTAAACCTTCCTCTTCGTGGGGCAGCAGCGGGGGCTCGCTCATCCAGAAAGGCTTTGGCGCCAACGCCAAGACCTTTGCCATGAAGACCGTCCACGATGAGGCCGATGCCGGACCTCTATTTCCTGTCGGTCAACGGGTGTATAGTGACAGCTATGGAGAAGGCGAGGTGGTGAATGTGCGGATGAACGGAGACCGGGAGGTCATTGAAGTCCGCTTCGGCGGGGGAAGAAAAGCCACGTTTATCAGCAAGTTTGCTCAGCTTGAGAAAATTGGGAGTGAGTGATATGACCGATGGGGGGAAAGAGACTAGACAAGAAAGGCCGGAAGGTTATACAATGCCTACCGTTGTCCGTGCGCGTTCGTTCTATCTGTATGATAGGCGGGGTGTACGATATACCGATTTTTTTCAGAATTATGGCAGAGCCATTCTGGGGCATCGACCCGAACAGATCCAACGGTCCATAAAGGCCACGGTCAGTCGCGGGTTGATCAGTGAATATCCTTCGCTGTTCTCAGGAAGGCTTGAAAAGCTGCTGGCAATGCTGTTTCCAGACTTTCCGGTAATCAGGGTATACTCTGATCAACAGAAGGTTCTTCAGGTGGTTCAACGGATATCGAATGATGCAATATTTGATCCCGCGATCTCTCCTGAGCATGCAAGCCGTACAGTGTCCTATTGGCGACCGTTCCTAGGTTTTGGCGGGGCAGATTCCGTGATGCTCCTCCCTATCCTACCTTTCCCAGGGAGTTTCGTACCTCAGGTCGTTTGCCTCAAGGAAGAAGCCTGTACAGCTTGGCTACCGCCCTCGGATTGCGTTTCACCGTTGTTGCTTGATTTGCTCATCAAGACCACAGCGTTCCTGATACGCACACTTAAAGCGGAGGATACAGTTGCAAAGCGAATGAACAATCCCCTCCAGGGAGTGTTCGAGACCAGAGGTCCGTACGGATTAACCGGCCTTTGTGCTCAACGCTACGAGGAGTTTGCTTTGGAGGCCTTGGCCCTCAAGGTGATGCTTCCTCCTTCTGCTGACGTACCGTTCATTGTTCCTGCTGAGTATTCGGCCGGTGATGTACAGGCGTTTTTGCAGTTGTCGCGTCGGTATGCTGGTGCTGTAACATACTAAATATGGCAGGTCGGGGTGCAAGGCATCCTTCTGTCCATGCAAAAAACACACGCAAGGCTGGTCCTTGCAGAACAGGATGAATAGATGAAGACTATTTTTGTGAAACCGCTGACAGTTCAGAAGAAATGGTATCTGATTGATGCAGAGGGAAAGGAGCTTGGCAAGGTCGCAGTTGCCGCTGCACGCATCCTTCGCGGGAAGAACAAACCCATTTATGTGCCTCACCAGGACATGGGTGATTATGTGATTATCATCAATGCTGAGAAAGCTGCTCTTTCGGGCAACAAGTACCAGGACAAAATGTATTATCGCCACTCGAACTACCCCGGTGGACTTCGTTCGTACAGCTATGCTGATATGATCAAGCGCAACCCGGTCTACCCGATGGAACGTGCCGTCAAAGGTATGCTTCCCCGTGGTCCGCTCGGTCGCAAGTTGTACACCAACATGAAAGTCTATGCAGGTGCGAACCACCAGCAGCAGGCTCAGCAGCCCATCAAGGTTGAAATCTAAGGTAGGAGCGAAAAATGGCAAAGAAAGAAGTTAAAAAAGTTGTAGATCTTGGTCATGGTGTCGGTCGCCGCAAGACCGCTGTCGCTCGTGTCTATCTGCGCGAAGGCGAGGGCAAGATTGTAGTGAACGGCAGGGATGTCGATTCCTACTTCGGAAACCCGATGTTGGTGTTCATTGTCAAGCAGCCGCTTGAGACCACCGAAACCGCCGGAAAGTACGATATCCTCATCAATGTTGTTGGTGGTGGTCCCTCCGGTCAGGCTGGTGCTTGCCGCCACGGTATCGCACGTGCACTCTGTGAGCACGACGAGGCTTACAGGCCTGCACTGCACACCGCTGGATTCATGACCCGTGACTCCCGCATGGTCGAACGCAAGAAGTACGGTCAGCCGGGTGCTCGCCGCAAGTTCCAGTTCTCCAAGCGCTAAGTGGCATTTGCACGCATCGAAGGGGAAATCCCTGGCCAGGGCTATCAAGTTTCTGTCCACGAGGGTTTCCCTTTTTGTATTACAGCCGATGTTTTTCGTTCCCTGCACCTCTCAGTCGGACAGAATCTCACTGAAGCTGAGTACCTTGAGCTCAAGGAAGTTCAAGCCAGGCGCAATTGCCGCTCCCAGGCAATGGTCTACCTTGCCAGGCGCGAGCATACCGGTCTTGAGCTGACGCAGAAGCTCACCCAAAAGGGGTATGAGACCGGCATCATCAGAACCACGCTTGATCAGCTTGCCGAGGAGAACCTGCTCAGCGAGTACCGCTATGCTCTCTTGACCATTGAGCAGAGGCAGAGGAAGAGTCCTGAGGGAAGAATCCTGATGGCTCAGCGTCTCGCTGCAAAAGGTGTCAATCGCGAGGATGCCAACCGTGCCTTGGATGAACTGTATCATGAAGAGGCGATTGTCGAATATGTACAGAGGGCCTATACTCAAGCAGAACAAAAAGTCGGTGCTGATAAGGTCAGGATGCAACTGCAGAAGAAAGGCTTTTCCTCCTACGAAATTCGACTTGGTCTTGAGGGCTTTGAGAAGTCCGAGTAAACTTAGCAAAAACGAGGAGGCAAGCATGAGTAGAAAGCAGACAGCAATAGCAATTGTTCTTGTTTTCTGTTTCGCCCTGTCTCCCCTTGCGGCCTTTACATTCGAGTACAATGAGAGTCTATCCAAAGCCAGTGACATTACCTTGGGCCTGACGCTTGTAACCCCAGGGGTACTGGGCTTGATAGCACCTCCATCGGACTACGTTGCCATCACAACCAGCTATGCAGGGACCATGGTGAGCGCCTACGGAGTCCGTACCGTCTTGAAGCAAGTCATTCACAAACCGAGGCCGTATGTTGGACAAATTGATCGACCTGCCGATACAAGTGAGGACTATGAGTCCTTTCCTTCAGGTCATAGCATTATGGCATTCAGCGCCGCAGCCTACACCCAGACCATGCAGCTTCTTTTTTATCCTGATTCAACTACCATGAAGGCCGTCAGTGCAACGACTTGGATTTTGGCTGCCACCACTGCAACGCTTCGGGTGATCAGCGGCAATCACTATCTGGAAGATGTTCTGGCCGGTGCAGCGATAGGGTCTGCCATTGGGTTTCTTGGTCCCTATCTGACATATCGGTTGCTGCAGCGAGACAGCAACGCCCCCCACATATTGGCAGGACCGGTGGTGGGAATGCAGGTGTCGTTCTAAACTATGTAAATTGAGTATGGCAGCGCTGATTTAAAAACAGTTCATCATGCTTCAAGCTCTACATGATAATGCAATAGCATGCAATCAAGATTTTGAATACCCAAGCAACGAAAACAACGATGGTTTTTCGACCATCCTGGGTTTCCTTTCCCGGTCAGCAGGACGTTGCGGGCTTGTCCCCGATCAGATCGGGTAGGCCTTGATGTGGGGTTTGCGATAGCCCTTGTCCATGAGAGCGTAGAGGAAGTTCGTATGTTGGACGGCCGTTCTCATCAGTAGCACTGAAACCTTGCAGTCATGGAAGCAGGCACCAGACACTGGACGGGCCTGGTAATCTATGAGCCTCTGCCTTGAGAACGAACTGTTTGTTGAGTTTCTTTGCAAACAATCTTTTAGAAAGCGCCCTGTCAGTTTCGTGCACGTGAAAATATCTCATCGCCTTCGTCCCTCCAGGAATATAATCGGCGATATTCCCGATGCAGGAACCATCACCGGTGAGAGGAAGATTCTGCCGGGTGCAACCCTGTTCAATAATTGAGATAAGTTGGCTGTCTGTGTAAAAAGGTATATGGGAAAGAATATCGGTTTTCTATCCCAGTAATTGTAAATCTCACCATATCAAGTGTTAAGTACTTCTTACCTACCAGCTGTTCAATGGGATTATAACCAGTTTTCATAGGAAAAATGGTAAATTCTTTGAATCCTTCTCTTGACTTGGACTATACTAATCACTATCAGCAAAAGTATATCGTCAAAAGGAAGGTGGATATGTCGAAGAAATTGTCTCGTCGGTACGAGGAGCAGGCGCAAGAAATACGTCAGAGACTTGGAGCAAGACCTTATAGTATTGGTCTTGACTTAGGGGTGGGCTCAATTGGCATAGCCGTAGCCGCTTATGACTTAAAAAACAAACAACCTTCAGATTTGGTATTTGTTTCTTCAAGGATATTCACTCCTTCTATCGGAGCTTCAGAACGGAGGCAAAAACGGGGCCAGCGTAATTCTCTCAGACACCGGGCGAATCGTCTTAAATTTTTATGGAAACTATTAGCTGAAAAAGACCTTATGCTTCCATATTCAGAGCAGGATGTGCCTGATCCAGCGAGACTCCGGTTTGAAGACGCTGTAGTAAGAGCAAACCCATATGCACTTCGTCTTAAGGGGTTGAATGAGCAGTTGACACTGTCGGAGCTGGGATATGCCCTGTATCATATTGCCAATCACAGGGGATCTTCTTCTGTTCGTACGTTTCTTGATGAAGAGAAAAGCCCCGATGACAAGAAACTTGAAGAACAGCAAGCGATGACCGAACAGCTGGCCAAGGAGAAGGGCTTTTCTACGTTCATTGAAGTTCTAGCAGAGTTCAATGCGAATGGTTTGGTCGGATACCGCAATAGCGAATCATTGAAGGGTAAGGGTGTACCTGTTCCCACTCGGGATATCATCAGCAATGAAATTGACATATTGCTAAGAACCCAAAAACAATTCTATCCACACGTTCTTTCGGATGATTATTGTGAGCGTATAGTGTCCGCCATGCTGTATGAAAATGAGAAGATTGTTCCTGAGGCAGGGAATTGTCCATACTTCCCTGATGAAAAGAAACTGCCGCGATGTCATTTCCTCAACGAAGAGCGATGTTTGTGGGAGGCTATTAACAATGCCAGAATCAAAATGCCAATGCAAGAAGGCGTTGCAAAACGGTATCAGTCAGAATCCTTTTCTGATGAGCAACGTCATATTCTCTTTCATATAGCAAGATCCGGCACTGACATTACTCCTAAGCTTGTTCAAAAAGAATTTCCGGCTTTGAAAACAAGTGTGATTGTCCTGCAAGGGAAGGAGAAAGCAACCCAGAAAATTGCTGGATTCCGATTTAGGAAGCTTGAAGAGAAACCATTTTGGAAAAGGCTCAACGAAGAGCAAAAGGATGACTTTTTTAGTGCTTGGACAAATACTCCCGATGATAAACGGCTCTCCAATTACTTGATGGGGCACTTTCATCTCTCAGAAGCTGAGGTAGTTGATGCGTTGAAAACTGTGTCTCTGATTGGCGATTACGGCCCGATTGGAAAAACTGCCACACAATTGCTTATGAAGCATCTAGAAGATGGGTTGACCTATACCGAGGCGATTGAAAAAGGCTTGGAAGATGGTGAATTGCAAGAGCTTTCAGCATGGCAAGAGCATGCTCTGCTTCCGTATTACGGCCAAATACTTACAGGTTCAACACAAGCCTTGATGGGGAAATATTGGCATTCTGCATTCAAGGAGAAACGTGATAACGAGGGGTTCTTCAAGCCTAATACGAATTCTGAAGAAGAGAAATATGGGCGGATAGCTAATCCGGTAGTGCATCAGACGCTCAATGAACTGCGTAAGCTCATGAATGAGTTGATCACGATACTTGGCGATAAGCCAAAGGAAATCACTGTTGAGTTGGCAAGAGAGTTGAAGGTTGGAGCGGACAAGCGTGAAGATATTATCAAGCAACAGGCGAAGCAAGAGAAGGAAGCAGCTCGAGCCTTTTCAGAGTATTGTGAGCCTAACAATCTCGATAAGCGATACATTGAGCGGTTTCGGCTATTGGAAGATCAGGCGTTTGTTTGTCCATACTGCCTTGGGCATATCTCTGTTGCTGATATCGCAGAAAATAGGGTAGATGTGGATCATATTTTCCCTCGAGATGATACAGCTGATAACTCCTATGGCAATAAGGTTGTTGCCCACCGTCATTGCAACGATATTAAGGGAAAGAGAACGCCCTATGCTGCTTTTTCCAATACATCTGCATGGGGTCCGATCATGCACTATCTTGACGAGACTCCAGGCATGTGGAAGAAGCGGAGGAAATTTGAAACGACTGAGGAAGAATATACAAAGTATCTTCAATCAAAGGGTTTTGTTTCTCGATTTGGATCGGACAACAGCTATATAGCTAAAGCAGCTTTGGAATATCTGAGATGTTTGTTTGATTCAAAAAACTGTTCGGCAGTCGGATCTCTGAAAGGTATGGAAACGAGTATTCTCCGTAAAGCATGGAATCTTCAAGGAATTGATGACTACTTAGGCAGTCGGCACTGGTCCAAGAATGACGAAGCTTCTCCGACTTCGAGGAAGAATCGTGCTGACAATCGCCATCATGGACTGGATGCAATTGTTGCCCTTTATTGTTCTCGTTCATTGGTGCAAATGATCAACACAATGTCGGAGCAGGGCAAGCGTGCAGTTGATATTGAAGCAATGATTCCCATCCCGGGGTATACATTGGAACCCAACCTTCCCGTTGCAGACCAAAGAGAGTTGTTCAGGAAGAAGATTCTGGAATTTATGGAACTTCATGCTTTTGTGAGTATGAAGACTGACAATGACGTGAATGGTGCATTGTTGAAAGATACCGTGTATTCGATACTTGGGGCTGACCTCCAAGGAGAAGACCTTGTGTTTGTAGTGAAGAAGAAGATCAAGGACGTCGGGGTTAAGATTGGAGATTATGAGGAGGTCGCTTCAACAATACGCGGACGCATTACCGAAATACAGCCAAAATGGTATCCCGAAGAATTGAAGGAAAAAATTAAACAGTTACAAGCCAAGAATGAAACAGCACTTCAGAAATACAAAGATTCCTTGGTTCAGGCTGCAGCAGTACTGGAGGAAAGCAACAGGAAATTGATTGAGTCAGGGAAGAAGCCTATTCAGGTAAGCGAGAGGACTATCAGCAAGAAGGCTTTGGAATTGGTTGGCGGGTATTACTATTTGATTTCCAACAACAAGCGAACCAAAACTTTCGTGGCTAAGGAGCCTTCCAATGAAGTAAAAGGATTCGCATTCGATACCGGGTCAAATCTATGCCTCGACTTCTATCATGATGCACAGGGTAAGCTTTGTGGGGAAATTATCAGGAAAATACATGCCATGAATCCCTCCTACGAACCAGCTTACAAAAAGCAAGGATACTCATTATACGTTCGTCTTTATCAAGGAGATGTGTGTGAGTTGCGAGCCTCGGATCCAACGGAAACAGAGTCAAATTTTGCAAAGACTACCCAAGTACATGTTCCAAATGCAAAGATTGGTAGGACGCTAATAATAATCAACACCTTTACTGAACGAGCTGCTGGAATCCAAATTTTCTTCTCAAATCTGGCTAAATCAAAAACTGGTCAGGATGCTAGCTTTTATATTTCAACTTTAAAAAACTATGACGTAAGAAAAGTCCAGCTTAGCTCGGCAGGCTTGGTTCGCTATGTGTCTCCTCTTTTGGTGGACAAGCTTGAGAAGGATGAGGTGGCCCTATGTGGAGAGTGATTGACCTTGGTGGTACTGGTTATTACCTGCACACTGTGCATAACAAACTTATTGTTGAGAAGGATGGAGAAGAATCACTCATCCCCTTTGCTGACATTCATTCGATCATTTGTCATGGAATAGGATTCAGGTACTCGGATAGATTTTTCAAATCTTGTCTGCATCACAAGGTGCCGGTAACATTCTGTGATGAGAAACACATTCCTTTGGGGATGTTGCTCCCTATGTTGCAGCATAAGGAGACATCCCAAAGAATGGATATTCAGTTGAAGGCTTCGCTTCCTCGTAGGAAGCAAGCCTGGCAGCAAGTCATAACAGAGAAGCTGAAGAATCAAAGAGATTTTCTTCAACATTTGCAAGTACCTGGAGTAAAACGGTTGGATGTGTTGTCCCAGACTGTGTTATCGGGTGATAGTTCAAATAATGAAGCTCAGGGAGCAAAAGTGTATTTCGAATCCATTTATGGAACCAGCTTCTTCCGGTCGGATGAGGACAATGCAATCAATGGGAAATTGGACTATGGATACAGCATTCTCCGATCTGCAGTTGCAAGGGCTGTAGTAGACACCGGATTGCTGCCATCCTGCGGAGTATTTCATTCAAGCAGAATTAACCCGTTTTGCTTGGTTGATGATTTGATGGAGCCATTTCGCCCGATGGTTGATTCTTTGGTGCTTGCAATGTGTTCCAAGTACGGAGTCATTGAGGAGCTGGAATCGCGAGAAAAGAAAGAGTTAATGCGAATAACAGCGAGAGAAGTGATCTTTGAAGATCAAGATGTAGAGTTCTCATATGGATTGCGGCTTTATGTGCTCAGTTATCTTGGTTTTCTTGCACGGAATCGTGACTACATTCAGTTTCCGAAGTACCAATATGCTTGGACCGTATAACGCTATGTGGGTCTTCGTAGGGTTCGATGTCCCCACACTTACGAAGCTTGATGTCAAGCGCGCAAATCGGTTTCGTAATGATTTACTGGATTTGGGATTTACTCGATTCCAGTTATCATTCTACACCTATTATGTGCCCTCTAAACAACGAGCTGAAACCTTGGCCAAACAGGTGGAACATAAAGTTCCACCTAATGGTAAAGTCTCAATCTTCTTCATAACTGATCGACAGTTCGGAATGACCAGGACGTTCTATGCCGGTCAACAGGTAGAGAATGAGTGCCCTGAACAGGGATTGCTTTTTGAATAAAAAAAAGAGCTCCCAAAATTGGGAGCATTTTGCGACTTAAGTCTTATTAGAGATAATCGCTGGTTTTTGTTAAGATATAACCATCATAGTGAGACCTTTGCTCAAAGTCAAGGAAAATTGGTTTAATCACCTTGATTTTTTGCCTTAAAACCCCAGTTTTCTTCAGTTGGATGCTGATTATTTTCTTTTCCCATTGGAATATATTCCATTAAGGGTCTATCTTAACAAAAATCAGCGGTCATCCCCAACCTACGTTCCCGACATGGTGGACGAAATAGGGGTCTATCTTAACAAAAATCAGCGGTCATCCCCAACGTCGCGCCAGCACCTCAAGCCCAACCGACTGGTCTATCTTAACAAAAATCAGCGGTCATCCCCAACGCACCCGCCTGCCGTATGGAATCGCCTTCGGGTCTATCTTAACAAAAATCAGCGGTCATCCCCAACCAGTATGTCTTTGGAAAAACAAGCCGGTATGGTCTATCTTAACAAAAATCAGCGGTCATCCCCAACGGTGATGATATGGCAGAACCAGTAGGGCGAGGTCTATCTTAACAAAAATCAGCGGTCATCCCCAACACGCCTGGCAGGATAAGAAGCGCAAAAAGGGGTCTATCTTAACAAAAATCAGCGGTCATCCCCAACTCATTCTCGGTTGAGATGCCGATGCTCTTGGGTCTATCTTAACAAAAATCAGCGGTCATCCCCAACAGGTTGCTACAGGTGTGATAATCGGCGCAGGGTCTATCTTAACAAAAATCAGCGGTCATCCCCAACTCCTTCATGTCTGAGAATTTGGTGACTATGGGTCTATCTTAACAAAAATCAGCGGTCATCCCCAACACACAGCCCCTCCGAATACGCCCACCTTGCGGTCTATCTTAACAAAAATCAGCGGTCATCCCCAACATGCCGACGTGATGGAAGACCCCACCCTCAGGTCTATCTTAACAAAAATCAGCGGTCATCCCCAACGTATCTACAATGGCAAAGATGAATCTGTATGGTCTATCTTAACAAAAATCAGCGGTCATCCCCAACAGACCCACCAGAAGTACATCCGATACGAGGGGTCTATCTTAACAAAAATCAGCGGTCATCCCCAACCGACGGCAAGGATTGTGGACAAGTACATCGGGTCTATCTTAACAAAAATCAGCGGTCATCCCCAACGCCCATCTGACGGCTATGAATATTTTTATAGGTCTATCTTAACAAAAATCAGCGGTCATCCCCAACATTGGTTGCTGCGCTTGTAGATCCAAAACGGGTCTATCTTAACAAAAATCAGCGGTCATCCCCAACTCTTCGGTACGTGAGTCTCCGGCAAAATCTGGTCTATCTTAACAAAAATCAGCGGTCATCCCCAACTAGTTGGTGCCGTTAACACGGCCCATTTGGGGTCTATCTTAACAAAAATCAGCGGTCATCCCCAACCCAGATGCACTGCAATTGCAGGGACGCTGAGGTCTATCTTAACAAAAATCAGCGGTCATCCCCAACGGCAGCTGGTTCTTCATCTTGATGAAGGTCGGTCTATCTTAACAAAAATCAGCGGTCATCCCCAACGCCTTGGTCTCAGCCTTGGCATGCGCGAACGGTCTATCTTAACAAAAATCAGCGGTCATCCCCAACATCGCCGCCGTGCCGATGACTGTGAAGATTGGTCTATCTTAACAAAAATCAGCGGTCATCCCCAACTGGTGGTGAATGCGTAATACGGGCCATGATGGTCTATCTTAACAAAAATCAGCGGTCATCCCCAACCTACGGTGTACGCATGCAGAAAAGCTCGGGGGTCTATCTTAACAAAAATCAGCGGTCATCCCCAACTTGTTCCAGTTCCAAATAGCCGAAGGGGCAGGTCTATCTTAACAAAAATCAGCGGTCATCCCCAACTCGTGACGCTGGATAACGTGGTGCCAGTGGGGTCTATCTTAATAAAAATCAGCGGTCATCCCCAACTAGGATGCTCGCGGAGAACAGCGTCACAGAGGTCTATCTTAACAAAAATCAGCGGTCATCCCCAACGAGGACAAAGAAAACAGAAAGGGACTGGAAGGTCTATCTTAACAAAAATCAGCGGTCATCCCCAACAGGCTGAGGCTGTAATGGTATACACCGTCGGGTCTATCTTAACAAAAATCAGCGGTAAAGGTTGATTCCCAAATATTAACTGATATATAAAAGGCTGCTACACTATTGTAACAGCCTTTCGAAAATTTAGTATTGTTTGTTTATCACTTCTGCTTGATATGGGCCAGAAACTCCTCAAACCCATCACCACCTTCCTGTGGTTCATACTCAACCAAAGGGTAGTGCTCCATGACGAAGTCGATGTCTTTGTCGCCTCTGCCTGATAGATTGACCAGGATTACCTTGTCCTTGGGCAGGGTCTGGGCCAGCTTGATCGCATGCGCCACAGCGTGGCTGGATTC
>Ga0334882_1003847_pt1 | contig 13333 bp, 14 predicted proteins | sample GraSluR1_MG_5_FD_207226 | JGI IMG/M metagenome (GOLD analysis project Ga0334882, IMG submission 207226) | Sludge microbial communities from methane-producing bioreactor in Wageningen University, Netherlands - Granular Sludge_15_04-R1 | ecosystem: Engineered > Bioreactor > Anaerobic >... | reverse complement strand
CAGTGGTGATAACCGCCCACTACTCAGCCTGGGAGCTTATTCCCAGGGCGGTTGCCCTTCTTGGATACCGGGTGGGAATAGTGGGGCGCAAGCTTTGGAATCCCAGGGTCTCGGGGCATCTTGACGACCTGAGGCGTCGCTGCGGAATCGAAACCATCGACCGGGGGGAAGGAGCGATGAAGCTTCTGCGCACCCTGAGAAACAACACAGCCGTTGGTATTCTGGTGGACCAGGAAACCAGGGCTGTGGAGGGCGGATTTGCGCCGTTCCTCGGTGTTCCCGCCCTGACCCCCACGGGCCCCGCCAGCATAAGCCTCAGGTTTGGCATTCCCGCCATCACGCTTCATATAAGAAGGCTGGGTATGTGCTACCGCCTGGTGGTGGATCCTCCGGTGAACACGGAGGGAATGTCCGGCGAGAATGGCGTACAGGAGCTTACCGGTGTTTTCAACACCCGGATCGGGAAGTGGATAATTGAAGAACCGGAACAGTGGATATGGTTTCATGATCGGTGGGGCCGCAGCCCTTCTTTTCGGTCTGTCGTGCTTTGAGTCTTCCGGGGATTACTCGGCGGGCAGCGGAAGGGTACAGACGGTTTCGGCGTTCCGGCTCACCCAGGCCGAAGGGGAGAATCGCAGCTGGAGCCTTCAGGGTGACACCGCAGTCTATCTCGAGGACGACAGCCTGGTGAACCTGTCCGGCGTTGTCATAACATTCTACGATGACAACCGGCCGGAGAGCACCGTGAGGTCCGATTCCGGAAGCTCCAACCTTGTATCCGGTCATACCGTGCTGTGGGGTTCGGTCAGGGCGGAAAACACCCAGGGCAGAATCCTTGAAACCCAGCTTCTGGAATGGGATGATTCCCTTGGTGTGTTCTATACGGACTGCCTTGCGGTGTTCACGGTTCCGGAGGATGATGGGGTAACGGTGCTGAGGGGAAGGGGTGTCACACTGAACACCGGCCTCGGTACTCTCGGAGATGTACTGGTTCATCAGTCTTTTCAGGCTGTGTACAGCGGAGAGGTGTCGGACTTTGATTAGGGCGCTGCTTCTTTTTTCATGCACCGCCTGGGCCGGAGTGTTCACCGTCACAGCGCTTCGGGCATGGTCCACCGAGCAGGAGGATGGAAGAGTTGTGCTGGAGCTGTCCGAGAATGTTGTGGTAACTGATGGTGAAGTAACAGTGACATCAAGACATGCCACCATCTACGAGACAACCCAGATTGCCGAGTTCCGCGGAGATGTGACGGTTCAGCATGATTCGATTACCGCCACCGGAGCGTTTCTATCCTACTCACGGTTTTCAGGCGTTCTGGAAATGGCGGGGAATGCGGTTCTCAGGGATGGGGAAGGTTCACTTCGGGCTGACCGGATCACATGGTTTCGGTTCCGGAACAAGGCCACGGCCCTGGGCAGTGTGGTGATGACCGGGGACTGGCTTGGAGAGGTAACCGGTGAATACGCTCTTTACGACGGGGACAGGAGAAGTCTTTTCATTACCAGTGAGCCGGTGATGAGAAGGGTTGAAGGGGGAGATTCACTAATCATCACAGCTCAGCGACTGGAGTTCTTTCCCGATGATGATCGGGCGGAAGCCCAGGGCGAAGCGCTGCTTCGAATGCCATCCCGTGATTTCACCGCAACCGGAGAGTACCTGCTCTTCTACGGCGAAGACGAGAGAATGGAGTTTATAGGCTCGCCCGAGATCACGGCGCCGGAGGGCATCCTCAAGGGAGACTGGATGGAAGTGTTTCTGACCGACGGGGAGCTTCACTCCCTTCGAATCGAGGGCAACGCCAGGGGGAATCTTTCCCGTGACAGCATAACCACGGTTGATTTCAACTCGCAAAGGGCTTTTTTTGGCTTTATCTCAGGAGCTGAAACCGAGATCGACTCTCTTCACCTTTCCGGAGGCGCCACCATGAATGTGGTTACGGTGGAGGCAAACAGAACGGAAGCCAATACCATCGCCGCGGAAAACCTGGTGATGGGGTTCGGGGAAGGCGAGATGGAAAGGGTTACCGCATGGGGCACCGTGAGGGGAACCTACAGCTGGAGCGGAGAATCCCGTGAGTGACAGGGTTCTGGAAGCCAGGGATCTGGTTAAAGCCTACCGGAAGAGAAAAGTTGTCGACGGTGTGTGTGTGCAGGTTCACCCCGGGGAGATCGTTGGTCTTCTGGGCCCCAACGGCGCCGGCAAGACCACGACCTTCTACCAGATGGTGGGCTTCATAAGGCCCGATTCAGGAAGCGTCTGGCTCGACGGGCGGAACATCACACGGCTACCCATGTACCGAAGGGCAAGGCTTGGAATAGGCTACCTTCCCCAGGAGTCAAGCGTTTTCCGGAAGATGACGGTTCGCGACAATCTGATGAGCATCCTGGAAACCATGAAGCTCACCAGAAGGGAGAGAAACGACAGGTGCGACAAACTCCTTCACGATCTTGGTGTGCAGCACCTGTCCTCACAGAAGGCATACACCCTCTCCGGCGGTGAGCGAAGAAGGGTGGAGATAGCAAGGGCCCTGGTGCCGGAACCCGGATACATGCTTCTCGACGAACCCTTCGCCGGCATAGACCCAATTGCGGTGAACGAGATTCAGGAGATCGTCGCTGGTCTGGCGAAACGGGGTCTTGGAGTTCTGATCACCGACCACAATGTGAGAGAGACTCTGGCCATCACCGACCGGGCCTATATAATGTACGATGGCAGAATACTGATCTCCGGCTCCGCCCACGAGTTGGCGGAAGACCCGGAGGCCAGAAAGATCTACCTGGGGGAGAAGTTCAGGCTGTGACCGCCCGACAGGAGATGAGGCATCAGCTTTCCCAGATCCAGACCCAGAAACTGGTGATGACCCAAACCCTTCGCCAGCAGCTTGAAATGCTTCAGCTTTCATCCCTGGAACTCGATGCCCTGATAAGTCAGGAGCTTTCGGACAACCCCCTTCTCGAGGAAGCAGAAACTTCTCCGCAAAGCACTGATGATTCCGAATCCGAACCTTCAGAGCCGGACACCGAAGAGGAACCAACCCGCCAGGACGAAACCGAGGACGACACCATGGACATCCTCAGGCAACTCGAGGAAGACGCCGGCGAATATCCTTCCACCGGTTTCACCGACGAGGAGCAATGGAGACCCGAGCCGGAGAGCCGGACAACCCTTTCCGATTATCTGATCAGACAGGTTCAGAACCTGGGCCTGGGTTCCGGGGTCGAAGCGGCGGCATCGTATGTCATTTATTCACTGGACAGTCATGGCCTTCTATGCTCCGGCGTTCAGGACCTTCTTCAGGGCTGGGAGGGCGACCCCGCCCTGCTGAACCTGGCTCTTGAAACGGTACGCTCGCTGGAACCTCTGGGCATCGCGCAACCATCCGCGGAGGCGGCGCTCATGGTGCAGCTCAAGGCGCTGGGCTATTCAGAGAACTCCCTGGAGTTCAGGATACTGAACGAACACTTCGACGATCTGGCCGCCAGACGGATTCCCGCCATCGCCAAGGCTCTCGGCGTGTCTCCACAGCGGGTCGAAGAGGCTTCCGGGGTTATCCTCTCCCTGAACCCATGGCCCGGCTCGGACTTCACCCCGGACACCAATACGGTGGTAATACCGGATCTGATCATCGAAAGAGTCGATGATGGCTTCGTGGTTTTCCTCAATGACAGCCGTTTTCCCAAACTGAGCATCAGCGAGCGGAACAGGAGAGTTCTCGAGTCCCCTTCCACATCCACAGTGGAAAGGGAGTATGTGAGATCCAAGTTCCGCCGGGCCGGCTGGTTCATCCGGGCAATATCCCAGCGCCAGGACACGGTTCTTCGAATAGGACGCTTTCTGGTGGAAGCGCAGAGAAGTTTCCTCGAACACGGGGTGGACCACCTCCGCCCCCTCAACCTTCAACAGGCGGCGGATGCCCTTGGGTTCAACGCCTCCACAATCAGCCGGGCGATCAACGGCAAGTATGTCCAGTCTCCGCAGGGAATACACGAGATGAAGTTCTATTTCGGCAGGGTTGCCGGAAGCGGAGAAACCGACACTTCAGCGGCCAGAGTGAGGGAGGAGATCAGAAGACTGGTCAGCCACGAAGATCCCTCCGCACCCTTGTCCGACCAGAAGATATCCTCAATTCTTTCCGAAATGGGGATGCCTGTAAAAAGGCGCACAGTAGCGAATTACAGAGTAGAAATGAACATCGAATCCGCCAGGAGAAGGCGAAGATTCTGAGGGGACTGGAATGAACGACGACTCCTTCAAGGGCTACAGGGAACCCACCCGGGGTGTCATGGAGAAACTCGGCCTCAAAGTGTGGGACGATGTAACCATCACTGCGGGCTCCAACATTTTCGAGGGAGTTGTGCTTCCCCGAAGCGAGACCGCAGATGAGAAGCATCTGGTTCTCAAGCTTGCCACAGGTTACAACATTGGCATCGCCTCGGACAAGATAGATTCCGTCAACATCCGGGGCTCCCGGAAGGCCAACTACCACATTCCCGAACAGCAGTTTCCCATGGACCCCATGCATCCGCGGGTCATGCTTTTTGGAACCGGAGGCACCATTGCCAGCAGACTGGATTACAAGACAGGGGCGGTTATTCCCGCCTTCAGTCCCGGCGAGCTGTACGGCGCGGTCCCTGAACTGGCGGACATCTGCAACCTGGAGACGGAAAAGCTCTTCGGCATCTTCAGCGAGGACATGGGACCGGTGCAGTACATCGCCCTTGCTGAAGGAATCGCCCGGGAGATAGAGAAGGGGGTGGCCGGGATCGTGATCGGCCACGGAACCGACACACTCCATCACACCGCGGCGGTTCTCACCTACATGTGCCGTGACCTTCCGGTTCCAGTGGTTCTGGTGGGAAGCCAGCGCTCCAGCGACAGACCCTCCAGCGATGCCGCGCTGAATCTCATCCACGCCACCCGCACTGCGGCCTACTGCGAGGCGGCAGAGGTCATGGTTTGCATGTTCGGCCCGACAAGCGACCGGTACGGTCTTCTGCACAGGGGAACCAGGGTTCGGAAAATGCACTCCAGCTACCGGAGCACATTCAGAACCATAGGCGACAGACCTCTGGCCATGGTGGACACTGAAACCTTCACCTATCTGAAGAATGACTATCGCAGAAGAGACCCGGAGAGAAAACCCGACATTCGACCGGTTTTTGATGAGAGGGTTTCAATAGTCTATTACTACCCGAACATGAAACCGGATATCATCGACAGCCTGGTCGAAAACGGCTACAAGGGAATCGTCATCGCTGGAACAGGGCTGGGCCATGTGAACAAACCCCTCTACGAACCCCTCAGACGGGCCTGCGAGGCCGGGGTCCATGTCTACATGACGGTTCAGACTCTGTGGGGCTTCACCCAAATGTATGTGTACGACACCGGCAGGCTTCTGATGGAGAGGGGTGTAGTCCCCCTGGCGAACATGCTTCCCGAGGCGGCATTTGTTAAACTCAGCTGGGCCCTTGCCGCAGCGGAAAGCAGTGAGGAGGTTAAGCGCATAATGCTTACCCCCATCGGCGGCGACATCACCGAAAGCGAGCCCCCGGACGGCTATATGATTCTTCAGGGCGGGGTACCCGAGGTAAGGGATGTTTTCAAGGACATCTACAGATAGGGAGGCAGAGGATGCAGCTGGATATCGTACGGCTTGAGTTTCCCGAAGGCTGCAACATCATTCTGGGCCAGTCGCATTTCATCAAAACCGTGGAGGACCTGTATGAGTCCATCACCGGAACCCTTCCAGGAACCCCCTTCGGCCTTGCCTTCAGTGAAGCATCGGGTCCCTGTCTGATCCGAAGCGACGGCAACGACCTGGAGCTAAAGAAGGTTGCCGAGGATAACCTGTTGCGAATATCCTGCGGCCACTGTTTCATGATCGTTCTGGCGAAGGCTTTTCCCATCCAGGTGCTTCCGGCGGTAAGGGCGGTTCCGGAGGTGTGTCGAATCTTCTGCGCCACCGCCAACCCAGTTGAGGTGATAGTTGCCAGAACCGATCAGGGCGGCGGCATTCTCGGAGTGGTGGACGGCGAACCCCCCACCGCCGTGGAATGCCCCGAGGATGTGGACGCCAGATTGGAACTGCTGAAGCGATTCGGCTATAAAAGATAACATCGGGGACACCTTACACTTCATCCCGACAGGAACATCATCGGGGACACCTTACACTTCATCCCGACAGGAATGAAGTTAGGTGTCCCCCAATAGAAGCCGGGGATTTCTTCTCTTCATCCCGACAGGAATGAAGTTAGGTGTCCCCCAACGAGCCGGGGATTTCTTCTCTTCATCCCGATAGGAATGAAGTCAGGTGTCCCCCAACAGAGTAACCAAAGAGTGGAGGGGAATATGAAAGTCGCCGGGTTTTGTGTCTTGTTTCTTTTCGCCCTGGGGATCGCGGGTGAGTTCACAGTCACAATTCCGTTCGATCCCGGCACAGTGAGAATAACCCGGGAGGGTTCCTACGATGCGGTGGAGGTCCCCGGGCTGCCCACGGTCTTTACCGAAGGCGCGCCACGCCTTCCGGTGATGCCGGTGAAGGTGGCGGTGCCCACCGGTTCCGCCGCGGTATCCATCGAGATTGTCCGGGCGGATTACACCACTCTTGCAGGAGGTTACAACATTCAGCCTGCCACCGCTTCGATTCCCATATCCCTTGCCATGGACCATGTTCAGGCTCCGCCTGATTCCCGCTTCTACGACAGGGACAGGGCATTTCCGGTACATGAAGCGGTTCTCACCAGCTCCAGTGTATTCTGGGGCATTCCATTGGCTTACGTAAGCGTTCATCCGGTCCGCTGGAATCCTGCGGACAGAACCCTCCAGGTACTCAATGAACTCACACTCAGAGTCGCGTATGAGGCGGATCCCTCGGTGAATCTCGTCAGCAGAAGAACCGCCTCAAGCGAAAGCATGGCAATGGACATTGTCTCAAGACTCGTGGTGAACCCTGACATGGTGAGCCCCTCCGGAGCTATACTGGTGGAACCCCGGGACCTTGCCTACGGTCAGTACGTGATCGTAACCCACCCGGACTTTCTGGCTCAGGCCCAGGAGCTGGCGGACTGGAAGACATCAAAGGGAATACCGGCAAAAGTCTACACAACCACCTGGATTCAATCCCAGTACACCTTCACGGACCTGCAGCAGGAAATCCGCGCCTTCCTTACCGATTGTCGGGATCAGGGAACGGACTATGTGCTGATTTTCGGTGACAACTCAAAAGTGCAGTGCAGGCAGGCCAAGTTCGTGGGGGACGCCAGCTTCAGCACCATGGGTCCCACAGACCTTTACTTCGTCGACATCAACGACACCGCACCCGGCGCGGACCTCTGGGACGCGAACGGCAACGGCATCTGGGGCGAGGTTCCATACCCCTATCAGCATCCACAGCCCGGGGGATACGATCAGGTCGACTACCACCCCGACCTCTGGGTGGGAAGGGCCAGCGTGGGCAACTCCTCTGAGGCGGACATTTTCATCAACAAGGTTTTTCTTTACGAGGGAATTCAGAGGACCGACTACTTTGAAACCGCTCCCAGGGAGCTCAGGATAGGTTACACCACGGGGATTCTCTGGTACAGCCCGTACATTCCCGGAAGCGCCAGCGCCGAGTCAATTTCCACATTCGTTCCCTCCTCTCTCTGGGAGGAGGAGAAGCTGTACGAATCCAACGGCACCAACAGCGCGGCGAACACCATCGCCATGATAAACGCCATGCCCCATCATGTTTACCATGCCAGTCACGGCAGCGAGAACTACATGTGGACCTCCCAGGGCAGCAACTACACCGTGGCCCACATCATGGCTCAGACCAACATCCAGTCCGGAGGGCTTCCGGCGATCTGGCAGTCCATCGCGTGTTTGATCGGGGCCATGGACTACGGTTCCGGAGACTGCTGCGCCGAAGCATGGCTGGCCTCTCCGAATGGGGGGGGTTTCGGCTGTTTCAACAGCCGGTACGGGTTCGGGAACTTCGCAGGCCCCTGCAAGGGTCCCAGCGAGATGTTGTGCATCCGCTTCTACCAGGATCACTGGGAGAACGACATCTACATCCTCGGTATCGCCCACGGAACCAGCATGGACTTCTACAGCCCGCCGGACAGCATTTACATGGACTGGTGCCTGAAGGCGTACAACCTGTTCGGTGACCCTGAACTGCCGATGTGGACCGAGGTTCCCTCGGATATCGCCGTGGTCCACCCCTCGAGCATCAATCAGGCCGGAACGATAGCCTTTACCGTAACCCAGGGCGGGTCTCCGGTGGAAAATGCCAGGGTGTGCCTTCAGAAGGGTGACTGGCAAACCGGTGACATCTACGAGGTGGCTTACACCAACTCATCGGGAATCGCGGAAATCTATGTGAACCCGGAAACCACCGGAACCATCTCCGCCACCGTATGGGCCAGGAACCACCATACTTACCAGGGCGGTATCGAGGTCACAGGAACAAGCATTGAACGAACCCCGCCGCCGATTGTGGCAACGGGTTTCCTGCCCGCTTTCCCCAACCCTGCTCGGGAGGTCGTTTCTCTCGCATTCAGTCTTTCAGGGGCAGGCCCCGTGACCCTTGACGTGTACGATCTCACCGGACGCAAGGTTGCAGCCCTTGTGAACGGGGAACTCACCCCCGGGAATCACAACATGACCTGGAATCTCACAGATGAAGGGGGAAGACCTGTTCCCGCGGGTTTCTACGTGGCCCGATTCACAGCCTCAGGCTTTTCCGCTACCTCCCGCTTCATGGTTGTGAGATAAGAACTTCGGGGACACCTTACACTTCATCCCGACAGGAATATCATCGGGGACACCTTACACTTCATCCCGACAGGAATGAAGTTAGGTGTCCCCCAACGGAAGCCGGGGACGACAGGAATGAAGTCAGGTGTCCCCCAATAGTTACCAGGGCACAGGAGGGAAAAAATGGGAAAGGTGTATTTTTCAGTGGCGTTGATCCTTCTGCTGTGCAGTTGCGGCAAGCCGTCATCAGACAACGGTTTTTCGGTGTTCGTCAGCATTGCTCCCCAGAAGCATTTTGTGGAGAGAATAGCCGGAGACCTTGTGGCGGTTACGGTGATGGTTCCCACTGGAAGCGACCCCCATACCTACGAACCCAGACCCGCCCAGATGGCCGCCCTTCACAACGCTTCCATCTATTTCTCCATAGGAGTACCCTTTGAGGATCACTGGCTGGAAAGAATTGTCGCCACCAATCCGGACATTCTGGTGGTGGACACCGCCCGGGGCATCCGGCGGGTGGTCAGGGACCACTGCCATGACCACTCGCATCTTCATGAACACCAACATGAGCATCACGGGGCTCCCGACCCGCACATCTGGCTTTCCCCCTCCCTCGTGAGAATCCAGGCGGAGAACATCTCCCTGGCACTGCAGGAAATGGATCCGGCAAACGCCGAAACATACCGGCACAACCTGGGCTTGTTCATTGCTGAGATTGAAGCGCTTTCCCAGTACATCCGGGAGACTCTGGAGGAGATGCCATCCAGGAAGATTATGGTCTTTCACCCTTCGTGGGGATACTTCGCCGATGATTTTCAGCTTGAGATGATTTCGGTGGAGCAGGGGGGGCAGGAACCCGGCCCGGCTGATCTGGCGGGGTTCATAGCACTGGCTGAGGAAGAGGATATCCGGGTGGTTTTTGCCCAGCCGGAGTTCTCGACTGACGCCGCGGAGGTAATCGCCCGGGAGATCGGGGGAACCGTGGTCCTTCTGAGCCCCCTTGCGGAGGAGTGGACCGCCAACATGCGAACCATTGCCGAAACCCTGGCCGGAGTGTCGGGTGAGTAACCCGGAAGCTGTCATTCGATGTGATGGCCTGGTTGCGGGATACGGCAGGGAAACCGTGCTGGAGAGTATAAACCTTTCCGTGGACGCTGGAGACTTCCTCGGTGTCATCGGCCCCAACGGGGGCGGCAAGACCACGCTGATGAAGGTGATCCTCGGACTTGTTCCGGTAAGGCAGGGCTCGGTTCTGGTGAGGGGCGAGGCACCCCGCCGGGGAAGAAGCTGCATCGGATACGTTCCACAGAGCGGCGGCCACGACCGTCAGTTTCCTGTTACGGCATGGGAGGTGGCCTCAATGGGAAGGCTTCATGGAGGAAGGCTTTTCAGGAGGTTCACATCCCGGGACAGCGAGATCATCGCTGATTCCCTGGAGAGGACAGGAGTGTTCCATCTCAGGAACCGGTCCATGGGCGAGCTGTCAATGGGACAGAGACAGCGGGTTCTGTTTGCCAGGGCCCTGGCGGTGGACCCCGCCATTCTTCTACTGGACGAGCCCACGGCCAGCATGGACCCCGGAGCCGCGGCCTCGGTACACGAACTCCTCAAAAAACTGAACGAAACCGTTACCATTGTCATGACCAGCCACGATCTCACCGCGGTGTTTTCCGCGGTGAAGAGCATCGCGTGCCTGAACAGGACCCTGCACCACCACGGTGTGGAGAAACTGACCACTGAAGCGATCCGTGAAACCTATCGCTGTCCCGTGGACCTGATTACCCACGGAGAAGTTCCCCACCGGGTGCTTCCCCTGCACCGGGAACCGGGTGAGTGATGTTTGACGCTTTTGAAATGGGCTTCATGCGCAGCGCGCTGGCCGCGGGAGTTCTGGTGAGCATCGCCTGCGGAGTAATCGGCTGCTTCGTGGTTGTAAGACGAACCGTTTTCATCAGCGGCGGTATTGCCCATGCTGCTTACGGGGGGGTGGGGCTTGGCTACTGGCTGCAGTACGGTGTTCTCACCGGAGCCGGCGCCGCGGCCCTGAGGCCCGGAATGTGGCCCCTGGCCGGGGCATTGCTGTTCAGCCTCACCGCCGCCGTGGTGATGGGGCTGATAACAAGAGGTGGCCGACAAAGAGCGGATACGGTGATCGGAGTACTCTGGGCCATCGGTATGGCCATCGGAGTGATTCTCGTGGACATCACCCCCGGTTACAAGGCCAGCCTGATGAGTTACCTGTTTGGAAGCATACTTACGGTAATGCCCTGGGAACTCACCGCCATGCTCATTCTGGACATTCTGGTGATTGCGGTGGTGGCGCTTCTCTTCAGGCCCCTTCAAGCCGTCAGTTTCGATGAGACCTTCAGCGAGGTGAGAAACCTGCCGGTGGGTGGACTTCACATACTTCTCCTGTGCCTGGTGGCCCTTTCCGTGGTGATGATGATGCGGGTGGTGGGGTTGATCATGGTCATCGCGCTGCTTACGATTCCAGCCGCAATATCCGGCATGTTCACCCGAAGGCTCTCCATGATGATGGCATGGGCGGTGCTCCTGGGGGTTTTCTTCACCACTGCCGGGCTGATGGCCGCATGGCACTGGAACCTTACCTCCGGCGCGGCGGTGATCCTCACCGCGGGAGTCTGCTACTTTGCGGCCCTGGCCGGAAGCAAGTTGACGGGCGCCGGGCGATGAAGCACAACTTCGCTCCGGCCCGACCCGAAGAACCCACTGTTTTCGGGGCATGCCGTCCCGGCTGCTCCGACGGGCAGGTGGGCCTATGGCTTTCATTCATGAGGAAGAAGGGAATCCGAAGGGTGCTGTGCCTGCTGTCCCCCTCCCAGACCTCCGATTATGAAACGCCGCTGCTGGAGAGCTATGGAAGATTCTTCGGCCGGGAACACGCTCTCTGGAACCCGGTGCCGGATTTCAGCCTTGTTCCGGGGAAGGACATGAAAACGGTGATCATGCCCTTCCTCAGGGAGTCGGACAGCCTGAAAATGCCGGTGGTGGTTCACTGCCACGCTGGCATGGGCCGTACCGGAATCGTTCTCGCGTCGTGGCTTTGTCAGGCCAGGAACCTTTCCCCTTCAGAAGCGGTCCAAACGGTTACGGAGAACGGCAGGATTCCACTGGAAGTGGTTGAGGCGGGCAGGGCCTCCATGGAGGAACTTCTTGCCCTGGTTGGGGGAAAATGAAACCAGGCGCCGTGCTGCTGATTCATGGCTTCACCTCGGGCCCCTTCGCCTTCGAGTATCTGGTGCCCCGTCTCAGGGAAGCCGGGCTTCACTTTTCGGCCCCAACCCTTCGGGGCCACGGGCTGGATTCGTGGAAGAAGCTTGAGGGGTTTACCTGGAGGAACTGGTTGGAGGATGCGCGAACCGCCCTGGACACACTTGCCCTGGAGCACGGCCCCGCGGTTCTGATAGGCCACAGCATGGGCGGGCTGCTGGCGCTTAACCTGGCTTCGGAGTCTCCGCAGAGAGTTACGGGGCTTATCCTGGCCGGTGCGGCGCTGCATCTTGCCAGCCCCTTCGGTCCGGGCCGCCCCCTGGGGTTTCTGCAGCCGGTGATGAAGGGCCTGTTCCGAAGCTGGGACATGACTCCCTTTTACACGGATCGCCGAATGCTCCGGTCGGACCGGAACTATCGCAGGGCACCGATGGCTTCCATAAGCAGTTTCATGGAGCTTGTCGGGGAGACGAAGGAACACCTTCGAGCCGTCGATTCACCAACCCTGATTCTACAGGGAAAGCGGGACAGAAGAGCGCACTGGAAAAGCGCTGAGATGATAAAAAACAGCATCTCCACTCCGGAAAGCCATAAGAGCGTTGTTATGTTCCCGGAAACCGATCACGAGATGTTCAGGGACTGCGAGAGAGAGCAAATCATCAACAGGGTGCTTGATTACCTGGCTTCGGTTCAGGACCGCACCCTTTGATCAGGTCTTCGCTTTCTTTTCCTTCTTCTGCTTGCGCTTCTCCTTCAGGGTTTTTTCCGGCTTCTTCCTGGCTTCCTTAACCTTGTCCTGTCCCTTGGCCATGTTATGCACCACCCTCTCCGTGTGAAACAACAGTAACCGTGCCGGGAAATCATGCCACCAGTCGCCTTCAGGAAACGGTTCGGCACGGCGGAAGTAGTATACAACCGCGATGAAAGGGGCTTGGGGCAGGAACCAGGCTCACCCGTGGTTGGGCGGATGACCGGTCGGAGTTTCCTTTTTCGTGCCCTTCAAAACAAGAACCGCCACCAGCGCGCTAACGCCCCAGATAACATGCTGAACGAGGTTGAGAACGGTGAGAAGGGCGCCCATTGAGAGGCGGCCCTGCTGAACCAGGGAGAAGGGGAAGTTGTTGGCTTCCTGGCCTGCGATCAGGCGGTTCACGCCCACCTGAAGCCAGAGCGCCAGGGGAAGAGCAACCATTGGCGAGACCACCAGGGGCAGGCCAAGCCAAAGGAAACCCTTGTCGCCGGTTTTCCTGAACCTCCGAACCAGAATCACCGCAACCGCAATGTAGAGCATCAAAGCAACCACGCCAAGAGACTTGTTCATCCTTCTCCCCGTCTGTTTGCTTCAGCAGCCGCGGACCCCGT
>Ga0334882_1003841_pt1 | contig 13352 bp, 12 predicted proteins | sample GraSluR1_MG_5_FD_207226 | JGI IMG/M metagenome (GOLD analysis project Ga0334882, IMG submission 207226) | Sludge microbial communities from methane-producing bioreactor in Wageningen University, Netherlands - Granular Sludge_15_04-R1 | ecosystem: Engineered > Bioreactor > Anaerobic >... | reverse complement strand
AGACCGCGAAGCGCACCGGCAAGAAGTTGACCATCGGCTACCAGAACCGGTTCCGTCAGGACACCCAGTTCCTGCGCGGCGCGGTGGACGCCGGCGAACTCGGCGAGATCTACGTGGCGAAGGCCCACGCCGTCCGGCGCCGCGGGGTGCCGACCTGGGGCGTGTTCACCGACAAGGAGAAGCAGGGCGGCGGGCCGCTGATCGACATCGGCACCCACGCCCTCGACCTGGCCTTGTGGTACCTGGGCGACTACGAGGTGGAGTCGGTGACCGGCTCGGTGTACTCCAAGCTGCGCGACAAGCCGCAGGGCAACCCCGGCGGCGGCTGGGACCCGGCCACCTTCAGCGTCGAGGACTCCGCGTTCGGCTACGTGAAGCTCAAGAACGGCGCCACGATCTTCCTCGAGGCCGCCTGGGCGCTCAACGACAAGAACCCGCGCGAGGCCGCGGTCACACTGATGGGAACCGAGGGCGGCGCCGAGATCGAGCGCTCGGCCGCGGGCTACGAAGTCAGCCTGAACACGGTGCTGGCGGACCGCATGATCATCTCCGAGCCGAACGCCAGCACTCCTGACTCCGACGGCTTCACCACGCTCGGCACGCTGGAGACGAAGCAGTGGCTGGAGGCGATCCGGGACGACCACGACCCGCTGGTGCTGCCCGAGCAGGCCGCCGTGGTGACCGAGGTGCTCGAGGCGATCTACGCCTCCGCTGCCTCCGGAGAGACCATCCGGTTCTGACCGGCGGCAGAGACAACAGGGGCCGGATCCGTACGGATCCGGCCCCTGCGGGTTGTTCGACGATCAGCCCTTGGTCAGCGGGCCGAGGGTCTTGTCGTTGGCGTACACCTCGGCGGCGTTGTCCTTGGTCACGATCACCGGGGCGATCAGGTAGGACGGGACGACCTTGACACCGTTGTCGTAGCTCTTGGTGTCGTTGACCTCGGGGGTGCCACCCTTCTGCAGGGCCTGGACCATCTTGATCGACTGCGCAACCAGCAGGTTGGTGTCCTTGAAGATGGTCGAGTACTGCTTGCCGGCCATGATCGACTTCACGGACTCAACCTCGGAGTCCTGGCCGGTGACCACCGGGAGCGGCTTGCCTGCGGCGTCCACCGAAGCCATGGCCGCGCGAGCCAGGGTGTCGTTCGGGGACAGGATGCCGTCGAGATCGGCCTTCTGGTAGAAGCCGGACAGGATGGTGTCGAACCGCTTCTGCGCGTTCTCGGCCTTCCAGCCCTGGGTGACGACCTGCTCGAAGCTGGTCTGCTTCGACAGCACGGTCAGGGTGCCGTCGTCGATCTTCGGCTGCAGCACGCTCATGGCGCCGTCGAAGAACACCTTGGCGTTGTTGTCATCCGGCGAGCCCGCCATCAGCTCGATGTTCCACTTGGACTTGTCGCCCTTGCGCGCCTTGAGGCCGTCCAGCAGCGCCGTACCCTGCAGCACGCCGACCTTGTAGTTGTCGAAGGCCACGTAGTAGTCGACGTCCGGGGTGTTGGTGAGCAGCCGGTCGTACGCGATCACGGTGATCCCGGCCTGCTTGGCCGCCGCGAGCTGGGTGCCCAGCTGCGAACCGTCGATGGCGCCGACGATCAGGACCTTGGCGCCCTTCTCGATCATCGCCTGGATCTGGTTCTGCTGCTCGGTCACGCCACCGTTGGCGAACTGCACCGACGGCTGGAAGCCGGCCGCGGTGAGCTGGTCGTTGAACAGCTGCTCGGCGAGCACCCAGTTCTCCGACGTCTTCTGCGGCATCGCGACACCGATCACGGCGTTGGCCTCGAAGCCTGCGGCAGCGCCAGAGGCGGAGCCGCTGGTCGTGGCTTCGGTACGCCCGCCCCCACAACCGGTGAGGGCCAGAGCCCCCGCGGCGGCCAGCACAATGGCGGCCTTTGCGAACTTCTTCATCCCTACCTCTTTCTTGTTCCGGGTCGCCGCCCTGGCTGTCCCGGTCCCGCCCGGCCGCCCCTGCGCGGCCGGGAAGTCTGGGACGGACCGCTTCAGCGCAGGTCCGTCGGGTTGACCATGCCGGCCTGCTCCTCCAGCAGGTCGGTTTCGGTCGGGGTCGCTGCCGCGACCTCCTTGTTGCGGCCGAACAGTCCGGTGATGGACGCCTTGCCCTGCCGCTTCTGCCACACGTCGAGGGCGACCGCGGCCAGCAGGACCAGGCCCTTGATCATCTGGGTCACGTCAGAGCCGGCGCTCATCAGCTGCAGGCCGTTGTTCAGCACGGCCATGACCAGGCCACCGATGATCGACCCGATCACGGTGCCGACACCGCCGGAGACCGCGGCGCCGCCGATGAACACGGCCGCGATCGCGTCCAGCTCCCAGCCCACGCCGTCGAACGGGCCGGACGCGGTCGAGCGACCCACGAACATCAGGCCGGCGGCCGCCGAGAGCACAGCCATGTTGAGCATGACCAGGAAGTACGTCCTGCGCGTATTGACGCCGGACAGCTCAGCGGCGAGTCGGTTGCCGCCGACCGCGTAGATGTGGCGCCCGGTGACCGTGCGTCCGGTGATGAAGCTGTAGACGATGACGAGCGCCGCCAGGATCAGACCGGGCACCGGGAACGAGGTGCCGGGACGGCCGGTGCCGAACATCCAGGTCAGCCAGCCGACCACGACGGCCAGCAGCACGATCCGGGTGATCGTGACCCAGAACGGCGGCACCTCGGCGTTGACCTTGATCAGCGCCTGCCGGCTGCGCAGCTGCATCCAGGCCAAGGCGGCGATGGTGAGCAGGCCGAGCAGAAGGGTGGAGTTGTTCATGCCGGTGTTCGGGCCCCACTCGGGCAGGTAGCCCGCGCCGATGAACTGGAAGTCCTTGGGCACCGGCACGGTGAGACTCTTGCCGACGAACTGGTTGGCGCCGCGGAAGAACATGTAGCCGGCCAGGGTGACGATGAAGCCCGGGATGCCCATGTAGGCCACCCAGAAGCCCTGCCACGCGCCACAGATGGCGCCGATGACCAGGCCCAGCAGGATGCCGGCCCACCAGGGCAGGCCCCAGTCGCGCATCGCGATCGCGACCACGATGCCCACGAACGCTGCCACCGAACCGACCGACAGGTCGATGTGGCCGATCACGATCACCATGACCATGCCGATCGCCAGCACCAACACGTAGCTGTTGCCGTTGATCAGGTTCATCAGGTTGGTCGGCGTGATCACCAGGCCGCCGGTCATGATGTGGAAGAACAGGGCGAGCGCGACCAGCACGAACAGCATGCCGAACTGGCGAAGGCTGCCACCGAACAGTTTCTTGAGTGCATCCATCGTTGTCTTCCCCCTGGCCTCAGGCCGCGTTCTTGGTGGTGGTTGGGATCAGCGTCATCAGGCGCATCAGGTTCTCCTGCGTGGCGTCGGCCACGTCCAGGCAGCCGGTGATGGTGCCGCTACTGACGGTGTAGATGCGGTCGCAGGTGCCCAGCAGCTCGGGGAGCTCCGAGGAGATCATCATGATCGCCTTGCCCTGCTGGGCGAGGGCATTCATGATCCCGTACATCTCGTACTTGGCACCCACGTCGATGCCGCGGGTGGGCTCGTCCAGGATCAGCACCTCAGGCTCGGTGAACAGCCATTTCGCGACCACAACCTTCTGCTGGTTGCCCCCGGAGAGCTTGACCACGCCCTCGTTCACGTTCGGGGTCTTGATCCGCAGCTCCTGGCGGTACTTCTCGGCCGCGACGTACTCGGCGTTGCGGTCCACCACGCCCCGGGGCGAGATCAGGTCGAGTTCGGCCGAGACCACCGTGGTGCGAATGGAGTCGAGCAGGTTCAGGCCGAGCACCTTGCGATCCTCGGTGACGTAGGCCAGACCGAGATCGATCGCCTGCTCGACGTTCTTCGGCTCGATCTCCTTGCCGTCGAGGAAGATCTTGCCCTTCACGTAGGTGCCGTAGGAGCGGCCGAACAGCGAGCGGGCCAGCTCGGTGCGCCCGGCGCCCATCAGGCCGGCGAAGCCGACGATCTCGCCGCGGCGGATGTTGAAGGTCGAGCCCTTGCAGACCAGCCGATCGTCGATCTCCGGGTGGGCGATGGTCCAGCCCTTCACCTCGAACATCACCTCGCCGATGTTCGGGGTGCGCTCGGGGTAGCGGGAGGTCAGCTCGCGGCCCACCATCCCCCGGATCAGACGATCCTCATCGACCCTCTCCCCGGGCGGGACGTCGATGGTCTCCACGCTCTTGCCGTCCCGGATGATCGTGATCGAGTCGGCCACGGCCGCGATCTCGTTCAGCTTGTGGCTGATCATGATGCAGGTGATGCCGTGGCTCTTGAACTCGCGGATCAAGTCCAGCAGGTGGGCCGAGTCGTTCTCGTTCAGCGCCGCCGTCGGCTCGTCCAGGATCAACAGCTTCACGTCCTTGCTGATCGCCTTGGCGATCTCGACCAGCTGCTGCTTGCCCACGCCGATGCTCTTGATCTGGGTGTCGGGGTCGTCCTGCAGGCCCACGTGCGCCATCAGTTCCCGCGCCTTCTGCCGTGCGGCGACCCAGTCGATCCCGAAGCGGCCGCGCACCTCGTTGCCGAGGAAGATGTTCTCTGCGATCGACAGCTCCGGGATCAGCGCGAGCTCCTGATGGATGATCACGATCCCCGCGTGCTCACTGGAGCGGATGTTCGCGAAGGTGGCTTCCTTGCCGTCGTAGATGATCTCGCCGGTGTAGGTGCCGTGCGGGTGCACGCCGGATAGCACCTTCATCAGCGTCGACTTGCCCGCGCCGTTCTCGCCGCAGATCGCGTGGATCTCGCCACGCTGAACCCGCAGCGACACCCCGTCCAGGGCCTTCACGCCCGGGAACTCCTTGGAGATGTGCCGCATCTCCAGAATCAGATCGGACTCACCGGGCAACTGGTCCCCTCCTGGATCTCAGACGGCCTCATGGGCCATCGATCGACGACACTGTGCGATGAGCGGGGTTTGACCAGCCAATGTCATGAACCTGCTCGATCTGCACACTAGGTAGCCTGTTTTACACTGTCAACGGTCATATCCGGGTCGTTATCGAATCGTTTTCTCTCGACGATGGTTGAAAAGAGGTCTTCGGCTGGCTATGCTCCTGCCATGTCGCCGACGACAGGACGCCCGTCACTGCGGGACCGAACCCGGGACGAGGTGTTCGCCCTGATCCGGGACTCGCGCGACCTCACCCGCTCGGCGCTGGTCGAACTCACCGGCCTCCCCAGCAGCACCATCGGCCACGCCGTCTCCCGGCTGCTCGCCGAGGGGCGCGTCACCGAGTCGGCCCCACCGGCGAAGGGCCCCGGCTCCGGCAGCGGGCGTCCGGGTTCGATCCTGAACGCCGTGGCCACCACCACCCGCACGGGCGCCATCGACTTCGGCCACCGCCACTTCCGGGTCGCACTGGGTGACGACCAGGGCAACGTGGTCGACGAGGAGATCGTCCAGCTCAACGTCGACCAGTCGCCGGTGCGCGGACTGGACGCGGCTGCGGCCAGTCTGCGCGAGCTCAGCGAGCGGAACGGGGTGGCGGCGCTGACGTGTGTCGCAGCCGGCGTCCCCGGACCGATCGAAATGGACACCGGCCTGGTCTGCTCGACCACCACGCTGTCGAACTGGGCCGGCATGTACCCGGCGCGAGAACTCGAGAAGCGGCTCGGCGTGCCTGCGCTGGTCCGCAACGACGCGAGCGCCGGGGCCCTCGGCGAGCTGCACCACGGCGCCGGACGGGGGCACCGGGATTTCCTCTACATCAAGGCATCGCACGGCATCGGGGCGGGGATGGTGATCCGCGGTGAGCTCTTCGAGGGCGGAACCGGATTCGCCGGCGAGATCGGGCACATCATCATCTCCGGGCGACCCGAGCTGTGCCGGTGCGGCAACCGCGGCTGCCTCGAGGCCGTGGTCTCCGTGCCTTCGGTCAAGGAACAGCTGAGCCACACTCACCCTCACCTCGACGTGGACGCGGTCGACCTGGCCACCCTCAACGACCCGGTCACGGCGCGGATCCTGAACGAGAGCGGGCGCACGATGGGCACCGTCCTGGCCGGGCTGTGCGACCTGCTGAACCCGACCCTGCTGATCATCGGCGGCGAACTCGGCGCGTCCGGGCAACCGCTGATCGACGGCGTGCGGGCCTCGGTGAACCGCTTCGCCCAGCCGTCCACCTCGAGCGCGATCCAGGTCGTGGCGGCAGGCCTGGGCCAGCGGGCCGAACTCGTCGGAACCGTGCAGCTCGCCGCCGCACTCGCCCGGGCCTGACTACGCCGCCCCGTCCAGCGTGACGAAGCGGTAGCCGTGACTCCGGTACCACTCGATCACCCGGGGCAGAGCCACGACGGTGTTGCCGCGGTATGAGCTGACCAGGCTCTCGGGCTCGTGGCTCGCCTTCGTCGAGTGCATCAGGACAATGGGGTGCGCCTGCCCGTCGGCAGCAGTGGCGTTGGCGAGGATCCGGTTGGTCGCCGCAGCCGTGGTGCGGGGCGGCTGCTTCCAGTCCTCACTGTCGACCGACCACAGCGCCGCAGTCATCCGCAGGCCCGACGCCGCGGCCAGGACGTTGGTCCGGAAGCCGCCCGGCGGCCGGACGAAGCAGACCGGTCTCCCGGCCAGGGCGGCCAGCTCTGCGTTCGTCCGGCGGAACTGGTCGCGCAGGTAAGCCAGGCTCCAGCCTCCCTTGACCTGCGTCGGGTAGTCGTGCGACCAGCTGTGGTCGGCGATCAGCTCGCCGTGTGAGGCCAGCAGCCGGACGATGTCCGGGCTCGCCTTGGCGTGCGCCCCGGTCTCGAAGAAGGTCGCGTGGATGCCGTAGTGATCGAGGATTCCGACGTAGTCGCGATCCGCCGGGCCGGGGCCGTCGTCGAAGGTGAGCGCGACGGTCTTCCCCTTGCCCGGCGCGTGGGTCACGAAGCCGCTCGCCGGCGTGGGGCAGGCGGCGGGTGTGGCTGACCCCGTCCGCGTCGGGGTCGGAGCGGACGTGGCAGGGACGGTGGTCGACGGAGTGGCCGCCGTCGGGCGGGCGTGTGCGGACGCGATGGTCGCGGGCGGGCTGGTCACCGGAGCAGCTCCGTCGGCCGGCCGCTGGACGGCGCAACCGCTGAGCAGGATGACGGCGAGGAGGGTACCCCAGAGGCCGAGGTCGGCCGGACGACGGATCCGCACGGGCTCCATAGTGCCGCGGGAGGAAAGGGGGCTCACCACGAAGCAGGGTGCGGCGGCATGTGATCGGAGACGGCGCGTCCTGGTCGGGGTGGGTCCAGCGACGGCACCCTCTGCTCGGGACCAGCGCGCGGCCCGGGACGGAGTTCCGCTCCGGCGCGCCCAAGAACTCGAATTGGTTACAACAGCGTCACAGGTCTTGACCCACCGGGGAGACTGCCGTCAGGATGAATGTAAACGATTACGAAATCGGAGGGAGCAGGAAGTTGACGTCCCTACCCCGAGCCCCTGGCGCGCCGCCCCGCGACCTGATCAAGAGACAGGGCGTCTGGCTCCACACGCTCATCTCGCTGGCCATCCTCGCGGTCGTCGCGCTGCTGGGCTGGCTGATCGTGATGTCGGGAGCCATCAGGTGGCAGACCGTGTGGACCTATCTGTTCGCACCGCCGGTGCTGGCCGGCTTCCTGGTCACCCTGGAGCTGACGGTGCTGTCAATGCTGATCGGCGTCGTCCTGGGCATCGCGGCGGCGCTGATGGTCCGGTCTCGGGTGAGATCGATCTCCTGGGTCGGCAAGGCCTACATCTGGTTCTTCCGCGGCACACCCGTTCTGGTCCAGCTGATCTTCTGGTTCAACATGTCGCTGGTCTTCCCGACGATCGGCTTCGGCACCTGGACCCTTCCGACCAATGACGTGATCACCCCGTTCGTCGCGGCGCTGCTCGGCCTGGGGATCAACGAGGGCGCCTACATGTCGGAGATCTTCCGCGCGGGACTCGACAGCGTCGACAAGGGCCAGACGGAGGCCGGACTCGCGAGCGGCATGACGCCATCACAGGTGATGCGTCGAGTCGTGCTGCCCCAGGCGTTGATCGTGATCACGCCGCCGACCGGCAACCAGGCCATCGGGATGCTGAAGACGACGTCGCTGGTCTCGGTCATCGCGGCGCAGGATCTGCTGACCAAGGTGCAGCACATCTATGCAACCAACTACCAGGTCATCGACCTGCTCATCGTGGCCTGCTTCTGGTACCTCCTCGCCACCTCTGTCGCGACCTGGGGCCAGTCCAAGCTTGAGCGGTCCTTCGCCGGAGCAGATCCCAACGTCGTCGGAACCCGGCGCTGGCGCCGCGGGCGGACGTCCGACGCCGGCGCCGGCGACCCGCAGAAGGTGAGCGATCATGACTGACCCCATCCTTGTCGCCGACGGCATCTGGAAGTCCTTCGGCAACCTGGCCGTCCTCAAGGGCGTCAGCATGAGCGTCTCCCGCGGCGAGGTCGTCGCGCTGCTGGGGCCGTCCGGATCCGGCAAGTCCACCTTCCTGCGCTGCCTCGACTTCCTCGAGCAGCCGGACTCGGGCGTGGTGACGCTCAACGGCGAGCGGGTCGGTGTGATCGAGACCGCCAGGGGCCTCTACGAGCGGAAGTCCCACGATCTGGCCAGGCAGCGCAGCCGTCTCGGAATGGTCTTCCAGCGGTTCAACCTGTTCGGCCACGTCAGCGCCATCGAGAACGTCGCCATGCCGCTTCGCCTGGTGAAGGACTTGTCACACGCAGAAGCTCACGAACGGGCCGTGGAGATCCTCGGCAGGATGGGCCTGGCCGACCACGGCCACAAGCGCCCCTCGCAACTGTCGGGCGGGCAGCAGCAGCGTGTCGCCATCGCCCGCGCCGTGGCCCTGAATCCTGACGCGATTCTGTTCGACGAACCCACTTCGGCCCTCGACCCGGAGCTGGTGCACGAGGTTCTCGACACGATGTCGGCCCTGGCCCGGGACGGCATGACCATGATCGTCGTCACTCACGAGATCGGGTTCGCCAAGCAGGTCGCGGATCGGGTCGTGTTCATGGACGGCGGCGTCATCCTCGAGCAGGGCACCGCGGTCGATGTCCTGGACAACCCCCAGAATCCGCGCACCAGAGCATTCCTCGCAAAGGTGACCTGAATGGGCCACCACCACAATCCGGACGCTTCAGATTCGTAACAACCCAGAAGGAGAGACCATGAAGCTGAAGAGATCAGCAGGCCAGTTGATCGCCCTTACCGCCGTACTTGCGCTCGTCGGCTGTTCCGGCACCGCGGTGTCCTCGACACCGCCGTCGGGAGGCACCTCGGGTTCCGGTTCCACCACCGTCATGGGCGGGCCGGAGGCCGCCGACAGCTTCGCCGTGACCGCCAACCCCGATCTCGCGAGCCAGGCCCGTGCGATCATCACCGACGGCACGGTCGAGGTCGTGACCCGCGCCGGCGTCCCGCCGTACGAGTACATCGTCGAGGGCACCGACGAACTGCGGGGCGTTGACATCGACCTGACCAAGGCGATCGCCGCCAAGCTCGGACTGGAGATCCACTACAACCTGGTCGAGTTCGCGGGCATCCTGCCGGCGATGCAGGCGAAGCGCTACGACTTCTCGATCGCGTCCATGGGTGACACGCCCGAACGGGAGAAGGTCGTCGACTTCGTCGACTACTCCACCGACTCCAACTCGATCGTGACCGTCAAGGGCAACCCGAAGAACATCACCGGGATGGACTCGCTGTGCGGGCTGAAGATCTCCTCCGTCGAGGGCTCGGTGATGCTCGGTCTGCTCGAGGAGCAGAACAAGAAGTGCGACCCGAAGATGGACATCACCATCTTCCCCGACAACGCCAACTCGCTGCTGCAGGTACAGACCGGTCGAGCGGACGCCACCATGTACCAGACCGGTATCACCGCCTACCTGATCAAGACCGACGAGTCCTCGAACCTCGAAATCATCGGTAACACCGAGTTCGGCAAGGGCTACAACGCGATCGCCGTGTCAAAGGACAACTCCGGCCTGCGCGATCTCATCCAGAAGGCGCTCATCGAACTCAAGTCGGACGGCATCTACGCCGCGATCCATGACGCCTGGGGTCTCGGAGCCAACACGGTCGACGAGATCACAGTCAACGACGGCCTCAAGTACAACCAGCCGTCGTAAACAATACGAAAGGAACCTTTCAGGAAATGGCACGTGTACTGTACGTTGGCGACACCCAGGTGGAAACCCTCATCGCCGCCAAGGGGATAGACACATTCACCCATACCTATTACCGGGATTCGGCTTCTGTTCTGCGAGATGCCCTGGGGCCCCGCCCAGGTATCGACCTCACCCACATGCCGGCGGCGGACATCCGCACCAAGTTCCCGAGTTCGGCCGAGGCTCTCTCGGAGTACGACGTCATCATCCTCTCCGACGTCGGCTATCTGAACTTCAAGATGCCCTTCGGCAACCGGGAGCGGATGACGCCGATGGGGCCCAACCTGGTGACGCCGTTCAAGCAGTGGGTTCTCGATGGCGGCGGCCTCATCATGGCTGGCGGCTGGCTGACCTTCTCCGGTATCTACGGGAAGGGCATGTGGGGAGGCTCGCCGATCGAGGACGTCCTGCCTGTGACCATGCGGCAGGGCGTGGACGATCTCGTTGACCACCCCGATGGCGCCACCGTCCAGTTCACCAATCCCGAACACCCGATCCTGAAGGGGATCGAGATGCCTGAAGACCGGCTGATCCTGGGCTACAACCTGGTTCAGCCCAGGCCCGAGGCCCAGGTCATCGCGACCAGCCGTAACGACCCGCTGATGGTCGTCGGCGAGGCCGGGAAGGGGCGCTCGATCGCCTACACCACCGACCCGACCTACCACCTGTGCGGAAACCTGCCCGACTGGCCTGACTACGGCCTGTGGTGGGAGCGCATGTGCAAGTGGGCGGCAGGGGAGATCTAGCAGGCAACTCCGCTGGGGGGACCCGGCCCGTCCGGGTCCCCACGACTGAACACATTCCCAAGAGAGATTCACCACATGAAGAAACTAAAACTCACCGTGGCCTTCGAGGACGGCGACTACGTCGTCTTTGCGAAGCTCCACTACGATCGGGCCCCCAACCTGATCGCCGCCATCGAGAAGGTCGTCCCTTTCTCCAACCCGGTCCGCCACGCTCGAATCTGCGAGAGCGAGTGGATGCTGTCCACGCCCTATTTCGCCGTCGAGGACGAGAACTTCTCCTACCCCGATCCCGGTGACATCAGCCTGCACCGTGCCGGCCCGCATTTCTGCGGCTGGTACGAGCGGATCTCCCCGATCGGCACCACGGACATCTTCGCCAGCGTCGCGCCCGAGGATCTGGAGGAGTACCGCAAGAAGATGGGCCGGACCTGGGAGCACCCCGGCGCGAAGATGACCGTCGACATCGTGGAGGTTGAGGCATGAACCCGATTGCCCAAGAGCTCTTCGAGGCTGGCGACCGCTACCTGATGGAGCGGCCCGACGACATCGTCGCCATGCGCACCCGCATGGGCACTCGCGGCCAGAACATGACCGTGCAGATCTACGCGTTCAGCGCCCTGAGCAGCTCGGTCGACGCGATGTACCTCCTCCAGGAGGCCGTCGCCAAGGACGAGTACGACTTCGACACGGTCGTGAAGTTCGCCGTCGACTGGCTCTCCACGCTCGCGCCGCCCGCCGACGACAGCCAGACGCATGCCATCATCGGACACCGCGCGTCCATCCATTACCGGCTGGACAACCTCGCTGATCTCGTCTCGAGGGCCAGCGCTGCGATCAAGCGGGCCAAGACCCGCGACGAGGTTCGTGAAGTCCTCCAGGCACTGGAGCACTACCTCAACCAGGTGCGGACCTGGATCGACCTGGAGTTCCCCTGGCATGAGTTGGCCGTTCGGTATGCCGAGATCATGGGAGACCCGGTTCCTCGCCCGGCACCCTGATCGAGAATGGGGGGCGGGCCAGCCAACGGGCCCGCTCCCCTTCTGCTTTTCCGGCACGGGCCGGATCGCCCGTAGTGGCCCGACTGTTCGCCGATGGTACGGTTTGTGCCGATGAAAACCGAGCCCCCTTCATCAGACTCCTTTCGTCCCCGTAAGCGGCGTAGCAACTACACCGCTCGCGGCGTGACGATCCTTGATGTCGCTCGACTCGCCGGCGTATCCACAGCGACGGTCTCGCGGGTGCTGGGTGGAACGGAACGGGTTTCCCCAGAACGCTCCCAGCGGGTCTACGAGGCCGTGCAGCAGCTCAACTACCAGCCGGATCGCGTCGCCCGACGGCTGCGCGCCCCTGGACGCCAACTCTGGGCACTGGTGGTCTCCGACATCGAGAACCCCTTCTTCACCAGCCTGGCCCGGGGAGTGGAAGACGCCGCGCACGAATCCGGCGCCGTCGTGATCCTGTGCAACTCCGATCTGGATCCCGAGCGCGAGAAGCGCTACTTCGAGATCGCCGTCACCGAGCGTGTGGGCGGCGTGGTGCTGGCGCCGAGTTCGCCGCGAGTGGACATCAGCGTCCTGTTGCAGGCGAAGGTGCCCGTGGTCGTGGTCAACCAGCCACTCGCGCACGCCGCTGTGGAGACGATTACATCGGACAACACCACGGGTGGCGAACTCGCCGCCGAGGAGTTCCTGGCACACGGCTACCGGCGGATCGCTGCCATCGTCGGCCAGACCACGGCGCAGGGCTGGAGCAACCGTCTGATCGGCCTGCGAGAACGACTCGCTGCCCGGGGTGGAGCTGTCGTCGAGGTCAAGTACATGAACAACCGCATCGACGGCGGCGTCGAGGCGATGGAGCAGCTGCTGGCTCAGCGGGACGAGTTCGACGCGGTCTTCGTCTCGAACAACCAGATGACGGTCGGTGCCCTGCGCGCGCTCCATGCCGCAGGCCTTTCGGTGCCCCAGGATGTCGGGATGATCGGCTGCGATCTGGGGAGCACCCCGATGACCTACCCGGTCGAGATCACCTCGGTGAACCAGGATCCCCGTCGGATGGGCTTCCTGGCCGGTGCCTGGGTGATGGAGTCCCACGACGAGGCCGAGGAACGGCAGACCACCTACCTGACCCCGCTTCTGTCGAGGGGCGACAGCCTGCTGCACCACGCGCCACCGAGTTGACCCGACCGCCTCACGGCACGCTCCACGGTCCACTCACGTCGCTGACCGACCGCGACGGCCCGGCTCGTCGAGGCGGCGGAGGGTCAGATCAGGGGCAGCGGAGGTAGCGTCGGGCAGGTCGACCACAATCGCACCCAGCTACACCCTCGTTTGTGATGAGCCGGAAAGGAAGGGCCCGGATCGGGCCTGGAGCCGCCTTGGGGAATCGAACCCCAGACCTGCGCTTTACGAGAGCGCCGCTCTACCGACTGAGCTAAGGCGGCCTGGCCGGGCGACCGGCCGGGGAACAACTATAGGG
>Ga0334882_1003837_pt1 | contig 13364 bp, 11 predicted proteins | sample GraSluR1_MG_5_FD_207226 | JGI IMG/M metagenome (GOLD analysis project Ga0334882, IMG submission 207226) | Sludge microbial communities from methane-producing bioreactor in Wageningen University, Netherlands - Granular Sludge_15_04-R1 | ecosystem: Engineered > Bioreactor > Anaerobic >... | reverse complement strand
TGCAACACGATCCCGACGCCGTGATGATCGCCTATGATCGGGCCAATGCCTACTTTCGACTGCAGTCCTATGAGCGCGCCGTGGATGACTATACGCTGACGCTGAGTCACGCGCCGGATCATCTCGAGGCATACCTTAACCGGGGCCTGGCTCAGGCCGCGCGGGGTGAGTATGTTGAGGCGCTGCGGGACTACAATCGCGCGATTGCTTTGGATCCGCAGCGGGCGATCACCTATCATCATCGGGGTCGTGCCTATGCGCGATTGGACCGCCACACGGAAGCGCTGGCGGACTATGCCCGGGCGCTGGAGCTGAACCCACGCGATGCCGCAGTGCACAACAACCGTGGTCTGCTCTACGTGCGCATCGAGGCCTACCCGGAGGCGGTGGATAGTTACCAACGAGCGATGGCGATCGAGCCCGATTGGGCAACCCCCTACTACAACGCTGCGTGTGCTGCTGCTCTGATGGAGGATGTGGAACACGCCGTCATCTGGCTGTCGCGGGCTATCGCACTCCGCGAAGGATATCGGACCATGGCCCTGAAGGATGCCGACTTCCATGCCATTCGCGACGCGCCACGCTTCCGCCGGCTCGTCGGGCTGGAGGAGCATTGACGATCAGAAGATGGGGATCGTCAGGACTTCGCGCCCATCCTGGAGGGGCAGGCGTCCCTCCGGCGTGTAGAGGCCGATGCGCAGGGTGCAGTCCTCGCAGAAACCGGGTGCCATCAGGTCATCGGTCATCCTAGGATTGCTCTCCGAGACATAGAGGAAGAAGCGATCCCGCAGACGTGTCCCTACACGCCAGCGACTGGTCGCGTAGGCGTCGGCTCCCGCAATGTGGTCATGCTGGGCGATAATGGTCTCATCGGGTCCTACCAGGTGGACAAAGACGGTGTAGTCGACGTCGAGGGGGCCGGTCGTCCGCCACCAGAGATCCACCTCCCATAGTGTCTCGGTCTTGATCAGATGGTAACCCTCAAGCACGATCGGCGCCTCGAACGCTGTCTCCAGCACGGTTGCCGGCTCTGCTAGGCGGTCCAGCGGGCGGCACGTCTCCAGGTCGAAGAGCAATAGGTAGACGTTGACGAACCCTTCGTCGACGGGGAGACGCCGGCAACGCTCGATGAGCACGCTCTGAATCAGGTTGGTCGGGTCTGCGAGGTGGTGCTGCCACAGGACCAGCCAGAGGCGACGGTGGCTCCCTGCTTCACGCTCCAGCACCTCCAGATCGTGGAGATCGACCACGTCGAGCGTATCCAGGACTCGTTTGTCGTAGGGGACGCCGAACAGGTGGGCCTCTCCTTGGTAGTAGTAATCCACCGCTGAGGTCGCGTACCCGCCCACGACGACGATGGCATCGTCCGCTCCTCCATGCGCCTCGATATGTCGTGCGACGCCGCGGAAGTCAGGCTTGGGATGCCATTCGTCCTGAATAGCGAGGGCCCACGTCCCCTCCGACTGCCTGACTAGAGCGGGCGTTACCAATGCGACCCAGACGCTGATGAGCAGGAGGCCACTCCCGCGCAGTGCCGTAGCGAGCCGGGGTCGGGAGATCGGCGTCCCCCGCCGTAGCAGCAGCTCCCATCCTGTGCCTACGGCGACGACGAGGGCCACACCCCAGGAGGGCAGGAGATAGCGCTCGCTCCACTTGGCCTTGATCGCGGTCATAAGAAAGAGGGTGACGATGGGCAGCGTTAGGGTCAGCAGGAACCATATCCCGGCGAGCCGGCGCGATGTGCGGTGGGGCGTGCGTGCACTGAAGCAGCCCATCAGGGTCACGCACAGCGACGCGATGGCTACGACGACGAAGAGGGCATTCCAGGGCTGCGCCAGATACTGCCCGACACCGTAGATGATCGGCAGAAAGCGCAACGCCTCGGCAGGAATGGCGCTCACAGCGGTAGCGTCGACGCGCAGACGCCATAGCGCCCACCCGGCGATGGGCAGGGCGAGAAGGGCAAGCGCAATGTTGGTGTGCCACCACGTGCCGGCGATGCCCCGACGCAAGCGCGGCTTGCCGCCCGGGCGCGCTGTCGCGGGTCCGCCCGTCAGCAGGGGACTGAGCGCGCCCCACATCGCCGTGGTCAGCCAGGCGAGCCCGGTATAGAGGTGCGAGCTGAGCATCAGGAGGCCCAGGAGCACGTAAGCTACGGCGTCTCTCCGCCTCCGTGAGGTGCTCTGCACCGAATCCGGTTCTCCACATCTGGAGACCAGACGCCAGCCGGACCAGAGAAATCCCGCCGTGAGAGGGATGGCGAGGGCATACATGCGGACTTCCTGGCTGTAATAGACGAAGATGGGCAGCGTGGCATAGGCCAACGCACCACCCAGCCCCGTGGTCCGTCTGTGCGTGAGAGATCGGCCCAGCTGGATCACGAGCGGTGCGCCTAGGGTTGTCAGTAGGACGGAGAGGTACCGCACGGAGAACTCCGAGTTGCCGGCGACCTCAATCCAACACGATAACAACAAGCCGTGAAGGGGCAGCGCATTATCCTCCTGGAGCAATCCCAGGACCGCCGCTCTCGGGCCCTGCTGGGCATGATAGAGCATGAACGTCTCATCGTACCAGAGCGACGTCGCGTTGAGACCCCACAGCCTAAGGGCCAGGGTGAGCAGTACGATCAGCCCACCGACGAGCAGCCGCACACGATAGGATCGACGGGCCGTGGGTGCTGCGGGGACGCCCGTCATAGGCTACACCGCGTGAGCAGGGGAGGGCTCGACGGGGGGGGCGATCGCCCAAGGTCAGCTCGATTGTCCACAGCACTATTATACCCGTGCCGCAACCTACTCAAAGCGGGGCTTTCCCCTATAATCATAGCCATCAGTGAGAGGCGCAGCGTCGGATGGGGGAAGGCAAGTGATGGGACCATCATCGTACGGGACTGAGGTGTTGATCCGCGGCGGCACGGTTGTGACGCCTGAGGCGATGTTCGTGGCGGATGTGCTGATCGGTGACGGTGTCATCCGCGCGCTGGGCACGGATCTGCCCACGCCGCCCGGTAGCGAGGTCATAGAGGCTGAAGGTCTCTTGGTGCTCCCGGGGATTGTGGACGCTCATACGCACCTTCAGTTGGACACGGGCATCTTCCAGACCAGCGATACCTGGCTTCAGGGAAGTCGCGCAGCGGCCTTCGGCGGCATCACGACGGTGGTCGATTTCGCGACCCAGATGCAGGGCCAAACCTTCGCGGAGGCGTTGGCGACACGCCTCGCGGAGGCTGCGGGCTCGGTCATCGACTACGCTCTTCACATGATGGTCACCGACCTCCCCCCGGGCCAAGAGGAGGAGCTGGGGGCTTTGCCCGAGTTGGGCATTCAGAGCATCAAGATCTACACGACGTATCGTCCGATCTACTACGCTGACGATGCGACGGTGCTGCGGTGGCTCGAGACGGCAAGCCGTTATGGTCTAGCCAGTCTGGTGCACTGTGAGAACGATGCCCTAGTCACGGCCCAGACAGCCATGTTGGTCGCCGGAGGACATACCGGCTGGGCCTATCATGGGGCCTCTCGTCCACCTTTGGCCGAGCAGGAGGCCGTATCCCGCGTCCTGCTGCTCGCCGGTGCCGTGGATGCCCCTGTGGTGATCGCCCACGCTTCGACGGGTAGGAGCGTCGAGATGGTGGTGGAGGCGCGCGCGGCCGGGCAGGTCGCCTTCTCGGAGACCACACCTCAGTACCTGCTCCTGGATCGCACGCGGTACGAGGGAGGAGAGCCATGGCGCTACATCCTGCAGCCGCCGCTCCGCGCCCCCGCTGAGCTCCAGGCGCTGTGGGATCTGGTCGCGGCAGGCCACGTGGAGATGATCGTGACCGATCATTGTGATTACAAGCGCGCTCAGAAGCTGGCGACCGACGACTTCACCAAGACACCGGGAGGGTTGCCCGGGACCGAGACCTCGCTCTCGTTGATGGCGACCTATGGCGTAGCGACAGAGCGCATCGGCTGGCCCGACTTGGTGCGGATGATGGCTGCCAACCCGGCCCAGATCTACAACCTCTGGCCACGTAAGGGGGCCTTGATGCCCGGATCGGACGGGGATGTGGTGCTCTTCGACCCCGCCTATGAGGGCGTGATCGCCGGCGAGGATCTGCATGGTGTAGCGGGCTACAGTCCGTTCGAGGGCATGCAGGTGAAGGGCCGGGTCGTCAGCACGCTGCGGCGCGGCGAGTTTCTGGTTCGCGAGGGTGCCTTCGTTGCGGAGCCTGGGAGCGGAGAGTACGTGAAGCGCGAGCCGCGCTTCTGGGACTGAGAGTTGTCGCTTACGGCGTGAGATCTCTCGCGCATAAGGAAGCCTGTGATGGATCTGGTATGGGTGCTTCTGGGTATTGTGGTCGGGGTCGCGATCTCGGCTTGGCTGTTCCGCACGCGGGAGCGTATGGAGCGTGATGACTTTAGCGGCGAACTTGCACGGGCTGAGGAGCGCGCCATCGAGACCTATGCCGCGAGGGCTGAGACGGAGCGAACACGGATCGTGCGGGCGTATGAGGCTCAGATCCATCACCTCCATGAGCAGCATCGCTCGGAGGTTGCTCAGGCGCGCCTGAACACCGTCAATGCCAGCAGGGCTGTCCTCAAGGGTAAGATGGCGGAGCAGATCGCCCCGCTGCTACCCGGTTTCGCTTATTGGCCTTCGGATGCCAGATTCCTCGGTGATCCGGTCGATTATGTTGTCTTTGACGGCTACAGCGCGAGCAAGGACGAGGCTGCCGATGATGAGGATATTGAGCTGGTCATCCTCGACATCAAGCGTGGCAAGTCTATGCTGACGCGTGAACAGCGTCGTATCGCTGACGCGGTGGCAGCGGGACGGGTACGCTTTGAGGTCGTCAGGGTGTTGGCTGACGGTACCGTGCGGACCCGTGTGTGGCGTCCACAGCATAAGATGGGAGATGACGGATGCGGGACTTGATCCCGGACCTGAGGCGTTGGCAGGAAGCGGATCAGAGGGAGATCGCAGTGGCCACGATCCTCGAGACCCGAGGGTCCTCACTTCGTCCTGCGGGGACGCGGATGGTGTTGACGGCGCAGGGCGACGTGGCCGGATCGGTCAGCAGCGGGTGTGTTGATGGCGACGTGATCGCCGAGATGGAGGCGGTTCTCGGCGGAGCGGTTGATGTGCGGTTCCCTGCGTATGGCATCAGCGACCAACAGGCGTGGGGTGTCGGACTCTCATGCGGCGGTGAGATGGAGGTGATGGTCGAACGGTGGAATGAGCTGTACGATCAATTCATTGATGAGATCGAGGCCGGTCGTACCGTCGGTTTCGCCTCGCGCATCGATGCGGCGCCGGCACAGGACCGGCAACTTGGTGAACGTCCCGCGCATCTGCTGATCACGTCGGCGGGCGAGACGCTGGGGAGTCTGGGTCACCCTGACTTGGACGGCGAGGTGTTGCAGGAGATCGCAGCAGCCTGGCCCGGGCCCTACGTCAGGCGACACGCCTATGCCCTGGGCGAGGTCCTGATCGAGGTCGTTCCCCCGCCGCCGGTGCTCTTGATCTTCGGTGCAACCGACATTGGGATCGCCCTATCCCGCATCGCGCAGGTCTGCGGGTTAGAGGTCATCGTGAGCGATCCACGGCGGACCTTTGCCCGTGAGGAGCGCTTTCCCGGTGCGACCCTGCACCTTGGATGGCCGAATGAGCTGGAGGGTCGTTTGTCGTCGGACTCCCAGGTAATGGGGCCAAACTGGGCCGTCATCGTCCTCTTTCACGACCCGAAGATAGACCTGCCCGCCTTGACGCTTGCGTTGCGGAGCGAGGCCTTCTATATTGGACTCTTGGGCAGCCGCAAGACGCAGGCAGATCGGCGGGCAGACCTGATTGAGGCGGGCTTTGAGCCGCGTGATCTGGCGCGCATACACGGTCCCGCGGGATTGGACATCACGTCGCGTGATCTCCCTGAGGGCAAGTCCCCGGCGCTGATTGCATTGTCGATGATGGCCGAGGTCATCGCCGTCCGGCACAAGCGTAACCTCCAGCCGGCCGGCAAGATGGGGCGATGAGAGGTAGGGAACTTCTTGACCTACGCTATGGATAGAGATAACGAACCCGAATTGGACGAAGATAGGACGAGCACTGATTCGGGCAGCGGTGATACCTCGCCGTGGCTGCCCGATCCCGTGCCGGCAGTGCGTTTCCATGCTGAGAGCCCGCGAGTCAACATCAACCGGGCGCCCCATGACCGCGTCTCGGGCGTGGTCTATAAGCGCGCTGCCCACATCAAGACTGTTCGCTACGATTTGACCTCCGAGTCGCCTCAGCAGTTGTCCTTACCGCTGACACCGAACGATGCTGAGACAGGTGTGTCCGGCAGCGGGTTCGTGGACATCCGCTGGCTCTTCAGCGAGTTGGACGGCTTGGACGAAGGGCTCCTGAAGGGACGCTCCTTCAGTTATCTCCAGGAGTGCATCCTTGCACCCGGCGCCGCGACGGCGGAAGCAACTCACGCAGATCTCGACACTGTGATCTGCGTACTCGAAGGGTATGGCGAACTCGCCTATCGCCCGTCGACCGGAAGCCCGATCCTGGTGCGGACCCTGCGCTCGGGCGACGCGGCGCTCATCGGGGCGAACGAGCTGGTCCGTCTCGTGAATCGCAGTCCGGATGCGCCACTGCGTTTGGTCATTCTGGGGCTGCAGGTCGGCTAGGCGTGGTCTGGGGTGATGTTGACAACCTCTCCTGAAAGGGGAATGATGGTGGAGGTCTATGGCTAGACAGGTTGTGATTGTTGGGGCCGGCGCGGCGGGCCTGATGGCTGCGGGGCGCGCGGCGGAGTTGGGTGCGCGGGTTACCCTTCTGGAGAAGATGGACGAGGCGGGCAAGAAGATCCTTGTCAGCGGTAAGTCGCGCTGCAACATCACCAACACGGCGCCGTTGCGCACCTTTCTCTCCTATTACGGTCGTCATGGGCGGTTCCTGACTAATGCGTTTCATCGCTTCTTCCGCGATGAGCTCTTGGCCCTGCTCGAGCGCTACGGTGTCGAGACCCAGGAGGAGCGTGGGGGACGTGTGTTTCCGGCATCGGGACAGGCGGCGGATGTCCGCGATGCGCTACTCCGCTATGGCCTCGAGCACGGGGCCGAGATACGCTATGGGAGCGAGGTGCAGTCCGTCTCCGCCGTCGATGGGCGCGCGAGCGGCGTGGTCTCGTCCGGCAGGTCCTCGAGTCGCGGTGGGGGCGAGCTGGAGGCCGACGCCGTGATCCTCTCTACCGGGGGGGCCTCCTGGCCCGATACGGGCTCGACAGGCCTTGGTTACGTGATGGCTCAGCGTCTGGGTCACACCATCGAGCCCTTGCGACCGGCGCTTGTACCGCTGACCGTGGTGGAGCGCGCGACGGTCAAGCGACTTCAAGGGATCAGTTTGCGGAATGTGCGTTGTACCTTTCGGACGCGTGACGCCCAAGGACGGGAACGTCCGCTGCGCATCCCCTATCCCCTTCCCGACACGGGGGAGATGCTCTTCACCCATTTCGGTGTTTCGGGTCCGCTGATCCTGAGCGCCTCGAGCGCTGTGGTCGATGCGCTCAGAGCCGGGAACGAGGTGGTGCTGTCGATCGATCTGAAGCCCGGTATGAGCGAGGAGGTCGTCCATCAGCGGCTGCAACGCGAGTTCGAGACGTACCCTCACCGACACCTGCCTACGCTGCTTCGTGGGTGGGTCCCGGGCGAGCTGGCGGATGTGCTGGCTGATTTGAGCCCCATCGAGAGCGATGCGCCGGAAGATGAGCGCCGGCACGTTCATCGCATCCGCTCCGAAGAGCGCGATGCGTTGGTGAAGTTGCTGAAAGAGTTCCGCTGGACGATCTCGGGCTCCCTGCCCATTGCTGCCGGTATGGTCACCGCAGGTGGTGTCTCTCTCAAGGAGGTTGATCCGATCACGTTTGAGTCGAAGGTCGTGGGGGGGCTCTATGTGGTAGGCGAGTTATTGGATCTGGCGGCGGATACCGGGGGATTCAACCTCCAAGCGGCCTTCAGCAGTGGGTATCTTGCCGGCGAAGCCGCTGCACAAGGGGAGTAGCCCATGTCCCAGAGACCAAGGAACGATCGGGGTCATTCTTACATCGCGATCGAAGGCGTCATCGGGGTAGGCAAGACCACGTTGGCGCGTCTGCTTCAGCCGCGATTCGGGACACCGGGACAGCTGGCGATGGAGACGGTCCTCGAGGCTTTCGATGAGAACCCCTTTCTCTCAGACTTCTACGGTGACCGCTCCCGCTATGCGTTTCAGACGCAACTCTTCTTCCTGTTAAGCCGCTATCGCCAGCAGCAGCTCGTGCCCGAGCGGCTACAGCGAGGCGCGTTGCTCGCCGACTACATCTTTGAGAAAGACCGAATGTTTGCGCACCTGAACATCCAGGGCGTTGATGAGCTGGAGATGTACGATCGGCTTTACGAGGCACTCGCCGAGAAGATCCGTCCACCCGACCTTGTCGTTTATCTGCGTGCGAAGGTCGACACATTGATGGCGCGCATCGCCCGACGTGACCGCACCTTCGAACGGCAGATGGACCGCGAGTATATCGCCGCACTTCGCCGGGCCTACGAGAGACTTTTCGCCGGATTCGAGGCCGTGCCGTTGCTGGTGATCGAGTCCGATGAGATGGACTTTGTGCAGAATCCCGACGATCTGGACGCCATTGAGCAGCAGATTCTTTCAGCCCTGGCGGGTGTGCGACAGCCGATGTTGCCCAGGATCTCTCTGCCTGCATCGCCGCCGGACGCCGTGCAGCGCCCACCGGTATCTCAGGAAGCACCAGCTGCAGTGGAGCTGCAGCCTTCTGAGGCTCAGTGGAGAGCTGTTGAGGGTTTCCTGGCTCTGGCTGAGGCTGTGGGGCGGGTGGGCGGCGCGTTGACCACATACTCTTCTCACGGCGCGGGCTCCGCGTCGCCGGACCGTTCCGTTGGAGATCCTGTGCAGGCTGCACTGAGGGAGGCACGGGGTGCCCTGCAGCGCTTGGCCGACCAGATGGGCGCCGGTCTGGATGACTGAGTGTGGCGGAATCGCTGATCAAGGGGGTTTCGTGTGACGAAGTACTTCATTGCCGTAGCCGGCAACATCGGAGCCGGCAAGTCTACACTAACGTCGCTGCTGAGCCAGCGGCTTAGGTGGGAGCCGTTCCTTGAAGGGGTCAGCGACAACCCCTATCTCGCCGACTTCTACGAGGATATGGAGAAGTGGAGTTTCCACTCACAGGTCTTCTTTTTGGCACGGCGACTGTTGCACCACCGGCAGCTGCTGGAGCGCCCCGATTCGGTCATTCAGGATCGAACGGTCTACGAGGATGCTGAGATCTTCGCCCGCAATCTCTATATGCAGGGCTCGATGAGCGAGCGTGATTACACGACCTACACTGAGCTGTACCGAGCTGTGACCGCCATCTTGCCGCCGCCCAACCTTGTCATCTATCTGCGCGCCTCGGTGGCGACGCTGCAGTCGCGGATTCAGCAGCGTGGGCGAACCTATGAGCGCCAGATCAGCGATGACTACCTTGAGAAGCTCAACCGGCTCTATGAAGACTGGCTGGAGCACTTCTCGCTCTGCCCGGTGCTGACGATTCCCTCGGACCGACTGGATTTCGTGGACAACCCGGATCACCTGGCTCTGGTGACCGACAGGATCTTGGAGCGGTTGCGCGGCAAAGAGGTCGTGCGGCTCAACGGAGGAGAAGGGTCGTGATGTCGGACCCACAGACCATGCGTCTCTATTACGCAGACGCCAAGTTGTGCACCTTCACGGCGCGGATTGTGGAGCAAAAGGCGATGGCGCTCAGCGAAGCCGTGCCGGAGGCTGAGCGTGTTGGCGACGTGGTTCACGCCGTACGATTGGATCAGACGGCGTTCTACCCCACCTCGGGGGGGCAGCCTTACGACAAGGGTGTCTTGGGGGACGTGCCGGTGATCGAGGTTCTTGAGGATGACGAGGGTCGAATCTGGCATCTGGTGGCTCAGCCCCTCGAATCGTCAGCGCCGGTGCGCGGTGAGATCGACTGGGCGCGCAGGTTCGACCACATGCAGCAGCATTCGGGACAGCACCTGCTGTCGGCAAGCTGTGAGCAACACCTGGCTGCACCTACCGTGGGCTTCCATCTTGGGCGCGAGGCGAGCACGATCGATCTTGAGATCCCGGACCTGAGTTGGGACGAGATTGGGGTGATCGAGGATGATGTGAATGTGGTCATCTGGGATAATCGCACGATGGCGATCAAGACCCTGTCCCAACAGCAGGTAACCAATGCCGACGCCCACCTTGGGCTGCCCCTTCGCAAGCCCCCTACCGTCTCCGGCGATATTCGGGTGATCCTGGTGGATGGCTATGATGCGTCCGCGTGTGGCGGTACGCACGTCAGCGCGACCGGTGAGATTGGCATGCTCAAGATCACGGCGGTGGAGCACTACAAAGCCGGGATGCGCGTCACCTTCCTCTGTGGAGGACGAGCGCTGCGCGACTATCAACAAGCCCAGCGGATTCTGCAAGCGTCGAGTCTGACGCTCTCAGTGGGGCGTGAAGAGCTGCAGGAGGCCATCGCGCGCATCGAGGAGAGGGAGAGATCCGCTCGCCGGGAACTGCGACAGCTTCGGACCAGATTGATGGCCTATGAGGCGGATGCTCTATGGCGCAGTGCGCCCGAGCTTCAGGGCATGCGCGTCATCGTGGTGTATGACGAGGAGCGAGGTGGCGCTGAGGTCCGTGCGTTGGCGGGGCAGCTGCGGGAGCGCGAAGGGACGCTGATCCTGTTGGCAGGGGCAGGAGACGCCTCCGACAGCCGGCGGGGCCTGCATCTGGTCGTCGCAAGGAGTGATGATCTCTCGAGCATCGATGCTGCAACGATCCTGCGTGATGTTGCTGCGTTGCTCGGCGGGCGCGGCGGGGGTAGCCCGTCTCTGGCTCAGGGCGGTGCACCTCCTCACGGATCCGAGCCGGTGATGGCGGCCTTCCGTAGAGTCCTAGGCCAACAGGGCATCGAGATCCGCGGTCAGTGACACGTCTCGCGGGCGCGTTGTTTGCCATTCTGCACGAACTACGTAGACTACGTTAAGCTGCCGGTACATCATGTACGCCGGGTCTGTTGGTGCATGGCGGGTCTGCCGGCGCGACGCCGGTACTCCGGCGCACTGCCGAGATCGGCGCACCGCCGAGGTCGGCGCATGGTCCAGGAGGATGCAATGAAGGAAGTCGCACCAGGCCTTTTCGTGGAGTCTTCATACGCTCCGTACAATCTGGTCCTGATCAAGACCGATCAGGGAGGGGTGCTCGTTGACCTTCCCCCAAACCCCGCGCAGGCGATGAACTGGTTGGAGCAGGCACGGGCTGTTCTTGGCGCGATCCGGTACGTCGTCATGACCGATGCTCAGCGCGAGCGGCAATTCGGCACGGTCCTGTGTGAGGCTCCGATGATCGCTACAGAGGCAACGCTGCGCGCTATGATGGCGTATGATGAGGAGCGCCCGCGCCGAGACTTTCTGGAGGATCTCGCGAATCAGTTCCCCGATGAGATGGAGTCGTTGAGTCAGATGTCAGCGGAGCACCGCCCCCATCCCCGCAAGCCGACGGTAGCGTTCAACGAAGCTCTCTCGCTCTATGCCGACGATCGTGTCCTGCAGTTTGAGGCGGTCGAGGGGGCCGCAGAAGGCAGCTTGTGGATCTTCGTACCGGATGCAGGGATCCTGATCGCGGGAGATACCGTCGTTGGCGACGATGTGCCGTTGATGGCCGCGACCCGCGACTCCAAGGCGTGGCTCAATACGATGACCGGGTTGGCACGCCGTCAAGATGTGAAGATGATCGTCCCGGGGCGGGGTGTTGCGTCGCTGGGATTGGGTGATATTGAGCCGCAACGCGAGTTCATGCGTGTGATGCGCCGTTCGGCGCGGACCTTGGCGCGCAAGGGGCACCCAACGCTCAGCCTCACGCAGACGGCCCAAGAGCTGGGCCAGACCTTCTATAACCAGCAGGGGAATCGAGCTGTGAAGAAGATCAAGGCCGGTCTAGAGGCCCTCGTGGTGGAGGTCAAGAGCGCGGAAGCGGCGTTAGCCGAAGAGCAAGCGTTAGCCGAACAACAAGCGCTCGCGGACGACGAATCGCAGGCTGTTGAAGGACCGCAGACCGAAACCGACCTCAGCAGCTGAGCAGCGCTGAACCCACGTCACGCGTCCGGTCGCAGGTAGGCCCAAAGGTGTGCCAGCGCCGCCCGCGCTGCAGCGGCGTTGTTGCCTCGGCGGTCATCCGTGAAATGATGACGCCAGCTCCAGCACTCGCCCGGTACGGCAAGGCCGATGTAGTAGAGCCCCAGGGGTTTGAAGGCCGTTTCCCCTGAAGGCCCGGCGATACCTGTGATGCTCAGGGCTACCTCCGTCCCCGTTGCCCGGCAGACGCCCTTCGCCATCTCCATCGCCACCTGGGCGCTGACCGCGCCCCAACGCGTGAGGCTCTCTTGGTGAACACCTAACAGCCCTGTCTTGATCTCATTGGCGTAGGCGATGACCCCACCCCAGAAATAGGCTGAGGACCCCGGTTCGGAGGTGATGATGTGCCCTAACAGGCCGCCGGTTGCTGACTCGGCAACGGATAGCCGCCAGTGCCTTGCCGGCAGGAGCTGACCGATCTGGGTGACCAGTATGCCTTTCAGTTGTCGCCTCCGCGTCTAGATCGATAGTTGGTTGCGTACCATCGTGACCAACGCGCCTGCATGCAGGCCGGCAGGTGTGTAGCATGTGCCGCCCAGGTGGTCGGCCAGAGATTGAGCCAGTCCTTTGTCATAATCGGCTGCCTCCATATTGATGACGATCGACTTGACTTTGGCTTCGCGAAGCTGCTCTGCCACGTGATAGGCTTCTAGCTGCGGCGGCATCTCCCCCATCGACACATTGCCCGCGCCATCGGTGAGGATCACCAATAGCGGCACGAGCTCGGGGTACCGTTGGACCTCTCGCTGAATGGTCTCGTGGGCTAGCCAGAGGCCGGCGGCGAGCGGTGTCTTGCCGCCTACCGGCAGGTTGACAAGCATCTTCTTGGCCAAATCCACGCTGTTGGTCGGAGGCAGGACGAGCGTGGCACGGTCCTTCTGGAAGACGATCATGCCGACCCGGTCGCGGCGTTGGTAAGCGTCGGTCAGTAGGGAGAGGATCGCTCCCTTGGTGGCCTCCATGCGTTCCGAGACCGCCATCGACCAGGACGCATCGACCATAAAGACGATCAGGTTGGCTGAGCGTCGCACGCGGACCTTGCGCTGGTAGTCCTCGGGACGCAGGTGAAGGGCCGGCGTCGTCGCCTTTTTGGCATCCCGGGCGGCTTGGTTCGCACGCCCGCGTTGGTGAGGAGCTGCCGCCCGGAAGGTTGCATCGAAGGCTAGG
>Ga0334882_1003835_pt1 | contig 13368 bp, 12 predicted proteins | sample GraSluR1_MG_5_FD_207226 | JGI IMG/M metagenome (GOLD analysis project Ga0334882, IMG submission 207226) | Sludge microbial communities from methane-producing bioreactor in Wageningen University, Netherlands - Granular Sludge_15_04-R1 | ecosystem: Engineered > Bioreactor > Anaerobic >... | reverse complement strand
ATCAAAGCGATAGGTCCGGCCCGACACCCGTGGGGTCCACGCGGAGGTCGCCACGCCGTCCTGCAGAGGCAGGGCGAGGCCTTCGAGCGTCGCCGCCAGCGCCGACTGAGCCTCAACGTCATCCGGCAGGGCCTCAGGCCCCATCGCCGGTAGCAGGTGCTGCCAGATGAGGTTCAGCACCGCCTGCATATCACCCACACCGCTCGTGATCGCGATCACCGCGTCCTGATCGGGCATCACGATACAGTATTGGCCGAAGGCTCCATCACCGCGATAGGCGTTGTGGCGGCACCGCCAGAACTGGTACCCATAGCCCTGCTCCCAATCGGTGTTCTCGTTCGGCGAGTTGTCGACCTGCCGTGACGTGGCCTCCTCGACCCAGGCCTCAGGCAGAATGCGCTTGCCGTCCCACATCCCCTTTTGGAGATAGAGCTGCCCAAAGCGCGCGATGTCCTCGGTCTTGACGTTGAGACCGAAGCCCCCCATCGCGACGCCCTCAGGTGAGACCTCCCACCAGACATCTTCGATCCCCAACGGCTCGAACAACCGCGGCGTCAGATAGTCCATCAACGACATCCCGGTGAGCTTCTGCACAATCGCCGCGAGCACATAGGACGCGCCGGTGTTATACAGGAAGTGCGTGCCCGGCTCGTACTCAACGGGTAGGGCCAGGAACGCGCGGACCCACCGACCGTCCTCGGCGGCAAAGAGAGCAGCGGTCGTGTCCTCAGCGTGGCCCGTCGTCATCGTGAGCAGGTGGCGCACCTGCATCGCTGCAAGATGCTCACTGATCTCGTCGGGCGCCTCATCCGGGAATAAGGACAACACCGTATCGGTCACCGAGAGCCGGCCCTCGGCAACCGCCAGGCCGACGGCGGTCGACGTGAAGCTCTTGCTCAATGAGAAGAGCATGTGGTTGAGCTCGGGCGCATAGGGCGCCCACCAGCCCTGGGCGACCACGTGTCCGTGGCGCAGCAACATGAAGCTGTGGAGGGCGTCGACGCTCTCCTCAGCAGCCGCCAAAAAGGCGAGCACGGCCTCGGACGCTAGGCCCTGGGCCTCGGGTGTACTAACGGGTAGTTGGTTGCTCATCTTCGTCTCTGTCTCCTTATCATAGATTCGGGATAGGTCACGTCCAAACCGGCACCAAGCAGTCATGCCGCTCCGGTTAACATCAGCCCTCGTCAAACGCTTCGATCAACGCCTCGTAGTCCTCCAGCGTCGCCCAGCGACCACCGGGATCAAGCAGCTGCCCCTCGAAGGCCCAGAAGAGCCCCGTCAGGCCCAAGGCCTGCACCCGCTCAAAGCTGAGGCGCATCTGCTCGGGCGTGCCCCACCCGGTGTTCTCCCCCCAGACCTCGAGGCCCAGGGCGTGCTCCCTTGCGAGCTGTGAGAGAAAGTGCGCCGGGCTCCAGACCGCCCGATCCTCCCCCAGATCATCGACGAGAGAAGGGGGCGCATCCAACCACGTAGTGTAGACCACGACGCCGGAATCCGCTACGCTCGCCACGTGCCTCGCAAAGTCGTGCCCTCGCTGAATCTCGCCGTTCTGCTCGGCAGGCGTGAAGCCGCTGAGATCGCGTGCGATCGCGGCATCGAGCTGCCCCGGTCGCACGCCCCACGAGGGATAGAGGACCGCCGGCCGTCCATCATAATGCGCCCGCACGGTAGCGATCTGCCAGGTCTGGTAATCCGTCATGGCGTCCAGATACCACGTCGCGAACTGCCCGGCGGCGGTATGATCCGCACTCGACTCACCGGGCTGCCAGTCGGGCACCGGGTTGGGGGACAGCGTCGTCGCCAGGCCCGCAGCACGGCCCAACGCCAGGTCGTCATAGCCCCAGTAGACGTTCACCCGGTCGCCATAGTGGTGAATCGGATAGGAAAGCTCGCCGTAATAACACCACCCCAAACGGACCGCATAGGCGTCACGCCCCAGAGCCTCGAGGACCCGGGCGACATAGGCCGCCTGCAGGTCGCGAATCTCCTGATTGAAGACCGCGTTCAGCCCGTTGGCGCCGGGCCCATCACCCACGTAGGCCTCGCCGTACTGGTTCACGTAGCGGCTGTGCGGCACCTCAAAGGCCCACGCCGGTGGGTATTGGATGCCCAGGCTGAGCACCACCTCCATCCCTGCCTCGTGGAACGTCGCCAGATCACGTCGTGCCTGTTCGAGCTGTGCCTCGTCGAAGGTGTCACGCGCCGGCTGGATCCGGTCCCAATAGACCTCGTAGGTGACCGCCCGCAAGCCTGCTGCGTAGAGAGCGCCAGCGTTCTCGGGCCGGCCGGCGACGGTGCCGTACGCGACGCTACCGGCGCTGCCGCCACACGCAGCCGCCACCAAGGCCACGATGCCAAGCAATAGGTTGATCCTCGTCGACCTCAAACTAACCTCCCCGATCCACTAGATGTGGGCCGCCAGCCATTGTACTCCAGGCGGCGCCTACCCAAAAGGCAACGCCCGCCGCACCTCTTCCGGGAAGCTGCTCGCCGAGCCCCCACCGAACGCAGCCACGGTGTTCGACACTTGCCCCCACACCCCGCAACCACCTCCTAGCTTCCCGGAAGGTCTCGCCGACGAAGGAGCCCTCGCCGACGGGGGAGCAGAGAGCCGACAACCAAAAGCTTGCAGCCCCGTCCTCGGGGCGTCGGACGCGGAGGCGCCTCCGCCGGTCGCTGTTGAGACCTACCGCGGTCCAACCCCGATCGCTCCGCCTCGCTCCGGCTTGCAAGGAAGTGCCTTCCAGGTGTAAAATCGCCTTGAAGCAACCTCAGATTTGCCAACCTTCTGGTGAGGAGATGTACAGATGGCAGCACCTAGTCGAATGCCGAGATACGATGTTAGGAACGACGGAATCGGACCCTATGCCGTCTTCTACTGCGAGACGTGCGACCGGGAGTATCGCAGCCAGCCCGACGTCGGCGCCACGGTCGCCCAGGATCTGGGCCGCAAGGCGATGGGCGGTCTGCTGCGCAAGGTACCTATGGTCGGCAGGACGCTCGCCGACAACGTGGCGGGCGAGGACCCACGGTACGCCATAAGCCTGACGCCCCAGCAACTGGAGAAGGCGTGGGGCCAAGTGAGCGAACGCTACCGCGAGTGTCCCACGTGCCTGAGAATCGTCTGCCTCTCGTGCTGGGATGAGCAGAGCGGTTATTGCACGGAGGACAGTCCGCGACGCGCCGAGATCGCCGAGTCCGAGGCCGAACAAGCCGGAGCGATGGTCAAGGGCTTCGCCAGCGCCCTGGGGCTGGGCAGTGTGGTCAAGCAAGTGACCGAGGCCGCCCGACAGGCCCAGACCAACGTCGTCACCTGCCCCAAGGATGGGACCGTTGCGCCGGCAGGCACCAAGTTCTGCCCCGAGTGCGGCGGCCCTATGCCCCAGCCGGTGGCAGACGCCTGCCCCAACTGCGGCAAGGAGACACACGGTGCGAAGTTCTGTCCCGAGTGCGGCACGAAGATCGAGCGCGCCACCCCGGGCGTCTGCCCGAAATGCGGCGCCGAGACCAAGAACGCCAAGTTCTGTCCCGAGTGCGGCGCGAAGCTGACCTAGATAGAGCGTCCCCGCTCACGCGCCCAGGGCTTGCAGGACGGCCCTGGGCGCCGTTGGGACCGCCCGACTACACGAGCCCTCCGAGCCTCCGGAAGGCCCCTAGAGGCGCCGTGACCGAGCACATGTAGACAGGGTTCTGCCGATGATGACCGTCCGGATGCATGCATTCCCACGGTGCACCGTCATCCGGGCCTTGCCGAAAGTCGTTCTCACGGAGCTCTTCCACGTAGTCGAGCGCCAGGACCTTGGCGGCATCAGGGTCGTGGCGCTCGACTGCTGCGCAAACCCAGCCCACCGGCGTGCCCCAATAGGCCCCGTTCTGGTAGCGGTTCTTGGGTCGCCCGTCCACGACACGCTCCCAAGCCGTCGTCGTGCCGTAATCGGCGTCGGTCGGTACGTGGCGGATGTTACCGCGCCACGCGATTGTCCCTGCTATGAGCGCCCGATGGAGCGCCGCGGCAACGGCATCGGCAACCGGCGTGGGAAGCAGGTCCTCATAGACGGCGAAGGCCGAGCCCCACACATCGGGTTGCGCACTCGTGCCTGTGGAGGCGCATAACAGCCCGCTCTCGTCGGCGAAGGTCGCAGGAATGGCGTCCCCGATCCGCGCCGCCAGGTCGGTCCACGCCTGGGCACCTGCCACGTCGCCGGCGTGAGTCCGGAGATCGGCCAGCCGTCGAGCTGCACGCTCCCGCAAGAGCGAACAGAAGAGCAGCTTGCCTGTATGTACCACGATATCGGTGAAGCCGAAGGAGACGCCACGGTCCTCCTCGTCACAGAGCACCAGCCCGGTCTCTCCATCGGCCCTGGGTACGCCAAAGGCCATCTCGAGCCGCTCCAACAGCGGCATCCCGGCGATGTCGATCGTGAGCAGATCGTCGCGCCCGCAGATCACAACTGCATGCCACGCCATCTCCACGAAGTAATAGTGATCGTCCAGCGAGGGATAGTAGCCCCAGGGCTGCCCCTGACCCTCCACATCGTCCAGCGTCCCCGGGTAGAAGATCGGCAGCCCATCCAGCGTGATGTGATCGGCGATCGACCCTCGGGGCACGAAACTGCCGCTACGAAGCCGGCGATCCTCGCTCGCCTGGAGGCGCGCCGTCAGCAGGAGCGCGTGCTCCGCTTCGTCAGCCGTAATGAGACCGCTCTCCAGCGACATCGCGAAGTCGCGGATCCAGAAGGCCGGATAGCAGTCACGCCCACCCGGGCGTATCAGCGTCCCGCCGGTCACATTCGGCCCGTGTCCTGCCACGCCTTCGCCGGGTGCCACCCGCGAGGCCTCGACCACGGCGGCGGCGAGCCCCTCCAGATAGCGCATGGCAGGAGAGAGCGCAGCGGTCTTCATCGACCGCCGCGGGCTCACGCCCGGCGCCGGCTCCTCAGACCGACGTATCATCGCCGGCCGGCCCCCAGCGCAGAGGCCAGTGCGCCCAGGCCGAAGAGGATCAAGGCAATCGGCAACATCAGCGACCAACTCAGGCCGAACAGCAGGCTGAGCATCACCAGGGTCAGCGCCGCGGCGCCGACGAGCGGTCCTGCGACAGCCCCCGTGATGCGCGCTCCACTTCGCTGGTAAGCCCACTGTGCCCGGCGCACCGCGCTCACAATCGGAAACAAAATGAACAGGGCCCACCAATTCCGCAACACCGGCAGATCATACCCGAGGTTCTGTAGCAGCATGACCGCACCGAGCACGACCAGGATCAGCCCACCCCAGAGGGGACCCGTGCGCTTACGCCCACTCGTGCCGCCTTGCTGCGGCGCGGGAGAGCCCTCGCTCTCCGGTTTGATCTCATCCACAAAGGGGGAAAGCTCCTCGTTCATGATCTTCTCCTTACCTCGTGTAGCTCATCGTCGTCGATGAGACGCAACACATCCGGCAGCAGGGTCCGCGTGGTCGAAAGCGCCTCGCCGCCGTGAATCGTGGCGTTCCCCGACCAATCGCCGAAGTAGCCGCCGGCCTCCTTCAGGATCGGGGGGAACGGCCCGCAGTCCCAGACGCTCATCACAGGATCGAGCATCAGCTCCACGCGCCCCGTGGCGACCAGCGCATGGCCATAGGCATCGCCCCATCCCGCCCGGAAGGCCGTGGCCCGCTGTAGGTTCTGCCATGCCGCACCGCGTCCGTGTCGCTCGAAGGAGGCCACGTCCGTGAAGCTGACGCAGCCCTGGTCCAGGCGTGCCACCTCCGACACCCGCGCCCTTCGCCCGTTCCACCAGCAGCCCTCACCTGTTGCCGCTCCCACCATCATCTCCAAGGCCGGGAAATAGGCCACCCCGACCTCAACGACACCCTCGATCTCCAGCCCGATCAGCACCGCATAGAGCGGCACCCCGCGGATGAACGATTTGGTGCCGTCGATGGGGTCGAGATACCAGCGATGGGAGACACCCCCACCGCGATCCTCCGTTCCATACTCCTCGCCCACGATGGCGTGGCTGGGATAGCGAGCCTCGATGCGCTCGCGCATCAGCGCCTCCGACGCCCGATCGGCGACGGTCACCGGTGTAGCGTCCGCCTTGATGTCGGGCAGGATGCCGGTCTGAAAGTGGCCGAGCGTCAGCCGTCCCGCCAGATAAGCCGTCTCAACAGCGAAGTCCAGATACGCACGGTAGGATGAGCTCAAGATGGTTCTCCTTGCGTTACGGATGTGCAGAGTGTCGCCGTGGGTCGCGGGCCGCCGGGAGCCTTTCAGGCATCGTAGGTCCGCGCCTCGACCAGGTTGTCCTCCGGGTCCCGGAAGTAGATCGAGGTACCCACGCCCCGTGCGCCCCACCGCGGCACGGGCCCCACCTCGATCTCGACGCCGTGCGACGCGAGGCGATCCCGCAACGCCTCCCAATCGGTTCGCGTCACGGTGAGGCAGAAGTGATTCATGTTCTCCCGTCCCGGGCCTGCGATCCCCGGTCCGGCCCACATCTCCCTCGGGAAGACATCGATGATCGTCTCCTCGTTGAGACGCACCGACGGAAAAGGCGCCTCGCCCTGCCGATAGGCATCCACACGCTCGGGCGCCAGCCCCAGCACCTCGACGTAGAAGCCGACCATCACCTCCACCTCCAGCGCGTTGATCACGATATGATCCATCGTAGCGATCATCTACTCACCTCCGGTTGCCGCAAAGAGGCACTTTGCCAGCACGCCGACGACCGCGATGTCCTGATCACGCTCATCGGGCCGCTTCCCCTCTTTCTGGACGAAGTTGGCCAAGCCGTAGAGCGCGCAGTTGCGAACGTCGAGAGCCGCAGCCACGATAGGATTCGCGTCGCGTATCGAGCCCCCGATCTTGTGCGCTACCACCTTCCGCATCTCCCAATAGGCACGCCTGACGACGTCGACGTACTGCTCATCCGTCGAGCCGCTCAGCAGGTTGGTGTCGGAACAGAAGACCATGATCTCGTCCTCTGTCTCGATCAGAGGCCAGTCGACATACCAGCCCGCAGATCGATCGACCCGCAACGTGACTCGTGCTGCCACCTCAATGCCCGCAAAGGCCATCTCGCCCTGACCTATGTAGCCGTGCACGTCACCCAGACACAGCCCCGCCTGATCGACCTGCGCCCGCAGATGGATCGCCGCTCCGGCGGACAGAGACGCGCAGTCCTGGTGGCAGTGCTTCCCCCTCGGATCATTCACGAGTCCGCGCCATCCCCAGCCACGATGTCGCAGACCGGAAGGCCCAAGGTCGCGCCGCGACATCGCGAGAACCGCCTCGGTGGGCTCCGGCAAGACGGCAACGTTTCCGACCGATGGCTTGGCAGGCAACACGGTCCCATCCGGATAGCAAAACCGACCATCGAGGTAGGTCAGCGGAACCGGGTCACCCAGCCCTTCGAAAAAGGGGCCTCCATTGGGTGACTCATACGGAGGAACCATCTCGATGGATTCAACATGGACAGCAATGGCGTCACCCGCACGAATGCCCGCGACCGCGAGGGGTCCATTCACGCGATTGCCGCGCTCCGTCTCCACGACGAAGCGTTCCCCCGGCTGCACGCGCCCCAGGAAGTTGGGCCACTCGCTCCCCGCGCAGTGCGTCTCGACAAGGTCACGTCCGAATACTTGCACGTCGTCCTCTCCCCAACCTACCGACAACGGGCCACGGTCAGGGCAGCTTCGTAATCAGCCTCACCAAGTACGCCACGCAGCATCGCCAGCACATTCTCGGGGGGCGTCCCCACCTGAATGGCGTGGGTCGGCGCGGCGATGTACCCGCCCCCTTCGCCGAAGACCTCCACCAGACGCCGGCACTCGGCATCGACCGTCGCGGCATCCGCGGTAGGCAGCAGCGACTGAACGGCGATCCCACCGTGGAAGCTCAGCCTCTCGCCGTAAGCCGCCTTGAGGCGCTCCGGCTCCATCCCCTTCGCGTCGACCTGCACCGCCTCCAGCACCTCGACGCCGGCGTCGATGAGATCAGGGAGGATGTCAAAGACCGCTCCGTCGCTGTGGAACATGACGGCAGTGGTGGGCGCATGGTGCTTGGCGACCCGGAACAGCTCGGCGTGGTAGGGCTTGAGCACCTCACGGTACGCACGCGGCGACATCAACAGACCCTGCTGCCCGCCCAAGTCATCGGCGAAGTAGAGGATATCCACCAGGTCGCCCACGTGATCGAGCGCCAGGTGCAACGTAGCGGCGAAATACGTGGTGATGCGCTCGAGCGCCGCCCGCACCAGCTGCGGATAGAGCAGCACACTGACCAGCGCCTCCTCAAGTCCCGTCATCCAGCAGTAGATCTCAAAGGGATTGCCGCACATACGGATCGCCAGCTTCACAGCGTAGGTGTGGTCCTGTCCCTCAGGCCCCCGAGCCGCCACCAGGACCTGCTCGCGAAGGCCTGCGTAGTCATAGGCCCCCGGATCGGGCCACGGGACGTCGTCAAGCGCCGCAGGGTCCCGCATGCCCGCCAAGGGATGATGCGCGATCTCGTCATAGGCCCCGGTCCCGTAGGAGTGCGAGCGACGCCGGATCCCCCAGATGTCGGTCCCGGCCGGGAGAGCCGGCCCGACATAGACCGGCGCAACCTGACGTACGTCATCCACCGCGTCGCGCAGCGCCAGCCAGTCGATCCCACGCTCTGCCAGATAGCGCGTGAGCTCCGCTGCCATCTCCGGCGTCGGCCCGAAGTTCCAGGAGAACGGCACACGTCCTCCGAGCAGGTCGGTCTCCGGCGCCTCGTGAGCGAGAGCGCTCAGGACGCGACGTCGTGGCGTTACGGGGCGCTGGGACATGTTAGCCTCTCCATCTGAATCCGGGACCCTCGCGATCGCTTCCTGCGGGGGTCAGGCCTCCGCCCCTGCGTCACCCAACAAGGGCACCAGGTCGTTGAGCACGGTCCTACCCCCGAGGTCCGCGATGGCTTCGTCGGAGACACCGCTGAGGCGCAACGGCGCCACAACGTCCTTGGCGAGGTCGGGCACATAGGTCTTAAGGAGCGCACTCGGCTCCGTCGGCACCAACGTCACGACACCCAGCGCCGCCGGAAGGAGAAGGGTCTGCCCCGGCCTCAACATCTCGTGGTGGTCGCCATAGACCACGGTACACGCGCCCTCGATCAGCGAGAGCACGTAAAAACGCTCGCCGTTGCAGTTCAACATCGTGGGCGCCATCAGATCCAGACGCTCCAAAGCGAAGTAGCGGCAGGCGAACACAAAGGTCCGCCGGTTGGCGCCGCTACCGAGTGTGACCGGCGTCGTCTGCGCGTCGAACCCCTCTTCTAGATGCACCCCCTTCATTCTCTCACGCACCGCTGCCTCACGTTCCTCCTCAGGCAACGCCGGGTCCGGCGCACGCAACCCAATGTAGACATCCGAGTTCTGCATGATCTCGTAGAAGAGCACGCCGCCCGCGGAGTAGTGCATCGTCCCGGCGTAGAGCAGGAAAGCGTCTCCAGGCCTCACCTCGACCTCGCGCATCAATTCCTTGATCGTGCCTGCCAGCAGCGCATCATGGGCCTTCGACCGGGTCACGCCCTCCTCGTTGCCCACCCGAATCGTCGCCCCTTCGCGGGTGCGCAGCATGTACCACGCCTCGGTCTTGCCCGGATCGACCAGGCCCTGCTCTGCCGCCAGCGCATCGCTGTGGTGAGCCTGCTCGCCAAGCGTGTGCGTCGCATCCAGGAACTTGATCAGCAGGGGAAAACGGGAGCCGCAGCGCGCCACGACGTCGCTGCCCAAGAGCGCTTCACCATAGGCATCGATCAGGGTGTGCAGCGTCTGCCCGGCGAGCGCGCCATTGACCACCTCGCTCGACTCACCGTTCGGACGATCACAGACCTCCCACGTCTCACCGACCCGATGGGGCGCGTCGGGCAAACCGTCCTTCTCGAAAGCCTCAACGATCCAGCGATCGCCGAAGCCGTAATCCCGCAGAACCTCCCTGAACCGCAGAGGGTACAACGCCTCAGTCATCAAAGACCTCCTCCATATCCGCGGGTGCTCGCCTAAGCCAACTTCTGAGCGCCACTATACACCTCCTCAACACAAAGGACGGCTGCGGCGTGGCCCGGTCGCTCACCGTTCCAGCATTTCATGTCCTCATAGTAGGCGCCCACGGTGTCATACTCGATCGATCCCTTTACCTGGTAGGACTTCCCGCCCTTAGTGATGAAAAGGAGCGCACCCTTGCTACCGGCATCGATATTCACTCGGGTCTTTGAGAAGAAGTTATCCGCCACGATAAGGTGATGATCGTCATACATCCGCACACACGACGCGTAGATGGCATTCGGCACGCCGCGATGATCGACCGTCGCAAACACAACCGGTCCGTCGCGCTCTTCCCAGGCCTGCTTGAGGGAATCAGGTAAAGGTGTCATGGATCGCTCCTTAGTGTGGAATCAGCAGCACCTCAAGGGTGCACACCACCAGTATAGCACCCCGAGTCGCGCCCGCAACCGGCCGAACCACCTTCCGGGAAGCTCAACGAGCCCCTCACCTAACACAGCCGCGGCGTCCGACGCCTGCACCCGCACCGCGTAAACGCGTCACAACCGGTGATTGCGTGTCCCAAAAAGAGGGGTAAACTGTGGCGTGGTGAGACACAAGGCATTTCACAGATAAGGGGATGTCCATGTTGGAAGGCCGACGCATCCTTGCGATCGACGACGACGCACTCGTCCGCGAGTATCTTCGCATCGTGCTCTCCCGCCATCACGCCGAGGTGACCGTGGCGGCGACCGGCAAGGAGGGGCTAGACCGGTGTGCCGCCCCGGATAGCTTCGATCTGATTCTGCTTGATCTCGTGCTCCCCGATTTGGACGGCGTTGAGGTGCTCAAGCGCATCCGCGAGCACGACCAGAAGGTCACCATCGTCATCCTCACCGCCGCCGGCAATGTACGCGTGGCCCTTGACGCGACCCGGCACGGCGCGGACGCCTATGTCCGCAAACAGAACCTCGCTCTGGGCAGCGACCCCGCGGAGCTCATCTACAACCTGGAGCAAGCCGGCGAACGACGTGCGGGTCTTGTGGCCCAGCAGCAACTGGAGCAGATGCGGGCCGACCTCTATGCGATCATCACCCATGATCTGCGTAACCCCACCAGCTGCATCCAGACCTCGGCTGAGATGTTGCTGAACGGCGACTACGGCCCGCTGACAAGCGATCAGACCGAGCTGGTCGAGATCATCGCCAACTCGGCGGTGAAGATGAGCACCCTGATCAACGACTACCTGGAGTTTGCACGGATCGACGCAGGCTTCCTCAAGTTGTCGCGTGAGACCGCGGATCTTCGCGCCCTCGTGCAGGCTTCGCTCTCGACCAGCCAACTGCAGATTCGCGCCAAGGGGCAGACCCTCATCACCGACCTACCACAGGAACCGCTGTGGGGCGACGTGGATTCCGAGCGCTTTGTGCAGGTGGTCGACAACTTGCTCACCAACGCCATCAAGTACACGCCGAACGGTGGGACCATCACCGTGCGCCTGCAAAGGAGCAACGACGCAGACGAACTCTGCGTCAGCGACACCGGCATCGGGATCCCCCAGAAGTACCTCCCGCTGCTCTTTGCCAAGTATCAGCGCGTCCCGGGGGAAGCCATGCGAGGCATCCCCGGCACCGGTCTCGGCCTGCTCATCGTCAAGGAGATCGTGGAGGCCCACGGGGGAACCATCACGGCGACCTCCGAAGGTGAGGGCAAAGGCTCAACCTTCACGCTGAGGTTGCCGCACGGGCCGGCAGATCCGACACAGAATCGGCCCTGACGTCAGCGTCGCAGACGTCGGATCCGGATGATGTCTTTGCCGTCACCCTGTTCTCCGTCTTCCTGGGCGTCGCCACCCAGGCCGGCGGCCCGTTCTAGGGATTGGCGTCCGCGAGCCGCTGCGACACCCGGGCGGGACGGATCTGCGCCAGCACCATGCCCGCCATCATCAGCACCGCACCCACCGCCCCACGCGCGCCGAGCTGCTCATCCAGCAGCAGCCACCCCCCCAGCGCCGCGAAGGCCGATTCAAGGCTCATGATGATCGCCGCCGGTGTGGGCCGGGCGTGGCGCTGGGCCACGACCTGCAGCGTGAAGGCAATCCCTACCGACATCAAACCCCCGTAGAGAATCGGGCCTAACCCTCCCCGAATACCGGTCCACGTGATGGGCTCGAAGATCAAGGCTACGATCCAGCTCAGCACGGAGCAGACCGCGAACTCCGCCGCTGCGAGCGGTAGCGGATCGATGGATCGGGTCAGATAAGCGATCAACTGGATCTGCACCGCCCAGAGAAACGCGCTCAAGAGCACCCACGCATCCCCGACCGCCAACACCAAGTCCTCGGTCACGCTCAGGTAGTAGAGGCCCACGGCAGCCAGCAGTGCCCCTCCCCACGTGAGCCACGTGGCACGCTCACCCCAGACCAGAGCCAGCAGCGGCACCAACACGACGTAGAGCCCTGTGATGAAACCGGCCTTGCCGGCGGTGGTCGTCACGATGCCGATCTGCTGGGCCGATGCTGCGGCAAAGAGCGCCGTGCCCACCGCTAACGCGCTCCACCACTGCCGCTTGCGGCTCGGACGATAGTCCCGTCGCCGGCGCGTCGCCCAGAGCAAAGGTAGGAGCGACAGCGATCCCAACCCGAAGCGGATGGCGTTGAAGGTGAAGGGGCCCACGTGCGCCATGCCCAGGCGTTGCGCCACGAAAGCGAAGCCCCAGATCGCGGCAGCCACGAGCAGGAGTGCGTTGGCCTGAAGCGCTGTCATCACAAGGCCCCCACGCGGCTCGGACGCGTGCGACCGAACCGGGTTCGTAAGAATACCGTCAGATTCACGTCAAGTACCGCCGCGCAAGAGCGATTATAGTATAGGCGAATTGGGGCCGCATAGAGAATTCTCCTCCTTCTGGAAACCGGGGGCGCTGGGACAGCCCCCGGTTTTCACATGTCAGCGCAGGAGCAGCAGGCCGATCGCTGCCAAAGTCACCAAGCCCACCGACGGCACGATCCGCCGGTAGATCGGCCCCCAGCTCGCCTCGAAGTACTCCTTCGTCAGAGCCAGGCAGAGGTGCAGCGGCGATAGCAGCACCCCGCTGAAGCCCGCCACAAAAAGCCACAACCCTGCCGTCATCTCATCGAGCGGACCACCGACCAGCAGAGGCGAGACCAGGGGCACACTCAGGGCCAGCGTGGCGGCAGCCGTCCCTGTCAGGAGCCCGGCGATCAACGGCACCACAAACGCCACCAACATCGCCGGCAGCCCCAGGGCACTGAGGGCCTGCGGTATCTGGTTCACGGCACCGGCGTCCTCCATCACGTGCTTGAAGATCATCACGCCGAAGAGCGCCGAGAACGTGCCCGGCGGGAAACTACGCCGGATCACGT
>Ga0334882_1003834_pt1 | contig 13368 bp, 5 predicted proteins | sample GraSluR1_MG_5_FD_207226 | JGI IMG/M metagenome (GOLD analysis project Ga0334882, IMG submission 207226) | Sludge microbial communities from methane-producing bioreactor in Wageningen University, Netherlands - Granular Sludge_15_04-R1 | ecosystem: Engineered > Bioreactor > Anaerobic > Unclassified... | reverse complement strand
TCTCGACCCTCTGGAGCTTCATCTTCGCCTCCTTCCGGGTCCTCCTCTACCTCGTCATCGGGGTCCTCCTGGGGGTCAGCCTCGCCGGCGCCAACGTCCTTGCGGCGCTGATCATCCTCGGCCTCACGATAGTGTGCTTTTCCAGCATCGGGATCCTCTCGGCGAGCTTCATCATGATCTTCAAGAGGGGCGACCCCATCAACATGCTCTTCATGAGCACGTCGGAGCTATTCGGGGGCGTCTTCTTCCCCATCTCGGTCCTCCCCAGCTGGCTCCAGACCGTCTCCCACCTCCTCCCGATGACCTACTCCCTCAACGGGATGAGGCACGCCCTCCTCCAGGGCTATTCGCTTCGAGACTTGGCGCCGGAGATAGGAGCCCTCGTCCTCTTCTCGGCGGTCCTGGTGCCGGCGAGCCTCCTCGCCTTTCGGTACGCGGTCCGGAAGGCGAAGATGGAGGGGACGCTGGTGCATTACTGAGTTGAATGCTTTGTTTTATCTTTTTTTGTAATTTCCGGCTGTCCACTTCGACTTTATTCAGTTATTCAGTTACCATCATTTTTTTTATCGGCTTAGCACGTTTTCTCGATTTTAACTGACCGATCAGCCATTTAATGACTCCAGAGCTAATCAGTATGCCTATGATCCACTGCCAATAGGTATCAATAAAATATTTTGTCTTATCAATATAGCTCATCTCTTCGATTCTTATCTGAACTGGCCAACGGGTCATATTCAAATATTGATGGCGATCTACTACTACATCTACAGAAAGTATCAGTGTACCGTTGCCCTCTTTTAGAGGAGTCACATACCATAGCCAGACCGCTGGATCTTCCCCCAATATTTGAATATCGGGTCTATCACGTCTAATATCAAAATATTCTTTTTCGCCGCAGAGAGTAACGCTATATGACATATCAACGGTAACATTAATCTCTCTATATTTTTGTTCTCCTTTTCCTAAGAGATTCTCGATCAAAAGTGTTGTATTTTCTTTGGCAATTCGTGCATCAATCCAATAACCGATACCGACCCACATCTCGGCAGGTGGATTGAACATGAGACATCCTGAGGCTTCCTCAGCCAACTTATCCAAATCCCTCGGTTTGATCTGAGCTGGTTCTTTGCTTATCGTCGTTTCTGGATAGGGATGCCTGCTCGAACCTCCTTTTTTTGTTGTCGCTCTCTCTTTGTGATCGTCATCGGTGGGCGGAGGTTTTGTCGCATGTGTATTGTCATGGGAGGGTTCGGGTGGGAGATCCGTTCTGAGGTGGCCAAATGTATTATTTTCAAAGTGATTATCTTTAGGCCCCTGGAAATCCTCCTCGCCGTTAGAGTTGGCGTTATTGCCCGTTATGTTGTTACCGCCGGAAGAGACCAGAAGGATGCCATACGCCTTGTTATGGTTGACGCTGTTGTTTTTAATCAAGTTCGAGTTGGAATGCTCAAGGAAGATCCCAAAGAGGTTATCGTTGATCGTGCTGTTCTCTATCCTAGAGTTGGTGGTGTTAGAAAGGCAAACGCCGTGGATGTTGTTTACGAGGACTAAGTCCTTTACGGTGACGTTATTGCAATCAATGCACCAAACTGTACCAGCATTAGAATGAGAATCTATGATCTCATCACGAGAGCCCACGAGGTAGTAGATTGCTTTTCCGTCTACCAGGTTTGTGCCATCGATGTCATTTTTTAAACGTGAGATATTCTGGCCCACAGAGCCAAAGTTGTATCGGTTACCTAACATAATATTATTTCTCATTGTGTTGTTGCTGGAATTTAAGAGGATGGTGCCATTCTCGTCGTTGCTACTGATGTTGTTCTCTACGATGAGATTATTGCTGGAATTGGTGAGGCAGATTCCGCACGCAAGGTTGAAGCTGGCGTTATTCATCACGACGGCATTGTTGCTGGAATTTTGGATATAAACCCCGTAGAGATTGTCGGTGAGGCTATTGTTCATTATTCTTGATCCTTTTGTTTCATAAAAGTAAATTCCGTGGCTATTTTTTTTGAGATTTAGATCGCTTACGGTGACGTTATTGCAGTCGATACAGTAAACTGCACCGGCATTAGAATAAGAATCTATTATCTCATCAACAGCTCCCACGAGATAGTATATCGGTTTTCCGTCTACGAGGTTGCTGGTATCGATATCGTTCCTGAAATGCGAGCTATTCAGACCCTCTAATCCAAAGTTGTACCCGTTGCCCAAAATCTGATTATATCTCATAGTATTGTTGCTGGAATTTAAGAGACGTATTCCATACTCGATATTGTCGGTGAAGTTATTGCTCATAACAGTGTTGTTGCTGGAATCTTTAAGATAGATGCCGCATTGATTGTTGATGGCAGTGTTATCCTCGATTACGTTGTTGTTTGATAGTGCTTTGATACCCGCAAAAAACATTCCTATTGCCCCTCGTGGAGGTTTTGAATTTATTATTTTAAATCCTTTAAGGTTTATCCCGTCTGCTGAAAGATTTATTGCAGCACCCCTGTTGTCAGCATCCACAACCGGCCTCCCTTCGCCCGTATCCACACCTTGCAATGTGATTCGCTTTTTTATAACGATGTTCTCCCTGTAAGTGCCGCTTTGGACCTCGATTATGTCCCCCGGATCTGCCGCATCGATGGCCTCAACGATGCTGGTGTAGTTACAGCCACTTGTACAGACAGCGATTACGTCGGCATGGGCTGGTCCCAAGACCAATAGGCCAATCAGAGTTATCGCCGCCAATTCGGGAATCAGGCTCTTGAAAGTAACCGTCAATGAGATCACCCCGTCATCGATACTAACATAATGTTTTATGGCATAAAAACTTTTGGAAAACGAGGAAATATCCCAGTTTAACTTTGTCCTCACTTCTTAGCTCAGAGGATCGTCTTCACACCAAAGTCCACCAAAACTTTGGACGAATGACAAGCTCATCACTTTGCTCAGGCTCGCGAAAAGTCCGATAGATCGCAGGTCTTGCGGTAGGGCTCGCCTGGAAAGTATTGATCCCACTCTTCTTGCGTTAGGTTGCGGTCCAGACGGGAGCAGGCCTCGCAGATCAGATCTTCTGGTTGCAAGTGCCAGATTCGGGCAGTGCAGTCATTGCTTGCTGTTGCTAATATAGAGCCGTCAGGGCTGAAGTCGATGGCATACACCGAATCATCATGTTCGAGCCGCGCAAGCTCGGTGCCGGTAGCTGCATCCCAGAGCCGCACAATCTTGTCAGAGCTAACCGTTGCCAGCGTGGTTCCATCGGGATTGAACTCGACTTGATCCACCAACCGGTCATCGTGTTCGAGCTTTGCAATCTCTGTGCCTGTCGATACGTCCCAGATTCGGGCCATGGCGTCACTGCTTGCCGTTGCAATGGTGGCGCCGTCTGGGTTGAAGGCGACCGCATATACAGAACCATCATGTTCAAACCTTGCAAGCTCTTTGCCAGTCGATATGTTCCAGAGCCGTGCTGTTTCGTCAGAGCTTGCAGTTGCGAGCGTTGCGCCGTCAGGGCTGAATGCAACCTGATTTACTTCGCCGAGCAAGCCATCATGTTCAAACCTTGCAAGCTCTCTGCCAGTAGATGTGCCCCAGATTCGAGCCGTGCCATCACTGCTTGCCGTTGCCAGTGTGGTGCCGTCAGGGCTGAACACGATTTGATTCATAGTGCCATTGTATATCGTCGTCTCTAAAATGGTGACGATAACCTTATTCGTGGAGCCATAATGTTCTAGCTTTACAAGCTCGATGCCTGTCGACACGTTCCAGATTCGAACCGGGCCATCAAAGCTTGCCGTTGCCAGTTTGGATCCGTCAGGGCTGAACACAACCTGATTCACCCACCAGAACTCGTGCTCGAGCTTTGCGAGCTTTTTGCCAGTCAATGCATCCCATATTCGGGCTGTGCCATCGAGGCTTGCCGTTGCGATGGTGGTGCTGTCGGGGCTGAACGCGACGTTAAGCACCCCATCAGAGTGTTCAAGCCTTGCAACTTCTTTGCCGGTTGCTGCGTCCCAGATTCGGGCAGTGTAGTCATAGCTTGCCGTTGCCAGTTTGGCACCGTCGGGACTGAACTCGACATACTTCACCGAGCTGAATCCGACATCTGGCACTGATTTGCTGTGCTCAAGCCTTGCAGGCTCTTCGTCGGTCGCTGCGTCCCAGATTCGGACCATGCCGTCACCGCTTACAGTTATAATTTTTTCACCATCTGGACTGAAGGCAATCTGATTAACCGATTCGTCATGCTCGAGCCGCAGAAGCTCTTTGTAGGTCAGTGCGTCCCAGATTTGAGCAGTGTAATCACCGCTTACCGTTGCAAGTTTTTCTCCGTCCGGGCTGAACTTTACATAGTCTACCGATTCATCGAGCTCAATCCGTGCAAGCTCTAATCCGGTCGTTGTGTGCCAGATTCGGGCCGTATCGTCAATGCTTGCTGTTGCCAGTTTCGAGCCGTCAGGGCTGAACTCGACATACAGCACCGTGCCAAGGTGGCGTCGGAGCCTTGCAAGCTCTTTGCCGGTCGCCGCGTCCCAGATTCGGAGCTCGGTGCCACCACCAATGCCTGTCGTTGCCAGTTTGGTACCATCTGGGCTGAAGGCTACGCGGCACAGCCAATTGTGTTCTAACCTTGCAAGCTCTTTGACGGTTGTTGTGTCCCAGATCCGGGCCGTGCCGTCTCCGCTTACCGTTGCCAGTTTGGAGCCGTCGGGACTGAACTCGACATAGTCCACCGAGCCCTCGTGCACGAGTCTTCCAAGCTCTTCACCGGTCGTTGCGCCCCAGATTCGAGCCGTATCGTCAAAGCTTGCCGTTGCAAGGGTGGCGCCATTGGGGCTGAAGGCGACATGACGGACTGATTCGTTGTGCTCGAGCCTTGCAAGTTCTTTGCCGGTCGCTGTATCCCAGATCCGTGCTGTCTTGTCGAAGCTAGCTGTTGCCAGTTTGGTGCCGTCGGGGCTGAAGGCGACATGACGCACCCGGTCATCATGTTCAAATATTGCTAGCTCGTTGCCGGTTGCTGCATCCCAGATCCGAGACGTGTTATCATCGCTTGCTGTTGCAATTTTTGTGCCGTCGGGGCTGAACGCGACATACCACACCGAGCTGTTATGATGCATGGTAGCGATTGTTGTTGGCAACAAATCCAATCCACGACGGAGAGCCAGATCTCCCTCTAATCGCGGATATCGCCGCATCGACTCCACGGCGAGGAGAACGCTTGTGCTCAGATGCCGATCTCTTATCTTTTCTGACTTTGTTGCCAGATCAAGGGCGATGTTCTTCTGGCGCTCTTTATCCATATCTGCCCAGATTGTGTCACTTATGACCATCAACCCCTGAACGCGATCGATGACCAGCGTTCCTCGACCTGGTACGTCCCCTTCACTGGGGTCATTTGAAATAATCAACTTCACCTCGGAGATGTTATTCGGATCCTCCAGCCCATTTCTATAATATTCGCACGTATCGTTGGGCTCTAAGCAGTCAAATTGTGACCAGAGCACCTCATGAGAAGTCCACTTATCATCCGTATCCGTTTCACCGATCCACGAAGCTACAAAGGTCGTGCCATCAACATACATCATTCTCAGCTCAATTGTATTTGGCTCACCATCTCCCTTAAACGAGAATTTTATTCCTCTTATATCTGACAGATCCTTCGGGCCGATCTCCTTGGAGATCACCGCCCACCCGCTTTCGTTCAAATCGTAGGAGATCTCAAGAGCGTTCACCTTTATTCCTCGTGCAGATCTGACTTCAACGGGCGAGATCTCAATCGAGGACGCAGAACTACTCTTTTGGCTCCACCCTTCTTCACTATTCATCGGGTCAATCAGGGGAATAATTCTCGGAGACCTTTTAACGTCAGGTTCAAAAACGATAGCTGTTCGTACGATCTCATCTTCCTCCAAATAAGGTCCATAAGATTCTCCAGGATGATTTCTGGACCGATACCGGCAATCAAGTTTGAGCCAGACTTCACCGGTGGTTATATCATAGTTGATCTCATCTACATCATAATAATCTTTAAGCCAATCGATCAATTTCGTTACGGAAATGTCATTTTCCTTGCCTAGATATACTTCTGCATATGCATGCCCTCCCAGAAGTACCTCATTTTCATCAGAGATGTATGCAAAAGTAACTCTAGCAGACCCTCCGATTGATTCTATAAGTGATGCCATCAAAATTGCAAAATCCTCGCAATCACCTACCACCAAAACGTTCCTCTCCATCGCAAGCAAGAGAGTTTCGTTGGCGTAATTAATGCGATCAACTACATTTATGTCGTGGTCGTAATCCCAACCACCGCCTGCCAATCGATCATATATCTCGCAGACTTGATTGATGTTATAGATGCCAGGATATTCTTTTGCGAGTTCCATCGCTCCATCTCTGATATATGTATGGTTACAGTCCATTTTCTCTGCAATCTCTTCTTTTATATCTTTTGCACTTGGGAGCGTTCCTTGAGACAGACTTGAATCTGATAAACTAATGACAGCTATGCAGATAATAATGAAGCTTGGAATATGATGATTTTTGAGATACATGTAACGTCTTTTCTGACTAATCATATATGAGTTTTTTTGTTCTATTCGCGGGGCTTAATTAATTTATATTTAAATTAAACTATTGATTGTTCTTGGCAGCAGATCCAATCCACGACGTAAGGCTACGTCCCTCTCCAAGCACGTTTATTGCGCCGCACCAATTATAAAAAATTATTAATTAGTCAATACTAACGCTCACGATATTGCTCATGGCGATCTCATCATATCCCCCAGAAGGCCAGTTTGGGAAGAGGCGGAAGTGATAAAAACCCTCACTCGGAGGCGCAGTAAATGTGAGCTTACCGTCTGTTGCTCCGTTGAGATAATAAAATTCGCCGAAATTTTCGCTCTTCTCGTCGGTAGGATAAATAGAGATCCAATCTCCATCGTTACCAGGGGCATTTGAAAAACTTAGAGTTATGTTCTCACCAGGTTTAACAACTATAGGTGTAGCTTCAAGAACGTGGACTGTAACATTTGGAACGGTAAAGTTGTACTCTGGTTTACATACATCCTGGCAAGCCGAATTATACAGATCGTCACCCATGTAACGCATCCACTCAGCTGGCGTGAGGTTCCTGTTTAAGCGTGCGCAAGCCTCGCTGATAATGTCTTCCGTATGGCGGGGCCAAATCTTAAGCCCTCCATCATAATCCAAAGTGGCCAGATATCTACCATCTGAGCTAAATTCTGTACCTCTTAGTGTCGTTCCGTGCCTCAAGGTTGCAACTTCCTGGCCATTTGTAACATCCCAAATCCTTGCGCAGTTATCTTGACTTGTTGTTGCCAAGTATTTGCCATCAGGGCTGAGGGCAACTGTCATAATATATGCCTTATGGGTCATTTTTGCTACTTCTCGGCCACCGTCTACCTCTGAAACTATTGCATCGGTAAAACTTGAAGCTGCGAGGTATTTGCCGTCACGGCTGAAAGCCAAACTAACTACATAACCTTCGGTAGGTATCCACACCATCTCTCGATTTGTAGCTACCTCACGTACTTCAACCCAATAACTTTCCCACTCCAGCGCGGATAAATTCAAATTATTCAAATCGTATTCATTGTAATAAACTGTGGCTAGATATCTCCCATCTGAACTTAAGGCGACATCTCCAGTAGCATTTTGATTTATACTTGCGAGTTGATCGCCTGTCTTAACCTCCCACATGTTTGCGGTCCCATCCCGATCTGCCGTGGTCAGCCTTGTCCCATCTGGATTGAAACTGATAGCTACCACACTTTTTTCGTGTGATATCTTGGATACCTCTTTTCCTGTATCTGCCTCCAGTACTCTTGTGACGTTACCACCGCTTGCTGTTGCCAGAGTGACTCCATCAGGACAGAAAGCGACCTTAAAAACAGATTCATCATGCTCGAGCCTCGCAATCTCTTTCCCATTTGATGCGTTCCAGATCCGAGCAGTGAAGTCATCGCTTGCCGTTGCCAGGGTGGCACCGTCGCAGCTGAATGCAACATCATTAACCGAGCCACCGTTCTCGAGCCTAGCAATCTCGGTCCCCGTCGAGACGTTCCAGATTCTACCCGTCTTATCATTGCTTGCCGTTGCCAGAATGGCGCCATCGTGGCTGAATGAAAAATCATTAACTAAGTCACTGTGCTTGAGTCTGGCAATCTCTTCAGCCGTTGATACGTCCCAGAGGTAAACCGTGGCATTACTTGTCGTTGCGAGAGTGGCACCGCAGGGGCTAAAAATGAATTGATTAACCCGGTCAGAGTGTTCGAGCCTGGCAAGCTCTTCACCGGTTGATGCGTCTTCGAAGCGAACCGTGGCATTGCTTGCTGTTGCCAGAATGGCACCGCAGGGGCTAAAGATGACCTGGTTAACCCGATCAGGGTGTTCGAGCCTGGCAATTTCTTCACCAGTCGACGCATCCCAGATTCGTGCAATGTTGTCATCGCTTCTAGTTGCCAAGAAAGCGCCGTCAGGACTGAACTCGACATCCAACACTGAGCCTTGCCAGCATTCGTGTTCGAGCTTGGCAATTTCTTCACCAGTCGACGCATCCCAGATTCTAGCTGTATAATCGTTGCTTGCCGTTGCCAGTTTGGTGCTGTCAGGGCTGAATGCGATCTGATTAACCCAGCCACCGTGCTTGAGTTTGGCACGCACCTCACCGGTCAAGGTGTCCCAGATTCGGACTGTATAATCATAGCTTGCCGTTGCTAGTTTAGTGTCATCTGGGCTGAATACCATCTGATTCACAACGTCATCGTGTTCAAGCTTGGCAATCTCTTCACCGGTCGATGCATTCCAGATTCTAGCTGTTTTATCGTCGCTACTCGTTGCGAGAGTTTTGCCATCGAGGCTGAAAGTAAAATCAGATACTAGCCACCATTCGTGTTCGAGTTTGGCAATCTCTTCTCCTGTAGAAGCGTTCCAGATACAAACCGCGCGGTCAGAGTTTGCAGTGGCAAGATATTTGTCATCATGGCTGAAGACTAGATTCATTAAATAGCCCACATAATTCGTTCGTGCAACTTCTTGACCCGCATCTATATCGTAAATGATCAATTTTTTATCCAAATAGGCTACAGCAAGATATTTACCTCCAGGACTGAAGACCAAACCATCCACGACACTGATATCGTATGCATACATGATTTCCTCTGCTCTGCAACTGTTTTCCAAGTCCCAAACTTGTACCAACGGCCCACCTGCTGTTGCCAGATATCTACCATCTCCACCGAAGTCCGCCCATGTTACCCAACCAAATTTTTCCTTCATGCTGGTTAAACCGCCCCAACCAGTCGTCTCCCAGATCCGAGCTGTATCGTCATCGCTTGCTGTGATTATGTAATCACCATCGGAACTGAAGTCCAGAGAACTTATTCTGTTTTCGTGAACTATGCGTGCGACTTCTTGTCCATCGCTTAGCTCCCAAATGCGTGCAGTATTATCGTCACTTGCCGTCGCCAGGCACCTTCCATCTGGACTAAATTTAACGGCATTTACGAAATTTTCGTGAGTTATCGTCTTGAAATTGTTCCTATCATTTGTTAAGTCCCATACTTGTACGGCAAATTCACTTGCTGTAGCTAGATACCGGCCGTCAGGACTGAAGGCAACATCGCTGACAGATGAATCGTGATTAACTCTGGCAACTTCTTCGCCAGTTTCGATATCCCATAATCTTGCAGTCTTGTCATGCCCTGCTGAAGCGAGATATTTGCCGTCTGGGCTGAAGTCGATAGAACTCACCTCATCTTCGTGTACCATAGTGACGATGTTTTTGCCGGTCTTCGCGTTCCAGATTCCAAGAAGACCCTCAAAACCTGTCATTAGCAATACTTTTTCAGCTGTTGCAATATATTTACCATCTGGACTGAAAACAAGGGCCTTAACTTCGGAGCTGAATGCGACATGCTCCTCCCCGTATCTGCTGAGATTTATTTCCATCGATTCTTCACCGGTTAAGACGTCTCTCACATGCACATTGGGACCCAAACCTCCGGTTACAAAATGCTTCCCGTCAGGGCTGAAGGCGATAGTTTCTATGAAGGTGTCATTTATATGATATATCTCTCCACCATTAGCAATATGCCACAATCGAGCAGTTCCTTTGAGATCTACTGTGGCCGCATATATGCCGTCCAGACTGAAGGCAACCTCTTCTACGTCATTATCATGAGTTAAACAGGATACTGGATAGGGCAGCAAGGCCAGTTCATCATATATAGTCCGCATATTGCCCCAGTAGGGATAAAGCCTTAACGACTCTATGGTAAGTAAAACGCTGAGCGGTAACAAATCGCCATGTTGATTCAGAATCGATTCTGCGTGTTGGTTCAAATTCTGGGCTACGGCCCTCTGGCGATCTTTCTCGATCTCTACCCAGATCGTGTCACTTATGACCATCAATCCTTGAACACGATCAATGATCAGTGTTCCCCGACCTGCTAAGTCCCCTTCATCGGGGTTATTTGAAATGATAAACTTCATCTCGGAGATGTTATTCGGATCATACAACCCATTTTTATAATATTCGCATTTACCTTTGGGCTCTAAGCAGTAAAATTGTCTATAAAGAGAATTTGGTGACGACCAGAGCACATCTTGAGACATCCAATCATTATCTGTATCTGTTGCGCTGATCCAAGAAGTTCCAAATGTTGTGCCATCAGCGTAGACCATTCTTAGCTCTATTGTATTAGGCGCTCCGTCACCTTTATACGAAAGTCTTAATCCCCTCAAATCAGATAGGTCCTTTGGGCCGATCTTCTTGGTGATTTCCACCTGGCCCCTTTCGCTTAAATTGTACGAAATCTCCAGAGCGCTCTGCTCTATTCCCCGTGCCGATCTGACTTCTACGGGAGAGATCTCAATTGAGGATCCAGTGCTACTATCTTGTCTCCACCCTTCTTCACTATTCATCGAATCGATTAATGGAATAATTCTCGGAGACCTTTTAATATCCGGTTCAAAAACAATTTCTCTTCGTACGATCTCATCCCCCTCTAAATAAGGTCCATAAGGTTCTCCAGGATGGTTTCTTGATGTATATCGGCAATCTAAGTTGAGCCACACTTCACCGTTGGTTATATTACAATTGATCTCATCTACATTGTAATAATTTTTAAGCCAATTGATCAATTCAGTCACGTACGGGTCTACTTCTTCGCCCAAATAGACTTCTACATATGCATGTCCCCCCTGAAGTACATCATTTCCATCAAGGACATACGCGAAAGTAACTCTGGCAGATCCCTCTATCGATTCTATAAGCGACGCCATCAAAATCGCAAAATCCTCGCAATCACCTACCACTACGACGTCCCTTTCCATTGCAAGCAGTAGGGTTTCATTGGCATAATTAATGCGATCAATTACATTGACGTCATAGTCGTAATCCCAACCACCGCCTGCCAACCGGTCATATATCTCACAGACCTGGTTGATGTTGTATATACCAGGATATTGTTCTGAGAGTTTATTCGCACCATCTTTGATAGCTGTATGATTACGATCCATTTTCTCGGCAACTTCGTCATTGATCTTGATTAAATCAGGAGTCTCACCTTGAGATCGGCCCGAATCCGACAAACTAACAATAACTACGCAGATAATAACGAGACTAAGAACACAGCGATATTTGGAATACATGTGAAGCTTTTTGTATCTTAATCATATATCAATTTTTCTTATTTTGATGCAATATGATATAATTTATTTAAATAAAATTCTAGATGATTTGCTGTGGTTGGATGCATCTCCGTTTACCGACAATTTCGTTAGTTTTCAATTACATCTTCGGACTGCATCGCTTCTTCTGTAGCACTACTTTTTCGGTAACCTCCAACGATTCCAGCGGATTTATGTCTCAGCTGATGTCTACTTCTCCCACCATATCTTCACCCTGATCGACGACGCGGGCAGGCTTAACCCGCCATTCTCCTCTACGAGAACCCGGCCCAGATGCTCCCGAACGATCGCCTCCTGCTCGGGGGTCGTTATGGCGTACTGGCTTCGGAAGTGGGCCATCGCCTCCTCCATGCTGGCGAACCGCTGGCTGTGCCGCAGCCGGAAGGTCCGGACGGAGGGGTAGATCCCCATCGAATAGAGGACGTTGTAGAGGACGTCGCTCTTGGGGCCGGGTTGGTACTCCCGGCCGTGGAGCCTCGGCCAGAGGTCGCGGCAGTCCCGGTCCCAGTGGGTCTCCCCGGCGAAGTGGTAGAGGTAGATGTGCCCGCCTTTTGCGGCGGAGGCGATCATCTTCTCGATCGCCCCCCGGATGTCGGCCATCCCCAGGGAGAAGGAGGCGATCACCACGTCGTAGGGCGGGTCCAGGTCCTCGGCGACGGAGACGTCCTCCCACCGCTTCTGGACTATCTCGATGTTTGAAACTTGCTCCTCGGCCATCTTCTCTTGGAGGACCAAGACCATTCCTTTCGCGGGCTCGACGGCGGTAACGCTGGCGACTCTTCGGGCGAAGGGGATGGCGAGGGTTCCGGGGCCGGCCCCGATGTCCAGGACCCTGGAGTCGGGGGTGATCTCCGTCCCCGCGATCGTCTCCTCGACGCGGTGGCTGTTCTCTTTTGACATATTCCAGAACTTGAGGGCGCTCTCCCTCTTCTCCCAGATCCGGGCGCAGTCCCGGGCGGTGCTCGCCTCCCGGCTTCGCCGCATCTGGTCATTCCATACCTCGTTCCAGTCGATCTCGGTCATCGGGTTCATGGTCAATTACACCTCAGAGGCCCCCGCCACGGAAATAGCAGATAAGCGATCAACCAGCAGATGGGCGAGCCGTCGCCAGGTCGGGGTGGGTGGGTGGGGGTCGGGGGCGATTGGCGGATTGTGGACGGTTCCATCTCCGGCTTTAAGTCCGATTTCACCTCCGGGTTTAAGAGGTTTACTGTTATTAGTATGACTAAAAGGTCTTATGACACCATAGGAGCCCCATCAGAGCTGTTATTGGGCAAATAATTTCAGTATTCGCCTTGATTTGATCCTGATATATCTAATGAGCAACACAATTTGATATTTAAATCTGTGAAAATTGACATTTAGATACTATAACGGACATTTCTAAAACGAATAAGTTCATAAATAAGCCGAATAGATCCCATCTACATAACATCAGATTCGACTGTTCAGGAAGAGGTGTTTCAAAGTGCTAAAACCGTGGATCTTCATCTCTGGGCTCGCCCTCGCCCTCCTGGCGCTCTTGGCGATCAGCCCCGCCGGAGTCGCCGGATACGAGGTGGCCGAGTACACCATCGCCGATGCGACGGGGGACTGGGGCTTTCCCTCCCCCTACGCCCACTACTCCCGGGGGCCGGGATACGTCAGGATGAGCTTCAT
>Ga0334882_1003831_pt1 | contig 13380 bp, 8 predicted proteins | sample GraSluR1_MG_5_FD_207226 | JGI IMG/M metagenome (GOLD analysis project Ga0334882, IMG submission 207226) | Sludge microbial communities from methane-producing bioreactor in Wageningen University, Netherlands - Granular Sludge_15_04-R1 | ecosystem: Engineered > Bioreactor > Anaerobic > Unclassified... | reverse complement strand
ATCCGATCGAAAAATTCGAACGCAAGACAAGGCTGGTTGTGCTGCTTACTGCCGCGGCTATGATCGTTGAGATTATTGCCGGGATTCTTACCGGATCGATGGCGCTGCTGGCAGACGGCATACATATGGGGTCGCACGTGCTTGCAATAGGATTAAGCTGGATCGCTTATATTATCGTAAGGAGACTATCAGGAAAGGAAAAATATGATAAAAGCACGACGAAAATATTGTCACTGGCAGGCTATACAAGCGGTGTGATATTGTTGTTATTTGCCATACTTATTATTGTTCAGGCTGTGGGAAGATTTATTGATCCGGTCGACATTGTGTACCGGGAAGCAATTATCGTTGCCATTGCCGGGCTGGCTGTCAACGTGGTAAGCGCCTTTTTGCTTCATCACGACCGGAAGGAATCAGATCACAATATACGGGCCGCATATTTACATGTGCTGGCTGATTCAATAACAAGTCTGGCAGCAATTACCGGCCTGACGGCTGCCATGATATGGAATATAACCTATATCGATACCGTAGCGGCTCTCGTCAGCTCAATGGTGATCATAAAATGGGCTGTGGGGTTGCTGAAAGACTCCGGCAGGGCTCTTATTGATTTGTGATTAAGAAGACGGAAGACCGAAGACGGAAGACCCCCGCCTGACCGCTGACGCAGTCAGTCGGGCAGGGAAGACGGAAGACCCCCGCCTGACCGCTGACGCAGTCAGTCGGGCAGGGAAGACGGAAGACCGAAGACGGAAGACGGAAGACCGAAGACGGAAGATCGGAGCGAAGCTTGACGAACGAAGTGAGAAAATCCCGAGAATCGGGAGGAGATTCCGCACAAGCGGAACCGAAGACGGAAGACCGAAGGAAGAAATTTCTTGCTCCTTGCCCTTCGCCCCCTGCCCCCAGCCGGAATATGAATGCCGATTGCTGATCCGGGCTTGTTTCAACCCATGGATCAGGTTGTTGCGAGGTCGTCAGATATGCTGCCCCGACAGCCCGGTCTTATAAGCATAATAAACGGGGAGAAATATGAGCCTTTGCTCGCTTATCTCACCAAAGGGTGCTTCTGAGAACACATATCCGTGAGGGCAGTCTGGATATGTTTTCGGAAGGAGGTGCATACTTTTTAACTTGCCTGATGATACAAGTTCCTGACCTACAAACTGCTCGGTATTTAAAAATACAATGTAAATATGTGAATAGATGTTTAAAAATACAAGGATAATAATAAATATTAGTTTAAATATGTGCAATACTAATCTTGTCTTTATGAGCAAGGTGAATTAAAGGTTGGATCAATAATTTACAATCCTTTCAGCTTACCAGTCAGCCAGTTATTCAGCTTTTCAGTCTGTTCGGGGAATGTCCAGTGACCTGTCTCCTGGTACAGATAGAGTTCCTTAGGGGCTTTAATGACATTATAGGCCGAATACATTGATGTGGGCGGGCAGGTGATATCGTTGAATCCCCAGGTATAGTAGCCCGGGGCAGATACCCTTCTTGCAAAGTTGACAACGTCAAAATATTCCAGGGTTTCAACTTCACCGGGTTTTGGTTCCGCACCCCTGAAGTAGTGAGGCCATCCTCCGGCTCTTTTGTTGAGATATCCGGTATGGTCGCACAGTGCCGGATAAATGGATGCCATATACTTAATCCTTTTATCAAGTCCTGCAGTAACTATTGCAAGCGCTCCGCCCTGACTTCCTCCGGTTACGCCTATATCGGATCCGTTAAATTCAGGAAGTGAAAAGATGAAATCGACGGCTTTTACGCATCCCACATAAACACGCTTGTAATAGTGAGTGTTACGGTCGTTCATTTTTACCTTATTATACTCAAACAGTCCGCCTCCTGCCAGATCGGCATAGACCTGGGGATCGAGGTTGACAGGAATACCATGAATCCCTGTCTCCAGTGTAATAAAACCCTGGGCGGCTGTGCGCGTATCGCCTGCGTAAGGACGGATGCCTGCTCCGGGAACCCTCAGGATAGCCGGGTATTTCCCGGGCTTTTTGGGTATTGCCAGTATGCCGTAGATCCTTGAACTGAAACCGTCATTCCTGAAGCTTATATGGTATACATTTGCTTCACTTGTGCACCTCTCGGGCAGAAGGGTCAGCCTGGGGTCAAGATCAAATTTTCGGGCTTCGGCAATAGCACTGCTCCAGAAAGAATCAAAATAGACCGGGTCTTTTACTGTCGGTTGTATCTTTTCCGGCTCGAATGCTGCTGTCGCCAGTCCCTCGTACCTTCTTCCGTCAACCACAGCCCATACCCTTACACGGTAGAAACCGGGAACCTTCATAGTTCCTGATAACTCTGTCCTGCCATTCTTAAGCACGACGCCCTCTCTTTTGATGTCGGGCAGCATCTCCGGTCCGGCTTCGTAATCAATTGTCACGTTTTCAACAGGATTGCCATATTTCAGCACCTGTACGGTGAAAACAGCCTTTTCGTTTACCCTGTAGGTCCAGTCGTTGCGATCGCACCCGACTATCACTTTAATGAGTGTTGTGGCGGGCTGGGGAAGAGCCGTGAACCCGATCTGGATCATCAGTACTGAGAGAATGATCTTTCGTAAGATTAATGATTTCATAGTGTTAATGTTATGTTTAACAATTGTTTATACATATTAAGTCTTTACGATCAAAGCTTAGGATCCGTATAAAATTTAATACCATTAATTTAAACATTAATATTGAGAATCTGTAATTAATGTACTCATCCCCCAAGCCTTCGCCGAAACTTCGGCTTGCAAAACCTGACCACCTTTCTCTGCTTGAGTTTTCATGTACTCATCCCCCCTAACCCCCCTTCTCTGCCGGAGTTTTCATGTACTCATCCCCCCTAACCCCCCTTCTCTGCTTCGCAAAGAAGGGGGGGATAAGAACCTGACATACAATATGTTCAGGATGGTAGTGGTTATTTTTTATCAGGTAGTTTATTCAGGAATGATTCTATTCTTGAAAGTACTTCTTTGATATTTACAAGTTCATCATTTCTGATTCTGAGTATGTTTATGCCAAGATACTGTAACTCGGAATCTCTGAAATGGTCGTATTCCATGGTTGTTTGATGAACAGGTCCGTCAAGTTCGATAACAGCATTCTTTGAATGGCAAAAAAAGTCAGCGATGAAATAATTGTATCTTATCAGATTCCCTTTGTACAGTATTGGATGTTGCCGGAGGAATTTGTATCCTGCAAGTTTTCGTCCTCTCAATTCCTCCCAAAGGATTTTCTCGGATTCGGTCATATTTTTTCTGAGTTCCCGGGAATGGTTCCTGATACTGCTGAAATCAAAATTGTGAGATTTCATAGCAAATGATCGTTATTTTTGTTATAAATATACGAAATACCGAAGCTTAAATACCCCCCTCTTTACGACGTAGAGAGGGGGGAAAGGGGGGTGAGTACATTAACATTAATTAAATATCTTCAAAAGATTTTCCCTGATCCCATTTTCTGATTTGTTTGATTATTTTTGTTTTCATTTAAGCTTATTATATGCAGGAAGAGAACCGGCTGCTTCAGAAACGTGTAAACCTTTTTGACGGTATATCAATTGTTGCCGGAGCCATGATCGGTTCCGGAATTTTTATTGTAAGCGCTGACATAGCCAGGAATGTCGGATCTCCCGGCTGGCTGATGGTGGTCTGGATCATAACCGGCATCTTAACGGTTATAGGAGCAATCAGTTATGGTGAGCTGGCAGCCATGATGCCGCATGTAGGAGGACAGTATGTCTACCTGCGCGAAGCCTACAATCCTCTGGTGGGTTTTCTTTTCGGCTGGACACTCTTTCTTGTTATCCAGTGCGGATCGATAGCGGCGGTTGCCGTGGCGTTCGCAAAATTCACGGGAGTGCTCATTCCATGGATATCCGAACAGAATGTGCTATTCAGTGTATGGCGGCTTAACATTACCAGTACCCAGGTTCTCGCAATCGCAATGATAGCTTTTCTGACATGGCTCAATACCAGAGGTATCGTTACAGGTAAGACAGTTCAGAATCTTTTCACCTCAACAAAGGTGCTGGCTCTGTTCGGGTTTATTGCGGTCGGGATTTTTGCAACGAAAGCCATTACTTCATTTGAGATAAACAGAGAGGTTTTCTGGCAGGCAGGCCAGATCGGACCCGATAACCAGGTCATACCACTTGCAGGTTTTGCACTGGTTGCGGCAGTTGGTACAGCCCTGGTAGGTTCATTGTTCGCATCTGATGCCTGGTATAATGTAACATACATTTCGGGTGAGGTTATCAACCCGAAAAGGAACGTTCCGCTGAGCCTCTTCTTCGGGACACTCCTGGTATCGGTTATCTATCTGCTTACTAATTTAATTTACATCAAAATATTACCGCTTTCAGGTTCTCCTGACGGTGCAGATGTTTTGAGCCGCGGCATTCAGTTTGCCACCGACGACAGGGTTGCCACTTCCGCCATGAATGTGGTATTCGGTGATTACGCAGCGATCATTATGGCCGTTTTTATTATGATAAGCACCTTTGGATGCAACCATGGACTCATCCTTTCGGGGCCAAGGGTCTATTATGCAATGGCCAGGGACGGTCTTTTCTTTAAAAAGGTGGGACTCCTGAACAAAAAAGGAGTTCCGGGTTTCGCAATAGCCATCCAGGGTGTCTGGGCTATTCTCCTGTGCCTCTCGGGAACATACAGTAACCTGCTTGACTATGTGATTTTTGCCGTTCTGATCTTCTTTTCAATCACCATCCTGGCAATTTTTGTACTCAGGGTTAAGAGGCCGGAAATACCCAGACCATACAAGGCATTTGGTTATCCCGTCATTCCGGCAATTTATATCCTTACAACCCTGTTCATTATGATCATACTTCTGATTTATAAGCCTAACTATACATTCCCGGGACTCCTGATAGTACTTTTGGGCATTCCGGTATATTTTCTCTGGAGAAAAAGGGCGGGAAGTACCGGAAATCATAATAGTCCGGAACCTGATACCTCATTGTGACATAATTTCACTTCGTTTGTTTTTTGTTCACTTCGTGTTTATTTCCATACTGCAGTTCCATCCGTAACTGGTTTCAGGTGAATTTACAGGAGTATTTGTCATTATTACCGGGTTACTTAATCCTGGATTGTTTATATGGCTCTCATTGGCAGTACTTAATATACCGCGCAATAAATTTACGGGCCATCTCTTTCTGAAATGATATATCGTAATTACACTTATCCTTATGACAGCATGCCTTTTTTTTTAAACTCTGGCGGGGTTCAGAACAGAGCAGTGGAAGGTCTTCTCACGAGAAATACCAATGGGATACAATATATCCTTCTGGCTATATTTTTTATGAAGAAGATTGACGAATATCCAAATGACGTCAATGGCAGATGAATCCCTTTCACATGCAGATAAATCAGTTCCAATAATATTCGTTATTTTTCCGGTGACTATTTATAATCTTGTTTAATAGGATTTGAAATGCTACCGGAAGGCTTTGTTAAAAGACTGAAGACACAAAAATATATTGATCCTGAGAAGCTTCCGGAAGCACTGGATCAACCATCACCTGTAAGTATAAGGGTCAATCCCGGCAAATGGGACAAAACGCCGGCAGGTTCCGGCCCGGTGCCATGGTGCAGCAGTGGTTTCTATCTGAATGAACGTTACTCATTTACTGCCGATCCGCTCTATCATGCCGGCTGTTACTATCCCCAGGAAGCCTCGGGTATGTTTATCGGAGAGATTTTCAGGCAAATAGCCGGTGCAGACAACAATCTGAAAGTGCTGGACCTCTGTTCGGCCCCCGGTGGGAAAGCCACTCATCTCTCATCATTGCTGGGACCGGATGGCCTGCTCGTGGCAAATGAGGTTATAAGGCAAAGGGCATCTGTCCTTGCTGAGAATATAATACGGTGGGGCGCAACAAATACCATTGTAACACAGAACGATCCCGCAGACTTCTCCTCACTGCAGGGATTTTTTGACCTGATACTTGTCGATGCTCCCTGCTCCGGAGAGGGTATGTTCCGTGATGCCGTCGCCAGAAGGGAATGGTCTGAAGGGAACGCATTACACTGCTCTGTAAGGCAGAGGAGGATCCTTGCCGCTGTCTGGCCCGCATTGATGGAGGATGGCATACTTATCTACAGCACATGTACATTCAATCCGGCTGAAAACGAGGAGAATGTCAATTGGTTGTTAAACAATTACCAGGCTGAGTCTGTTAAGATCGATATTGATGGTTTTGACGGGATCGTTAAAATTTATCAAAAAGGAATCAGTTGTTACGGCTTCTATCCCGACAGACTGAAAGGAGAAGGATTGTTCATTTCGGTGATCCGGAAAACCGGCAGGGATGAAAAGTCTGCAAGAAGGGAGATAAAAGAAACCGGCTCCAGGTTGTCAAAGGAAGATCTAAAGACAATAAATGACCGGACAATATTCCATGAAAAGAGCCTGTTAAGGGCTGGAGATGAGATTATTTCAATAGCCGGTTCCAGAGATGACTACTTTCATCTCCGACGTAAGCTAAGGATCATTAAAGGTGGGACTACGGTCTGCAGGATTAAAAACCGTGTTTACCTGCCCTCATATCAGCTCGCTCTTTCCCCGGGATTCCGGAAGGGTTCCTTTCCGGCGGTTGACCTCGATTATGGTCAGGCAATAGCTTACCTAAGACGCGATACCCTTCATTTGCCGGGACAGGAAAAAGGATGGATTGTTGTAACTTACGACGGAGTTTCTCTTGGATTCATCAATAATCTGGGAAACAGACTAAATAATTATTACCCTGTTAACTGGAGGATAAGAATGGAGATCACGGAGAATGGGTATGACCGTATCATAAGATGGAATGACTAATGCCAGACAGAAAACGTGAATACCAGATATTTGCCAAACCGGCAGGAGCCCTCTGCAACCTGAGTTGCAAGTATTGCTATTACCTTGAGAAAATGGATCTCTATCCCGGGAAGAAGTCATTTATTATGAGTGATGAGATCCTTGAAAAATATATCATTCAGAATATCGAAGCATCGACGGAGGAAGTCATAAATTTCTCCTGGCACGGAGGGGAGCCGATGCTGGCCGGCATTGACTTTTTCAGGAAGGCTGTCACGATTCAGAAGAAGCATAAGCCTGCCGGCAGGAAAATACTGAACGGCATACAGACAAACGGGACACTGATTGATGATGAATGGGGCAGGTTCCTGGCTGGAGAGAACTTCATTGCTGGTATCAGTATGGATGGCCCCGGGCATCTGCACGACAAATTAAGGAGAACCCCCGGAAACAAACCAACACACAGCAGTGTGCTCAGGGGGTGGGAGATACTTAAGCGGTATGACGTAACAACCGAGATCCTGTGCGTTGTCAGTTCATACAATGTAAGACACCCGCTTGTCGTTTATAATTTCTTTAAAGAGCTGGGTGCAGGGTATATGACATTCCTTCCTCTTGTGGTGAGGCAGCCAGGTTCATCAACGGATGTTACTGAAGAATCGGTTACTGCTGAGGATTTCGGAGAGTTCCTGGTCAGAATCTTTGATAAATGGGTTGAGAATGACATTGGCAACATAAAGGTACAGATATTCGAAGAGGCTGCACGAACTGCATTTAACCAGGAACATACGCTCTGCATATTCAAAGTCGATTGCGGGGGTGTTCCCGTGCTTGAACACAACGGTGATTTCTATTCATGCGACCATTATGTTGACCAGGAACATCTTATCGGGAACATAGCTGATGGCACCCTTGCCGCTTTCCTTGACAGCAGGGAGCAAAAGGCATTCGGCAGGATTAAGTCCCGAACCCTTCCCCGATACTGTTTTGAATGTGAAGTACGGAGCATGTGCAACGGAGAGTGCCCCAAAAACAGATTCATCTATACCCCGGATGGCGAACCCGGTTTAAACTATCTGTGTGCCGGGTATAAGAAATTCTTCAATCACTGCCGTCCTTTTGTTGAGGCAGTAGCCGCATTATGGGAATCCCCGGGGCAATAGAACCATATCCCGGAAACGATTTCATCCGTATTCCTGACGGCCTGCTCCTTACTTCAGTTTTTCCTTGAAGAATGCCACAGTTCTGCTCCAGGCCAGTTTCGCCGCCTCTTCATTGTACCTCCCCGGGTTTGTGTCATTATTAAAGGCATGCCCTGTTCCGGGGTAAGTAAAGAACTGGTATTCTTTTCCGTATTTCTTCAAAGCTGTCCCAAAAGCCTCTATACCGGCATTTATTCCGGCGTCATTTTCAGCGTAATGGGCCATTATGGGAGCATTTATTTTCGCAACATCCTCCTCTGAAGGTTGCCGGCCATAATAGGGGACCGCGGCATCAAGGTCGGGGGCATTCACGGCCACCTGGTTGGTCATGGCGCCTCCCCAGCAGAACCCAGTGCAACCCACCTTGCCGTTTGAGTTGGGATGGGTCTTGAGGTATTTAACCGCGGCCACAAAATTCTTAGTTGTCTCTTCGCTGTTGAGCTTTTTGAAAAGTTCACCGACATTGGTTACATCATCCGGTGTGCCGCCAACGGGTGAGAGCGCATCAGGCGCCATTGCCAGAAACCCTTCCTTTGCCATTCTTCGTGTAACATCCTGTATATGAGGTATCAGACCCCTGTTTTCATGGATTACGATCACCGCGGCAAATTTTGTCCCGCTCTTTGGCCGGGCCATATAGGCTCTCATATCTCCTGTCACTCCCGGGTAATTAACGAATTCAGTAATCAGTTCAGGATCGGTCTGGGTTACTGTCGCTGCTTTAAGTTCATTTTCCTCAAGTGCGGGCAGCAGAGCCATTGCGGCAGCAGTACTGCCTGTCAACAGAGCCAGTCTCTTCAGGAAGGAACGCCGGCTGGTTTTACCATGCCTGTAGTCGTTATACAGTACAGTAGCTTTTTTCTCCATATCGTCAGTTTATTGGTTAAACAATAAAAACGTAAGATACGAAAAAACTGTAAAACTAAAAATTGCTAAATTGCATCTTAAAACCTCACTTAACTGTATAAGTCATGAAGCAGGATATTGAAATCGCACAGGAAGCCAGGATCAGACCTGTGGTGGAGATTGCCGAAATGCTTGGGATTTCTGAAGATGATCTTGAACTATATGGTAAATACAAGGCAAAGATTCAGCTGAGTCTTATAGATGATGATCGTATCAAAAAAGCCGGACTGATACTGGTAACTGCCATTACTCCCACACCTGCCGGTGAAGGAAAAACCACCACATCGATCGGTCTAGCGCAGGCGCTGAACAGGATCGGGAAGAAGACAACGGTGGTGCTTCGTGAGCCGTCACTGGGGCCTGTATTTGGCATAAAGGGAGGTGCCGCGGGTGGAGGATATTCCCAGGTGATCCCCATGGAAGATATTAACCTTCATTTTACAGGTGATTTGTCAGCTGTCGAGAAAGCCCATAATCTTCTGGCAGCACTGATTGATAACAATATCCAGCTGAAGACCGGAAATCTCGACATTGATCCCAGAACGATCGAGTGGAAAAGGGTGATGGATATGAACGAAAGATCGCTCCGGGATATAGTGATTGGCCTTGGGGGAACGACTGAGGGCGTCCCGAGGCAGTCGGGCTTCAATATCACTGCAGCATCCGAAGTCATGGCCACCCTGTGTTCGGCAAAAGATCTGATGGATCTGAAAGAGAGGCTTGGGAACATTTTTATCGGATATACGTTTGATGGCAAACCTGTTTTTGCCCGTGATCTTAAGGCCCAGGGAGCAATGGCGGCACTTCTGAAGGATGCCATAAAACCGAACCTTGTTCAGACGCTTGAAGGAACCCCGGCAATAATCCATGGAGGCCCCTTTGCAAACATAGCACAGGGAACCAATACGCTGATAGCAACAAGAACGGGCCTCTCCCTTAGTGAATATGTCGTCACTGAAGCCGGATTTGCAAGTGATCTCGGTGCTGAAAAATTCTTCGATATAAAATCACAGTTTGGTAACCTCAAGACCAATGCAGTCGTTATTGTTGCAACGGTCAGGGCACTGAAATACCATGGCGGGGCCAGGCTTTCCGCTCTCCGGAATGAAGATACGGAAGCCCTTCAGAAAGGTTTTGACAACCTCGATAAGCACATTGAGAACATGAAATACTTCGGATTCAGACCGGTTGTTGCAGTTAACAGGTTCGATTCGGACACTGAGGCGGAACTGGCACTTCTTGTCAATCATTGTGAATCACAGAAAATAAAAGTATCCATAAATGAATCATGGGCGAAAGGTGGAGAAGGAGCCGTTGATCTGGCATATAAAGTGCTGGATTCTGTGAAGAACTGTCCTGATTGCTTCAAACCGCTATATGATCTTTCATGGCCTTTTGAGAAGAAAATTGAGACGATCTGCAAAAAAATGTACGGAGCCGACCACGTCGAATATACAATAAAAGCAAAGAATCAGCTGGACAAGATCGACATGCTTGGCTTTGGCAACCTTGCCGTCTGTATCGCAAAAACACAAAAATCACTTTCTGACGATCCGCTGAAGAGGGGTCGTCCACAGGGATTCACTGTTAAGATCAGGGAGGTGGAGCTCTCCTCAGGAGCGGGATTCATTGTACCTATTGCAGGTACAATAATGAGAATGCCGGGATTGCCTCCAACACCCTCCGCAGAAAGGATCGATATTGATGCCAACGGAAGGATTTCAGGATTATTCTGAGTATATTAATCAAAGCCGGGAAATATTCTTCAAGAAATTCACTGAATGAATTAATTTGGCAAATTAGCTGTTTTACTTATCTTTATTTTTTATATCAAACACTTCCAAAATGAAAAAGGCTTCTTTATTTATCCTTATTATCGTGATGGTTTTCACGGCCTGCAAAAGGTACAGCAAATATGAAGATGTGCCGTTTACTGAAAATGAACCACGTGACTGGGAAAACCCGGAGATGTTCAATCAGAACCGCGAAGCTCCTCATGCCACGATGACAAGTTTTGACAGTGAAACCGCGGCACTTGAGGGGGCAAGGGCAACCTCGCCGAATATACTTTCCCTTGATGGTATCTGGAAGTTTCACTGGGTAAAAACACCCGCCGAAAGGCCATACTGGTTCTTTAAGAATGATTATGACATACGCGACTGGGATGACATTGAGGTTCCCTCCAACTGGCAGATGAAAGGGTATGACGTTCCAATTTACGTCAATATAGGTTACGGTTTTAAGGCCGATCCTCCAAACATTCCACACGACTGGAATCCGGTTGGCTCTTACAAGAGGACCTTCACGGTGCCTAAAGAGTGGAAGAACAAAGAGATATTCCTTCATTTTGGTGCTGTAAGCTCAGCCTTTTACATTTGGGTAAACGAAGAACTTGTTGGTTATTACCAGGACAGCAAGATGCCTGCGGAATTCAATATAACAAAATATCTGAAAAGAGGTAAAAACAACCTGGCTGTTGAGGTTTACAGATGGTGCGACGGGAGCTATCTCGAGGACCAGGATTTCTGGAGACTTAGCGGGATACAGAGAAGTGTATATCTCCATGCCCGCCCGAAGACATATATCCGTGATTTTTTTGCTGTGGGTGACCTTCAGAACGAGTACCGGAACGGATATTTTACTCTCGATATTGAGCTGAAGAGTAACGGGGACAGGGAAGATGACTTTGTTGTCGAAGCTTCCCTGTTTGACGCCGATACTAAAATATGGTCTGAATCAAAGGATTTAAGCCTCAATGATAATAAGGGTGTTGTGAGTTTTACTAAGAGTATTCCCGATGTTAAAAAGTGGACGGCTGAAACGCCCCACCTATACTCCCTTGTTTTAAATCTTAAAGATAACTATGGAAATCACCTTGAGAGTGTAAGCTGCAAAACAGGTTTCAGGAAAGTGGAAATTGTTAATTCCCAGTTACTCGTAAATGGTGTGGACCTTTATCTCAAAGGGGTTAACCTCCATGAGCATCATGACATCACAGGACATGTTCTGGACGAAGCTACTCTTCTCAAGGATATCCGGGTGATGAAGAGCAACAATATAAATGCAGTAAGGACATCCCATTATCCCCATCAGGAACTGTGGTACGAATTGTGTGACAAATATGGTCTTTACCTGGTTGATGAAGCCAATATTGAATCGCACGGTCTGGGATACAATAAAGATGTTACCCCCGCGGATAAGCCGGAATGGGCCGAAGCTCATCTCGACAGGATGAGAAGTATGGTTGAGCGCGACAAGAACCATCCTTCCGTAATAATCTGGTCGATGGGCAATGAAGCCGGCGACGGACATAATTTCCTGAATGGATACAAGTGGATCAAAGGGCGTGATGCAACCCGTCCTGTCCAGTATGAAAGGGCGGAAAAGAGCACCAATACAATGGAGCGCCATACGGATATATGGTGTCCGATGTATGCCCGTATCGAGCAGATTGAAGCTTATGCCAGGGATGAGGGTAATGACAGGCCTCTGATCCTCTGTGAATATGCCCATGCTATGGGGAACTCTGTAGGCAACCTTCAGGATTACTGGGATGTGATAGAGAAATATCCCAAACTTCAGGGCGGGTTTATCTGGGACTGGGTTGATCAGGGTCTGTTAAAAACCAATGAAGAGGGTGAAAAATTCTGGACATACGGAGGTGACTGGGGCGATGAGGGGGTTCCCAGCGATGGCATCTTCTGCATTAACGGCCTGGTATGGCCCGACAGGGAAGGCCATCCGAGCCTTCACGAAGTCAAAAAGGTGTACCAGTATGTAGGCTTTGAACCTGTCGATCTCGCCAACGGACTGGTAAAAATCAGAAACAAATATGATTTCACGGATCTCTCGGCATTCAGCTTCGACTATGAGGTAGTAGCTGATGGTCTCCCTGTACAGTCAGGAAAACTCTCCTTTCCTGATTTTAAACCCAAGGAAGAGAAACTGGTGAGCATACCAATTGCCAGAATTGATCCGGCTCCGGGTACAGAATATTTTCTCAATATAAGGGTGTCGCGAAGCGATGACTGGAACTATGTGCCTGAAGATCATGTTTATGCGACTGCCCAGTTCAGAATGCCCACAGAAGGAAAGCCTGTAAGGGCCACCCGTGATGAGATCGCAGTCCTGCAGACAAACAGTGTCGGGAACAAGCTTGAAGTAAGCGGTCAGGATATGAAAATAGTTTTTGACCTTGAAAAGGGAAAAATGGAATCATTTGTGCATCGTAACAAGGAACTGATCCATAAGGCTCCCGAGCCTGATTTCTGGAGACCTCCCACTGATAATGATTATGGGTACGGAATGGATAGAAGATTTGGAGTCTGGAAAAAAGCCGGAGAAAGGACAATCGTTAAAAAAGTGAACATTACCAGGCCTCAGATGGATAAAGTGGTGGTTACAATGGAGTTTGACATACCGGATACCGATGGCAACAAGATTGCCGG
>Ga0334882_1003823_pt1 | contig 13399 bp, 8 predicted proteins | sample GraSluR1_MG_5_FD_207226 | JGI IMG/M metagenome (GOLD analysis project Ga0334882, IMG submission 207226) | Sludge microbial communities from methane-producing bioreactor in Wageningen University, Netherlands - Granular Sludge_15_04-R1 | ecosystem: Engineered > Bioreactor > Anaerobic > Unclassified... | reverse complement strand
CCCGCAGCCGCATAGGTATGACTCGGCGTCTTGCCCGTCCCCGAGTTCCCGTCACCGAAATCCCACGCGTACGACGCCACCGTGCCATCGGAGTCCGCGGACGCCGACGCATCGAAGTCCACCGCGAGCTTGGTCACGGTGGCCGTGAAGGACGCCGACGGGCTGGCATTGGCGACGGTGGTCACGGTCTTGGTGACCGAGCCGGTCGCGCCGTTGTCGTCGGTCACCGTGAGCGTGACGCTCTGGTCGCCGATCGTTGCGAAGTGGTGACTGGGCGTCGCCAGGGTGCTGGTGCCGCCGTCACCGAAGTCCCACAGGTAGGACACCACCGTGCCATCAGGATCCGAGGACGCCGACCCGTCGAAGGTCACGTCCTGCTTGTCGACGGCGAAGCTGAAGTCCGCGATCGGCACCTGGTTGGCGAGTGTGGTGACCGGGTTCGTCACGGTGGTCTGGCCGCCGTTGTCGTCAGTCACCGTCAGCGAGACCTGGAAGGTACCCACGCTGGCGTAGGTGTGACCCGGGTTGGCGAGGGTGCTCGTGCCGCCGTCGCCAAAGTCCCACAGGTAGGACGCCACCGTGCCGTCGGGATCGCTCGCCGAACTGGTGAAGCTCACCGACTGCTTCGACACCACGGAGGTGAACGACGCAGTGGGCAGCTGGTTGGCGACCGCAGTCACGTCCTGGGTGGCCGTGTCCGTGCCGCCCTCGTTGTCGGTCACGGTGAGGGTGACCGAATAGGTTCCCGCCGCAGCGTAGCTGTGCGTGGGCTCGGCGAGAGTGCTGGAACCGCCGTCACCGAAGTCCCACAGGTAGGACGCCACCGTGCCGTCGGAGTCCGAGGAGCCCGACCCGTTGAAGTTCACCGCCAGCTTGTTCACCGAGTAGGTGAAGCTCGCGGTCGGGTTCACGTTCGGGAGGTCTCCGCCGCCCTTGGCCAGGTGGTCGAGGATCTCGCTCTGGGGCAGGGTCCGGGAGTACACCGCGACCTCGTCGAGGCTGCCGGCGAAGTAGTTGGAGGTGGCACCGCCCCAGGTGTTGTCGCCACCGAGCCGCCAGTAGCCGGTGTAGTTCTGGGCGGCGGTCTGCGGGTTCGTGCCCACCAGGACGCCGTCCACCCACAGCTGCATTCCGGCGGTCGTGTCCTGCTGGGCGACCAGGTAGTGCCAGGTGCCGTCGTTGTAGGACTTGGCGGAGTCGATGACGTTCTGCACCCCGGTGTACACGCCGTAGCGCAGCCGGCCGTCATTGAGCATGTAGACGTGCCGGTCGTAGCTGCTCGACGATCCGGTGCGCGAGCTGCCGAACCCGATCAGCTTGCCGCCGCTTGTGGTGGTCGTCTTGAACCACAGCTCCTCGGAGTAGACCGTCGGGTTGGTGAACGAGGCGACGGTCGCCGCGGTGCCTGACGTGGTGCCGTTGAAGGTGGCGGAGGTGTCTCCGCTCACGTTCACGGCGCTGGCCCCGCCCAGGGTGACCCCGGTGTTGTAGGTGCCGACGAACTGGTTGGGCGTCGTGTCGTTGACGGTCGTGCCGCTGGTCTCCGCGAGCCTCCAGTAGAAATCGGGACCTCCGGCGTACACCGCGGCGCCGTAGGTGTCCGGCGGGGGGGTCATGCCCGGGAGCGTGCGCCCGCTGTCGACGTAGTGCTGGCGGACCTGGGCCGCGGACAGCACGGTCGGGTAGATCGCGACATCATCGATCCGGCCGCTCAGGTAGGCGCTGGTGGGACGGCTGGTCCAGCTGTTCAGGTTGTCGCCGCCGACGCGCCAGTAGCCGACGTAGGACTGGCCCGCGGTCGTGTCGGTGCGCGAGCCGACCTTCTGGCCGTCCACATAGAGCGTCATCCCCGCCGGGCCGAGCGTGGCCACGACGTGGTGCCACTGGCCGTCGTTGTACGTCTTCGACGAGGTGACCGTACGCACTCCACCCGCGTACACGCCGTAGATCAGGGTGCCGGAGTTGGTCATGTAGACGTGCCGGTCGTAGCTGCTGCTGTTGCCGGTGTTGGCGTTGCCGAAGCCGATGATCTTCCCGCCCCGGTTGGTCGTGGTATTGAACCACGCCTCGGTCGAGTAGGTGTCGGGGCCGGTCTGCGACACGTTGCTGACCGCGAAGCCGCTGGTCGTGCCGTCGAAGTTCGACGCCGGGTTGTCGTCACCGATGATCGCGCCTGCCTGCCCACCGGCGACGCCGGTGCTGGCGGTGGCGTTGGTGAAGCCCGCCCAGTCGTTCACCGTCGTCGAGGGGTCCTCCCCCAGGCGCCAGTAGGTGGAAGCGCCATCGGAGATGACGTCCTGGGCATAGGTCGACAGCGGCCCTGCGGTGCTCACCGTCACATAGACGGTGTCCGATCTCGCCTGGTTACCCCAGGGGTCGGTGGCGAACACGCGATAGCGGTACGTCTGCCCGGGAACCAGTCCGGTGTCCACGTAGCCCATGGCTGGTCGGGTCCACTCCGAGGATGCCTGGGTGACGGTGTAGACCGGGCTCGCGGTCACGCCGTCCCGGATCACCGTGTAGGTGAGGTTCTCGTTGTCACGATCCCAGTTGGCGGTCCAGCCGATCCGCACCTCGCCACTGACGAACGAAGTCAGGGTGGGGTTGAACTTGGCGCCGGTCACCTCCGGCCCGATCTGGTTCGGGGCGATGGTACGGACCGCGTAGCGCACCAGACCCTGCTGGGTCGTGCCGCTGCCCGCGGCACGCGGGAACTCGCCGCCGATCACTACGTAGTTGCTGTTGCCGCTCACGGTCCAGCCCGCCTGGCCCTGTCCGGTGTAGGTCCCGCTGGTCAGGTTCGGCAGCCACTTCTGCAGGTACGGGGCGGGAGTGCCCAGCCAGTTGAAGTAGCCGTACGGATCCGCCTTCAGGGTGCCGGTCACGGCCTTGGTGAACGCGTTGGCCCAGTGGAAGGTCCACTGCGGCGAGGTCTGCGGGAATCCGTCCTGAAGGTTGCCGCAGTAGTGCGCGTGGCTCACTGTGTAGATCACGTCACCCATCGGGTAGCTGCCGTAGGTGTCACCGTGGCAGTCCTCCACCCAGACGACCGCGCCCGAGCCCCAGTCGATCCGGGTCGTGCCCTCAAGGTTGCCCCCGGAGCCGTACACGTAGCCGGTCGCGTAGAGGCTGTCGCTGTCGGAGGAGAAGGAGAGGATGGCCGCGTTCGCGCCACCGTTGCGGACGAGGCTGTTGGCCGGCATCGCCAGCGAGGCGCCGGTCGAGGGATCGATGAAGGCCAGGCCGTAACCGGGGTTGCTCGAGCCGTTCACCGAGGTGAAAGCGCCGCCCATGGCGAGCTTGGACCCGTCCGGCGAGAGCGCCAGCGCGTTGACGTTGCCGCCGGCCAGGGCGGGGGCCCAGCTCAGCAGCGAGCCGTCGGACGCCTGCACCGCGGCGACCTTGGTCCTGGCAACGCCCCCGACGGTGCTGAACACACCACCGAAGTACACGGTGGAGGACGTCGCGACGATCGCCTTCACCGACGCGTCGGGCTTCGGCTGGAACGACCCCACCAGGTTGCCCGTGGTCGGGTCGAGCGCGGCAATCCGGTTCCGGATCGCGCCGTTCACCTGGGTGAAGCTGCCCCCGATGTAGATCGTCGAGTTGTCCGGCGACGCCGTGATGGTCAGCACGTCACCGTTGGTGGTCGGTGCCCATGTGGTGCTGAGCACGCCGGTGGTGAGGTTGTACGCGAGCAGGTTCGACCGCGACACCGTGTTGGTCCCCGCAGCCGCGCCGGCCGGCCGGGCAGTGGTGAAGCTGCCTCCGACGTACACGGTGTTGCCGATCACCAGCTGCGTCCAGGCGACGCCGTCGATCTGGGTCGTGGGCAACGGGTCGGCCGACACCGTTACCGGTGTCGTCGGATCCGATTCATTGAGCGGTTTGGTGTCCGCCCGGGCGATCGTCGGGAACTGCGCGAAGGTCGCGATCAGAGCTCCCGCCGCGATCGCAGCTACGGCTCTACCCAACCTCGAAAACCTGAGTGCCATTGTCATCCCCCCGAATGAACCCTCGCCCCCCGGCGAGTGGTAATGGCCCCGGCGTGCCCGGGACTGCGACAAATGGGAGGAATCGATGCGTCATGAACGCAGTCCGGCTCTCGCCGCCTGCAGTCGACCCCCCCGGTTGACGCAAACCGACACTGCCTATCCCCTCGGCAGCCGTCAGCTTTTCAAGGATATCTCCCCGGCCCAGCGCAGTCCAGACGTCGTCTCGTCTGGTGTCAGTCGCCGCGTTGCCGGATCACCCGCGCGGGGGCGCCCACCGCAATGGAGAGTTCCGGGACGAGACCCCGAACAACGCTGTTGGCGCCGATCACCGCACCATCGCGGACATCACTGCCCCTGAGTACCGCACAGCCGCGCCCGATCCACACGTCGACGCCGATCCGAGTCGGATCTGACACCGTCTGCTGGCGCATCGGCCTGCTGGTCGACAGGCCGTGGTCGGAGTCGCGAATCGAGCTGAACTCGGCAACCTGGCTGTCTGCGCCGATCTCGATGGACTCCGACGCAGCCAAGACGCAGTAGTGCATGATCTTGACTCGGTCACCGAGATGGAGTCGGCCTCCCGGCGGTACGTCAATGATGGCGCCCACGCCCAGGTAGACATCATCGCCCAGGCGCAGCCCGGGGTGGGCCTGCCAACGCAGCACGACGCCACGATCAACCTGCAGCGCCCTTCCGACCACGCCGCCGGCCAGCCGGATCCGACTCCCCAGGATGAGCCCGCGCAGGCGCCACACCGTTCTCCGCATTCTCACGAACGAGCCCTGCATTCGTCCCCCGTCCAGTTCTGCTGCCGCGGCAGACGTAGTATGCCCCCGCATCATAGGACCGCGAGAGGTGGGCAATGAGCCTGGCAGACGGGAGCGAGCTCTCAGAGGACGATTCGAGCCCTGAGCCCTCACCCACACCCGGTCGGCGCGACGCGATCACCTCCGTTCGCTGGAGCATCGCCGCCGTTCTCGGACGGCAACTGCCCCAGATGGTGGCCGCCTTGGTGCTGGCCCGCGTGCTGGGTCCGGACACCTACGGGGTGATCAGCGCGGCGACCGTCTACGTCACCTTCACCACCCTCCTGCTGGATCAGGGTCTCGCGGTCGCGCTCGTCCAGCGGCCCACCGTGGTCCCCGGCCTGAGCGGTGCGGTCGCCTCAGTAAACCTGCTCAGCGCCGCGCTCCTCGGCGTGATCACGATCGCCGGCTCCGGCCCGGTCGCCGACTTCTTCTCCGCGCCGGCGCTGGCGCCCCTGCTCGTCGTGCTCGGCGCCGGGTTGCTACTCAAGGGGCTCGCGATCACCCCCCGGGCACTGCTGCAGCGGGCACTGCGCTTCCGGAGCATCGGCTACGGCGACGCGATCGGCGGCGTGCTCGGCGCCGGGGCGGGCATCACCGCGGCCCTGCTCGGCGCAGGAATCTGGTCGATGGCATGGATGGTGCTGGTCACCGACTCCCTGGTGGCGATTGTGCTGACCGTCGCGGCGAAGCCCGGCTGGCCCAACCTCAGGTTCCGGCTGCTCGTCGAGATCCTCCCGTTCAGCCTGAGGATCTTCGGCAGCAACGCGCTGGCGTTCCTGTCCCGGAACCTCGACAACGTGCTGGTGGGTCGGTTCCTCGGCGTCTCCGCGCTGTCCCTGTACTCGATGTCGTACCGCGTCCTGGTCATCCCGGTGCAGTTCATCGGCCAGACCGTGAACCGCGTGATATTCCCGTTGTTCGCTCGAGTCAATCACCAGAAGGACAAGCTGGCGGCCGGACTGCTGATGGCCACGGAGATGCTCGCGTTCGTTGCCATCCCGCCGATGCTTGGCGTCGCGGTGGCCGCGCCGGAACTGATCGAAGTCGTACTGGGGCACAGTTGGCTCCCCGCCGCCCCCGTGCTCACCGTTCTGTCGGTCGCGGGCGCCCGCGAGACCGTCTTCAACGTGACCAGCCCGTTGATGCGTTCCGTCGGCGCGGGAAGGCTGATCCTGCGCTACGAGGTCCTCGCCGCGGGCGTCCAGCTCGGCGGCATCGTCATCGGTCTGCAGTTCGGGGTGTTCGGCGTGGCAGTGGGGCTGATGACCGCGGGGTTCGTGCTCAGCCCGGTGCTGCTCGCCATCCAGCGACGCTTCACCGGCCTCCCGATTCGGTCCCAGCTCGGCCGGATCCTGCCGCCCACCCACGCGGGCGCCTGGGGGGTGGGCGCCTACCTGTTGATCCGCTGGTGGCTGAAAGCACCCGTGCCGGTCCTGGCCGCGGGGACGGTGGCCTACCTGGTCGCCTGCGCCACCGTGCTGTTCCTCGCGCACTCCCGCGCGACCCGGCGGGCCATCGATGCCGCGCGGAACCTGCTGGGACCGGACCGGAGGGCCACGACCCAGGAGAGTTGATCCCCGCACGCGGGGACCGGAAGAATGACGAGCCATGGAGCCAGCGACTGCCATCCGGGGTGCACTACGAGGCGGCTACCGCGCGGCGCGCAAGCGCGCCAAGCGCCTCGCGAGCCACCTGTGGTTCGCGTGGTACCGGGCCCGTAACCGCTTCTCCCGAGCCATGCTGACCGGAACTGCTCCCACCGTGGTTTCGCTGACCACCTTCGGCACGCGCGCCGACGTGGTGTACGTGGCGATCGAGTCGATCGGGGCGGGCCGGGTCCGGCCGCGTCGGCTCGTCCTCTGGCTGGACGATCCGAGGATCATCGACAACCTGCCCGCCACGCTGCGCCGACTGCAACGCCGCGGCCTGGAGATCCACCTCACCGACAACCTCGGACCGCACACCAAGTACTACCCGAGCCTGACCCTGGAGGGGATCGACGGCCTGCCCCTGGTGACCGCTGACGACGACATCCTCTATCCGCACGGCTGGCTGGCCGACCTGCTCGCCGCCTCGAGGGCGCATCCCGCCGAGGTCTGCTGCCACAGAGCCTTCGTCGTGGCAACCCGGGGCACCGGCCTGGCGCCCTACTCGACCTGGCCGAACTGCCGTACCACGCAGGCCGGACCGATGAACTTTGCCACCGGGGTGTCCGGGGTGCTCTACCCACCCGCCATGCTGGCTGCCCTGAGAGGCCGGGGCACAGCGTTCATGGCCACGACACCCAAGGCGGACGACGTGTGGCTGCACTGGGTCGCACTCAGAGAGGGCATCCCGGTCCGCCAGGTCCGCCCGAAGCCCCGCCACTTCCCGTTCATCCCCGGCACCCAGGAGGTCGGGCTGGTCAACCAGAACGTCGGCGAGGGCGCGAACGACCGCTGGATCGCCGCGACCTACGACGAGACCGATGTGGCGAGGCTGGTGGCCGCCGGGGCCCCGGAGCGCTGAGCCAGCTCCTTGCGTCGGGTCGAGTAGCCGGCCATGACCAGCCCGAGGATGATCCAGTTGAGGGTTCCGGTGAGGTTCGCGAAGGCGAGCGCGCTGGAGCCGTTCTGCAGCACCAGGAGGATGACGCCGGAGAGGAAGACCCCGCCGAGCCACCCGCTCAGCCCGTAGCGGAGCAGGATCAGGGCCTGGGCCCCGAAATAGAGCGCGGCGAGGATCACTCCCACGTCGATGGCGTACATCAGCACGGAGCTCTCGATGCTGGTCTGGAGACCCGCGTCCCTCGCGACCTGGTAGCTCGCAGTCAGGCCGTGGCCGCTGAGGAACACGTCGGACCACTCGCCGAGGAAGAACCGGGCGGCGCGCTCGCGGGCCTGGCTGGAGCCGGTGTCGTTCTGGAGGCGCGAGAGCAGGCCACCGGCGAGCCCGGAGCTCTCCAGCCAGATCACCGCCGCGACCAGGCCGCCAGCGGTGAGCAGCCGCGTCCACACCGAGACACGGGTCCGGAACACCGCCAGCACCAGGACCGCCAGCATCACCATCCCGCCGAGCCGGCTCTGCGTGACCAGGGTCGAGGCGCTGAACAGGACCAGCAGCGAGAACCTGGCTGCGTTCGAACGCAGTCCGAGCGTGAGCGCCGCCGCAGCGCAGAGCAGCAGGGAGAGGACCAGCGGGCTGTCCGTCGTCCCCATCCAGCGGTCGAAGCGGGCCGGGTTGAACCAGGTGTTGGTCGCGAAGTCGTCGGCGAAGAAGATGATTGAGCCGAGCGCGGTCTGCACCAGCGAGAGCACGGCCTGGGCGGCCGCGGCCACGAGCACCACGTTGCGCAACAGCAACTGACCCGCGCGATCGGCGTGGGTGACGACGAGCAACGCCAGCAGCAGGGGGGCGACGATCTGGTCGGCGAGCAGCCGGGTGCCGCCGGTGTCGGAGAGCACGCTGGTGACACCCGCGCCGAACACGAACAGGGCCGCAACCAGCCCGACGTAGGGGTGCCGGGAGACGGTGCGCAGCAGCGGCAGCGGGTTCCACAGGATCTGCACGACGAATGCGACGATGGCCAGCCAGGTGGCCGGGTGGAAGCCGATCGGCGAGCGTGCACCGATGCCGTTGAGACGGTAGCCGGCGACGGCGGGTAGCGCCGTCCAGAGCAGCAACACGAGCGCGACCAGCCAGACCGGGCGCCGCCTCAGCACCCAGGCCAGGACCAGGCAGGCCGCCACCCAGAGTGCCAGCGTCACCATGACTCAGCCCTCCGGGTCGACGTCCCGTTGCCCGTAGTACGACGAGGAGGCGTGGCCCTCGTGCTGGGGCGCGCGCGTGATCACGGTGCCGAGGACGCGGACGCCCACCGAGCTCAGCGACTGCACCGACCCGAGCACCTGCTCCTGCTTGGTGGTCCCGTAGCGCACGACCAGCAGGACGCCGTCGGCGACCACGGCGGTCACGACGCCGTCCGTGACCGGCAGGAGCGGTGGCGTGTCGATGATCACCATCTCGAACTCCTTGCGGACCTCCTCCATGAACAGGCTCATCGCCTCCGAGCTGAGCAGCTCGCTCGGGTTCGGCGGAATCGGGCCGCTGGCCAGCACGGTGAGGTGGTCCGGTCCCCAGTCCTGCACGACCTCCGACCAGGTGGCGTCGCCCAGCAGCACGGTGGTCAGGCCGGCGGAGCTCTCCAGGTCGAGGTGGTGTTCCAGCTTCGGCCTGCGGAGGTCGGCGTCCACCAGCAGCGTCTTCACCGAGGCCTTGCTGAAGGTCTGAGCGAGGTTGATCGCGGTCGTCGTCTTGCCCTCGCCCTCGACCGATGAGGTGACCACCAGCACCTGAACCGGGTTGGTCGCGTTCACGAACCGTAGGCTGGTCCGCAGCTGGCGGTACCCCTCCGCGCGTCTGGTCTTGTTGTCCTGGGCGCTGAGGACGGGGTCGTTGCGCGCTGCGGGATCGGCGCTGAGCACGGCCAGGGTCGGCGCTCCGACGATGGCGGCGAGCCGGTCCCGGTTCCGGAACGAGGTGTCGAACTGCTGGATGGCGAGCGCGAGCGCGATCCCCAGGGCGAGGCCGAGGGCGCCGCCGAGAGCGAGGTTGAGCGTCCTGCGCGGGCTCACCGGCTCCGGGTTCAGGGTGGGGCCGGAGATCACCCGCAACTCGACCTGGGACTTGTTCTCCCGGTTGTCGACCTCGCCGATCACGGTATCGAGATTGCGCGCGACGGACGCGGCCACGCGCTCCGCTCGATCCGGATCGACGTCGGTCACGGTCACGTCCATGAGGACGGTGTCGGGGTCGACGGTCGCACTGATCATCGCGGTGATGTCCTCCGGCGCCAGGGTGATCCCGGTGTCGGCGATGATCGTCTTGGCGAACAGTTCCGAGCTGATCACGCCGACGTAGGAGTTGATCCTGCGCTGCGCGAACTCGTCGGCCTGGAGAGCCGTGGTGGCGTTGGTGCCGGAGGTCGACACGAAGAAGGTGAGGTCCGCCTGGTACTCGGGCCGGGTGACCTGGTTGACCACCAGCGCACCGGCGAGCCCGAGCAGGGTGCAGATCAGGAGTACCGGCCATACCCGGAGCAGACCGGAGAGCTGGGCCCGGAATGCCGCCAGGCTGCGGTCGGGGCTGTTGTCGTCGTCGCCCTGAGCCGAGGCGAGCTGATCCTTGGTCATGCGGCACCCTCGAAAATCGCGACGGAAGCGTCAGGCGATCCACGGAACTCGACCTGGATGGTGCCGCGCCCGGCCTTGGGGACGTTGAACACGAAGCTACCGGTCGCGCTGGCGCCCGGGCTCACCGAAGCGGGGAAGCTGCGAACGCCGGGGCCGCTGAGCATGCTGGCCGGCGTCCGGGCCTTTCCGTAGTAGAGGTTGACGATCGCCGCCGAAAGGTCGAACGGCGCCTCGGCGGAGTTCGTCACCTCGACCGTGACCCGCAGCGCCGGGCCGGCGATCTCTCCAGGCCCGTTGGCCACGCCACTGACCGCCTCGATCTTCGTCACCCGTGCAGAGACCCCGGTCACGATGTCCGCGGGCTGGTCGATGCTCGCGGTGACCGACGGCTTGGGCCTGGCCGTCTCCACGGTCGGCGTTCCGGAGGCCGTGGCGCTGGGCAGCGACGGGGACGGTACGGGCGTGGCACCGGTGGCGGTCGCCTGCGGGGACGACGTCGATCCGGCACCCGGGGAGCCCTGGGGACCGCCGCGGCCGACACTGTTGAGGTAGATGAATCCACCCACCGCCAGCGCGACCACCACCGCGGCGATGATCAGCCAGCGCCAGAGATGATTCGGGCGCGCAGCGTTCGGCACGTCGTCTGACATGAAATCTCCCATCGAGCCCGCCAACCGAATCCCCCCGACTCGCTTCGCGGTGCAGAGCCTACAGGAGGCACTAAACCCAGCAGGTCGCAGCCCCTGGAAGCAGCTGCGTGGGTTACCAGATCCTGAGAGAAGCACCAGGAAACTTGCCAGATCCTCGCGGAGTCCTTAGAATATTCTCAGCTGATCGGGGGGTAGCTAACGGGCCGGTGACGGCCTGACCCGAGAATACAGCGAAAGGTCCCCCCCGAGATGACTCATGCAGGTAATCGTCGACGCTCGCCGCGCACGCGGCTGATGGCGTCGCTCACCGCTGCGCTCGCCACGGCTCTCGCTTTCGGTGTCGCACCCCAGCTGGCGCACGCCGCCACGAAGTCGCTCAGCGTCGCCCCGGGAAGCTCGACGAGCGTCAGGGCAACCAAGACGACGCGAACGAGCTCCATCGCGCAGGCCACGTTCTATGCGCCAGCCGCGTCGCCGGCCTACCTCGGCATCCAGCTCCGCAACGACGGCGTCAGGTCCGGCTACCGGGCCAAGGCCAGTGTGAATGACGGCTCGGTTTCGGTGAGCATCTCGCGCGTGGCCGACTCCCGCGAGACAGCCCTGGCGGCCGTCAACACCGGCCTCACGGTGAAGGCCGGAGCGAAGATCTACCTGAAGGCGGCCGCGGTCGGTTCGAATCCGGTGCGCGTCTACGTGAAGGCATGGACGGCCAGCACGAAGATCTCGGGCTGGCAGCTCGGCTACAAGGACTACAGCTCCGAGCGAATCGTCCGGTCAGGCAAGGCCTACCTGTGGGCCTACCTGGGCAGCGATGCCGGGAGCGCCACCTCGGTGAAGTACTCGTCCGTCTACGTCAAGAGCTACAGCGTGGCCAAGGCGAACAAGACGAAGGTTCGGGACTGGTACAGCTCGAATACCAACAATTCGGCCTCGGAGCCGCCCACGCCCACCCCGACGCCCACCCCGACGCCGACGCCGACGCCCACGCCGACGCCCACCCCGACGACGGGTTCCACGGGCTTCCCGACCGCTGCGACCACCGGCGTCGTTGCCGGCAGTTCGCTGACCCGCCACGACGGGGACATCACCGTGACGACCGACGGCACCGTCCTGCAGGACATGGACATCCACGGGTTCGTCACTGTGAAGGCCAAGAACGTCGTGATCCGCAACTGCATCGTGCGCGGCGGCAAGCAGAAGGGCTACCAGGTCGGCCTGATCACGAACTACGGATACGACAACCTGCTGATCGAGAACGTCGACGTGGTCGCCGAGTACCCCTCGGTGTACTTCGACGGGATCAAGGGGTGGGACTACACGGCCCGGCGGGTCCACGTGGTGGGCAACGTCGATTCGGTGAAGGTCCACGGCGACAACGTGACCGTCGAGGATTCCCTGCTGGAGAACACGACCTACTACGCCAGCGACCCCGCCCAGAACGGTGGCGCCACGCATAACGACAACATCCAGATCCTGACCGGCAAGAACATCACCATCACCGGCAACACGATTCGCGGTGCGACCAACTTCGCGATCCTTGGCGGCGCCGAGCAGGGTGCCGTGGCGCTCACCGTGAAGAACAACTACCTCGACGGTGGCTGGTGCACGGTGAAGCTCCAGGTGAAGAACGGCTACGGCGAGACCGCGACGGTGAGCAACAACACCTTCGGTCCGAACCGATCGGTGTCGTCCTGCCCCTTCACCGCCTACCCGGCCGTGAACCTCACCCAGAGCGGGAACCACTTCGAGAACGGTGCGACCATCACCCCGTTGATCACGGTGTCCTGACCCGAACAGCTGGTACTGCCCCGGAATCCCGGTTCCGGGGCAGTAGCATGTCTGTTTCTTGCCGCCGAGATCTTCGGAGGGACCATCCCCGATGCCCACTGAGCCGCCCCCGGAGCCGCACTTCCGCGACTCCCACCGCGCCCTGAGGCTCGCGCAGAAGTCGTCTGTCGCGGCACCGTTGTACTCCAAGCTCGTCAACCGGCCGCTCGGGCGGGTTCTCGCTGCGGGGGCGCACGTGATCGGACTGACCCCGAACGCCGTGACCGGGATCAGTGCGCTGTTCACCTTCGCGGGCATTTTCACCCTTGCCATCGCACCGGCAGGGTGGCTGACCGGAATCGTCGTGGCCATGCTGCTGATCGTCGGCTACGCGCTCGACTCCGCCGACGGGCAGCTCGCCCGGCTCCGCGGTGGCGGCAGCCTGGACGGGGAGTGGCTCGACCACGTCGTCGACTCGGTGAAGATCTCCAGCATCCACATGGCCGTGCTGATCGCGGCGTTCCGCAGCGGGCTCTCCCCCGACTGGTTCTTGTTTGTGCCGATCGCCTTCGCGATCAGCCAGAACGTGAACTTCTTCGGCATGATCATGACCGACCTCGTACTGCGCGAACACCATGCCCGGACCTCTCCGGGCCAGCCGTACCAGGCTGAACGCTTCGGCACCCGCGCGGCGACCCTGGTCACGATCCTGCGGGCCCCGCTCGATTACGGCTTCCTGTGCGTGGCGTTCGTCTTCCTCGGACTTCCCTGGCTGTTCGCGGCGATCTACACGGTGATGGCGCTCAGCATGGTGGTCTACACGCTCCTGGCGGCGCGCCGATGGTTCCGGCTGGTCCGGACCGCGGGCCAAGCGCCGGTCGGCTAGACGGTATGTCTTGACCTCTTGCCGGTGAGGGGTTGTGGGCCGGGGCCTCGCTCGTGCATCTTCCGTGGGTTGCTGGGCAGGTGGGCTGCCCGGCCTTTCCGACATACATGGAGGAGGCCCC
>Ga0334882_1003821_pt1 | contig 13405 bp, 12 predicted proteins | sample GraSluR1_MG_5_FD_207226 | JGI IMG/M metagenome (GOLD analysis project Ga0334882, IMG submission 207226) | Sludge microbial communities from methane-producing bioreactor in Wageningen University, Netherlands - Granular Sludge_15_04-R1 | ecosystem: Engineered > Bioreactor > Anaerobic >... | reverse complement strand
ATGAAGAGTTTGTTACTCTCAATTTTAATTTCTTAAAATCTAAAGAATTGCTGGTTTACTTACTATTCTTATACTCTGTTTAATTTTCAAAGATCAGTCACTGTCATCTGACAGCTTTTATAGTTTATCATTTCTTTTATTACTTGTCAACAACTTTTTTTATTTAAAGTTATTGTTTTTTTACTTTTGTTCAAGCAACATTGACTATCTTATCATCATTATTTAATATTGTCAACAATTTATTTCAATATTAAAATTTAATTTTCATATTGACTATATTATAACTTGAAACGACAAAGACTATTTTACCAAAATTAAAATATTTTATAAATATACTATTATCTTTTAAATATAAATAAATTTAAATAGCTTTAAATTTATTTATTTTACTTAATATTTCATATATTGATACGCTTGGCTAATTGTATATATAACTGAATATAATTTTTATGGTAATAACTTAAATTTATATATTGTATTTTTTGCAAATAAACTTACTAGCTTCTGTATCATATCCATTTTCCATATATTTTTCTAGAGTTTCATGCATTTCTATATAAAATCCTTTTTCATTACTTATCATATTATTTTCATATAATTTCTTCACTGGATCATCTTTAAAAATAATATTCCATTCCCTTTCATTTAAAATGCCTTTGTATATATCTTTTTCTTCTTTTTCAACTCTTTGCATATATTCACCATCATAAAATACTATTATTTCTTCATTTACTATGATAATTTTTTCTACTCTGCAGGATACAGGAGTATTTAAGGTGTTAGATACTATTATAACTAATAATTCCTTAGAGTCTTTTACAAGTTTCACACATTGAATTCTTCCCATTCCAATATCATTTTTTACCCATTTACCTTCATATATAAGTTTTTCAATTTTATACTCTATATCCATACTTGTAGTATTTTTAACTTCATTATTAATGTTCATTCTATCTCTCCTATAAAAAGTATATAAAAGTATTATTTCATTATTTCAAAAATATATTCTTTGAAAAGTATAAAAACCTGTGAATTTATTTTCACAGGTTAGTTCAATTATATAATTTAACCTGACTAACTTGGCGTAAGTCTCCCACGCACTCTGTACAGCGATTCATACCAAATACAAAATAAATTTTGTTTTGTCTGCTTTTCTTCAAGTGGGAGTTCAACGCCAAGTAAGCCATGCATTTGCAGTTCTAAAATTCAGATGGGGTAAAAGAATCCCCACCTGAATTAAGAACTTGCTTCAATAAGTCTATCTCTCTATAAAATGAATTATTTCTTTTTCAACTTTTTCCACATCTGGTACATAAGATTTTAAAATTTTAAGTTTACCTTTAATTTTATAGCTTCCCATATAGGCAGGGATAAGTATACTCTCTCCACAGGTTATTGTCTCCTCTCCCTCATTAAAATATATTTTACCTTCACCTTCAACACAGGTAAAGATATAAAATCTTTTTCTATCACTTTCCTCTTTAAGTTCACATTTAATTTCATAGAGTTCTAAAGAAAACTTATCGCAAAGAGAATAGAAAATTTTATTATAATTCTCATTTTCTACTTTCAATCCTCTGCTTTTTTCTCCTGTGAGAGTAAAATTAATTACATCCATAGCCTTATCAATATGCAATTCTCTTCCTCTATTATAATCATACACCCTGTAAGTAGTATCACTATTTTGCTGAATTTCAGCTATTATTACCCCCTGACCTATGGCATGAACCAGCCCACTTTTAACAAAATAGACCTCCCCTTTTTTTACATTTACTTTATTTAGGTATTTATCAAAATCTCCATTGCTTATGGCACTTTTAAACTGTTCTCGGGTACAATCTTTAGTTCCTACTACTAAATTAGCTCCCTCAAAAGCTTCTACTACATACCAAATTTCTGTTTTGCCAAGTTCACCCTCAACTCTTCTAGCATATTTATCATCCGGATGAACTTGTACAGATAATTTATCTTTGGCATTTATTAATTTAATTAAAAGTGGAAATTTATTTTTATCTATTTTATCTCCTAATATTTTTTCTCCCTCTAACTCTATTAATTTCCCCAAAGTTAAATTTTTATATTTTCCATTGGATACTATACTCATTCCATGCTCATGACAAGCTATATCCCAGCTTTCCCCTATATTGCCCTCTGGCAAATTGTCTCTAAATTTTTTCAGATCCCTTCCACCCCAAATTTTTTCATAGTACAAATTTTCAAATTTTAATGGATACATAGTGACCTCCTAAAATAATCTAATATTAACTTCTGTTGCACAAATAGTAAAAATTCCATAAACTTTTCTAAAATTAATAATATTAATTACATATTACCTCTAAACATGCAAATTTTCAACGTAGTTGTACTAAAGCAATTCTTACATTCTCCCTTTGATCATCTTTAATTTGTAAAGCTAATTGAATTGTGATACTATAAGCAATGATAATTATTAATTGCTGTTTACTAATCAAATTTTATGAAATAATTATAAATAGATTTCTAAGTTTAATATGAAATTTTTTTCAATCTTAAACTTAGAAATCGTTATCCAGAGACGTATCAACTGTTACTTCCCACATTGATATAATATGGGAATTCTATCAATGAAAGTCATTGGACAAATATATTATAGAATTTTATTTTATGGAGGTGTTTAAAATTAAAATTAATTCATTCTTTAGTATTATAATTTCAAAACTAATTATTAAATTATCTAAAAAGTTATTTAAAGGTGGTACAAATTTTCCCGGGAAAATTGCTTTAAAACTAGACAAAGACATTTTAAAAACAATTACAAAAAACTATAACGTAATACTAATAACAGGTACTAACGGAAAAACTACTACAACTAATATGATTTATAATATGATAAGAAAAAGTAATAAAAAAGTAATTACCAATAATACAGGAGCTAATTTAAAATCCGGTATAACCTCTTGTTTTATAGATAATTTTAGTTTTACAAAATTTAAGGAAAACAGCTATGCTGTCATAGAAGTAGATGAAGCCAATGTAAAACTTATAACCGAATACGTTATTCCAGAAATTATAATAGTTACAAATTTATTTAGAGATCAGCTTGATAGATATGGTGAGGTTTATACTACTTTAAATAAAATAATGGATGGAATAAAAAAAGTTCCTGAAGCTGATTTAGTATTAAATGGTGATGAATCATTGCTAGGTGATTTGAATATTCCAAATAAAATAATTTATTATGGATTTAATTCATCTTTAAATAACAATAAAAAAGTAGACATAAATGCTGATGCTAAATTCTGCAAAAAGTGTAAACATGCCTATTCTTATGAATTTATTACATATAACCATCTTGGGAAATTTTATTGTGACAATTGTGGATACAAAAGACCAGAGCTTCAATATCACGTAGATGAAATAAAGGAACTCTCTTCTTCGGGCTCCCTTGTATCTATAAATGATTCAGATTACTATATAAATCAACCAGGTATTTATAATATATATAATGGACTCTGTTCACTTTCTACAGCTAAACTTCTTGAAATTGAAGACTCAGTAATAGCTGATTGTCTTGAAAATATTGAAAGCAGTTTTGGAAGACAGGAATCTATAAATATTAATGGAAAAGAATTAAAAATAATATTAGTAAAGAATCCAGCTGGCTATGACCAGGCATTAAATACAGTCTCTTTAGACAATAGAGCTATAAATATTTGTATGCTTTTAAATGATAATTATGCAGATGGTCGTGATGTATCATGGATTTGGGATGTAAATTTTGAAATTCTAAAAGAACTAAATATTAAAAATACTATAGTGGGCGGAACCAGATTATATGATATAGCAGTCCGTTTAAAGGTTTCAGGTATTGATGATAATAGGTTTATTATAGGCGAAAGTAACGAAAAAATATTAAAAACTATAGAGAAATGTGAAGGCGATATAGTATATGTACTAGCTACTTATACAGCCATGATCGATTTTAGAAAATTCCTCAATAATAAGGGCATAATTAAAAAATTGTGGTAATGAATTTTAGAACTGCAAATGCATGGCTTACTTGGGCGTCGAACTCCCACTTGAATAAGTGTGAGTCTTAAGCCAAGTTAGTCAAGTGAAAATAAATATTATATGGTGGTGAAATTCTATGGAATTAAATATTTGTCATTTGTATCCTGATTTATTAAATGTATATGGCGATATAGGAAATATATTGATCCTAAAATATAGAGCTGAACAAAGAAATATACAGGTAAATGTATTTAATATATCTTTAAAAGATGATTTTAATCCTGAGGATTACGATATAGTTTTCTTTGGAGGCGGTCAGGATTATGAACAATCTATAGTATCCAGTGACTTGATTAATACAAAAAAGGAAGGTATATCTAAATACATAAACAGTGGCAAGGTATTTTTATCTATTTGCGGCGGCTATCAACTACTTGGTAAATATTATACTACTCCAGAAGGTGACAAATTAGATGGCCTTGGCATTCTTGATATATATACAGATGGTGGTAATACTAGGTTTATAGGTAATACAGTAATAAAGAATGAGGATACTGGTGAAATATATGTAGGTTTTGAAAATCATTCCGGAAGAACATATATAAATGATTTAAAACCTCTTGGAAAAGTTATAAAGGGTTATGGTAATAATGGTTCTGATGGATATGAAGGTTGTATATATAAAAACACCTATGGAACATATTTCCACGGTTCTCTCTTATCCAAAAATCCAGAGCTTGCAGATAGATTAATAAAAACTGCCTTAGACCTAAAATATGGAGAAGTTTCCCTTGAACCTATAAATAATAATTTGGAATTGGAAGCAAAAGAATTTATTATAAAAAGAGAGACAGGTAATTCAAATAATTCTTAGTTGACAGTGGAGATTTAAAAAAGCTCAAAAATAAAGTTCAAAGAACAGATTTAGTTATTTGTTCTTTGAACTTTATACTTTGATTCTTATTTCGTCTTCTTTATCTATGAAAACCAATACTCACTTATTCAATTACTATATTATCTCCTCTAGCATCTACCTTTACTGTAGTTCCATCATAAATTTGTCCTGCAATAATTTTTCTTGCTATTTCCGTTTCCAGAGTATTCTCAATATATCTCTTTAAAGGTCTAGCTCCATATACAGGATCATATCCTTCTCTTGCCATAAGTTTTTCTGCTTCATCTGTAATGTGAAGTTTAATATTCTTCTCATTAAGTCTCTTTCTTATGTCCTCGATAAATATATCTATAATTTTTGTTATTTCACTAGTTGTCAAAGGTTTAAACATTATTATATCATCTAATCTGTTGAGGAACTCTGGTTTAAACCTTGCCTTCATCTCATCCATTACATATTTTCTTATATTTTCATCTATACCGCTTTCACTGGTATTTGATAGAAGATGACTGCTGCCTATATTTGATGTCATGATTATAATACAATTTTTAAAATCTACAGTTTTACCCTTATTATCTGTAAGCCTTCCATCATCTAATATCTGTAAAAATATATTGAATACATCATCATGGGCTTTTTCTATCTCATCAAACAAAATAACACTATATGGTTTCCTTCTCACTGCTTCTGTCAGCTGTCCACCTTCTTCATAGCCTACATATCCAGGAGGTGCTCCTATTAATCTTGATACAGAATATTTTTCCATGTACTCTGACATATCTATTCTTATTATATTTTCGTCTGTATCGAATAGAGTTCTTGCAAGAGTCTTTGCCAGCTCTGTTTTACCTACTCCCGTTGGTCCAAGGAATATAAAGGATCCTATAGGTCTCTTTATATCTTTAAGTCCAGCTCTTGCTCTTATTACAGCATTAGACACTGACTTTATTGCTTCATCTTGACCTATTACCCTCTTTCTCAACTCATCTTCCAGCCTTAAAAGTTTCTGCCTCTCTCCTTCTACAAGTCTTGAAACAGGTATTCCCGTCCATTTTGATATAATTTGTGATATTTCTTCTTCTGTAACTTCTTCCTTTAAGAGTGCATTTTCTGTCTTTTCTTTAATCAGCTGTTCCTTTTCATTTATCTCTTTTTCGAGCTGTGGTACCATTCCATATTTTAATTCAGCTGCTCTATTCAAATCATATTCTCTTTCAGCCTTTTCTATTTGACCTCTTACTTCATCAAGCTTGGTTTTTAATTCTTTAACTTCTGTTATCTGACCCTTTTCTTTTTCATACTTTGAGGTCATTTCCTTATCTTTTTCTTTAAGATTGCTTAATTCTTCTTCTAAAGACTTAAGTCTTTCTTCTGTAGCTCTATCCTTCTCCTTTGACAGTGCTTCTTTTTCAATTTCCAATTGGAATATTTTTCTCTTTAACATATCCATTTCTGTGGGCATACTATCTATTTCCGTTCTTATCATAGCCCCTGCTTCATCTATAAGATCAATTGCCTTATCTGGCAAATACCTATCTGTAATATATCTGTCTGAGAGCTTTGCTGCAGCTATAATAGCTGAATCATGTATTCTCACTCCGTGATGTATCTCAAACCTTTCCTTCAATCCTCTAAGGATGGAAATAGAATCTTCCACCGTAGGCTCTTCAACTATAACTGGTTGAAATCTTCTTTCCAAAGCTTTATCTTTTTCTATATATTTTCTATATTCATCAAAAGTAGTAGCACCAATACAATGAAGTTCTCCTCTTGCAAGAAGTGGTTTTATAAGATTTCCAGCATCCATTGCCCCCTCTGTCTTTCCCGCTCCTACTATAGTGTGTATTTCATCTATGAATAATATTATCTTCCCTTCACTATTTTGAACTTCCTTTAATACTGCTTTAAGTCTCTCTTCAAATTCGCCTCTATATTTTGCACCAGCAATAAGAGCACCCATATCCAATGAAAAAATAATCTTATTTTTTAATCCATCTGGTATGTCTCCTCTTACAATTCTCTCTGCTAGTCCTTCTACTATAGCAGTCTTTCCAACCCCGGGTTCTCCAATTAAAACCGGATTATTTTTTGTTCTTCTGGAAAGTATTCTTACGACTCTTCTTATTTCTTCATCTCTGCCTATAACAGGATCTAGTTTATGCTTTTTTGCATCCTCAACTAAATTTCTGCCATATTTTGAAAGAGCATCATAGGTTCCCTCAGGGTCTTCTGTATCAACTCTCTGATTTCCCCTTATTTCAGCTAGAGTTTTTAAAAATTCCTTCTTATCTATATTATTTCTTTTTAATATATTAACTACAATATCGTTTTTATTCAGCTCCATCAATGCAATCATAACATGTTCTGAACTTATATACGAATCCTTAAAATCCTTAGATATCTTTTCAGCTTTTATAAAAATCTCTTCAAATCTTCTACTTGCATAAACAGAAGAACTCTGTGCTGATTCTCCTAAAACTTTAGGCATTCTGTCCAATTCATTTTCTATATCCTTTTTAAGGGTTTCAATATCTACCCCCATTTTACTAAAAATGTTTGGAATAAGGCCATCCTCTTGAGAAACTAAAGCCATAAAAAGGTGGATGGAGTCAATAGTCTGATGATTAAATCTTACAGCTACAAGTTGTGAATCATTTATAGCTTGCTTAACCTTTGTTGTTAACCTTTCTATATTCATAGTTTTCATCTCCTTAGTAAAAATTTAAAATAAATAGATCATCTAAAGATGTCTAAAATTAATATATTCTATATAATATATTATACTACTTTTTATAAAAATTATGGTTATATATTTATAATAAAAGACCACCTTAATTAAAAAGATGGTCTTTATTATAATAATTAAATTTTATAATTATATGTATTAAAATAAACTATATTTTTTTATCCATATTTAAAGCTAAATTAAAGTATTTTAATGATTCAGAAGTATTCTTCATTTCAAAATATAAAACACCCATTTCCATGTACCTATCTTTAATTGTGTTTTTATCTCCTATCTTCATAAGTATGTCCAAAGATAGGTTCATATACATTTCACTCATTTCAATATTGTTTTCTATATGCATTATAAGAGCTTTAAAGTAATAGGATTTTTCAATAAATACATCTTCATGTAAATCTATTGAATAGTTTAATATTTTGTCACATAATTCCTTAGCCTGTGAAATTTTATTTATTTGGATTAAAGTTTTAATCACATCTAGGATAAAATGTACAAAATCCCGATTAACCTCTTCAGGATATAATGATATGGCTTCATTTATATAATCATAGGCATTTTCATCCATATTAGTTTTAAGCATAGCACAACCATAGTTATAAATAAATTTAGCTTTAAGTTCTCTATTATTTTCAACTAGCTTATAAGACTCTTTTTCAAACTCTCTAAATTTTCCATTATTCATCCCAATGGATAGCCTGCCTAATAAATTAAAAATTTTAGCTTTATAACAACTATCATTAATAAACTTTATTATGTCTATAATCTTATTTAAAATTTCATAGGCATTTTCATATTGTCCCATCATAAAAATACAGTTAGCCTCTTCATAAATGGCACTAATAAGGAAATTATAATCTTTGCTTTCATTTTTCATCAAAGTTTTTCTTACATTATTGTAATAACTTGCCGCCTGAAAGTATTCATTTCCAGCGTAAAAATATTTTCCAATATCCATGTAATATATAAGCTTATTTTTTTCACTGTCAGAATTTCTACATAATTTATAATACCTAGCTGTATTATCTTGACAAGACTTAATATCTTTAATTTCTAAATAATAACTAAAGAGTATATGCATGAATTCAAAAGCTATATCATAGTATTTATATTCTTCTGCATAATCTAAATTATATTTTAATATTTCTGCCTGACTAGTCTTATTATAATTGACTTTAACTTCATTCAAATTAAATTTTAACTGTTCTCTTACATCTTTTTTCAAATATTCAATATCCATACCAAGCTTGTTAGATATTAATTCAAGAATCCAATCTTCTGGCTTTATTTTCCCATTTTCTATACAGCTCATTTTGGAAACGGATATTTTTTCCTCACATATGTCTTTTAGGGTATATCCTTTATATATTCTAGTTCTTTTAATTTTTTCTCCAATAGATAGTATCTCCATGCAGCACACCCTATCTCTAATTTATAAATATTTTATTATTCCCAGTTTTTTAAAGTTTTCTACCCCATGATGTAAATACGTAGCAGCTTTTGTATCCTCATTATTATCTATGTAAAACTTTCCTGTAATAATAGAAATTTCTCCAGCCTGTTCTACTAAATTCATATTTTCTGCGTAGTGCAAAGCCATAAGAAGAGTTTCTTCTGCTTCTTTCATATTTTTCTCTAAAACATCCACCCTATACTTTAATAAATAATACTTTATAATATTGCTATGATTATTATCAGAAATCTTACTTAATATTTCCTGAAGAATTTTTTTAGAATTCTCTAAATCTTTCAACTTTATGTAATTTTCACATATATTTGATAATGTTTCAATAACAGCATCTTCGTTGTCAGCTCTCATTTCTTTAGCTTTATTGAGATGAATAAAGGATTCTTCAATATTTTCAAATTCATAGAATAGCTTTCCCAAATCATTTTCAATATCACCTATGTATTCTTTCTCATCATTTTCTCTAAATATTTCAAGAGATTTTTTAGAGTATTTTATAGCATTATTTAAATCTTCCTTCTTTATATATTCTTTAGAAAGCAGAAGAAGTGTTTTTGCATATTGTTTCTTATTATTAATTTCTTCAAACTTTTCTTTGGCAAGATAGCTGTAATTTATAGACTTATCCATGTCATCTAACCTAAAATATATTAATGCTGTAAAATAATAAATTTGTCCTAATAAAAAATCATCTCCTATATTATTATCTTGAAATACTTTTTCTGCCTGTTGAAAATAACTGCAGGAAGAATGATAAGCATTTAAACTTAAAGTTATTTTCCCCAACTTTAAATAGGTTTTAACAACTTCTTCCTGATGATTAAGTTTTATAAATATAGCATTCGCAGCTAAAAAATACTGTTGTGCTAAACCCATCTCTTCCTTAGACATGCCTATTATTGCGCGAAGATATAAATTTCTTGCCTTTCTATAATCCAGATTATACTTTTCTGCATAATACATAGCATTTTCAAGAAATTGTTCTCCCAATTGAAATTCATTATTTAAAATATGTGCCTCTGCAATATTTTCATAATATACACAAACTTTTTCTGCCTGAGTTTCTTCTGACTCCATTAAATATTCTACAGAAGTATTTAATGCCAATGCTAAATATTCTAACAAATCCATACTGGGATTGGATTTTCCAGATTCCACAAGACTTATTTGTCCTGGAGTAATTCTATCTCCAGCTAAGTCCTTTAAGGTCATATTAAGATTTTTTCTTCTTATTTTAATCTTTTCACCTAAAGACAATATCTCCATATGTTATCTTCCTTTGCTTATACATATATTTGCAAATTTTAAATATATTAAAATCTTTTTAACTATTTATACTTAATTATTTTATATTATATCATAATTCGTTTAATATTTACAAAATAAATCACAGTAATACCTTAAATATTTTATAAAAAAATAATCGGAGTGTACACTCCGATTTAATTAGTCTATCCAATGCTTTATATTATGAAAAATATCTCCAGCAGCATTATTAATCATACGTCTTGATTTTCTAATTTTCTTTTTAGTATTCCTATTTAAATCTGGTGCAATGAGCATTCCTGCTGCTGCTCCAATTAATGCTCCTGTCGTTATTCCCTTTATAAATCTTCCACGCATATATATACACCCCTTTATTAAATAATATTAATATTCTAAGTCTATATTATGCAATTTTTAAAATATTACTCAAATAAAGTATAGGTTATAATAAATTAATTTAACCTGCTATCCAGTAAATATGTAATAAATTTTATTTTTTGTGAATCTGTTAAATTAGTTATAAATTTCAAGGTATTTCCTTTGTCAGATTTATACTTATTAATGATACTATCAAATTTAATCCCTTCATTTTCTTGAACTTTATTTATGCATTTACTATCAATAATTTCTATATTCTCCTTTGCTTTAGGTGCTATAATCAGTATTTCATTTTTTATATCTTCACTCTTTACTTTTAATTTGTTATCAATGAGCCACTTTTCCACAACCTTATCGGATTTAATATTAACTTTCTCCTTACATTTTTCATCTGCAAGCTCATTATAAAAATCTCCCGTATGACTATCCACTTTTACAAATATCACCTCGATACCTTTATTTATTAATTCATTTATTTTTTTATGATAAGCTATAGAAGATTCCTCTCTTCTCTCCCAAAAACCTGTAGCATGATGGCAAATACCAGCATAATCATGAAATATTACAACTTTATTTTCTCCATTTTTTAAAGCATACTCAACGGATTTTATAGTGGCTTCTAATTCTCCAGCTATCTGTCTTATATTTTTTTGAGAATTATCCTTTGATTCTCCACTTTCTATATATTCTATTACATTATTTCTCACTGCAACCAAACCATAAGCATATCTTTCAGTTTCTCTATTATAGCTTCCATCTACATAAATATGCAAACAATCCTCAGGATAGAGGTCTACTCCTTTTTTCAGCAGCTTACTTCCTTCATTTAAGTAATTTTTTGCACTATCTCTATCTTCAAAACTTTTATATACGGCACCCTTAACACCTTTAACATATTTAAGGCACTCTGACCAGGTATTCACTATTCTATTTTCAATTTTTCTATTTTCCTGAAAATCATATCCTTCTTTTATAGCATAAACTTTTTTACCCATTAAACATATATCTCCCAATTTTCTTTTGATATTAATATTCTCTTGCTTTATGTATATTATAAATTAGGTAACATAAGTTGTAAATATTCATATTATAATTACAAATAGAATGGATAAGGAGGCTTGTTAATTGGAAGAATTGGAAATACCCGAATTCCTTTCATCTGAATTTATTCAGCACGCAGCTTCTAATGCAGATATAATGAAATTAGTATTGGATAATGAAAACGATGGTTTAGTAGTTAGAGATGGTCATTTTAAAGTGAGTGATATTTCTAAGCTTTCAAAACTGAAATTAGTATTATGTGATGTAAAAATTGAAATAAATAATTCAGAATGTATGGAAAATAAATATGGAATTACTGATACTACTTCACAACAATGTAATAAATCCAGTGAATATAGCTGTACAGAAAGCAATCATCATAGTAATCATAACAGTAGTAAGTACAAAAGTTCAGATAAAAAGCCAAAATTATTATTTGATATAGATGGAAAAGGTACCAATAAAAATATATATCGGCAAGCAAGGCAAAACTCCATTTAATCAAATAAGAATGGCAAATATAGAGATTCCCGAATTACTAACACCTGAAATTATTGACTCAATAGCTTCTAATGCTGAATCATTGAAATCAGCATTGGCTTCTAAAACATAAGAGGAAAAAGTTTCTTTATCACATTCAAAGAATTGCAAAAAATGCTGTTGCCCTGATTCTTTGAAATTCAATTTCTTCTTGTGCCATGTAATAATTATTAATAAAAATGCAGATTGTAAAAAAACAGATAAATGTGATGAATCTGATAATGAAGATTTGTAATCATTAATGATATACAGACTGATATTATTGATAGTTTTATCAATAATATCAGTCTCTTTAAATTTATTATATCTAAAAATTGTTTTTCCTTATTTTATTGTAATAATCTATCACATGTCTTTCATATTCTTCTTCCATAATAGGAGATTTCAATATAAAATCTGCTGTAGATTTGCTCATAGCTATCGGAATATCATATAGAACTGAAATTCTAAGAAGAGCTTTTACATCTGGGTCATGAGGTTGTGATGTCAATGGATCCCAGAAAAAAATCATAAAATCTATGTTACCCTCAACTATATTTGCTCCAATCTGCTGATCTCCTCCCATGGGGCCACTTTTAAAACCATTTACCTGTAAACCAGTCCTTTCAGTAATAAGTTTTGCAGTAGTACCGGTACCACATAGAAAATGTTTACATAAGACATCTTTATTTTCCTCAGCCCAGCTTATTAAAGCCTCTTTTCTATTGTCGTGAGCAACAAGTGCAATTTTCTTTTGTTTTTCTAATTTATCTATACTCATATTAATCCCCCTCGATGTAATCTTTTTTATAAAATTATATCATATATTATAGCATCTTCAAAGAAATAAGTAGTTAGTACTTGGAGAAAAGGACGAAACAATCCTTTTCTCAGTTGAAAGTGGATAGTGGAAAGTGGAGAGTTTAAAAAAGTTCAAATATCAAAGTCCAAAAAACAAATAAGGTGATTTTGTCTTTTACAACAAAATTCACAATTAGTTAAGAGTTAAAAATTAAGAATTAAGAGTTACTGATGCTTTTTCTTCGCTGTACTGCGAAAAAAGCTTTAGAACTAATAATTTAACATTTTAAATGGCAATATAGGT
>Ga0334882_1003818_pt1 | contig 13414 bp, 13 predicted proteins | sample GraSluR1_MG_5_FD_207226 | JGI IMG/M metagenome (GOLD analysis project Ga0334882, IMG submission 207226) | Sludge microbial communities from methane-producing bioreactor in Wageningen University, Netherlands - Granular Sludge_15_04-R1 | ecosystem: Engineered > Bioreactor > Anaerobic >... | reverse complement strand
CTCCCAACTGGCTCATAGCCCGTCCAAATTGAGTCAGATTTACCCTCTTTCCGGCCAGTTGTTCCTCTAGGGATAGTTTATCCTTATTAGGAGAAAAGAAAATGGCATGTCTATCTGAGTAGATGCTCACAGGAATCCCAAATAGTTCCAGCATAAGATGCATCATCTGGAAATATCCTTCCAAACATTCACTCTCGGCCAGGTACAGGCTGACAATTTGGCCAGTAGCATCATCAACCTCAAAGCTATAATAAATTCCATAGCTATCGCCGGAGATAATTCCAGAGTCATTTTCTATTAATCAATACCTCCCTCAGGTTATGATAGATACCTAAGGGAGGTAAAAAAACAATGATTGGAGTTGCCATGTACACAACCATTAAGACACTATGGAAAAAACATAAAAACAAAACACTGATTGCTAAATTAACCGGCCATGACTGGAAGACCGTGGCCAAAAGAATAAAAGAAATCGAACAGGAAAAAGAATATCAGCCCAAAAAGCCTCATCCCAGAATCCTGGATCCCTATCATGAGCAAATCCTCCAGTGGATGGAAGAGGATCTCTCTGGAGTCAGGATACATGAGAAAATTCAGCAGAAAGGAGTGAAAGTCGGCTACACCACAGTGAAGGATTATCTGGCACTCATTAAAAAGAAAGAAAAGATTTTCATGCGTATCCACACCCTCCCGGCAGAGGAGGCCCAGGTGGATTTCGGTTATGTGGGCTACACCACCTATCGGAGCAAAAGGAGAAAAACCTGGGTCTTTAATATGCGGTTATCCCATTCCCGTCTGGATTACTACGAGGTGGTCTATGACCAAAAAGTAGAGACCTTTATCCGCTGTCATATCCATGCCTTTTACTTCTTCTGTGGCATACCTCAAATGATTAAGATTGATAACCTGAAAAGCGCTATTTTAGAGGCCAATTTCTATGAACCGGTCTACCAGGAGCTTTACCGTAATTTTGCGGCCTACTATGGTTTCCAACCATTGCCATGCAGAGTAAGAAGACCCAATGATAAGGGAAAAGTGGAATCGGGCATCAAGTATGTCAAAGGCAATTTCTTTTTGGGGCGTCACTTTAAAGATGAGTATGATCTACAAAGAAGGCTAAAAAAGTGGAACCAGAGAATTAACCAGCGAACACATGGTACCACCCGCAAGATTCCCCAGGAAGTATTTGAAAAAGAAGAAAAAACCCAATTGCTTCCCTTGCCCCAAGAGGAATTTGCCATGGACAAAGTAGGCACCCGCAAAGTCTATCATGATTGTCACATCTATGTGGATTACAACTACTATTCGGTTCCCTTCTCCTATGTAGGATGTGAGGTAGAAATCAATTTAACTGAAAAATTACTGAAGATTTCCCATAAGGGTAAAGAAATTGCCACACATCCTCGGCAATCCGGCAGGGGCAACTTCTCTACCTGTAACAGTCATTACCCTGCCTACAAACGTTACTGTGAGACAGAATACCAGGAAAAGTATCAGGCGAAGATGGCTCAGATTGGTACCTACAGTGAACAACTGTTCTTTCTGATCTTAAAAGAACATCCCAGAGACTGGCACCGTCCTGTAGCAGGGATTCTCTCTTTAGCCAAGCGGTATCCAGCAGATGTCATTGAGGCCAGCTGCAAGCGGGCATTAGCCTATGGGATTACCCAATATTCAATTATCAAGAATATCTGTCATAACGGCAGTTATCTCCTGCCCTTAGAGGAGGTAAGCTATGCAGAGTGTTAAGATGAAATTAAAAGATTTCAAACTCTCCGGTATTTACCGTAACCTGGAGGAAAGATTATCCTATGCCCGGGAGAAATCTCTTTCCTATCTGGATTTTCTGACCCTAATTCTAGAGGATGAACAAAACAACAGGCGGGAGAACAGTTACCGTAAGCGTTACAGTAAGGCCAAGCTACCTGCTCAGAAACTAATAGAGGATTTTGATTTTTCTTTCCAGCCCTCTGTTGATAAGAGAACCATTAATGACTGCAGTACCTGTCAGTTTATCACATCCAGAAGGAATATCATCTTGATCGGGAATCCCGGTACCGGCAAAACTCATCTGGCTATCGGGATTGCTATGAAGGCCTTACTGAAGGGATACAAGATTCTGTTTACCTCAGTTAGCCAAATGCTCCATCAGCTTAACTTTGGGCGGGCGGATAACAGTTATTATCAGAAACTCGATTATTACCTGAAACCGGATCTATTGATACTGGATGAGCTGGGGTTTAAAAAATTACCCGGATACAGTGCTGATGACTTTTTCGAGGTTATCACCAGACGTTATGAGACAGGATCACTTATTATTACCACCAACAAACCTTTCGACAAGTGGGGAGATATCTTTACTGACAATACCATGGCCTCAGCCATATTAGACAGGGTGGTACACCATTCGATAGTTATCCAAATTAATGGTCCCAGCTATCGGGCGAAGGATCTGAAAACAAAGGGAGGTGAGGCTTGATTTCAGGTTTATGAGACTATGGAAAAAAGTCCGGCTTTTACTCTGGAATTTTGGTTGACTTTGAGGTCAATTCCCCCATGCAGGTGATAGGTTCTGCCATCTGATAACCAGTCAAAGGGGGAGGCATCCAATTGTATTAGTAATCCCTCTTGTTCTTTACGTTTTCTTCTGCGGTGAGACCGAAAGCGCCTGCGCTTTTTGGGACTTGTGATACCAGCCTTCTTTAAGAGGGTATACAAGGCTGAGTAGCTGATGGTAATCTTTTCATATTCTGCCAGTAATTCCTGAAAATGATAAAAATTGGCAGTAGAGTAGGTAGGAGAGTTTCTTAAGGTGATAATCTTTTCTCTTAGGCTCTCAGCAAGCGCATGAGATGGCTTTCTACCGCTATTTTTGTGAATAAGCGCATTTGCCCCAGCTGTTTTTACTCCTTTCTTGAGGCGAAGTATTTGTCGGGTAGAAAGTCCTAAAGATATTGCTGCCTCTTTTACTGTCAGCTGCTTTTCTATCAGCCCAGAGATTGTCACATACCTACCAAGTTGTTTTTGAGACATCGGATAATATACCTCGTTATTCATAGTGACATTTTATCAAGATAATTAATAAGGTGACATTATCACAAATTAATCACAATTTAAAACAAAAAATATTTGAATTGTAATAATACTAGGAGTATAATGCATTAGTAAAAAATTCAGATATTAATGCAATTATTAAATTAATTTTATAATTTTAACAGACAGGAATGATTGAAGAGGGTGTTTTTATTTTGGAAGAACAGGATACAATAGAAGAACTAATTGAGCTGGATAGTAGAGCCTTTGAGATAAATTCAAAAAGAAAGAAACAATTAATTGATATAACCTCTCAATATAAAAAAGAAGAAGAGAATATAATAGCAGAATATAAAAAGCAAATAGAAGATGAAACCAGAGAGGTTGCCCAAAGAATACTGCAAGAAGGCCAACAAGAGATTGAACAGATGAGAATAAAAAACAGGGAAGCACTGGAAGGCATGGAATTAGATTTTGAAAAATCCTCAAAAGAAATTACTGAAGAAATAATGAGAAAAATCTTTCAATCCAACAATACATATAATCATGGATAAGTTTACTGTTTATGCTGCCTTGAATACCAAAATAAGGGTATTATCTAAAGAATTTTTAAATAAAGAAGACTACCTGAACCTGCTTGAGAAAAAGTCAGTGGCTGATGCATCCCTCTATTTAAAGGAGAATCTTTCTTATCGCAGTCTATTGAAAGATATTAATCCTGATTCTGTCAGCAGAAGAGACCTTGAAGATATCTTAAAAAATAATATGATAGAAAATATTGATAAACTGATTCATTACTTTCGGGATGATTATAAGAAACTCATCCGATTCCTATATATGAAATATGAAATTGAAGATTTGAAGGTTTTGGCCAGGAGTATTTTTAATAACAAAGGGCCTGGAGAAATAAATCAGTCTTTTACTTTTCTGGGTAAATACAGTCAGGTTGATCCTGAGAAACTTATAAAATCCGGTAGTATCAGAGATTTAATATATTCACTGGAAGGGTCTGAATTTTTTGAATTTTTAATACCTTTGATTGATGGGAAAAGAGAGAATCTTTTTCGGTTTGAGATGGCTTTAGATATGGGTTATTATAGTATTATCCAGAGTAGAAAATTAAGGATATCAGCCAGGGACAGGGAGTTGTTGAAAAAATGGGAAGGCATGTTAGCTGATTTATTTAATATACAGTGGATTTATCGAGGTAAAAAATTTTATAATCTGGCACCAGAAGAGCTTTTAAATTATACAATTAATTTTGGTGATAGATTAAGTTTTGAAGATCGAAAAAAAATGTGTTATGCAAAAAATACAGAGAAATTGTTTAAGATAACAAATGATTTAACATATGGATTCTTGTTTAAAGGAGAAGAAATATCTACAGATATTTATATGGAAAGAAGAATAAACAGATACATGTATTACAAACTTAAAGATTTAAGCAATAAATCTCCTTTTAGCATTATTCAGACAATAGAATATGTATGGTTATTAGAATTTGAGGTTCGAGATATTATCTCTATAATTGAAAGCATCAGATATGACTTGCCTTCAGAAGAAGCAAGAAAATTTTTAGTCAAAGTTGCATAAGAACAAGGAGAGACACAAATGAGTGTAGAAAAAATGCAGATAATGGGAATAATAGGCAAAAAAATATTTTTAGATAAAGTCTTACGTTTAGTAATTTTTAATAAAAGCATGCATATGATTAATGCACTTGCCAGAGTGAATTCGACTGACTTTTTTCTTGCTCCTACTGAAAAAAATATTGAAGCTCTTGAAGAAGAGCCATTTTTAAAGCCTTGTTCACAGAAGAGGGATTTTAATAAAGATGAAGAAATAGTTAAATTATTACAAAATCTTTTTAATATAGAGCCACAAATTAAAAGAGAATTCCTGGGTCAAGATTACAACTATGATGATTTTATGGAACAATTTTACGATATCCATGAAAAGGTGCAGGTTGTTTCTACCAGGATAGCTGAAAGATCAAGCGCAATTGAAAAGAAAAGAGAATACATTGATAATTTGAAGTATCTTTCTGTATTTCATAATCTTGATATAAGCCGATTAACTCATATGAAATATTTAGTTCTGCGTCTGATTAGAATTTCCAGAGAAAACTATGATAAGCTAAAGAAAAATTATGAAAATATTCCGGCTGTTATATTAAAAGTAGCCATTGAGGGAAAATATGTTATAGTGGTTTCTATTACTCCGGAAACCCTGGAGGAGACTCTGGAAAAGATTTTTACTTCATTGAATTACACTATTCTACCGATACCAAAAGAACTTGGCGGTACTGTTGGGGAAATTACCGAAGAGCTTGTGAAAGATATAGAGAAAGACCAGGAAGAGATTGATAAACTAAAGCAATCACTGGAGGATTATAAAGAAAAATATAAAGAAGAATTAAAGAAGGGTTACTCAAGGCTTGAAATGGAAAAGAGAGTTGAAGCCCTTAAAACTGAAATTGCTGTAGGTGAAAAATTATTTTTTATGTTTGGATTTGTGCCGTTAAACGATGTCTCTCAATTAAAAAATGAAATGGAGAAATATTTCGGAGACCAGCTTATAATTTTAATAGATGAAGTGAATAAAACCGGTTCAGGTATCACTCCACCGACGAAGCTGAGCAATCTTAAGCTTTTTAGTCCTTTTGAAACCCTGGTGAAAATGTATGGCACGCCGGACTATAGAGAAAAAGATCCCACGGTTTTTTTTGGTTTAACCTATATGATTCTTTTTGGAGCCATGTTTGGGGATGTTGGCCAGGGGATGGTATTTTTCATTATTGGAATCATTTTAGAGTTTATTCTTAAAAAAGGAAACATGGGAGGAATTTTAAGCAGGATAGGATTGAGTTCGATTATTTTTGGGTTTCTTTATGGTAGTGTTTTTGGATCTGAAGAGATCTTACCGGCATTACTGGTTAATCCTATGGAAAATATTAATACAATGCTGATCTCATCGGTAGTTCTCGGTATAGTGCTTATACTGAGCAGCTATACTTACAATATTATAAATTCCAGCTATGAAAAAAATGTAGAAGAGTGCTTATTAGGGAGGAATGGACTGGTTGGTTTCTTCTTTTACCTTTTATTATTGTATACCATATACCAGATTTTTGTTGCTCATCAAAGTATATCACCTGTATATATGATTCTGATGATTGGATTGCTTATTTTAATGTTATTTAAGGTACAATTATCTAACAGAGTATTACATTCCAATGATTTAAATATGGATTTTTCAATGAATTATTATATTGAAGAAGGTTTTGGGATAATTGAAACTCTTCTTGCAATGCTTTCCAATACTATATCTTTCTTAAGAGTGGGTGCCTTTGCCTTAAATCACGTAGGTCTTTATATTGCTTTTCTTACCTTGTCACAGATGATTAACAGTTCATGGGGAAGCTGGACGATTCTGGTACTGGGAAATATTATTATACTTACTTTAGAAGCCTTAATTGTATTTATTCAGGCCTTGCGGCTCGAATATTATGAGATGTTCACTAAATATTATCGAGGTGATGGTATAGATTATGCTCCGGTAAGAATTAATAATAAAATATTTTTTTGATTTAAATGTATTTGAAAATGGGGGTTAAATTACAATGTATGCAGTATTATTTATAGCGATGACAATATCAGGGCTAACTATAGCAGCTGGGGTTTATTTTTATTTGACAAAAGATAAGCAAAATGTAAAAAAAATCAGGAAAATTGTCAAAACCTCGGTATTAGCCTATACAACCCTGGTAGCTGTTTTCCTTTTTTTTCTAATTCCTGATATTTCCAGAGCTCAAACTACTTCAGATTCCTCATCCGGGATGGGATTCCTGGCAGCCGCCCTATCTACAGGATTAGCTACTATCGGAGCAGGTTATGCTGTGGGAGCTGTTGGCTCTTCAGCATTAGGAGCTGTTTCAGAGGACCCGAATATTCTGGGAAAAACACTTATTTTTGTAGGTTTAGCAGAGGGAATTGCAATATATGGTTTAATTGTTTCGATTATGATTCTAGGTAGATTATAAAGGGAAATTTCTGATGAAAGTTTTTTTAATCAGTGACAATACACACACTTTGACCGGAATGAGGTTAGCAGGCATAGAAGGGGTTGTTGTACATACAAGAGAAGAAATATTACATGAATTAGAGAAACTTAAGGAAGAAAAGGATATAGGTATTTTAATTATAACCGAATTATTGATGGAAAGAGTTCAGCCTGAATTAGATGAAATGAAGCTTTCCAATAAACTTCCTATTATTGTTGAAATCCCGGATAGACATGGTACAAGACGCCCGCCTGATTTTCTTACCCGGTACATCAGGGAATCTATAGGAATCAAGATTTGAAGGGAAATGAAATATTATGCCTAATACAATAGAAGACAAGATATCTCTTTTTACAAAAGTAATTATTGAGAGAATTGAGCTTGATTGCAAACAAAAGCAATCAAAATTGGTTGATTATTACGAAAAGAAGAAAAGAGATATTATTAATGATTATGAAGAAAGAAAAAGGATTGCAATAGAACAAGCGAATAAAGACGCCGAAACTAAAAAGAGACAGCTTATTCTAAAGACCAGATCAGAAATGCATCTGTCTTTGTTGAAAAAAAGACAGGAATTTACTGAACGCATAACTGATGTTGTAAGAAAAAAGACTATAAGTTTTCTTAACACTGATGAATATACTAAATTTTTAATAGAAGCCATAAAGCAGTCCCTGGTTACTTTTGCTAACAATCAATTCATTATTTTTAATTTTAGTAAAAATGATTTTGAGAAAAAATATGAAATAATTATAAAAAGCATTGGGTCATCCAGAAGTAAAGACAGCTATAAAATTGATACCATTGAAGATATTATTGGTGGTGTTTATGTAAAAAGTGGAGATGGCCGAATGGAGATAGACTTTACCATTAATACAATTCTGGAAGATAGCGATAAATTAATTGGAAAAGTATTATCTTCCCGATTGAATAAGGAGCAATATAGATAAAATGGCAGTTCAGGGAAACATCATTTATATTAATGGACCTGTAGTAAAAGCGGATAATATGCAAGGTTTTATGGTACGTGAAATGGTAATGGTAGGAAGTAAAAAACTGATTGGTGAAGTTATTTCCCTGGAGAATAACTTGGGAACTGTTCAGGTATACGAAGAAACAACAGGATTAAAAATCGGAGAAGAGATGATTAGTACCGGCAAGCAATTATCGTTAAAACTCGGACCGGGAATTATCGGAAATATTTTTGATGGTATAGAAAGGCCTCTTTCAAAGATTTATGATTCAGGAGATCAATTTATTCCCGAAGGCATTGGGCTTGTATCGATTGATGAAGAAAAGCTCTGGGATGTGAAAATTACAGCAAGTTCTGGAGATCAGTTAAGACCAGGTGGAATTTTTGCAGAAGTAAAAGAAACAAGTATTATTGTTCATAAAATTATGGTTCCTCCGGGGATAAGTGGCAAAGTAACATATGTAGTCGAGGACGGATCTTATAAAATTACAGATACCTTAATTGTTCTCTTGGATGAGAGTGGTAAGAAACATAAACTGAATATGTTTCAGGAATGGCCGGTCAGGCAGCCAAGGCCTAATAAAAGAAGGATACCTATTAAAGAATTACTGGTGACCGGACAGAGAATTATCGATACATTTTTTCCTCTGGCTAAAGGAGGAACGGCAGCTATACCAGGCGGATTTGGTACAGGAAAAACAATTACTCAGCATCAATTGGCTAAATGGAGTGATGCAGATATTATTGTTTATATTGGTTGTGGTGAACGTGGCAATGAAATGACAGAAGTATTAGAAGATTTCCCAAAACTGAAAGACCCGAATTCGGGGAATCCCTTAATGGATCGTACTGTATTAATTGCCAATACTTCCAATATGCCTGTGGCCGCCCGTGAAGCCTCTATATATACCGGCATTACTATAGCTGAATATTTCAGGGATATGGGATACAGTGTGGCAGTAATGGCTGACTCAACCTCAAGATGGGCAGAGGCCTTAAGAGAAATTTCAGGAAGGTTGGAAGAAATGCCTGCAGAGGAAGGTTATCCGGCTTATCTGGCTTCCAGATTGGCAGCATTTTATGAGAGGGCAGGATATTTCCGGAATCTAAACGATTCAGAAGGTTCAATAACTATCATTGGAGCGGTCTCTCCGGCAGGTGGCGACTTTTCAGAACCTGTTACCAAATCTACAAAAAGAATTGTGGGGACTTTTTTAGCATTGGATCGTGAGTTGGCATATGCCAGACATTTTCCTTCTATTAATTGGCTCTTGTCTTATAGTAATTATATATCTATTCTGGAGAATTGGTTTAAAAATAATGTGGCATCAGATATCCTGGATATCAGGTCTAGAATGATGGGAATTCTACAGGAGGAAGATAAATTGATGGATATTGTAAAACTGGTAGGTGAAGATGTATTGCCGGATGACCAGAGAATTATACTGGAGATGGCAAGACTGTTAAAGGCGGGTTACCTGCAGCAGAATGCATTTCATGAACAGGATTTATATACCATACTTCCTCTTCAATATCAAATGCTCAAAATAATCGATATGCTCTATAACAGGGTATTATCCTGTATTAAGAAGGGCATACCTCTTTCCAGGGTTAAAAATGAAGAAATATTTTCTGAGGTTATTTCTATTAAATATCATACCGCTGAGGAAAAAAATAAAATATTTACAGAATTAGCAAGTAAAATTAATCGTTATTGTGACAGTATAGAAGTTATGTATAAAGAAGGCTCTAAAGATGAAGGTTAAATATTTACAATTAGAAAAAGCAGAAGGTCCCTTAATCATAATGGATAAAGTACATAATGTGGTTTATGGTGAACTTGTAGATATACAGATTTCCGGGAAAGAACGCAGAACTGGCAAAGTTGTCCAGATCGACAGAGGTAAAGTAGTTATACAGGTTTTCCAAGGTTCTTCAGGTATTTCACTGGATGATGTAAGTATAAGTTTTTCTGGGGAACCATTGAAAATAGCTATGTCAAAAGAGGTATTGGGTAGAGTTTTTAATGGTACTGCTAAACCAATAGATGGTGCAGGAGAAATCTATTCTACAAAAAATTATAATATTAATGGCCGACCAATGAATCCGGTTGCCAGACTTTATCCTAGAAATTATATTCACACAGGTATTTCAACAATAGATGGCCTTATGACTTTAATAAGAGGGCAGAAATTACCCATATTTTCAGGAGATGGATTGCCTCACAATCAATTAGCAGCTCAAATTGTCAGACAAGCTCGGATTTCTGAGAAGGAGAGTGGGAATTTTGTGGTTATTTTCGGGGCAATGGGAATTAAGCATGATGAAGCAGATTATTTTCAAAAATCTTTCGAAGAAGCCGGTGTAATGGATAGAGTTATTATGTATTTAAATATGGCTGATGATCCGGTTATGGAAAGAGTTATTACTCCAAGGTGCGCCCTTACAGCTGCTGAATATTTAGCCTTTGAAGAGGATATGCATGTACTGGTAATCTTGACCGATATTACAAGTTATTGTGAGGCTTTGAGAGAAATTTCTTCAGCAAGAGAAGAGGTTCCTTCCAGAAAGGGATATCCGGGATATCTTTATTCAGATTTAGCAAGTCTTTATGAGAGGGCAGGCATGTTAAAGGGTTTTAAAGGAAGTATTACACAGATTGCTATTCTGACTATGCCTAATGATGACATCACCCACCCGGTACCTGATTTAACAGGGTACATAACTGAAGGTCAGATAGTATTAAACAGGTCAATGTATCAGATGGGGATTTATCCCCCCATTAACATTCTTCCTTCGTTGTCAAGGCTTATGAAGGATGGGATAGGGAAAGAGTATACCAGGGAAGACCATCCTGATGTAGCAAACCAGGTTTTTTCATCATATTCTAAAGTACAAGAAGTCAGGGCTTTGGCACAGATCATAGGAGAAGATGAGCTTTCCGAAACTGACCGAAGGTATATGGAGTTTGGAAGAAAATTTGAAGAACAATTAGCCAAACAGGGCTTTGAAGAATTTCGGAATATCGAACAAACGCTAGATATAATGTGGGAAATTCTTAGAATTCTGCCTGAACAGGAACTTATGCGAATTGACCCATTAATAATTAAAAAATATATAAGGAAGTAAATAATTAATGCAGGAAAATATTGCTGCAACCAAAGCTAATCTGATAAATGCTCAATCATCCCTGGATTTTTCAAGAAAAGGATATGAACTGTTGGATAAAAAGAGAAATGTTTTGATTAGGAACTTGATGGAATTTATGGAAAGGGCTAAAAACATTCAACAGGAGATGAGGGAAATATTTAAGGATGCTTATCAGGCTTTAACCGTTGCAAATATAAGTTTAGGAATTAATGAAGTAAATGAGGTCGCAAAATCAATACCACAGACGACCGAGTTTAATATTCTTGGCCATAGTGTAATGGGAGTAGAAATACCACAGGTAAAATATGAGAAACACAATATTGAGCCTTATTACAGTTTTTATCATACCAATACTGCTTTAGATATAACATTGCAAAAATTTCAACAGGTGAAATATTTATTATATGAATTGGCAGAAATTGAAGATTCGGTTTACAAGCTTGCCATAGAAATTAAAAGAACTCAAAAAAGAACCAATGCTCTAAAAAATATTCAGATACCAAAATATGAAAACATGGTAAAGTATATTTCCGAGGTATTAGAAGAAAAGGAAAGAGAAGATTTTTTTCGCCTTAAAGTCTTAAAAAAGAAAAAAATAACTAAAATATCTGCATCCAGGTAAAAATTATACTCCCTTCCATTACCCGATCTTTCAGTCAAAAACAGCAGCCGCTATCAAGCAGATCGTATTGAATGAAAATTCGATAACGTAATGCAAAAATGGAAATATGCAAGGATATAAGAATATAGAGGCAATATTATGTCATCAATTATTCCATTAATAATCTAGTTTATTCAGCAACAGGTAAATGAAATTATATTGTTTTCCTTTTCAGTAACAATAATCCAAAAATCCACCAAAATTATGGATCAATCTGCAGATACATTACAGCCTGGAAACGAAATCAGGCAAACCTGGCAAAAGCCTGACTCCAGAGGTTAAAATCCGTTCAAGGATTGATTATGAAATGAGATACAATCTGACAGTTCTTTGTTTGACATATTTCTCATTATGATTTAAGATATTCCCATTTCATAATTTTATAAAAAAGATTTGTCAGACTTAAAAAATTTTTTAAAGATTTTAAAGATTTGGGTGGCTGTTTTTAAAATGGAAAGACAGTTTAAACAAATGGCAATAAACTAAATTATCAGATTATGATTTATGGGACTGTCCTATTTACGATTAATCAACAGGAACAATAAGGAGGAAATAAAATGTTTAAAAAAATACTTTTTTCATTTTCTCGCTGGTATTTTCTCTATTAATGTCCGGCTGCAGCTGAGGATAAGAAGAGTATATTTTCACCAGGTTGGTGGAAAAGTCCTTTGATGAATGAAAAACAGACAGGTCGCAGATGAAAATCCATTCGTTTGCTGCCTGTTTTTTATCATATAAGGAAATAAAAAAATATTCATGTCTTGAATGAACTCCTTGTCTGTCTGTATTGTGGTTCACATTGTAATTTAGTTGGAAGGACAGAACTGTACCCGTTCGTTATTATTAGTTTAAATATTGTTATAAAAAAAAGATTTTTTATACTAAAAGAAAGGAGTTTGCAAAAAAATGCAAACTAAAAAATCAGGAAGAATTTTAGCAATCTGCCGAAGCAAAGAAAAAGGAACAACTAAAAATAAAATAGAATCGGGGATGTTAGTAGAAAATTATGGGCTACGGGATGATGCTCATGCCGGAAAATGGCATCGTCAGGTAAGTCTGTTAGGCGTTGAAAGCATAGACAAAATGAGAGGAAAAGGCTTTCAGATAAATTATGGCGATTTTGCTGAAAATATAACTACTGAAGGAATCGTGTTAAACGAATTACCCATAGGTACTAAATTAGAAGTAGGTGAAAACGTTTTACTGGAAATTACCCAGATTGGGAAAAAATGTCATCATGATTGTGAAATAAAGCAAAAAATCGGAGACTGTGTTATGCCCAGGGAAGGTGTCTTTGCGCGTGTGTTAGATGGAGGAGAAATATATCCTAGCGATTTTATAAAAGTAGCGGAATAGAATATAATTATTTTCTTAACATAATAAACAATACCTTAATAGCAAATTTTGTCCAAGTGCTATTGACAAAATCTCTTTTTTATTTTAGTATAATTACTACTAAAAGAATAGTAATAATAGTATATGAGGATTATAAAATGAGACTGTCAACCAGGTCAAGATATGGAACCAGGCTAAT
>Ga0334882_1003817_pt1 | contig 13415 bp, 10 predicted proteins | sample GraSluR1_MG_5_FD_207226 | JGI IMG/M metagenome (GOLD analysis project Ga0334882, IMG submission 207226) | Sludge microbial communities from methane-producing bioreactor in Wageningen University, Netherlands - Granular Sludge_15_04-R1 | ecosystem: Engineered > Bioreactor > Anaerobic >... | reverse complement strand
CCGGACCATACGAAACAGTTTTAAAACCTTCTGCTTCAGCCAGCTTAAGAAAATGGTGCAAACCGCCAACATGAACGCAACTGCCAATGGCAGCTCCCATAATACTCTTCATAATGATATGTTTTTATTTTTCCCCGATAGCGATAAGCCTGATCTCACGCAGGTTCATTCCGGCAATGCCAAGATTTTCGGCGGTTCTTCCGGCAGACCAGTAATCGACAGAATTTATCTCACAACCTAATCTTATAATTGAATCTATCGTTGGGGTCTCGACATTGAACATCTTTCCGATGGAAGCGATTGGTACCAGACTGCATGGTAAATCTTCATCAAGATATCTCATTTTCAATGTTCTGGGAGCCAGAATGCCTCTGTATCCTATATTTTTCTTCATGGCATGAAACAGTGTTTGTCCGGTTGCACTGTAAGCCATATAAAGCCATTGCTTTGCTGTTATTGCCATTATTCCAAGAGCTTCAGCCACCATGACCCGTTCTGCATCGATCTTTTCAAGTACTTTGGCAACTGAAGGTGTTACTCCTTCGTGATAGAATTGGAAATCAATATCGTGTTCGATCCAGCCGGCATTAAGGACGCAAAGTGCAGGATGAAATACGCTTCCTATATTTTCGAGACTTGTTTTGAAGATATTGTCTCCTGGCATAAACTGGGGATAGAACTGCCGGAGTTTGTTTATCACTGTTGGTATCAGGTGTGCCCTCACAGACGCTACAGGGATCGAGTGTTTTATCCTGAATATTTTCACCTGGGAAGGACCTGTGGCACGTGATGCATAAATAAAAGTTTGCGCTTCAGATATTATAACATCGGCTTTGCATCCCATCCGGGTAAGAACCTGCCTGACTTCAAGGGCACCGAAGGTTCTTCCGGGGTGCAACACAATTATTTGTCCATCAACCAGATGAGGTGCCATCTGCTCTGCCATCCACTTGTGTCCGCAGGCAGGTACAACAACCATAATAAGCTCAACATCTTTAATTGCTTCGGCAATAGATGTAGTGGCAAGATTTATTTCGCCAAAACCTTCAATTTCTCCGGTAACCTCAATAAGTCCCGATGATTTTACTCCCCACAGCCTCTCTTCTCCACGGTTAAAAAGGTTGACCTTGTGCCCCATTATAGCCAGATGACCAGCCATGGCAAGTCCGCCATGACCGGCTCCAAGAACAGCTATCGTCTGTCTCTGTTTCGTATTTGAATTTGGCATCATCTTTCAGAATTACGGATACTTTCAAGCTAATCACCCTTTTGTAACTATTATTTTATAAAATTAAAAAAAAATCGGAAATATCAAAATTTTAACTCTTGAGGATTTAAATGAAGAAGAAAAGGATTATTTTTAAAGCACATATTTTTAATTTAGCCGATCGATTCATGTCAACCGTTAACAATAAACAAAATGAAGAAATCACTAGTTTTTCTGATAACTATCCTTTTCTGTTCAGCACTTAATGCCCAGGATATTGATTTTTCCGGAGCCTGGAAGCTAAACAGCTCTAAGAGCAATCTTAATTATGATTTCACTCTGGCACCGGCCACGATCATTGTGATTCATAAAGGTAATGAGATCAGCATTGAGAAACACTCCAATATGCAGGGGCAGGAATATAAGACAACTGATAAATACACCTGTGACGGTAAGGAGTGTATTAATATGGCATGGGAAAATATGGAGAAGAAATCAACTGCTGTCTGGTCGGATGATAAAAAATCCCTGAAGGTTACATCAAAACTGGCGGCAGGGGGCGATATTGGAGATGTTTCAATTGTTGAGATCTATAGAATGGATAATGGTAATATGATACTCGACTCTGTAGCTTCTTCATCCTATGGCGATCTGACCGAGAAAATGGTGTATGACAAGCAGCAATAGTTGATTTGTCCTGATCTTACTGTGACCAGCTTGTAGGACGGCGATCCCAGCGATGTTTCTTCAGCTCTGTCATAAGCTCCCTTTTAAGAGAGCCTGCATCACTGGCATTAATGTTTGTCCTTACATGATCGGGCCTTCTCATGCCGGGGATTATCGTGCTGACAGTTGATTCTCCGAGGATAAATCTGAGTGCCATATCTGCCATTGTTGATCCATCCGGAACCAGTGGCTTCAGGGCATCAGCCCTCTCCACACTCTGCTCCAGGTTTTCTGGCACGAAATAGGTATTGCGCCAGTCACCTTCAGGCCATCTGGTCTCTCTGGTAAGGGTTCCCGTCAGAGAGCCCTCATCAAACGGCACTCTGGCTATTACACCCACATTCATTTCACGACACGCAGGAAAGAGCTCATCCTCCGGATTCTGATCAAAAATATTGTAAATCACCTGAACAGTATCAATTAAACCACTTCTGACTGCCCTTATCCCATTCCATGGTTCCCACCTGTTCATGCTTATACCTATGCCATGAAAGAGTCCCTTCTCCTTCAGTTCAACCATCTTCCTTATTCCCCTGTCATCGTCCAGCCAGTGGTCTTCCCATGTATGGAACTGCATCAGGTCAAAATAGTCCAGACCCGCATTTATCAGACTTTTCTCAACATATTCTTCAATATGGCCGGGAGGATAACAATCATCAAGCGAAAATTCACGCCTTGCCGGCCACTTGAAATTCTTCGGTGGCATCTTTGTGGCAGTGAAAAGTTTCTTTTCTTTATTCGCCCTTACCAGGTTTCCCAGCATATTTTCGCTCTTACCGCTTCCATAGCCCCAGGCGGTATCAAAAAAGGTACATCCGAGGTCAACAGCCAGCTGAAGGGCACGGTATGATTCATCATCATCTGAACCGGTCCAGCCGGCCATTCCCCACATTCCATAACCTATCTCACTGACATACCAGTCGGTCTTTCCCAGTTTTCTGTATTTCATAGTCTTATCTTTTTATTAATATTCGCGTACATTTGTGTCTTGTCTGATAATTAATTACCTGCTTTGAGTAAATTTCGTTATGCCGGTTTTCTTATGTAAAGTTACAATTTCTATAATCAAAGTCCAACCTTACTTCCTCTCTGACAGCAACCGCAGATATTCTAACCTGATTAATTCATAAACTTTGTGAACCTTTGTGTAATCCTTTGAATTCCTTTGTGGTTAAGGTTTTTTACCACAAAGTTCACATAGGCAAATACGAAGTAACACCAAGGCGACCAATAAATTAAAATGACTATCGGTTATCAATAAGAAAGAATAACATCGTATCTGAAAATCAATTATTTGCCCCAACCCTAAAGGGAGTAATTGATTTTCTTCGCACCCTTTAGGGATAGGGGCTAACGAAGAAAATCAATGAAAGCATATTATTGATTCCGGATACTCATTTAAATTAATAATAGTTTTGGATAGCAAAGGCTAAATCAGGGCTATTTTTTTCGATCAAAATAGTCTAACTTTAGCTTTATCAAAACCGGTCGCTTTATTTCGCAAATAGATTTTGTTTAATAGAAACTTCTTTAACCCCCAGCTTGCACCGTTTATACTGTCAGGTTTGAAAAAGCAGAAGGATACAAGGGGTGGTAACGAGAGGGTAAATCAGAACTTACAGGTGTGACGAAACAAAAAATTCTCTATAAAATCCGGGTCACGGGCCGTGTACAGGGAGTCGGCTTCCGGTGGAGTGCAGTTCGTGAGGCTGGCAGAAGGAGCATTACGGGACTTGTAAAAAATTGCCCTGATGGCAGTGTTTATCTGGAAGCAGAAGGGGAGAGTGAACAACTGGACGAATTTGTTGAATGGTGCAGGAAGGGCCCTGGACCAGGATATGTGAAATCGGTTGTGTTTGATGTGCATCCCCCTTCGGGCTATAGAGAATTCCGCGTAGATTTTTAAATAATCGTCTTTCCAGGTCATTAGTATACCCTACTTTATACCTGCAGTATCTGATTTTCTGGTCTTAAAAAGAACACTTCCAACATACCCGGATATAAAACATGAAATAACTCCTGTTGCAGAATACATAAGGAGATGTACTGATTCGTAAGCAACTACAAGGACTTGAACCGCTACACTACAAATTATTCCGAAAATTGCTCCTGGTGAATTAGCCCTTTTAGATAAAATTCCCAGCAAAAACACACCACCAAGACTTCCTATTATTAATCCAAGTATTTTCTGAAATTCATCCCATAATGATTTTATATCCATTGTTGCCATAAAAAGAGCAAAGAGAATTCCGATCAACCCGATAATAAGTGTTGCAATCCGTGCAACTCGTAATCCACCTGCTTTTTTGCCCCAGTTAAATCTAAAATGGATATCGGTTGCATATGCAGTTGCCGCCGAGTTCATACTACTACTGAGACTGCTCATGGCGGCAGCAAAAATACCTGCAATCAGCAATCCTGAAATACCGGCAGGCAGTTGGGAAGCAATATACCAGGGGAAAATGGCATCATTGTTTTGAAAGGTGGGATTAAATTCATGCGGCAAGTATTTATAAAAAGCAAATAAGGCTGTCCCGACAAAGAAAAAAATCAACGTAGCGGGGATAGTTAATATGGCGTTAGTCCAAACACTTTGTTTTGCCGCTTTTTCCGATTTTGTAGTAAGATAACGCTGCACCATGGTTTGGTCGGTACCGTAGGTAGTAATATTGGCAAAAATGCCTCCCAGCAGCATCACCCAAACCGTTGGCTGCCTAAGCGACCAGGTTAAATCAATGACATTGAATTTATGGTTTTCGACAGCTGTTTCCACGATGGAAACAAATCCGCCATCCACGGCAATGATAATAAGTACAAGTGACAACAAGGCCCCACCGAGCAACACAATTACCTGCATCACATCGGTCCAGATAACGGCTTCGATACCGCCCATCATGGTATAAACCAGGCTGATGATTCCCATCAGTCCGATGCAAACGAAAATGTCGATGCCGGTGACCACGTTTAGTGCGATGGACGGAAGGAACATCACGACTCCCATTCGTCCTATCTGGAATAAAATGAAAGAAAGACTTCCGATTAAACGTACCACGATATTGAATCTTGCCTCCAGGTATTCATAAGCTGTGGTAATATTCATTTTCCGATAGAAGGGAATAAACAGGAAAATGATGACAGGAGCAACCATGAAAATGGTCATGTTCAGCATAAAATAGGACCAGTCGGTAGCAAACGTTTTAGCCGGAATGGCCATAAATGTGATGGCACTAAGGGCTGTTCCGAAAATACTCAAACCAGCGGCCCACCAAGGAACTCGGGCCCCGCCCTTAAAATAATCGTCGGTGTTTTTTTGTCGTTTGGAGAAAAACCAACCCATCCATGATAATGTCAGAAAATAGAGCGTGATAACGACTACATCGAGAAAACCAACATGCCTGCTTTCTTTATCGATTATAATTCTTAGTGTGCCGGGGGTGCGCACTCCCGGACGGGTTTCGCCGGATGGTACAAAAACCTCATTTCCCCATTTAACGGCTGTGGTAGTTACCTGATCAGTTCCCGGAAGTTGTCCCGCCCTGTATATTTCGTTCGTAATGGTGTTAAAAGCCATTAATTGATTTCCAAAACCCGGGTGGTTGTTTAAATGGATGAGCAGTGCATTTTGCATAGAATCCAATTCAACTTTGTTTGCATCTGACCTTGTGAGTAAAGCCATCCGGTTTTCTATTTCAAGTTGCTTTTTCATCATCTCTCCGTTTGCACCCGACGGAAAAATGATTGTAGCCGCGCCCACTGGAAAGGCCGTTCCGGCCATAACAGGAAATTCTTTTTGCTTTCCCTCTGAAATGACAGACCAACGGTTTAAATATGGATTGTAAACATGCGCGTCGTACAAAATTTCGGGATCAGACCCGGGTTGAACATTCCTTCCTGAAAAGAGGTAAAAACAGTTGGTTTCGCCGTTGCTTTGCCCAACACCCACGGCAAAGGCGCGGGGTTTTCCTTCCCACGGGGGAAGTGCTTCCCATTTCCAGTTTGATGGATTACTGCCGGTAATATTCATCCTGAAAAAATGATTTCCGGATGACCCTGAAAGGTCTGAAAGACCTCCGGCAACATACACATTCCCATCTACTTTGGCAAATGCAAAATTGGCAAGGGGGGCGGGGAGTTCCGGGCCGGGTCTGATTTCAAGGCTACCGGTTACCGGGTTGTAGTCAATCAACCAACTTTCCGAGATAAAATCGTCGGTAGTTTTTCCACCAAAACAAAGCAGTCCGTCGGGCGTTTCAACAGCTCCGCCATAAGCAGCAGCAAAAGGGATTCTTGCAGAGGCCTTTTCCCATGCATAATTACCTGTTGTATTTTTTTGAAGGATAAAAATCTCATCATAATAGGTTTTTATGCCTCCTTCCCAGGGTAATTTATCGGGGAAATTTGCACCGCCGGCAACAATCAAAACATTGTCGTCAATTCCGGTATAAGGGCCTGCCAGTCCGGGCTGGCTGGAGTAACCTGAATTTGGAGGAAGGTCAGACAGGTATGTAAACTGAAAATACTTGCCGGATGAAAACAGATTTATTGAGATAAACAGCAGAAGATATGTAAATATGTTTTTCTTCATATAAACTGATTGATCCTCATTTCTTGTTCTAAAGCCGATTCCAAAACAACAGGGGACGTTTTCCACCTTCCGTCAACCCTTGATGTTTCATTTACAGTGTTCTACTGATTTAATGAGTTGCAGATTTCCAGGTTTACTTTTCTTATCTGTTCTTCATTCAGCTTAATTACTTTCCGGTCATAGGTCATTAATCCGTTTACCTCAATTTCAACATCGGTAGTTTGCGTGTAAACTGCTGCCGAATATCCGTAAGGAATAAGTTTTTTTAGTTTCTCGGCATAACCAACATACACTTTAGTGGCCTCTTCTGATGATTTATATTGCACATAACCCCAGTTGCGGTCTATCTCCCAGAGGTGATTTTCGATTACCAGGCCAATGCCTCCATATTCTCCCAAAACGTTTACACGCTTCGAATCGAATAGTCCCATTACAGGTTCAGGGTAATTGTGCATATCCAGAATATCGCCCACTTCATAGTGGTTTCCACCGCTGGCCGAATTAACCAGGCGTGATGGGTCATAGCTTTTGGTCCATTCCGTGATTTCTTCTGTTTTAAACTGTCCCCATGCTTCGTTAAAGGGCACCCAAACTACCACACTTGGGCTGGAATAGCACAAGTCTATAATTTCTTTCCACTCACGACGGAAGTTTTCTTCCGATTCAGCACTCCTTTTGAATTCGAGCCCGTTAAAATAGTTGCGCGTCTGCCATTGTGGCGATCGGTCTCCATTGGGCATGTCCTGCCAAACCAGAATACCTTCGCGGTCGCAATGGTAATACCAGCGCGCCGGTTCCACTTTTACATGTTTCCGAATCATGTTAAAGCCAAACTCTTTGGTTTTTTTGATGTCGTAAAGCATTGCTTCATCGGTGGGTGCAGTATATAAACCATCGGGCCACCAACCCTGGTCAAGCGGGCCAAAATGGAAATAATCTTTATTATTGAGTTGCATTCTTACAATTCCGTTTGCATCGCGTTTGGTTGATATTTTGCGCATCCCGAAGTAACTTTTTACGTTGTCAACTACCTTCCCATCGCGATGGATTGAAACTTCCATATCGTATAAATGGGGTGTCTCCGGGCTCCATAGTTTGGCTTCGGGCACCGCCAGAAATACTTCCTGTCCTGCTACAGCTTTTCCTGTGCTGATCACGTTTCCGTTTTCCAGCAATTTTACCTCAATTATATCAGCAGAAGTTGTTGCTTCAGCAGAAGCTAAAACGGTAACATTGCCACCATCGATATTTGGAACGATTTTAAGATGCGTAATGTAAGTCTTCTCAACAGGTTCAATCCAAACTGTTTGCCAGATTCCGGTAACCGGAGTGTACCAAATCCCCCTCGGATTATTAACTTGTTTTCCCCGGGGCTGAAATCCCACGTCGGTCGGATCCCAAACCTTCACCAGCAGCTTTTGTTCGGCGCCCTTTTGCAAAAATGGAGTAATGTTGAAGCTGAAAGGAGAGTATCCTCCTTTGTGCGTGCCAATTTTAATGCCGTTCACCCAAACTTCTGCCTGCCAGTCAACAGCGCCAAAATTCAAAACCACATTTTTGTTTTTCCAACCCGAAGGAACAGTAAAAGTACGTTGATACCAAAGTTCCTGGTTCTCACCTGCACTTTTCTGAACACCTGAGAGACTGGATTCTATAGGGTAGGGTACAAGTATCTGTCCATCATAAGCATCGGGAACATTACCGCCTTTTTCAACCAGGGCATAATTCCACAAGCCGTTCAGGTTAAGCCACTGTTCGCGCTCCAATTGCGGACGTGGATATTCAGGCAGTGGATTTGATGCATCTACTTTTTCTGCCCACGGGGTTTTAATTTTATCCCCAACCGGTTTCCACTGAGCATTTGCCTGCTGCACAGAAATGGCAGCAACTAAGATTAACAATACTACTTTCCTCATAACTTATCTAATTTTAATTATTCATTTTTTTTTCATTTCCTGCCTTGTACATCTTCCATGAATCAAATATCTTTTTTGTTCCCGTTGTGTACGGGAATTTTTAAATCTTCGCCGGGCACATAATTCGTTATCCGGTTTTGGTAAATTCTTGTTGGAGAGTAAACTTTTTTGGTATTCCAGTATTCAGGTTTTTTCCTTCTCCAGGTATCCACAATTCTATGGTCTTTTATTAATTTCATCTCATTATAAAAGTTAGTTTTTAAAGGTATTCGATGTAACTCGCATGATTTTTATGATTTTTGTTTGCGTTAAAAATTGGTCATGCTCGTTTCATACAACTGATTTTCAAGATGTTTTTCAATACTAACAGAATGGTTCGATTAATTCACTATATTTCAAAATTGGCTGCCTCCCCCGACTTTAACTGTTTGTTATCAAAAACTATCGTTCCAATTCCGCTGAGCGTTAATTTGCGAAGTCTGATCTCACCGGAAAGTATTTTTAATTCAGCTTTATTTTCCGAGACTGTGCAGGTTCCCCATGCCGAACCGTTGCTCCAGAAGTAAGTTCCGGGACTTGAGGTAAACGTCATACTTTTGTCGATTGCAGAGTACTGAAACCCGGAGAGTGCAATAACCGATGCCCAGCTTGCCATGGCACGTGCATAATGGTGTCCGCATTCGGCTTCGTTAAACGGACTTCGTTTGGCGCCGTCGTAACGTGCCCTGATATTCCGGATTACTTCCAATCCTTCTTTTTTCATCCCTTCGTAAATCATTCCCACGGCAGCGGTATATTCAAACCCTGTCATTACTTCCGAAAAGTAGGGGAATGGTACTTTGGGCCGTCCTTTTGGCCAGCTTGCCATCAGCAATGCTGATTCATCGCCCAATGCATAAGAGCGCATGTTGTTAAAATGATTGGTCATACTCTCACGGTAATTGTATTTCAGAATGCTTTGTAGGGTAGTTTTCATGTTTTCTTCGGAGGCGAGGTAGCCCAATCCGCAAATATGTGCCATGTATTGCCCAACCAACTGGTCAACCAGACATCCTTTTGCCAACTGGTACCGGGTCATGTTGGGTGCTGCATAATCCGTTATCTCCTTTTTAGTTTCAGGATCCAGAACCATGTGCTCGTAGTATTCGCCATTAAAGAGGTTCCCGTCGGTCCATTTACTGCCTGACTGATAAATTTCAGCGCACTTCTTTGCAAAAACATCATCATTTAAGGCAATTGCCATTTTCCCGGCAGCTTTTAAGGCCCCGAGATACCAGAACTGCATTTGCGGGTTTGGCCCAGAATAATTTACGTCCATTGTATTGTGCTGACTACCCTCCATAACTCCGTCGGCATTGGCATCCCAACTGTTTTCGAGCCACGCAAAGGAGAGGGCATTTTTTACATTCGGCCAGCTCTTTTTCAAAAATTCCGTATCTCCTGAAAGTAGCCAGTCGCGGTACATTTTCATGATGGTGCCCATTTGTCCGTCGGCAGCCGTTCCCCCTGTTTGGTCAATAATCAGCGGTAATGCTGTACGGAATGCCATCCCGCCATTTTCGCGGGTGGCATAATTAAACTCTACGTCGCGCATGGTTTGGGCCAAATTGCCAAACAAAAAAGCGGTGGCCTGTTCGTAGTTCCAAACGTGTGTGCATGAACCGGCGCACGAACCATTCACATCCATGCAGCCTTCCCAGCCCATCATATGTCCGCTTTTTATCCTGAAAACGGTTTGTGATCGCAGGGTGCTGATGTTAAAAAGGGCAGCTTCTTTCACCACTTCAGGCAGATCAGAACTCAAAAAAGCATTCACAAAGTCAACTGTTTTTTGTTCAAGGTGATTCAAATCGGGGTAGGTTTTGTCAATTACATCCCATGCATCGTTGTATTGTGTTGTATAATAATTTCCAACTACTTCCTTTGCCCAGGCAATCCGGTTGGGAAAATGCCAGGTAAGAAAAAACTGAAAAACGTGTGTGCCATTGGCCGGAATTTCCTGCTGAACGGCCAGCGAGGCCATCGGGTCATTATCAACCTGTTCTGTTTTTTCTATTAGTTTGCCGTCATCGCTAAAATCGTCCCAGAAATCGAGCACCGCGTTACTCCAGGCATTGTGAACAGATGAAGTCCGGAAAGAAAATCCCGAAGCCGCATCAGTGGTCAAGGCCATGGTTCCCCATGCCGGATCAAGTTCGTCCACTTCCCCGGGTTTAAAAAAAATTCCCTGGAGATTAGCATTACTGCGAAACTCATTGGTATTTTTTACAGCACCGTCATAAATTTTATCTCCTTTCCAGTCATAGTGGAATTTGCTTCCATCTTTCCCGATAAAATTACGGATGGAACCACAAACTGAAACGGTTAATGGCTTGCCTGTTTTATTTGTAACTTCGTACCGCAAAATGGCAATTGGAATCCCGCTGGCATCGGCATCACCCGGAATCAGCGGGTTAAATGTTTTTATTCTTACATCAACAGGCAGGTTGTTGTCGGAAAGGTTCACCACTCCAAAAGGGTAGGCTGCATCGAAAGTTGCTTTTTCAAAGCGGGGAATACCGTGATGATCAACAGGGCGGCCTTCCATGTGCTCGTATTCGTGGTCGAGGAGCGGCCCCATCAAACCTCTGGTGTAACTTTTTTCTCCATCCTGAATGTGAATGGCAAAAAACGGGGCATCATTTCCGGGAGTTACTGTGCTGAACCCTTTTCCCGGGCGGTTCATAATTTCCCAGTCAACCAGGCTCCCCCGGCCGCTAATGGATACTGTTCCTGTGCCGATACCCCCAACGGGAAGCGCAACTTTTGAAATGTGGTTTTCATCGTAACTTTTTAGTACCGGCCAGTTGGAGTGCTGACTTTGAGCAGAAATGCCAGTTAAAGTAATAAATAAAAGAAATAAATAATTTTTCATCCCTAGATAATCTATTTTTAAAGGTCGGATAGCCCGTCCCGCCTAAGCGGGAGAACCACACATGATTGATATTGAATTATATTCATTTGTGTTTGTGATTTGGATCAATCATGTGGGTTTCATTATGTTTTTTTTAGGAATCAAGATACAACCCGGATTTTGCAATTAATGAATGTACCTGTAAAATAATTTTTCTATTTCAAGTCATTATTTGCCAATTCCTTTAACGGAATACTTTCAAAAGTCATGTGTGCCCGGCTGCCTTCGTATAAAATACCGATGGTGTTTTCATCTACCGATGTAAGACAGGAATAGCCATAACTTCTACCTTCATCCAGTAGCAACCAGTTTTCTTCAGGCCAGGTTTTGCCATCGTCGAAACTTACTTTGATGGTCATATTAAAGCGGCCGGTTTTGGTGTTGGGATTCGAAAACAGTAGAATGCTTTTTTCTTCCCCGTTTTCATTATAAACATGTTTATGAATGGATGCCATGCAGGTTGATTCGATTAGCGCCGAGCGGGAAGTGGGATGTTCTTCCCATGTATTCCCCAAATCACTTGTGGTAACCACAACACGTCCGTTATCATCCCCCTTGTTATTCCGGTTTTCGTTAAAGCGGGCATTCAGCATAATACTACCACCAGAAAGTTGAACCACCATATTTTCTGTGGTGTTAAAAAAGGCAAGGGGACTGGTTTTCCAGTTCTCCCCACCATCTGAGCTTAAGGTAATATTTGAAAAAGTTTCCCCGTTTTTATCACGGCCCTGAGTTGGAAAAACAAGTGTCCCGTCTTCCAACGTAATTCCCTGGCCGGGAGCGGGAGCAAATAGCCACCATTCTTCTTTTTTGCACATTTCGGTAATATTTGCCGGATCGCTCCAGGTTTTTCCATCGTCGGTGGAGGTAGCTATCAAAAACTGCGCAGTTTGTTTTACCCCAAAACCGGGTTGCGAGCCTTTGGTTCGCCACTGATGGTTCCAAAGGGTGCTTTCTTCAGTAAGTCCTTCCTGCCAAACACCCTCATCATTAATTACCCCGTGCATCCAAAGCCCTGCTAAAAATATTTTACCTGAATTTTCATCCACTAAAATACATGCATCGCTTACCCCGTTGAATTTTTCAGGAAGGCCTCCCCACTCATCCATATCCAGCCCAATACGCATGGGTTCCCAGGATTTTCCGCCATCGGTGCTGCGGCTGACACCAATGTCCATATCGCCCTGAAGGTCGCGGCTGCTTTGGCGGCGGACATCGTAAACGGCCAGCAATGAGCCATCATTAGTTGTGGCAATGCCAGGGATCCGGTAGGTTTGCACGTTGTCGTCCATGTGTTTTCGTACGGCGACTCCTATTCGTTGTTTTAAACTGCCGGATTCGGTATTTGGTTTCAGGTAAGTATTGTCGCTGAATTTTAATTTTGACAGCGCCACTCCAATTTTGTTGTGCAGGTTTGCATCTTCGTTTAACTCAACCGAAACCCAAAAATAATTTTCGCCCGGGCTAAGCAGTTGCTCACCAGTGAATTCAATTTTAGTTGCAGGTGCCTTTTCTCCGCCAAACAAGTTCATTGCCGAAACATTCCGAAAGAGCGAATCACTTCCGGAATACCAAACCCGAACAAGTTTTATATCATCCATTTCACTTGTTCCTTCCAGATTTACTGTTATGGAAGTTGAATGGAGAGTTGCCAAAGAATCGTTTAATTGCAACTCCATTTGTAACACCGGGTTTCCTTTCAGGTTTTTTAAAACCGGAACATGGTAGCTTTTTACGTGTAATTGTATGAATGGATTTGTTTTAGCACAGGAACATGCAACGAGTAGTACAAAAACGATAAAAACTCCGCTGAAAAATCTTTTTAACTTCATTTTATTTATTTCTTTATTATCAATATGTTTAAAACATTTATTGCGCGTTATTACCCGAAATATTGCAGAAAATTAATCCAGGATTTGCTGAGATCCTGGTATCCTGAATTTTCCTTCTCCCGGGTACTCTAAATGATTGCCCATAGTTCAGCCCTACAGTTCCAATTCCCATTCACTGAATTCCGGCTTCCCGTGT
>Ga0334882_1003816_pt1 | contig 13418 bp, 11 predicted proteins | sample GraSluR1_MG_5_FD_207226 | JGI IMG/M metagenome (GOLD analysis project Ga0334882, IMG submission 207226) | Sludge microbial communities from methane-producing bioreactor in Wageningen University, Netherlands - Granular Sludge_15_04-R1 | ecosystem: Engineered > Bioreactor > Anaerobic >... | reverse complement strand
GTGATCCTAATGTCAAATCTTCGCTTTACTCCTCTGAAGCATATCAGGGCCTTCCGTATCTCTTCAATCATTACACCACTCAGCAATGCCGCAGCGCATGCGGCAACAGCATTTTCCACATTTATGACTCCGGGAAAGGAAAAGTGTAGATCTCTATATACACCTGAGGGCGTCTTCAGATCAAACCTGTAGAAGTGTTCATCGGCAACAACATTTATTGCAGAATAATCGGCAACTTCATCAAGGCCGTAAGTAAAGTATCCTATGTCGGGCTGCCTCACTATCACCGGTTCGATATTTTTATTTACTATCAGATAGCCACCCGGACGTACCAGGCTGCAAAACTGATTATAACCCTCGAGCATTGAATTGAGATCGCCATAGACATCAAGATGGTCGGCATCAGCGCTGGTTATTACTGCGACGAGCGGTTTCAGCCGCAGGAACGACCTGTCAAACTCGTCAGCCTCCATGACTGTATACCGGCTCTCCCCTGTTATAAGGTTTGAGTTGTAATTCTTCGATATACCTCCCAGAAAAGCAGTACAATCGACATGCGACATCTTGAGCAGGTGGGCCAGAATGGTCGAAACAGTAGTTTTTCCATGTGTGCCGGCAACAGCAAGTGTATCGGTCTTTTCTGAGATGGAACCAAGAATCTCGGAGCGCTTGTAGATAGCATATCCATTTAGCCTGAACCACGCAAGTATCTTGTTGGTGGCTGGTATTGCAGGTGTATAAATTACAACAACCTCACCGGACAAGCCGGTAGTGCTGTATTGTTCCGGCAGAGTGTCAGGATCATCCGTAAAGGATATACGGCAGCCTTCCTTTATCAGCTCATCGGTAAGGTCGCTGCCGCTGCGGTCATATCCGGCCACCTCATACCCTCCGGCAAGAAAATACCTTGCCAGGGCACTCATGCCTATGCCGCCGATACCGACAAAATATATCCTTCTTACCTCTCTGCCATTTATCATTTCTCTTCCGCCAGTTTAATTATTTCCGATGCAATCAGTGATGCTGAGCCGGGCAGGGCTAGCTTCCTGATATTCTCTGACAAGGTCTCTCTCTTTAAATTGTCTGAAGCAAGGCCTGAGACAATGTCGATCAGGCGAGGCATTACATCGCTGTCAGCGAGCAGCACTGCCGCACCCTCACCAACCAGTGACATCGCATTTTTGGTCTGATGGTCTTCGGCAACATTCGGTGAGGGAATAAGTATTACAGGTTTACCCACCAGGCAAAGCTCAGATATTGTACCGGCCCCCGATCGTGAAATGATCATGTCTGCAGCTGCATACGCAAGGTCCATCCGGTCAATAAAACTTCTTACCTGTATGTTATTCAGTTCTCCTGAAATAACTGCTGAGTTGACCTTCCCGAAGTAATTTTTTCCTGTCTGCCATATCCAGTCAACACCGATTCTTTTGAAACCTTCAGGGTTTTCAATAAGTGCGTTGTTAACCGATCCTGCCCCCAGAGAACCTCCCAATACCAGGGCAACCGGCTTACTGCCATCCAGGTTGAAAAATCTCAATGCTTCAGGGCGGAGCCTGTCAAGGTCTGAGTAGGTGCTTCTTACCGGATTACCAGTCAGCAGTATCTTTTCTGCTGGAAAGTACTTTTCCATCCCCTTGTAGGCAACACAAATTACTGATGCCCTTCTTGAAAGGATGCGGTTGGTAACTCCTGCATAGCTGTTCTGCTCCTGCAGCAGTGTGGGAATTTTCATCTGTCCTGCTGCCCAGAGAAGAGGTCCGCTGGCGTATCCGCCAACGCCTACGGCAACGTCAGGCTGGAATTCTTTAATTATCTTCCTTGCCATCGACAGACTCTTTAACGCCATGGCTGCGACACCAAAATTTTTAAATATTCTCTTTCTGTCGAGGCCCTCAACCGGGAGTCCGGTAATGTTGTAACCTGCTGACGGAACCAACTCCATTTCCATTCTGCCGAGTGCTCCCACAAAGAGTATTTTTATGGTTCCGTCTATAGCCAGAAGAGCATTTGCGATGGAAATGGCCGGGAAGATATGCCCCCCGGTTCCTCCGCCACTTATTATTATATGTTTAGACCCTTGCCGGTTCATATATTCTCGATTCATTATCAGACTTCTCCTCGTCGGGCAGTTCCTCCTGCCTGATTCTTGCATTTACAATACGGCTTACGCCAAGAATGGCCCCTATTGAAAAGCTCATTACCAGCACTGACGTGCGACCCCAGCTGACAAGAGGAAGAGTCTGGCCGGTTACCGGGAAAAGACCCACTGCAACCAACATGTTTAAAATAGCCTGTAAAACTATCATTATCACAAGGCCCAGTACAAGGAATGCAGGGAAGGCTGTTTCGCACCTGCGGGCGATGGCTATGCCACGGTAAAGCAGAATGAGATATGCCATAATAAGCGGAACAGCTCCGAAAAGCAGTCCATATTCCTCAACTATGATCGCGAAAATAAAGTCTGAATTAGACTGAGGAAGCATATTCCTCTGGACACTCTTGCCAGGCATCTTGCCGAATAACCCTCCGGTAGAAATGGCTATCTTTGCCTGATTAAGCTGGTAATTGTCAGCCTGTGACGATTCTCCGTTAACAAATGCCTCTATCCTGTTTTTCCACACTTCGACCCTGTTGTCCTTCGACACAACCGTGAGAACCAGGGCAAAAAGGATAATGCCGGCAAGAGCCATGCCCGACCAGGCCAGCAGAAACCTCACCGGCACCCTGCCGATAAACATTATAATCATACATATGCCAAAGATCATTACCGCGGTGGAAAGGTTCTCTGAAACTATCAGGGCACAAACAATGGCTATGGGTACAATAAATATCCTTGTTACGAGGCCAAAGTCGTTGAGCTCATTCTGGTATTTAGCCAAAACCCTTGATAGATAGATGACAAGTCCTACCTTGGCCAGGTCAGAAGTCTGCAACCTGAAACCTGTGCCGGGAATCTCTATCCAGCGAGTGGCCTCGTTGATGCGAACGCCGAAAAGAAGGGTCAGGACAAGCAGGGCAATAGAACCAATAAGAATGATATTGGCCAGACTTGAATATATCTTGTAGTTGAGGTGGCTGGTAATGACAATGATGACCAGGCCGAACAACAGCATGAAGAACTGGCTCCTGAGAAAATAGGTGGTGTTGCCGCCGAATTTCGTAAATGCAACACTTACCGATGAACTGTAAACTGCAAGAAGGCTGTAAAACATGAAAAGGACAACCATGGCCCAGATACCGCGGTCACCCCTGAATATGTTCACTATTTTCGAGACTCCCATCAACAGATTGAGTTAAAGATTTCTTACTGCCTGTTTAAACTGCCTGCCTCTGTCTTCGTAGTTTTCGAAGAGGTCAAAACTGGCACATGCAGGAGAGAGCAGTACAGTATCGCCCTTATGAGCCAGATAATAGGCCGACCGAACTGCCTCATCCATAGAGCCTGCTTCCACTATGGTAGGAACAGCATCACCGAATGAGCTCATTATTTTACGGTTATCCTTGCCCAGGCATACTATTGCCTTTACCTTTTGCCTTACAAGCGGCAACAACTCAGTATAGTCATTTCCCTTGTCAATACCTCCGGCAATCCATACTATGTCTGCAGGCATGCATTCAAGCGCATACCATGTCGAATTGACATTTGTGGCCTTGGAGTCATTGACAAAGTTGATTCCGCATACCGTCAGTACCGGCTCAAGGCGGTGTTCCACGCCCTGAAAATCAGAAAGACTCTCCCTTATGGTCTCCTTCCGTATGTTCAGTACGTTGGCTACAATTGCTGCAGCCAGCGAATTGTAGATGTTGTGGCGGCCTTTCAGGGCCAGGTCATGCATAGTCATAAGCCTGATTTTTTTGTTATATTCCAGTATCAGTTCTTCATTCTCAACATAGGCTGAAATACCTTCCCCGCCTTCAATGGAAAAGGGCAGCATAACTGCGTCACTGCTTATCTCAGCGAGTTTTGCCATTATTACAGGGTCGTCGACACAATAGATAAAATATTGCCCACTACTCTGGTTATTCAGTATCCTGAATTTTGAGGCAACATAATTCTGCATTTTATAACCGTAACGGTCAAGGTGATCGGGGGTAATATTCATCAGAACAGCGATATCAGCCCTGAAGTCATACATGTTGTCGAGTTGAAAGCTGCTAAGCTCAATGACATAAAAATCGAATCCTCCCTGAAAAACCGACATCGCGAAACTGTGTCCTACATTACCGGCCATCGCTACCCTCAGGCCGGCCTTATGCAATATGTGATATATAAGGCTGGTAGTGGTTGTCTTCCCATTGCTGCCGGTTATGCATATCTTCAAGGCATCGGTGTACCTGCCTGCAAACTCAATTTCAGATATAACAGGAATACCTCTTTGTGCAAGCAACTCAACCACAGGGGCACTATCAGGAATGCCGGGACTTTTAATGACCTCTGAAGCATTCAATATCTTCTCTTCCGTGTGGATACCTTCCTCATGCTCTATATCCCGGGATACCAGTAAAGACTTATACTTGTCCCTGATCTTTCCGCTGTCAGAAACAAAGACATCAAACCCTTTGGATTGTGCCAGCACTGCACTACCTGTGCCGCTCTCTCCTGCTCCCAATATGACAATCCGTTTCTTCATCCCTGCAACTTCCCTGTTCCTCTATCTTACCTTAAGTGTTACTATGCTGAGAACTGCCAGCATTATTGCTATGATCCAGAATCTCACCACAATTTTTGATTCCGGATACCCCTTCTTCTGAAAATGATGATGCAGAGGTGCCATCAGAAATATTCTCCTGCCCTCACCATATTTTCTTTTCGTTCTTTTGAACCAAACTACCTGTATCATCACCGAAAGACTTTCGGCAAAGAATATCCCGCATAAAACAGGAATAAGAAGTTCCTTTCGTAAAATAATCGCCATTACGGCTATAATGCCTCCCAAAGCCAGGCTGCCGGTGTCACCCATAAAAACCTGGGCCGGGTAACTGTTGTACCAGAGGAACCCTATTGCAGCCCCGATAAAAGCAGCGGCAAAAATCACAAGTTCACCGCTGTTGGGTATATACATGATATCGAGGTACCCCGAATAGATTATATTTCCTGAAACATAAGCAAATACCCCCAGTGTAACCCCTATTATTGCTGAAGTACCTGTCGCCAGGCCATCAAGTCCGTCAGTGAGATTGGCTCCGTTTGATACCGCCGATACCACCACAATAACCATTATCACAAACACGAACCAACCCCAGAGTTGTCTGCTCTCCTCGCTGGAAAACGGAACCAGCCATGCATAGTCAAATTCATTGTTTTTGACAAAGGGGATTGTCGTCTTCGTGGTTTTCAGATTGCGGTACTCATATCTTGTATCTTCAAAATCATATGTCTGCGTGACAGGAGCAACAGCTTCCCCGGCAACTGAACCCGGAACTATCTCCCTGACAACCGCCTGATCGCTGAAATAAAGTGTAACACCTACTACCAATCCCATAATTATCTGGGCTATAATCTTGTAACGACCTGCCAGCCCATCCTTGTTCTTTCTGAATATTTTGATGTAGTCGTCAAGAAATCCGACAAACCCAAGCCAGACAGTCGTTACCAGCATAAGAATTATATACACATTGTCAAGCTTGGCGAACAGAAGTACAGGAATGACAATTGAGATCAGAATGATGACACCTCCCATAGAGGGTGTTCCCTCTTTCCTGTACTGACCTTCCAGACCCAAATCTCTTACAACCTCTCCTATCTGCTTATATTGCAAATAGTTGATTATCCTCTTCCCAATAACCATCGATATCAGAAGAGAGGTAATAACCGCCATAGCCGCCCTGAATGAGATATAATTGAAAAGGCCCGTGCCGGGCAGGTCAGTCATTCTTTCGAGATATTGAAACAGGTAGTATAACATAATTGTATCGGTTAACCTTCATTAAATGCATTCATCAGTTCTTCCCTGTCATCAAAGTGATGCCTCACGCCATTAACCTCCTGGTAGGTCTCATGTCCCTTGCCTGCAACAAGGATAATATCACCGGCTGAAGCCATTTTTACAGCAGTGCGTATGGCACTCCTTCTGTCGCTGATCCTTATCAACTTCCTTTGCAAAAGAGTATCAGGGCCAGATTCCATCTCATCAAGTATCTTTTCAGGATCTTCAGTACGGGGATTATCGCTAGTCAGGATCACAGTATCACTTGCCGCAGCTGCAATAGTAGCCATCAGCGGCCTCTTGGTCCTGTCCCTGTCACCACCAGCACCCACCACAGTAATCAATCTGGACGCTCCCTGCCTGATACGGTTGATGGTGTCGGTAACATTCCTGAGAGCATCAGGAGTATGAGCATAATCAACCACACCTGTAATACCGCTGCTTGATCTTACAACATCAAGCCTCCCCGGAACGGAAGTCAGACTGCTTAAAACCGTCAGTGTCTCTTCCTCCCCGGCCCCCAGTAATCTGGCTGCAGCATATACAGCCAGAATGTTAGACGCGTTGAAATCTCCTATCAAAGAGGTCCACACCTCTCTGCCTCCGATTTTCATTGCCATTCCGTCAATCCGAAATTCCACCACAGAAGCACGGTACTCAGCAAGACCTGAAAGAGAATAGGTATGCACCGATGCCTTGCAGTTCTGTACCATCACCTTCCCGTTGCGATCATCAGCGTTAACAAGGGCAAATGACTCTTTTCCAAGATTATCGAAGAAGCGTTTTTTAACAGCCAGATAGTTGTCAAATGTCTTATGGTAATCAAGATGGTCGTGCGTCAGGTTGGTAAATATCCCTCCCCTGAAGGTAAGACCGGCTATTCTCTTCTGATCTATCGCATGTGAACTGACCTCCATAAAGACATATTCACATCCCTCCTCAACCATCGAAGCCATAATCGAATTGATGGCTACCGGATCAGGGGTAGTGTGTGTTGCTTCTCTCTTCTTCTCATGAATGTAATTGCAGACGGTAGAAAGCAGCCCGCACTTGTACCCCAGAGACATGAATGTATTATAAAGCAATGTGGCTGTGGTTGTCTTCCCGTTGGTACCGGTAACACCGGTAAGTTTCAATGAAGCAGACGGATTACCATAAAATGCGGAAGCAATCAATCCCAGAGCCTCAGCACTATCTTCCACCAGGATAGTTGTAATCCCGTCAAACCCGTCAGCAGGGGCCTTTTCACATACTACTGCAGGTGACCCGGCTGAAATAGCCTTGTCAATAAACAGATGTCCGTCTGTCTTAGTCCCCCTGACGGCAACAAACAAAACACCCTGACCTGCCTTTCGTGAATCAGCAGTAATACCGGTTATGCGTATATCTGCATCGCCGGTCAGCTTATTGACTCTTAACCCCTTTGTCAGGTCTCTTACTCTTTTCATATCTCCAGTTCAATATATATTGTTGCTCCGCTTTTCAGACGGCTTCCGGCCGAAGGCGACTGCTTTGACACTCTGCCTGAACCGGTATACTTCACATGCCATCCTGAGTTCTCAAGCAGATAAAGGGCATCCCTGAGGCTCATTCCCTGAATATCAGGCACCAATCCTTCACTTGTTTTAACAGGACTCAGTCTTATGGTATCATTCACATTACGGACTGCAATCCATTCAGATGAAGGTATTTGCCTGTGATTCAGATTCATCTCCTTCATCATACGTATAATATCGTCTCCATAGCCGCCTCCTATGTCAGGCTGGGTGATTTTCAGCTTCTCTCCTGAGTCTTGCACTTCCTTTCCTGTATCATGGAACCTGAAGAAATACTTCGAATAGACCTTATCAGCTATTTCCCGGAAGACAGGACCTGCCACGAGATTACCGTAGTATATGTAATTTGAAGGAGCATTTACCACTACTATGCAGGAATAAAGTGGATTGTCAGCAGGGAAATAACCGGCAAATGAAGCCTGGTATGAGACGCTCGATCCCTGACCGTAACCATATTTCTCATTGGCAATCTGGGCTGTTCCGGTTTTACCGGCAATTACATAATTGGCATTCTTAAGGTTCGTGGCAGTACCGTTTTCGACAACCCCTTCAAGCATCCTCCTGGCCTTTTCAATGGTTGAGCGCGAGCATATCGAAGAGGCTATAACTTCAGCAGGGAATTCCTTCACTATCTCTCCATGGTATGCTATTGCACTGACAAACCGTGGCTTAACCATCTTGCCGTTGTTGGCAACAGCGTTATAGAAAGTAAGAATCTGCAGGGGTGTTTGCTGTACTTCGTAGCCATGTGACATCATGGGTAATGAAAGCCCTGACCATAGCTTGTCTCCGGGATACCTGATAAGAGGAGAACCTTCACCACGTATCTGGATACCAAGCTTTTCATTCAGTTTCATGGAGTACAGCCTGTCCACAAATACACGCGGTTTATCTTTGAATGTCTCGTAGATTATCTTTGCCATACCAACGTTAGATGATTTTTCAAACACCTCCTGAACGGTCATGGTCCCGTGCCCTCCCTCACGCACATCGCGTATTACCTTATCATAAAACCTGATGGTTCCGTCACCCGTGTCAACAATATCATCAAGATCGACTGACCCCTCTTCCAGTGCTGCCATCAATGCGGGGAGCTTGAAGGTAGAACCCGGTTCGGTACTCTCTCCGACAGCATAGTTGTATACCTCGCGATACCTTCCGTCTCTGATCTCGAGATTGACAATAGCCTTTATATCTCCTGTTTTTACCTCCATCAGAACAGCTGTCCCATGATGTGCATTGTGTCTCCTCAGCTGATTAAGAAGGGCGCTGTGAGCTACATCCTGCAGGTCAAGGTCGATGGTGGTAATAATATCGTTCCCGTCTCTGGTGCGGATATCACGACTGTCACTGACCGGGAACCAGTCGCCACCGGTAAGGCGCTGCATCATTACCGCCCCGTTTGTGCCGGCAAGGTCCTTGTCAAAAGCACCCTCAAGACCCACAATGTTGCCGGAGCTGCCTTCGGTGAGGTACCCGATGGTACGTGATGCAAGTTCGAGGTTGGGCAGTATGCGTCTGTTCTCAGGCCTCGTCAGCAGACCTCCGCGGTACTGCCCATGTCTGAAGATGGGCAGCTGCTGCAGCCTCTTAAGGTTGGCATGACTCACATGGCGCTTTATAAGGTAATAACGCTCGCCTTTGTTTCTGGCTGCCGACAGCTCAGCCTTCCACGCTGCGGCAGATTTATCGCCGAATAGTGATGCCAGGCCTGCAGCAAGGCCGTCAATACCATTAACCCATACTGAATCAGCCATGCCCGTACTGCGTGTATCCATGTAGACGGTGTAATAGGGTACCGAACTCGCCAGAAGCCTGCCATCATATGCAAGAATATCGCCCCTGTTAGCCTGTATCAGATCTTTTTTGAAGATAAAAGCCTCGCCCATCGCCTCCCACTTATCCTTCTGCACAAACTGAAGTATGACGATGCGCGAAATAACAGCAATGGAAAGCAACACCACCACCAGATATATGATTGCGCTACGCATTACTATTTCATCACGCTTCGACATACAGCATCATTATTTTACAACCAGCCTGTAAGGAGGCTCTGTAAGCTCCTCCAGTCCCAGACCGCGCTCCCTTATTTGCCTTGTAACCTCCGACTGCCTCGATACCTGCATAAGTTCAGCAGATGTCGAAAGAGCATCTGCCCTTAATTCCGTCACCTCTTTCTGAAGCCTGGTTATCCGTCTCACCAGATCCTCGGCATGAAATCTGTTGGCTATATAAACCGCGCCAAGGAATGTCAGAAACAGAATAAAGCCGAGATTCTTTAAAATAATCCTGTCGGAAAGCAGACTCCCGCTCATAAGCTCCCTTATTAGCCCCGGCCTGTTCCCGGCTGTTTTCTTTCCTTCTCTTCTCTTCTCTTCCATATTCAAACCTTTTCGGCTATCCTCAGCCTCGCACTCCTCGACCTCGGGTTGGCTGCAACCTCCTTCTCTCCTGCAACAATTGCCCGCTTTGTTATTACCCTGAAGGGAACCTGCACATTCCCGTAAAAATCCTTCTCAATCTCACCTTCAAACGATCCGCTCCTCATGAAATTCTTGACCAGCCTGTCCTCCAGAGAATGATAGGTAATCACCACCAGCCGCCCCCCCGGAACAAGCAGATCATAAGCCTGCTGCAGCATCTCCTTAAGATTTACCAGCTCATTATTAACCTCTATGCGCAAGGCCTGAAACAACCGGGCAAAGAACTTGTTTTCTGCCCTCGGGGGAACCAGGGACCGTACAGCATGGGTGAGATCACCAATAGCATCAAGAGGAGCACTCTCTCTGGCTGCAACTACAGCGCGGGCTATTGCCCGCGAATTGGTAAGCTCTCCGTACATGTAAAAAATACCGGCCAGCATCTCCTCAGAATAGCTGTTAAGCACTGTGGCGGCAGTAACATCTGCCGACCTGTTCATCCTCATATCAAGCGGCCCTTCAAAACGAAATGAAAAGCCACGACCAGGCACATCAAACTGATGAAACGAAACACCCAGATCAGCAATCAGTCCATTAATCGACTCTATACCATGATAGAAAAGATTATTCCTGAGAAACCTGAAGTTCTGATTCAGAAACAGAAACCTCTCGTCATCTGTTATATTGGCAACGGAATCCTCATCCTGGTCAAAAGCTATAAGCCTGCCCCCTTCAAGTCTCCTGAGTATCTCCGATGAATGCCCTCCGCCGCCATATGTAGCGTCGACGTAGACCCCTCCGGGCCTCAGCTCAAGCCCGTCAACACTCTGTTTGAGCAAGGCAGGTACATGATACGTCATCGCTAATCAGTTTGGTTGGTGCCTCCTCCTAAAAGTCTCTCGGCAAGGTCAGCAAAATCACCCGGAAGCATTGAGGCTGATCCATAAGCCTCTTCAGGCCAAATCTCAATACGGCCATCCTGCCCCGCCATCACAACATCCCTTTTTATGCCGGCCAGTTCAAGAAGCCTGCGCGGAATGAGCATCCTGCTGTTGTTGTCAAGGGTTACCTCGGCAGTGGCCATGAAAAAATTCCGCAGAAACATATTATGTTCACGATTGTAAGGATTTATCCTGCTCCTAATCTTCTCCAGCTGAACGCTCCAGTCATCAAGAGTGTAGAGAACAAGACATCTCTCAAATATGTCCTTACGCACCACAAAACGATCCTCCGATGCTGTGGGCATCTGCTTCTTGAATGAAGAAGGAAGGATAACTCTCCCCTTTTCATCAACCTTGCATGGATAATCGCCTATGAATGTGGCCATACCGTTTCTATTCTTTTAAAACGCTAAAATATATATTTTATCCCACTTTATTCCACTTTACCCCATTTTTTTCCACTTTGTTAATAACTTTTACTTCAGATTGCATCGAAACCCATTTTGATTACCTTTGCACAAGCTAAAAACCTGATTAAGGGTACACTCTCTTTTATGTAATGGCAGAGCCTCAGAAAATCGAAGTACGCAGTGTGCTGGCATCGAAAAGTCCCAGACTGGCCAAACGGATGCCCGGGTTTGTTATCAGATATCTTGAAAGGATTCTGCACCAGGATGATATCAATTTCATTCTGTCAGAATACGGGCATCTCATGGATCAGGACTTTGTCTCTGCAGTGCTTAAATTCATGGGCATAACCTACAAGGCCATAGGGACTGAAGGTCTGCCGCCAACCGGGCGGTATATTTTTGCATCGAATCACCCGTTAGGCGGCCTTGACGGTATGGTTTTCATGGATGCGGTTTCAAAGCACTATACTTCGGTGAAATTCCCGGTAAATGACCTGCTTCTGAATATCAACAACTTTTCGGGTATTTTCCTGCCGGTAAACAAGCATGGGGTACAGGACAGGGAGGCGGTTCGGGCAATAGACAATGCCTACGCATCAGATGATCAGATACTCTACTTCCCTGCCGGCATATGCTCAAGGCGCAAAGGAGGGGTAATCTGTGACCTCGACTGGCAGAAGAGTTTTATTACAAAGGCTGTATGGCATCGCAGAGATATTATACCCGTTTTTTTTTCAGGCAGAAACTCAAACTTCTTCTACTCGCTGGCGAATCTGAGAAGCATGACAGGGATCAGAACAAATGTCGAGATGCTCTGGCTGCCCGATGAGATGTTCAGGCAAAAAGGAAAGCAGATACACGTTGTATTCGGGAAACCGGTCAGTTGGAAAACCTTTGACAAGTCAAAAAGTGCATCAGAGTGGGCCGCATTCATGAGAAAGAAATCCTACGACCTCGAAAAGTATGTTCCACTGTAATTAACCCGAAACACGATCATAACATTGAGAATATGACTGAAATAGCTGAACGTGCCCCCATTGAAGAGATAGTCGCAGAGCTTACACCCGAAAGGCTGTTACGAAAGACCAACAATGGCAATAATGAGGTATATCTTTTCGCAGGAACCGAATCACCGGTACTCATGCGTGAAGTGGGCAGGGTTCGGGAACATGCTTTCAGGAGTGCCGGTGGCGGAACAGGAAAAGAGATTGACATTGACAGGTATGACACTGACCCTGAGCACCCTCATAAACAACTTATTGTCTGGGATCCTGACAACCTCGAAATAGTGGGTGGATACAGATATTTCATCAACGATCACAATAATCCTTCCAATGACCTTACCCGTCTGGCGTCATATTCATATTTCCACTTTTCAGATACCTTCAGAAAGGATTATTACCCCAACCTGATGGAATTGGGAAGATCATTTGTTCAGCCTGAATACCAGTCAAAGGCAATGGGAAGAAAGAGCCTCTTCTCTCTTGATAATTTGTGGGACGGGCTTGGTGCGATAGCAATTGAGACACCGCATATAAGATATATGTTTGGCAAGGTTACCATGTACAGACACTATAACCAGAAGGCTCGCGACATGATCCTCTGTTTCATGCACAAGTATTTCGGAGATCATGACAATCTCATCACTCCGAAAGAACCGATTGAAATCGATTTCCATGAGGATGAGCTGAAGCAGCTGTTCACAGGGGGATATAAGGAAGACTACAGGGTACTTTCAGCTGAAGTCAGAAAACTGGGAGAAAACATTCCGCCTCTGTTCAATGCTTACATGAACCTGTCTCCTACAATGAGGACATTTGGTACATTCATAAACCATCATTTCGGCAATGTGGAAGAGACTGGTATAATGATCACTATCAGGGATATATACGTTGAAAAAATTAACAGGCACCTGGCCTCCTACCGTGAGGGCTTCGAGTTTGACCCTGTGGGTTAGTATGCTCTTTTGTCGATCCCTTCAATGAAATTTACAAACGATCTGTTAACGACCCTGTTGCCTCCGGCAGTGGGATAATCACCTGAAAAATACCAGTCGCCTGCATGACCAGGACAGGCAATATGCAGGTTCTCTATTGTCTGATAAACGATTTCCAGTTCTGCCTCAATTCCTGGTGTCCTCAGCATCGATGCAATCCGTGTT
>Ga0334882_1003814_pt1 | contig 13421 bp, 11 predicted proteins | sample GraSluR1_MG_5_FD_207226 | JGI IMG/M metagenome (GOLD analysis project Ga0334882, IMG submission 207226) | Sludge microbial communities from methane-producing bioreactor in Wageningen University, Netherlands - Granular Sludge_15_04-R1 | ecosystem: Engineered > Bioreactor > Anaerobic >... | reverse complement strand
CAGGAGACGACGCAGCTGACGGTGACGGGGATGGGCGTGGGCACACCGGAGTATATGGCACCGGAGCAGTGGCAGGGGCGCTCTGATGAAGCCAGCGACCAGTATGCGCTGGGCGTGGTGCTGTATGAACTGCTGACAGGGGTTAAACCCTACACTGCAGATACACCGCTGGCGGTGGCGCTAAAGGTGATGTCTGAACCATTGCAGCGACCGAGTGCACTGGTGAGTGGCATTTCGGAAGACGTGGAAAAGGTGCTGTACAAGGCGCTGGCGCGCGACCCGCAGGATCGTTATGAAACGATGGTTGGTTTTCGGAAGGCACTGGATAGGCTGACTCAAAAGAACAATACAGCAGTAGATGCGGTGGAATCGATCCCGATTGCACGACTCAATCAGCACAAAGCAACACTAACAGGAGATTCTTCCAAAGTAACCTCATCTTCTGGTTATGAATCTGATACCAATAAAGAACTATCCAAACAATCAGCGATTGAAGATCATAGTGAAGTAAGAATTCACGGTAGACCTTCTCCTCAGGCAGCAACTCCTGAGAGCGCAGGTGAAACGGTTGATAGGCTGGATCTGACACCCGTTGACGGCATTCATAGGAAACTGGAAAATCGTGAAACGGTGATGGGGCAGAAGAAAGAGCCCTCACCAAAGCATAAGCCCAACCGGGCGCTTTCCTGGGGAACATTGGGGGTTGTTTCGGTAATGGTTGTGTTGTGCGTGCTGCTGATTGCCCTAATAATAAGACGAGAACCTGAAACTGAGCCAATCAATTATACACAGTCCGAAGCAACCGAAGTTATCAACAGTCAGCTAACCCAACAGGCTCAGATAGATGCTACAGCGAAAGTTGAATCCACACAAAAAGCTCAAGCTCAAGCTACAGCTACAGCTGCTTCTGCTTTCTCTGAATTTAAAGACTTCATTGATGTATCAAATTTGGTGCATGAGGAAAATTTCGGAAAAATGGAACATACAGAAGAAAATTATATAACTACCTATTGGACGGATACGCTTTTGCAGGATTTTGCCCTTGAGGTGACTTTCCAAAATCCATATGCGAGCACGTTTAATGATTTTGATTATGGAATTTCTTTTGCTGGCGATGAAGAATACTTTTTCTACATATCCTCTTTTGGTCGATGGGCATTTGTTCATTATGACGGGGGTTTTAATTTTCTTGAATCGGGCGATGTTGTTTTAAATACGGGTCAGGCTGAGAAAAATAAATTTCAATTAGCGGTGGTAGAACAAAAGGGGTATTTATTTGTCAATGATCGTTTTGTTGCAGCGCTTGACCTTTCAATGATTGATTATGAGGGGTACATCTCTTTGCAAACCGGTTATGTTAGCGGTCATCAAATGGAGGGATATGCGACAGGGTTTGAGAATCTCAGGATTTATGCTGCTCAAGACCAATCCACTATTGAAATTGAATCTACGCCAACTAAAACTCCAACCCAAAAACCAACCACAAAGTCAACGGATCTCTCCACACGTGACACAATTAAGATCAACACACATGGGATTGAATGGGAAGGATGGGACCATTACCGGTATAATGTCTTCTTTGAAAATTCAACTGAATGGCGTTCAGATAAATATTTCCTGACCGTTGAATTCGTTGGCGAGTATTATTTGGGCGGTTCTTTTTGTGATTTCGATTATCCTGAAGCTGTTGAATGTCAATTTCGAAATTATGAGGGTGAAGAATATGTTTACTGTGACACAGATTTTTGGATAACTTTTAAGTGGCCAGAAATTTCATGTCTCTATCAGATGACACTCTTAAATGCCTACGAAGATTCGGTGTATTCCTATCATTATGATTACACATTTACCCGACAGTATTAACTTTTCTTATAGGGTTGTTATTTCCCGGAAATTGAGGGTTCATCAAGATAGTTGTTTGAAGTAGAATCCGAAAGGTTTTTAACTCAATTGTAATCACCGAACACATTTTTTGCATATACTGTCAATGAGTCGGTCTTTGGTGCTGCCAGAAAAATAGTTCCGGGGGTTATCTATCCAGATCTGATCGAGCATGCCCCGCGAAAAACCTGCCTCAATTAATTCACCCGACAGCTCGCTGACCAGGTAAGGCAGACCAGGGGTACCGCCGTAGCAGCTCCAATAGGATCGGCGGGCGTAATCGCCAGCAAAGAGCACTTTGTCCCCAAATCCCTGCTCAAAAAGCGACAGGATTGCCCTGGCAAGTTCGGCACGCGACGGTTCGGGGCGCACCATCTCGTCAAATTCGAGGTAGTACCCGCTGGACGCCCTGCCAGAAATTAGCCAGGAAAGCTTTGGCTTCCGCCAGCCTTGCAGGAGTTGTGTAGTCATGAAAGATGGCATAGAAAAGCGCCATGGCAACATCATTGATGAACCAGGCATAATGGCAATCATCGAAGTCAAAAAGCGTAATCCGTCCGGCATCAGTCACAAAGAAATTGCCCCTGTGAAAATCAGTGTGACACAAGCCATAAGCAGAGGGGTCTTTTGGCAATTGCTGAATGCCGTTGAAGGTGGTGAGATACGCAGACAGCACGGATGAGTCCGTCTTGGGCAGATATTTCTTACCCTGCACAGCCATTTGCTGTGAATCATATTCAATGTTGTAACGGGCAAATTCTGGTTGGCTCGGTTTGAAGCCTTTGCTGAGGTGATGGAGCTTCCCCATAAAAACGCCCATGGCGATGTGTAGGGACGAGTTCCATTGCTCTTTCCTTGGCGGCTTGCCAGGAGCCTTTTCAAATAGCGTCGTCAGGAAATTAGAACCATCCCTTGCTGAAATGACTTCCACCAGGTTTTGGTTGGAGGATGGTAAAACTTGCGGCACAGACAGGCTGCCCTCAGCCAGATGATTCAAAAATTCCGATTCACCCTAAACAAGATTTGCTGTACGGCGTGAATCATGCCCAATGCGGAGAATGAATTCTGTGTCAGTCCTGCGTACCTGAAAAATAAAAACTTTCAAATCCATCCAGAATGACAGCATCTTGGGGATGGATGGCATATTTACCCAGGGCAGCTTTGAGCATGTCGTCGGTGAATAGATTTCGGATAAAAGGTTCCATTTACACTGTTTCTTTAGGAATTAATGACTCCACTGAAATTAGGTCAATCAGACGAAATAGACAATGTCAACGCCCCACAAACATGCATGATTTTAGGCATTTTATGGGATGAAACCTTCAAAAAAGCATAAAATTGGTGCATTACGACCCACTTTCATACCACTTTCATAAGGGGAGCAACCTTTTTGCAGGAGGCTCATTAATGGAGGCTTTATCCCCCACCTGCCAGAATCGCGCCTATCGCCATGAAGGAGAAGATAGCGATATCCTGCAAGAAATGGATAAACCACGGCCAGAAAAACCCCCGGGTTTCCAGCATGCTTTTACTCAGCAGATAGCCGAGAACAAAAGCCATGATGACGCCAATAACGCCGTAGGGGACGCCATAGAAATGGCCTAAGCCGAAGAAAGTGGCTGTAAGCAAGATGCTGTGCGTCTTTCCGACGGCTGGTTCCAATGGGGCGAGGAGTGCTGCCCGGTAGTTTAATTCTTCGCTGAAGGCGTTCATGGCAGCAAAAAGCAGCACCACCGGCAGCAGGGGTAAGGTCGCTAAGAGCGTCCCCAGTGCCGGTCTGCCTGCCACGAAGAGGAAGGTCAGCGTGCCACCTGTGATACAAATTGCCAGCACCCATCCCAGCTTGGACCAGGGTGTGTTTTCTTTGATCAGAAATTTTTCTTTAGCGGCAGGAGCGCCATAATCACCAAAAGTGAGAAAAAACTTTGCCGTGTTACGGTAGATGAGATACAGGATCAGGGTCATGACCAGCGCACCAGCCACCCGTCGCACCTGGATGCCCAGCATGCTCGTGGTAAAGCCTGCCGACTCGGGAAACCAGGTTTGAAACCATTGAGAATTTCCCAACCGGCCAAAGGCCTCTTCCACAAGAAACAGGGCGAAGATCAAGAAGAAATAGTTCCGCAGCGGCCTTGCCTTCTGCCAAAAATAGGTGGTGGTTAAGAACAGGATCAGGAGGATCAATTTTGACCAGAGCAACCAGATGGTTGGTGGACCGAAAAATTCCTGCCAGATGATATTGGGGAGCGTTGAGAGTAACAGGGTGCCAACCCATGCAAAAATGATTGTTAACCTATCGGGTCTGAAAGAATCGGTCATGATTCACCTACTGTCAATGGTTTGTCGATATTTATATCATACAATCCAACGTAAATTCAGGGGTCAACAGTTATTGAAAAGGATGTTGCTCCGAAAATGATAATACGATTCGATCAAAAAATTTTGTTGTGGTAAGAAGAATTAATCGGGTATATTTCTTGCTTGTGCTATAAATTGTGATCTTTGGACGTGATGGATGCCTTTCTTATCCGAATATTATCCTCTTATTCTTTATTTTTCTCTTTTCATTGGATTGAAGATCTCTCAACATGCAGTTCTGATCCGCCCAGAATCACATATTCAAAAAGGGTGGGGCGATTGGACGGTGTGGGGAATTTTGCTGCCTTTGTGGCTGGTTTTGTTTGGCCCTGTGGTGGAGTTTTTATTCCTTGGTCATCGCCCCGGGTTGTGGCAAATGATTGCTGGCGGAGGAATATTTATCGCTGCGGGTTTCTTTTCAATCAAAGGTTATTTAGACCTTCAGCAAGGATTTATTCAGGGGATTGAACACGAGGATACCAGCCTGGTTGTCAGGGGGCTCTATCATGTTATCCGTCATCCCATTTCTCTGGGAAATATCCTGTTTTGTATTGCTTGCCCAGTCTTTTTGGCGGCGGGCCCTTCATGGATCCCAGCATTGATTGGCGTTTTGGGGATCACAATTCGAATTTCGATTGAAGAATCCTATCTTCAGGCACATATTCCGGACTATGAATCCTACAAAGCCAAAACCTGGGCTTTGATCCCATATATTTATTAGCTTTCCGGTCTGGAAAATTTTAGTTGCACTTTGAGCTGGTAAGACCCCGATTAATCTGTGACGGATAAAACGCGCAAGAGCACTCTCCTCTGATGCTTGCCGCGGCGATGTTCTGCCAGGTAAACCCCCTGCCAGGTGCCCAAATTTAATTTCCCACTGTCCACGGGTATGATCAGGCTGGTGTTGGTGAGGATCGACCGCATATGTGCAGGGGAGTCATCCAGCCCCTCCAGTGTATGCTGATACCAGTTTTGTCCTTCTGGTGCGATATGCGCCAGGAATTCTTCCATGTCCCGTTGGGCTGAGGAATCATAATTCTCGTTAATTACCAGGGAGGCACTGGTGTGTTGAACAAATAAGTAAGCTATCCCGGTCTGCACATTCCATTGGCGAATTTGGGTGTTAATTTGGGCTGTAAAATCATTAAAACCCTGTCCTACTGTTTCGATAAGTAGTGTGCTTGCGAACCACTCCATAAACATATTCCTTTCTATTTAATGTAATAGATTATACCTTTCTGGATAATGTGATGTTTTGCATTGAGATGAAATTTTAAATATTAAAAATTTGCATAGAAGGAATGGTGTTCTATTAATGAAAAAGTTTCGATCTATGATTAGATATTGATATTTTAGCACTCAGATCCCGAAAGGAATTCGTCTCATTGGTTAGCAATGTCTGATACAATATTATTACAAAATCTCTGAATTCGTGAATGATCTAAATGGTCAAAACCTTATTTGTCATGTTTCATAAAAATGTTAGGAAACCTCCAAAAATCTTATTTTGATTGGTTCCAAACAGAGAAGAAAGTCAAGTTGGAGAGCATTTATCCGGTAACTCGAACAAAAATAATCATTCCACGTTGGCACGATGAAATATTAACGCGTCCACGGTTGTTAGAAATTCTAAATGATTTACTGGATCAGAAGTTAATCATCATTGCTGCCCCTGCCGGTTATGGGAAAACGTCGCTTCTAATTGATTTTGCTAACAATTCTGAATGGCCTATTTGCTGGCTTTCCTTAGACACCTTAGATCAGGATCCTTTCCGGTTTTTTGCTCATTTTATCAGTGCAATTCAAGTGCGTTTTCCACTATTTGGAAATAATGCAACTGCCATATTAAATAACATACCGCAGAATAAGCTTGATGTACCAGTTTTGGTCTCTGCTTTAGTGAATGATATTTATGAAAATATTACGGAACATTTCATTCTTGTTTTAGATGATTATCATTTGGTTGAGGTTAGTGATCACATCAAAGAGTTTATCAACCAGTTTTTACAGGACGTGGATGAAAACTGTCATCTTGTAATTTCTTCGCGAAGGTTGTTGACTCTCTCAGATATGCCCTTGCTGGTTGCTCGCAATCAGGTTGGTGGGATTTCATTTGAGGAAATCTCTTTCTCTTCACCTGAAATTCAAGCCTTATTGTCGAAAAACTATCATTTAACGATCTCGGATGATTCTGCCAATGCCATCAACGAGCAAATAGAGGGTTGGATTACAGGGCTGTTATTATCTACGCATATTTTAGAAGATAAAATTGGTGAGAGAATTCGCGTTGCTAGAGTTTCTGGTGTTGGTTTATATGAATATCTAGCCCAACAAGTCTTTGACATTCAATCCCAGGAAATCAAGGATTTCTTACTTCGTACTTCTTTGTTGGAAGAATTTGACGCACAACGATGTGAAAATGTGATTGGCAAAGCGCTCCAAATGAGCTCTCCGTGGCGCGAATTGATGGATGAGCTGATGGTGCGCAATTTGTTTGTTTTGCCTGTTGGTGAGGGATCTAATTTTTGGCTTCGTTATCATCACTTGTTTGGCGAATTTTTGCAATCGAGGATGCGCCAATCCAGGCCTGAAGAGGCTGAAAAAATAATAATTGCACTGGGCGATGAGTTTTCTGTTCAAAAGGATTGGGAGCGTTCATTTAATTTATACAAACAGGTTGACGCAACTGATAAATTAGTAGAGTTAATAGAGGATGCTGGACCAGAAATGGTGGCGACTGGGCAGTTGTTATCTCTGAAAGGGTGGATAAACCACCTGCCTGCTGAGGAGGTCAATTCACGTCCATCACTGGTTTCGTTACGAGCCACAATCATGCTGGGTTTGGGAGAGGTAAAGGAAAGCCTCGTTCTACTGAACGATGTAATTCGCCAGCTGCAAACAACAGGTGCAGATATCCAGACATTGGCGCTAAGTTTGATTAGGCGAGCTGTGGCGAATCGAACGCTTGGTGAATATGCAAACTCAAGAGCTGATAGTCAGGCAGCAATTAATCTTTTGAAGCAAGCACCTAAATATGGACATATTCGTGCGGAAGCCATGCGGATCCTTGGTGGAACTTACTATCTTCAGGGCGAGTTGAAGGCCGCACTGACCACATTAAAGGAATCTCTTCAAATATTTGAAAGTTATAATGACCAGCAGAACATCCCAAAGCTTCTTTTTAATATTGGTTTTATGAATTTTAATTTAGGAAACTATGTGCGCGCAGAATCAATGTATCATGATGCACTGGAGTATTGGCAATCTGGCGGTAACATTGCATGGGCTGCTGAATTGTTGAACAACCTTGGCATTTTACAACAGCTGAGAGGCGATTTTGAGGCGGCAGCTAAGAATTTTGAGAAAGCTATAGAATATGCCCGGATCAGCAATACAACCCAGGCAGAGGGATTGAGCCTTGCCAGCCTCGGTGATCTTTACAGAGACCTTGATGCTTATCGCGAAGCCGTTGACGTTTATAAACAAGCTCAATTAATTGCAAAACAATTAGATGATCGCTTCTTGTTGTTTTATCTGGACCTCGCCGAAAGTGTCCTAAGCAGAATTAGTGGAGATTTGCAGAAGTCAAAATTTTTGTTGGAAGCAGCAGAAATCAAATCAAAGAAAAGTGGTTCTGCATATACTGAAAGTCTTCTGAATTTGGAATGGGCGATGTACTTTCTGGCTGACCATAATTATCCAGATGCCTTTCATCTGGCAAAGCAAGCTTATGATTATTTTAGATCCGAAGGACATGAGATCGAGTCATTACGAGCAGCGTTTTGTTGTGTGCTATCAGCCGTGGGCGATAATGACCAGTTGTTGGAATATCTTGGGAAAGTTATGGCGAAGCTAAATGAGAATGAGTATGCCATTCCGTTGATTATTCAGGCTCGTGAAGCTCAAAGAAGACTCTCATCTTTTAAGGGACCTTCTGAGATTAAGACCCAGATTGCCCAAATCCTTGAAAGGGTTGAGCGGTTTGAGGAAAAATTACCTGAAATGCGCCGAAACATTCGAAGACAGGCTACCATTGTTCCCTTTGCGCCACCACGTATGGTTATCCAATCCTTTGGCAAAACCCAGGTATTTATTAATGATCGCTTGGTCACGAATAGTGATTGGCAGACTCAGACCTCACGGGATATTTTTTATCTATTTTTAGCCCATCCTGAGGGTTTGACCAAGGAGCAGGTTGGGGTTATTCTCTGGCCTGAAGCTAGCTCAGATGAACTTAAGCTCAGGTTCAAAAATTCTCTATATCGATTGAGAAGGGCAGTTGGACGCCAGGCGTTATTGCTTGAGGATGACTACTATGTGTTTAACTGGTCATCTGATTACGAGTATGATGTTGAAGTTTTTACAAAGTCGATTGAGCAGGCTGAATTGGTCAGGGATAACCAAGAAAAGAGTATCTACTATAAGAAAGCGATTGCCGTTTATAAAGGTGAATACCTTTCTGATATTGATGAGACCTGGGCGAGTATTGAACGCCAGAGATTTCTACGAATGTATTTAGATGCACTATTGCATTTGGCTATCATTTCTTTGGATCAGAAAGATTACAAAACGGTATTGCGTTATTGTTTCCAGGCTTTGAGTGAGGATGCTTGTTTTGAGGATGCGCATCGGTTGGTGATGCGGGTGTATGCGGCAACTGGTAACCGTGCTGCTCTTGTTCGACAGTATGAGCGCTGCTGTGATGCCCTGGAGAAGGAGATCAACGTCCCTCCATCCAAACAAACACAAGAACTTTACCAAAATCTTCTTCAAAATTAGAAGGATTGGGATCATTCCTACCGGACAAGCTAGAATAAAATTCCAAACCATAACCATAACCCATTACAATAAATCGATACAAAATCAAGTTTTCCCAAGTATTCCAAGTGAAAACTGATTTGAGCCTGTTTTGCAGAGTTGTTTAAAGCCCCAGGTAAGAATAATATTTTATATCCGAACATTTTTGTGTTGGGTTCTTATCCATTCACCTATTGTATTAGAAAGGATCTTCCATGAACACGTTATTTGATAAAGGTAAAGTTTTTTTTAGTAAGTTTGATAGTCAGATAATCCGTTTGCTTGTCACAATTGGGACTCTGATTATGTTTGTCCTGGCTGCCGGTGCGCCTGGTGGTCTTGGTGGCGTAGGAATGTAAAAATGGTTTTAGTTTTTGCCATTGTGATTGGCGTGATGGCAGGTTTCTCGAAAGCAAAGGTTGAAGGTGTTGCTTTCGATCCACCCAAGTTACGTTTTGTTGGGTTGGTATTGATTGCAGCTATCCCTCAATTTCTAGTGTATGCCTTACCTGTTACGCGTTCAATTATCGATACCCGTTGGGTACCGCTTTTTTTGATCAGCTCACAGATTGTCTTGTTAGTGTTTGTGTGGCTTAATCGCAAAGCGCCCATGTTTTGGCTCTTAGGCTTAGGGCTTTTACTTAACCTCACGGTGATTTCACTAAATGGCGGATGGATGCCTATCTCTCCAGAAACATTAATGGCAGAAGGTATAACATCAAAGTATTGGCAAATTGGGTCCAGGTATCAGTTTAGCAAAGATTTAGTACTTGAAAAGGAAAATACCACTTTATGGTTATTGTCCGATATTCTAACACTTCCGCAATGGATACCATATCGTGTTGCTTTTAGTATTGGTGACACATTGATTGCGGCTGGTGTTATTGGATTTTTTCTACACAATAAAGCTGGACAAGAAAAATGGAATGTATATAAAGGAGATTTATTAAAATGACTAAGAATTTTCATTTACAACAGGAATTTAGCCGGTTATTAACAGCTGCTGTGATTAATGGCTCGTTTCGCCAGGCGCTGTTACAAAATCCACAACAAGCAATTTTAGAAGGATTTTGTGGAGAGGCATTCAATCTTAGTGCAGATGTGATTCAGCGTCTGTCAACGATTAAGGCATCTTCATTATCAGAATTTGCTTCTCAATTGGGTAGTCTCTAAGCATCAGCGTTGGCAAGGAAGAATTATTAACTAATTTTCCTTGTTTAGGGTGATTAGTTTTAACTCATCCTTTTGACTCTAATCCGTTACAGAGTCGCTCTTGTTGATTGTTCCAGACCTCACAACTATAATGAGTTGGAGCTATTTTTGGTATAGCATTAATTAAGTGGATGCACGATAACAATTGACCTCAAAAAATTAAATACGCTATAATTGAACATACACGATCATTGAGATTGAAGGAGGTATGATATGCGCAAATTTGGAAATTTGTTTTTGGGTGCAGTAATTGGCGGATTGGTGGGCAGCGGGTTGGCATTGTTATTTGCCCCTGAATCAGGCGAAAAAACCCGCACTGAGATTGAGGGTTACTTTAAAAATTTCAAAGACGAAATCATTCGGGCAGCGGATGAAAAACGGGCTGAATTGGAAGAACAATTGCAGAAGTTACGCTCTGGACAGGATGTTCCGCTCGAAGAGAAAAAGGGTTAGCTGAATTTGACCTTTTGATGAATAATTTTATGATCAGCCTCTGGACTTCCAGGGGCTTTTTTACGGGTATGCGTTTGAGTCGGGTGTGGGTTGGTAAACCGGGTAGCTCTCCTCGGTCACCTCGGGGGTGGGCTCGATAAGTTCAAATTCCGGTAGTGGGGTGGGTGTCGGCGCAAACTCGACCTCAAGATTCTGAACGCTTGGCGTTGGGTCTGCAGTTTGCGGCATGAAGGCAATGTCGTTGACGTAATCAATGCTCCTCTGGCAGGCACCGGGCTCAAGAAATTGAATGACATTCTCCCAGGTCAGGGGATAATTGTTGGCAATTGCCAGCTGAAGAGCGCTGCCAAGACAGCCAGGACCTGCGTTGTAGTTCACCAGGGTAAAGCGCCAGAGATCTTCATACCCGCTGACATCGCCTGCTGGTAACCGTGTTTCGTTATACAGCATCTGTCCCACCTGTTCACAATTTGCCAGGATACTGCGTGCGAAGATGCTGATGCTGAAATTCGCCTGGCGCAAGTCAATCCCCAAAGGGCATTCCGGACAGGCAGCGTTCACATTTTGCACCAGTGCCCCGCGCAGCATTTCCTGTTCGGCAATGTCCAGGTTGCCAAAGCCCTTCTGGCAACGGGTCGTGTCTAAGACAAGGGGACAAAATTGTGTAAAGAAACTGGGGTTCCAGAGCAGCACGGTGTCTGCGCCCAGGTCACTTAAATGACCGAGTCCGGCTTCGGTGTAGGTCGCTGAAAAACCCGGCCAGAATTGGCTCTCTCGGCTGAAAATGTTCTTCAGAAGCTGAGAGGGGACACCGGTATCAATTGATATCCTGATGATTTCGCTGTCGAACTGGTTTTGCCATTCGTTGATCAGCGGCCGGGCGGCTTCCAATCCACATTGATTGGCATATCCAGATGGCTCAAGCCCGCCGTCTGCGCATCCTGTGGCATCTGCTTGTCCTTCCCGGATCAATGTACCGGCAAGGTAGTAATAAGGTTCATCGGAGACCAGTGCGTCGGGGTGATTGGGGGAGGAAAGCCACAGTGGTGGACCGCCAACTGGCGGAAAGGCTGACCAGATTTGAGAGCAAGTGGATTGAATTTCTCCCAGGTATTGAGAACTCAGGATATCCACATACCACTGGGGTTGGTCATCTGCCTCCCCATCTGGAGGGCCAAAGTCACCCCATGGAATTACTCGCACCTGGGCAGTGTAGGCTTCAGTTGAATCGCCGAAGCTTGAATCCGCCCAAAAAGTGACCAGGCTGCCGTTTTGGCCGGTGGCTGGGATGGGAACGGTGCACTGGTTGCCCGGGCAGCTGAATGGTTCTGCGCCAACGTAACCTTGAATATTGATAATTGATTCATTGGGCAGCGGTTCAATCCCAATGAAATGCAGTTCTGGAACAGTCGTGCATTTGTTTTCCGGGGGAGTCAGTATACAGCCACCAATTTCGATAAACACTTCTGGGGGTAGAAGATCAACTTCAATCTGGCGTTCACCGGGGGTCACACTTGCCAAATGAAGGTAGAAACCCGGGCATTGTTCAGCCCTCGTGATCTGGTCTGAAAAAGAGCAGGCAGGGGTCTTCAGCCAGTCATTCATCACCTGGGTGCCGCAATAATACTCAACCTCACTTGCTTCAGGCAGCCCCTCGTGTTCTACAAAAACCTGGCAAATCAATTGAGAATCGCTCCATGTGAGCAGCCACCACTCATAGGTGGTGTAGGATACAGTGATAACAGCTGTGCGTTCGGGGATGTCAGAGGGCAATCCATAGGCTTTGGCGCGGTCCGTTTGAGAAAAAAGTAAACTGGCAATAACGCAACCCAAAATGATCACGGTGGATGCGATATACCAATTGTGCCTGAGCTTTAATCTCAACATTATCCCTTTCTTTAGGGGTAACCCTCTGGCGTTATCGTTGAGGTTGGACTTGGCGTTTGTGTCACTGGCACAGGTGTTGCTGTGGCTCTGGGCGATAGCGTTGACTCATAGGCAGCCGTCAGCTGCGCTTCCAGTGTTTGCACCTGGTTGGTGAGCGGTTCTGGGGTCATGAGATGATCAATTGCCGCTTGAATCACTGTTCTAACGCCTGTCTGTTCTGGTAAGAATACCTGTGCCTGACTTTGATCCGGTATTTCCCACAAACGAATTTCATTCCATCCAATCATATAATAACCGATTCGGTCCACATCTGCCAGTCTTAATGCCAGGGGAACATAGCTTAATAATTCTGTAAGTGAAATATCCGTTTTGACCCAACCCTGGTAACTGGCATACAGGACAGGCAGCTGCGCCAGATTACCGTTTTGGGCAAATTGCTTGAAGATGATCTGCATCAATTGCTGCTGGCGTCCCATGCGATCAATTTCATCCATGCCCTGGCGATAGGATGCATAGCAAAGTGCCAGGGCGCCATCCATTGGCACAGTCCCAACGGGGATTCCGCCGCAAGCATCATGGATGGGTTCAAATACAGTCACCTCAATTCCGTTGATGTCGTCCACCAGCCATTGGAAATCACCCGGATGTGCAAGCACAAATCTGCTGGGCAGGACGCCAAAGTTATAAGCCAGGGTGGTTCGCAGGGTTTCAACCCCGCCGAGTGCATAGGCTATGTTGAGCCGCTGCATCGTGTAGCCTGGGATGTAAACGTACAGGTCACCCGGGATGGACACCAGGCTTGCCTTTGAAAAGCGTGGATGAATGAAAAGCAA
>Ga0334882_1003810_pt1 | contig 13426 bp, 12 predicted proteins | sample GraSluR1_MG_5_FD_207226 | JGI IMG/M metagenome (GOLD analysis project Ga0334882, IMG submission 207226) | Sludge microbial communities from methane-producing bioreactor in Wageningen University, Netherlands - Granular Sludge_15_04-R1 | ecosystem: Engineered > Bioreactor > Anaerobic >... | reverse complement strand
CCATACAAACAAGCAACGACTCCTGCTTCAGTTGCTGTAAAAACTCCAAAAATAACACCACCTATTATTATCAGAGGTGTTATAAGTGCAAAAAAAGCATCTTTAAAAGCAACAAATAAAGCACTGAAACTAAACGTTCCTGTGCCTCCATCTATGTTATATTTTCTGGCAAATACATAGCACATTAACATAAGAAACAAACCTATTATAAGACCAGGCAATACTCCACCAATGAACATCTTACCCACAGAATCACCTGTTATTGATCCATATACAATCATATTCATGCTAGGCGGAATAATTGGACCAAGTGCTCCTGCACCAGCAATTAAAGCTGCCACAAATCCAGGTTTGTATCCTACTTTTTTTAATTGAGGTGTTGTAAGTGTTCCTATTGCGCTTATTGCAGCAGCACCAGACCCAGTTATCGCCGAGAAAATCATGTTAGACAAAACACATATTGAACCAACACCACCTCGCATCCAAGAAACCAATTCTGCAGCGAAATTAATTATGCGGTCCGAGAGTTTTGCACCTGCCATTATCTCTCCAGCAAGAATAAATAATGGGCATGCCATCAGTGACCAAGAATTGATCCCCCTGACAGTTTGTTGTACAACCATAAACAAAGGAGTTTCACTTCCTAAAAGAATCGCTAAAAAACCTGAGAATCCTATAGCAAATGCAACAGGTACCCCTAAAGCAATAAAACCTAATAAACAACAAAGAGCTATAGTTAGCATCTCCTATTGTTTCCTTTCATTTAATATCTTGAGAGTTGATTGGGGGAGTGCTGTCAAATATGACCACAGCATCATAAAAATACCAACAGGAACTGCAGCGTATACATATGAAAAACGAAGCGGAAGCGAGGCAGCCATGGAATTCCTTGTCTTAGCAATCAATTCAAACGAAGGGGGAATTAAGCAAATTAGGAAAAACACACCAATCAATCGAGAAATAACGTAAAAAAAAGCTTTAATTTTTGAGTTTTTTAAAGCTTCTTGTAGAATGTCAATAGATACGTGACCGTCTTTTCTAACAGTGAGAGCAGAGCCAACAAAAACTAACCATATACAACTAAATCGTAAGACTTCCTCTGCCCATATAATTGAAAGGTTAAAAATAAATCTGCTGAAAACAGCAATACTACCTAATACGACTATAAGCAAAAACAAAAAATATGACACTGAAACCTGAAAATTTTCCACAAAAATATCTATTTTTTTAAACATACTCAAAATATCACCTTTTTCTGTCATTCATAAAGGTACATGAAATATAATCAAGATAAGGTTAAAACTACAGAAATTCTAATTTTACACCTATCTATGCTATTTTAAAATATGACAATAAATTAGACTAAAATTATGCATTTATTCTAAATTTCCAATGTTAATATTTTAAGAGGCACATGGATGAAAACTTCCATGTGCCTCTTGTTTTTCACTTATTTTTCTGTACTCATGCCGAGAGTTCTGATTTTTTCGATTACATCGCCCATTCCATATTCTTTCGCAAACTTTGAATATAGAGGCTCTTGCATTGCAGCCATTTTTTGAATTTCATTATCTGCGATATAATTAAATACAACACCTGCATCCATCATCTTCTTTTCTGCTAAACCATCAGTTCTTTTTCGGTCTTCAATTTGAGCGACCGATATTTTTTTTGCTTCCTCAATAAATATTTTCTGCAGGTCAGCAGGTATTTTCTGCCATTTTTGTTCGTTCATTGAAATGATATGGACAGTGCCCATATGATTGGTTCGCGAGAAATATTTGGTTACTTCATGTAGATTTGCATCTACTATCGTAGATGGGTCGACTTCTGCCCCATCTACAACTCCTTGTGAAAGAGCCGTATATGCTTCACTCCAAGCAGTTGTTGTAGGATTTGCACCAAGGTTTTTCCATGTATCAACGTACATAGTGATTTCGGGGACTCTCATTTTTATTCCCTTAATATCATCAGCAACATTTATTGGCTTTTTAGTAAGAATTGCACCTCTGATAGACGCAGAAAAACCAAATAGTGGCCGAACTCCCGCAGGAACCATATACTGGCTTGAAACATCAACAAGAATGTTTTCTATAACGTTCTTCTGTCCATCGATATTTTTATACAAAAACGGCAGTCCAAAAACCGCGACCTGAGGTACATTCAAAGCATTTGCCCATGTAGGGCCATCCGACAATCCCATATCAAGGGTTCCCATAATTACTTGCTCCGCCATTTCTCGCTCGCTTCCCATTTGACTAGCGGGGTAAATAACAAGATTAATTCTCCCCTCGGAAGCATCTACCAACGCTTTCTTAAGGTTTTCCAGCGCTACCGCTTCATTATGCTTTACATTGTAAATATGTCCAATTGAAATAGTTACTTTTTCACCTGCGGCATAACACGCGACACTTGAAATTAAAAGCACGAAAACACAAAACAGAATGCAAGAAAGTTTCTTCACCATGATCCCCTCCTTAAAAGTTTTGCTTACCCCTGAGTGGGAATAAAGCCTTTTTATCAAAGTTATTCATTGAAAAAGCTTTTTTCGAGTCTTTTAATAAACTCATTGCAATCCATAATTACTCCGTAATCTGCATGGCTGAAAATAGGAGCATGCCTGTCAGTGTTAACCGCAACAATACGTTTTGCACCATGAATGCCTGCTAAATGTTGTACCGCTCCCGAAATCCCGCATGCTATATATAAATAAGGCCTAATAGTTTGGCCCGACTGCCCTACTTGTTTATCGTATGGTGCAAAACCTTCATTTACAGCAGCCCGTGTTGCTGCGACAGGAACTTTCAAACGCCTTGCCAGTTTCTCAAGTCTAAGAAATGCTTCTTGGGAACCTAACCCCATACCCCCAGCAAGAACAATTTCCGCATCGAAAAGATTTTCTGTGTTTTCCCCGCGAAATAATGTTTTCAAAATTTTAATTTTACTCGAAGAAAATTCTGCAGGGCAAAGAACAAGCTTTATTTTATGTTTCATTGGAATTTCCGAATTTACAAAAGAACCAGGACGTACAGTTGCCATCTGCGGGATAGAGTTCGGACAAATTATATTAGCGAGAACTCTATCTCCAAACGCTGGTCTTGTTTGAATCAAGAAACCATCTGAATCTATAGACAGGTCGGTACAGTCAGCAGTTAAGCCTGTTTTCAATAACGATGCAGTCCTTGCAGCAATTACCCTTCCCTGCGTTGTAGCATTTAAAAGCAAAACTTCAGGATTATGTTTTTTTACAAGTCTAGTCAAAAGTTCCGATTGTATTTCTTCATCAATACGACTAAAAGCAATGTCTTCAAATAAATAAAGATTATCTACACCATACTTCGTTAGCAAATTCCAAATACTATTTACTGGTGGTTGGGCAAACAGAACAACCCCCATTTTTTTCCCGGCCTGGTTTGAAAGATCTCGTGCTTTACTCAGTAGACCAAGCGTATTTCTACTTAGCCGACTAATGCCCTCGCAAACAACCCAAATTTCTCCAATTCCAGATTTCACAATGTCACTGATCTCCATTTAAATATCGTTTGTTTTCTTTATCAATTCGATAATTTGGGAAACGCCATCGTATACATCTGAAAAAAAAACACATTTCCGACTCCAATCAGGGAAAAAAGTATTTTTCACTTTTGTATAAGAACCAGTAAGCCCCACCTCATTTTCAGTCAGTTCAAGGGATTTACAATTTAACAGCTCTATTGGTACTGAAAGTGCTTTACGTAACCCTAGAATAGAAGGAAGTCTTGGGTGTGTAATTCCAGACATTCCTTCCATAACAGCCATAACTGATGGCAGTGGCACCTCAATAATTTCATCGCGGTCCTCAAGAAAACGAGAACAGATAATTGAATCGTGCTTTATCGCTTCTATTCCAACTACATTTGTAACAAGAGGCATGTCAAGCATAACTGAGATGCCCCCGCTTACCTGTCCGGTTTCACCATCAAGTGTACGACGTCCACATAGGACACAATCAAAAGGACCATATTTTCGTAAAGCAGTACTGAGGATATGAGATGTCGCATAAGTATCAGATCCAGCAAATAAAGGATCACTTATCAAATAAAATTTGTCCGCCCCTAGTGCACAAGCATCTTTCAAAAGTTGCTCGGCTCTAGTGCTACCCATAGTAAAAACACTTATTTCAGCTAAAACATTTTCAGCGATAAAAAGAGCAGTTTCCAGAGCAATCTCATCTGCTGGATTGGTTATGAAAGCTCCTTTATTTCTATCAATTGTATATTTTTTATCATAAGATCCTTTGACCGAAATATCTGGGACCTGCTTCATACATACAGCAATCCTCATGCTCGCACTGTCTCCACCAAATTAGTTTTCCAATTGAGCATAAATAGATTCCAAAGCATCATGTATTTTCTTGTATGTTTTAAATTGCTTATCGTATACTTTATTATTCTTATAATTAGGCACAATCCTTGCATCGTGTTTTACACAAGATTCAACGCTTTTCTCAAATGAATCAAACAACCCAACGGAGACCCCAGCTAACATTGCTGAACCTAATGATGAGTCTGCGTTAGTCGTTTTAATTAGCTCAAGGCCCAACATATCACTGACAATTTGCCTCCATAGAGAGCTTTTTGCGCCGCCACCAATGATAATGGCTTGATTTATTTTAAGATTCTCTTTTTTTAAAACGTTATAACAGTCTTTTAGAGAAAAAGCAACACCCTCAAGGACAGCTCTATTAAAATGCGCCTTTGTATGATATGAACAAATACCTACAAAACTACCTCGTAATTTTGCATCAAAATACGGCGTCAATTCTCCCTGTAAATAGGGATGAAAAAACAGGTTATCACAACCTGGAGTAACCTTTTCTGCGGCATGATCCATTACATTGTATACATCTATTTTTTCTGACTCAGCATAAACTTTTTCTCCATCGCAAAGAATGTCACGATACCATCGGTAAGAAGCGGCACAGGATTTAGTGCCGGTACCTGGATACCACATCCCAGGAACAACATGCTTATAATTTACCAACAAGGGATTTGGTATATTATGCGTAGTTATCGGGCAAATACGTCCCGCTGTTGCAAGCTTTACGGTCATCTGCCCTTCATGTATCGCCCCGTTCGCGAAAACTTCCATAACAGTGTCAGTGGAACCAACTATTACGATTGTTTTTTCACTGAGTCCCGTCTCTTTTGAAATATGTGGAGAAATAGTCCCTAAAACATCTGTGGGTTTTTTTATCGCCGGCAACATTGTTGTTTTTATTCCTGCGTATTGGCAAAGTTCTTCTGACCAACAATTATTAGGCACATCCATTAACAGAGACCCCATTGCATCAATATAGTCAGTTACAAAATCCCCTGTCAATTTATAACGGATGAAATCTTTTACAAACATCACTTTTTCAATACGTTGAAACTGTTCAGGTTCATGTTCACGAATCCACATTAGATGCGTAATCGTGCGAGCAGGTGTAGGAGCGTTATGACAAATCTTGTATATTCGATCCCCACACTCCGTTTTAAGAAAATTAGCGTATGGAGCACCCCTAACATCAGTCCAGAATATTGATGATCGCACTACTTCATCGTTTTTATCGAGGTAAACCCCCGTCTGAGAGGCAGCGCTCAGACCTAACGCTGTTATATCGTCAGGTGAAATTTTACTTTCTTTTAATATAAAACGAACATTCGCCAAGAATGCCTCATACAATTCTTCAGGCGATTGCTCTGCCCATCCATTTTGAAGGCAATATGTGGGATACTCAACCGAAGTGCTTAAAAGAGTGACTCCTTCGGAGGATAATAATGTAGCTTTTGATGCACCACCACCAAAATCAATTCCAAGAAGGTATTTTTTTGACTTCATTTCTTAAACTCCCTTCAGGAATCTAGCAATTACTGTCGAGAAGAGAAAATAAATCAATTACTTTTATTTCACTTTTGTCATGGGTTAAATTATTCACACAACTTGGGCAAGCACATACGACTGTATCTACTCCAATACGCCTAACATCATCTAATCTACCTTCTGCTGTTAGAGTTGCAAGATAATTAGAATGAGACGCCAGGACTTCGCCCCCACAACATTTTGTAAGACTGCCATGCTGAAACATTTCTTTAATTGTAATACCCATTGTGGAGAGAATACTCCTTGCGGGTAGCGTTTCTTTTAAATCACGGGCAAGCCTGCAAGGATCATGGAATGTTACATTTTTTTGAGTTTTTCGTACTACCAGTTTTTGGTCTTTTATAAGCTTATCAACAAATGAAGTCGCAGTACTAACATTACCCTTTACTTCACATCCCCAGGTTGGGTACTCTTGCTTGAACATTCTGGCATTAGTCGGGTCCAAAACAACAATATCTTTTGCTTTAGAAGTGTTAATTTGCTCTGTACAGATACGTGCTATTCTCTGAACCTCTTCTACTCCTCCAAGCAGATCATACAATTCAGCCCCACTTGGAACTTCTTGCTTATTAACCATAAAGTCTATTCCTGCTTTTTTAAGAAGATTTACTAAAGAAAAAGCCATTTCAGGACAATGTGTAGCAGCCGATTCCCCTAGATAAATAAGCACATCTGCAGTTTCAGGTAATCCCTTACTGATTTCAGAAAAAAACGATTTCTTTTTCTCTGTTTCTTTATAAATAGATCCTGTTTTTAAAGCGTGTTCAATTACTGCCTCAACAGATTCTGGCGCCATATTATTAATATATACTTTTTGCCGAGCTTCCCGGATAAAAACTGCAGGCTCATAACCTGTTTCACAGTTTTCAGCACAAGCATTGCACAGGCAACATTCAAAAATATCACGTGCTAAATCATTTAATAAATCCACTCCTTTCTCATCTAATGAAAGTAGTAATGCCTTTCCTCTTGGATTATGAGATTCCTTACCAGTTTTTAATCCTATTGGACACACATGCCTACACATCCAACAAAAGCGACATGCTTGAATCGTTTTTTCCGCTCTACCTGAATACATTCTCAAATCCCCCTAAACCTAACGCCTAGAAACCTAAATTCCAAGCTTATATGGATTCATAATTCCGTTAGGATCAAGCGTTTTCTTTAATCCCTCAAACACAATCATACTATCTTTATATTGCTCCTTCATAAGCCTTCCTAGTTTCATTCCGACTCCATGATGGTCATTAACTACCCCTCCATGCTTTAATGCAGCGCGGACTCCTGAATTCCATATTTTATTATGAAGACGCAGAGCTTCTTCAGGGTCATCTGGGGGAGTATCCATTATGAAACGGTCGTATATCATGCATCCCCATTCATACCAATGTGAAAAATGAGCAATAAAGCGAACACCATCAAATTTTTCAACCGCTTTTTTCATTTCCCAGTATATATCTTCAATATTTGAATATGTTGCCACTGTATCCATCGTGCCAAACATCAAAGGAAAATCAAGACAATGGTCCGGATAAAAGAATGTTACACGGCTATTCCACCATTTTTCTCCATATTCTGCTCCAAGGTCTTCTGCTCCATATTTTGAACAGATTTCAAACATACGGCGTTCTTCAATAGCTACAACTTCTGCAAGTCCTTCAAGTGCAATATTCATAAAAACACCTAGTTTATCGACACCCATAACACTTTTATTTCTTGAAACCGTTTCAGCCTCATCGTATAATCTGATAATGGAAGGTTTAAATTCTTGAAGCATATCTCTGCCTGCACTAATGCCACTTGATAAATCCGGGAAAAGAAATGCACGAAATTTTCGCACTTCGGGGATTTTAAATAACCTTAAAGTAGCCTTAGTCATAACACCCAGAGTCCCCTCAGATCCGAGAAAAATATGTTTTAAATCAGGACCTGAAGAATGCTTAGGAACTGGAGAAGATTGTAAAATAGCACCACTGGGAATAACCATTTCTACGTTAATACATTGATCATCTATTTTTCCATATTTAGTAGAAAGCACGCCAATACCATTATGTGCAAGGAAACCCCCAACAGTTGCGCATGTAATCGAGCTTGGATAATGCATAAGTGAATAACCTCGCTCATTCGCAAACCATTCAAGCTGTTGAAAAATCATTCCAGTTTCCACAGTAACGATCATTGACTTCTCATCAAAATCAAGGACTTTATTCATCCTTTTTGTATCAAGCAAGATTCCGCCCATGAGCGGGAGAGCTCCGCCTTGTGAACCTGACCCGCCACCCCAAGGATAGACTGGGATTTTATAGTAATTTGCAATGACCAAAATCTTTGAAACCTCTTCAGCACTAGCAGGATAAACAACAATATCTGCTAATGGGGGTACTTTCCCACGATCTACCCAAAGACGCGGTAACCAAAAGTAATCAGTACTATGAGTGATAAGGTCGCTTTTTCGCCTACTGACGTTGTTTTCTCCGACAACATCTTCAAGTTCACTACAGATCATGTTAAGGTTAAAATCATTGAACAAATGAATTGGCTCCTTTCACATCACCAAAAAATTTACGGCACTACTATCACTTTTTGATTCTTATTATTTCCTTCAGGTTTTTTTCTGATATTGACTGAATTTAACATAGCATCAATATATGGTTTTTTTTAGCTCCACTTTCTAAGAATTTCAATTGGGCCACTTTTTAGGAGAAAAAAATGATTATAAAAATTGATAAAAAAAAATGCATTCCTCTTTCAAGGCAGATATATTCAGCAATTAAGGACTTTATATTGAGTGGGACTGTTTCATCTGGAGAAAAACTTCCCTCTTCCAGAACACTTTCAAAACATCTTGGTGTTTCTAGAAATACCGTTTTGGAAGCCTATAACCAATTAATAGCGGAGGGATATCTGGAGGGAAAACATGGCTCTGGAACTCTAGTTGCAAAAGGGATCACGAAACATAACAGGCCAGCATATATAAGGCAATTAAAAGAAATTTCAGCCCCATTCAACACAAAAGAAGAAACTATTGATTTCCGGTCCGGAGTTCCTGATTTTTCATTATTCCCACAAAAAGAATGGGTCAATCTTTACAAAAAAATTTGTGGAAATTTGCCAAAAACTGTTTTCCGTTACTGTAATTTTGGTGGAGTATGGGAATTAAGAGAAAGTATTTCTCAATATTTATTTAGGACACGTGGCATTGAATGCCATCCCAAGAATATAATGATTATTTCAGGTGCAACACAAGGATTAGCTCTGTTATCAAGGTTGCTATTCAAAAAATACAAAAAAGCCCTTGTAGAAGAACCAGTTCATCCAAGTATTTTAAAAATAATTACCTCCGAGGGTATTTCTGTTGAAGGAATAGAGGCTGATGATAAGGGTATTAATACTTCCCTCTTAAAGACAAATTCAGATGCATCTTTTATTTACACCACTCCTTCTCATCAGTACCCTCTAGGAAGTGTTCTACCTATTCAAAGGAGACTATCATTGATTCAATTTGTGTCTGAAAAAGACTGTTATGTTATCGAAAGCGACTATGGCAATGGGAGTACTTTCCGCTTCGAGGGGGCACCAATCAGTTCGCTATATGAATTAAATCCAGAAAAAGTTATTTATTTAAGTTCATTCAGTAAAATTCTTTCCCCTGCTCTTCGGTTAGCATTTATGATCCTACCTGATACCCTCATAAAAGAATATGAATATTTAAAGATGAATGCTGATGTCCATTCTGAAGTTCTTTCACAATATGTTCTTGCTGAATACATTAACAGTGGACAACTTGAAAAACATACAGCAAAGATAAACAAGATTTATAATCAAAAAAGGAAGAATCTCATTTCCGAATTGCATAATCATTTACCAGGTGAATTTGAGATTAAAGGTCAAACAGCTGGACTCCATGTTCTTGCTTGCTTCCATAATATTATTTTTAATTCAGAGCTTATTAACCGTATCGCTTCAAGTGGTGTGACAGTTTATCCTGTAGAAAATTTCACGTTTCAAAACCATGGCCGTCACAGGAATGAAATTATAATGGGTTATGCGCATTTAAGCCCTCTAGAAATAACACTTGGCGTAAAAATTATGAGCCATATAATAAATGATTACTGTAACCCCAAATGAAATCCCAAAGGTCGATTCCAACTGTCTCCACCTGCACAATGAGAGGAGTCAAATACTATACAAGGGTTAGTCTTGTGAACTCTGGCAAGAAATAGATACGGCCTAAGTATGCCCGCCATATTTGAAAAAGAGAGCCTCTCCTTTAAGAGATGCTGGAACTATTTGATTCCCAGCAAAGAAATATGAAGAACTTATAATAAAAAGACTTCACACTGTCTTTTTTTCAACCAGAATACCCAGCCCTGCTTTTTCACCGATGGCGGCAAAACTATCCTGATTCCAAGAGGAGGTTTGCACATGTCAACACTGGAACGGGCCATAGAAATCGCGAGGAAAGCGCACGAAGGGCAGTCAGACAAGGGAGGCGCGCCCTATATCACCCATCCTCTCAGGGTCATGGAACGGGTGGGTCCGGAAGAGGCAAAAATGGCGGCCGTGCTTCACGACGTAGTGGAAGATACCACAGTGACCCTCGACGATCTTCGGGCGGAAGGCTTCCCGGAAAGGGTCGTGGAAGCAGTTGACGCACTGACAAGGCGACCTGAAGAACCCTATGAGCTTTTTATTTTTCGGGCGGCATCCAATGACCTTGCGAGAATCGTCAAGATGGCCGACCTTATTGAGAACTGCGACCTCTCCCGTATCCAGAACCCGGGGCCGAAGGATTTTGAGCGGCTGAAAAAGTACAGACAGGCAATTGAGAAAATACGGCAGTTATTTCCTGACCTTTCCCTTTAAAAAAACTGGTTCATGATCTGCCAGAAGGGTGCGAAGTGGCCGAGGAGCGAGTTTTCAGGTGGTGAGGCGGGGGAAAATATACATTCCTACCGGCCATTGTGCTGAACCGCCCATAAAAAATGCACCCCCGAAAATTTGGGGGTGCATCTCACAGGAAAGCCGAAAAACCTTCACCTCAAAACGATCCCGTGACGGTGCTGCCTCCCACGGTGAGTTCCTTTCCGTTCCTCAGAAGATGGAAGGTGTTCTCCCCTTCCACGAGAAGGGCGGAAAATCCCTCTACTGAGGGAACAGCCTTTCCGTTGCAAAAGAGAATAATGTCCCCGGGCAGCATCTTCATGGCTTCAGCGAGCCCTCCGGGCTTCACCTCCAGAATGGCGGCACCGGTCCGTCCTTTCAGCCTGGATTCCCGCCCACTCATAACGAGGCTGGAGGCGGAACACCCAGCGCGACATAGATTTGTTTCTGTTTCTCCAAAACTTCACCGACAAGCAGTCTTTGCCCCGGATGCTCAAAGCATTCGATCACATCAAGTTTATCCAGAAGTCCCTGCAGGGTGTAGTCCCTAAACAGGCCCGTATCCTGCATTCGCTTCTTTATGTACGACAGGTAAATCAGGGCGATAAACTCAACGAACAGTTTGCCTTCGAGGCTTTGTTCCGAAGAAACAAGAGTTCGCCTCATGTTGAGCCGCTCCTTGAGGTTGCCGAAGGCCTTCTCGACCAGGTCCTTGTTGCGGTAGAGCTCAAGGGCGGTGACTGCGTCCATGGTCTCGTTGGTGAGCAGGGCGAAGAAACCGAACAGCTCTTTCTCTTTGGCAACAGCTTCCTCCCTGACGGTGACCTTGGTGCCTCGTTTTGGGGTGGTCGTGATGTCGAAGTACCTGCTGTACCCGGTCTCATGCTCCGGAACTCTTTTGCCGGACTCGAGTTCGTTCCTGAGGGCGATCAGCCGGCGGTCGAAGGCCTTCTCCTCCTCGGCCGCCCTGTCGATGTTGTAGTAGTAGTGCACGTAGATTCGCCTCGGCTCCGAGACAGTATCTCCCTTGTACGGACGGTATTGCCTGTAGTTCCATTCGGCCTGCACCGTATGGCAGTAGAGCTCGTAGGTGTCGTTGAAGCAGTCGTAGGAGCGGAACTGCCCGTATATGGGTTCCAAGGTTTTCCTGACGAAGGACAGGGACATCTTCCCCGCTATCAGGAACTTGACGTGCTCCCTGAAGAGGGCGTTGAGATTGTCCTCGCTGTAGAACCCTCTGTCCATGACCAGCTTGACCTTTGAGTATCCGAGGACATCCAGCTCCGACAGAAGAGTTTTCACCGTCTTGACGTCGGGGATGTTCCCGGCCATCTTGCGGTAGTAGAAAGGAAGCCCGGAGCTTTCGCCGAAGACAAGGGCCAGGTTCAACTGGGGCAGACGGTCGTTCTCCTTGTTGTTGCCGTAGAGAACCTGCCTGAGGCACTCGGAGCAGCTTGATATGGAGGTGATGTCATAAGCCCGGAACTCGTTCTCCAAACGGCGCCTTCCCTGAAGCCTGAAGAACTCGTTCTTCCCTTCTTCCGTGATGGATGCGAAGAGCTCGCTGCTGCGCTGGGAGGTGATGCTGTCCCCGCAGGGGTGTTTGTGCAGGGAGCTCCACTTCTCGAACCGGTAGAGGGGATTCTTATCCTCCAGGATCAGGTAGTAGGCTATGGACAGAATCTGCCTGTAGGTCTTCGGGAAGCACCTCTTCAGGTCCTCGGTGATGCCCAGCTTCTCTCCGATGGCGTCGAAGAGCCAGGTCGCACCGCAGAAGAGCCTCGCGGTCCGGGTGGCCGGAACGGGGCCTGGTTTGGCCGCAGCCTCCTCGGCTCTTTTCTTTCGTCCTCTGCCGTCGGTGGGACTAATCTCGCCGGTTTTTTCATCGACCCGGCCGATCAGGGTCCGCTTCGCTCGTGACTGCTTTTTTTCCTTGTCCCAGTAGGAGACCGATTGGTAGGCGTAGGTGATCCCGGAGCGCTTGTCCTTCTGGAAGACGATGCTTGCCATAGCCCCACCTCCTCGTTACGTATATATTATTACATAACGATGAGGACGTCAAGTGCTTTTGTTGTCAAAGTTCGATTGCTGCTTGGTTTTTTGAGGCTAGCCCGGCGTTCTCGTTAGGTGTGGCCGGGAATCCAGGTTTCAGAGCGCCTTTTTCTCCCATGGTCAGGTTCCGAAGCACGATCCCCAGCTTCGGGGGCTGTTTCTCCTCTTTACCGGGGGCTGAAGGCTGCCCGAACGTCAGGCTCTTCGGAGGAGCAGGAAACTTTTCTGCAGGCATGGGCCGGACTCGAAATACCTGTTTTTTCCCTTTTCTGAGAACTTCCATTTCAAGCGTATCTGCGGTACGCGTAAAGGTGTGAAACGCGTTTTTTTAGAGCCACTTGCTCGCAGATATGAGAGCCGCCTCTGCGCTGAAATAGAGCCATCGGCGCGCGGTTTGAGAGCCACCCCATTGGAACGAAGTGGCTCTGCACCTTGATAACCTGAAGATCAATCGCGGGCTGCTTCACGCATGGACTTTTTGCCCTTGATGACGATCCTGTACGCCTGAGAACAGAGGCGGTCCGTTATCGCCTCGGCGGCAACCGGGACAGGAATCTGGTCCAGCCATTCGGCGGGCTCGAACTGG